>Ga0335072_10000136_pt1 | contig 154800 bp, 170 predicted proteins | sample Lox_Sample_21_FD_206725 | JGI IMG/M metagenome (GOLD analysis project Ga0335072, IMG submission 206725) | Soil microbial communities from Loxahatchee National Wildlife Refuge, Florida, United States - Lox_Sample_2.1 | ecosystem: Environmental > Terrestrial > Soil > Wetlands | place: USA...
GCTGCTCGAGACGGGCAAGGTCGACATCGACTCGAAGGATAACAGCGGTCGGACGCCGCTGTCGTGGGCGGCAAGGAGAGGGCACGAGGCCGTAGTCAAGCTGCTGCTCGAGACGGGCAAGGTCGACATCGACTCGAAGGATACTAACAGCGGTCGGACGCCGCTGTCGTTGGCGGCAGAGGGAGGACACGAGGCTGTGGTCAAGCTGCTGCAATTTAAGCACTAAATAGTTCTACTATACCTCCTCCCCACCCACCACCTTACTACCCGACTTCCTTATATACTTAGTGATAGAATCTACTAGAACGTAGCTTCGCTTAGAAACCCTTTGCTTTGAAATATACTCCTAGCTTTGAAATCAATTCTACTAAGATGTGGAGAGTTTATTCTGCTTAGAAATCAACCTAAGCGCTTGTAACTATAGAAACTCTCTCTACTGTTCTTTCCTTCCTATTGGTGATTGGCTAGCTCTTGCAAAGTTTAACGTTGTAAATCAGCTATGCTAGTAGGGAGTGTGCCGACCCGCTCCAGCCACACCCTTGTGAGGGGGTGAATAAAGAACTCGTGCTAGTAAGCTCTCTACCTACCAAGACCGGTTTATATGCCTAATCAGCGCGGTAAAATAGGCGAGCGTAAGCAAAGGCGCTTTATTCGGGGCGGTGGGGATAAAGCGCAGCCCTAGGCGTACTAGCCACAGTATCGGTTTAGCTTGCTTACAGTGATTAAGTTACACCGTAACTACAATATGGGGCCTTTAGCGCTAGCCCGGATCGTTATTCCTTTAATTGGAAGGTACCGATCGTCCCCGCATAGGCTAGCACGGCCTGAAAGGGAGTAGGAATAGAAGAAGAAGAAGAAGAAGAAGAAGAAGAAGGTACCGATCGGCGTAGAGTCGTTGCATAAATCATCCTCGCACAGCAGCTATCGGGCTGATAATTACTTATTAGCGTGATGTTGAGGCTCTGAGGCTTAGATACTGCCACATTATGACTATTAGTGGTGATGAGAGCTCGATGGTAGAGTTGGGTAGAGGTATCTCGTGATATCGCTGAAAGGAGGCTGTTCGCGAACCAGACGACGCGGCGGCGACCTTAGCGTATTTTTTAATTAAGAAACGTCCCGATGGCCTAGGGGTAGCCGAGCCATAAGACTCACACAGAATCCAGTATATAGAGACATGTATGGAAAGTCGAGATCGTTCTAAAGACAAAGTACCTATACTTTGGCTCGCGACATCGGGCGGCTCGCGATAGTTACTGGGACCCACATTAGTCAATAAAGAGAAGTCAACCTAATTCATCACTTAGTCAGCTAACCATGGCCTGCTTGTAGTTAAATGGTGCAGTACTTGGTTCGTAAAGTTTGCCATACTCTAACTTGGAACGTGCCTTGAGTAGTAGTACTCTGTGGGTCCCGACATTTAATCGTGAGACCGACCAACTTCTAGCCTTAGTGAGAAGAGGCAGGTAATAAAAGCGAATTTCACCGCTCGAAGGCCACTGAGCTTCACAAGCGTTGATCCGTCATTCTCGGCCGGTTCCCGGCCGGTTCGAACCACATTGGTGTTGACTCTTGTCACATTTTCTGCACTCCATACCTGCATTTTGAGGCGCTTGGCGGGAACAAGCGGAACTGCAGAGCCGAAGACGGCGGTGCCTGGAGGCGGCCATATTGGCTCGCATTCCATCGCATTGCATCAACCTTGACGCTGTCGGCCCCTTTCGCAAGGGAAGGAGAAGCGATCTATCCGGTTTTTCATGCGGTTCACGCGCGCAGGGGAACCACACTCACGGATCTCGCCGTGCGCTGCAGCATCGTGGAGCACCTTCCGTGGTGGGGAGCTTTACAAGTCACGAGTACCAGTTCATTACTAGCAATTAGTCAAGCCCCAGCTTCGTCAGCGGCGATCAAAGCCACCAGTCTGAAGTTCAGCACGCGAGTCGAATTCTGTAAGGGAAATATCATCCGAATCGTCAGGTTGCGCCCGAGTCTTATCTGGGAAGTGCGAAAGACAGGGTCAGATCAAGGTCGATCTCGATCGAGATGGAAACAAGACCAAGGACAAGCTACTGGAACCGCGGGGCGTGAATCCGTTAGACGAAAGGGCCTCTTCTCCGTTTCTGGGGTGGAGGATGAAGGGCGGTGGGATGGCACAACGGTGGGTGGGTAGGCGGATGCGTTGCAGCTCATGCGCAGAAGCAGCACCGTGATGCACCACCAACACAGCGCTTGCGTCGCCTTCCCAGTCCTTCCAGATGGTATTACCAAGCTCCCGGGACGTGGGCGCCTCGAGCCATTGCAGACGGGCCTGCTGGGCGGACGGGATGGGCCTTGCTGCGCCGTCGATTGCTCAAGTCGCTTTCAGCTTCCCCGTCCAATGGCCGGCGCGGGTGGTACGCCACGCAAGTAACAGCTCTCGCCCCGGCGATACACATCGCATCGCTCTGCCATCCACCCATCAATCTCGCAATTTCTGTGTGTCTGGCAGCTGGGCGACCAGAGTGAACACCACGCAGGATCGGGCCATGCGCGTGGGCAAGGTCGCCGCTGGCGGCTGCCCATCGCCCACTCGCCAACACCACCACTCGTCATTCCATCCATCCATCCATCGCCTGTCCCTGCCGTTTTTTCTCCACGCAAGCCCGTCACAACACGCTCCACGTTTAGCCATTTGGCGAGGCTGCGTGGGCTGGCGAGGCGGGCTGCGCGAGTACCAAGCCTGCGTTCTTCACCGAGATCCCCCATTTTGATAACGGGAGGGCGCGGCCGCCGCGGTTGAGAACTGACAGCCTTCCCACCAAGATTAGGGTCGACTGAGTGGGCTCCGAAGGGGGGTCGATTTCCCTTTTCACCCCCGCGCGAGGATCCGTTCTGTGCATTGCATTACAGTGAGGCGCACCCTTGTGCTAGGCTCTTTAGACTGGGAGTGAATCGAATGTGAAATGCCTTGCCGTATTGAGCAATTCTCTCGCGAGTGAGTGGTCGCCATTTTTGCGCTCGGCGATGGCATGCTCCATAGTGATAGGCCACGCCGCTCCAATTGATATGGGGTCAGGCCCTCAGTCGACTAACCAACATCAATTCGCAACCTCAACGTCGCCGTGCGCGCCACTCTGCCCTATGTACCGTGCCGGCTGACCTTCCTTCAGCCCGTTTTCATGATCCTCACGATCTAAAGGACTGTCTCATGCAGCAGTGGGCTGATTAAGATAGCAAATCGTCATTCTTCCTTACCAAATAGAGATGCCAAGGGGTGAAGTCGATTTAAGCCAAGTGGGACTTGATCTCGCATTTGGGTACCAACGCCGCGCGATCACCGCCAACCGGCTAACAAAACGGCCTATTGGCGATGAGAGAATCAGCACACGACGTTCTCCCTTCCGTGTTGTTTAAGTGGGTACGTCGCCGAAACCGACGATTTGGCTCGCAGGGCATCTGACGCAAGAGGGAACACCAGGTGGAATTTTGCTTGTTTTCGAGAGAGTTGAACGTGACATTACGTTGGGTATCTAATTCGACGGGATGTGATGTCAAGGCTCGAACACATCCCGTCAGTTGAACGAACCGCACGGTGAAGTGCGCGCAGGCTGAAAGACGTGAAAGGCGAAAAGAGGTGAAGGGCTCGGCCAGCCGAAACCAGCGATGGTTGGGCCTTCCACATGCCTGGATTTGACCAAAAGCCAAGATGAGAGAATACGACATCAAAAGGATATTAGAGAGTAAAATCCCCATTGTCAGACCAAGCATCGTCTGAATCGCAGCAAGAAACAAATGAAGCCCATTCCTGAACAGCAGTAGCAGTCCCGAAGAAACCATGAAACCCGTAGTTCTCCCAAATGCCGAAGTTTCATTTCATCCCAGAGCCATAACTGCATCCGAGCGAAGACTTTCGAATCGTAGAACGCCGCTGGGCGTGGTGGTAACAAAATTCGTCCGATATGGTTTTCAGGCGGATTCCGAAAATAATGTGGGATTGACCATCGCAACGGATCTCCAAAAGCCGTCTATAGACAGTTCCCTTAATAACAAAATATGTCCGTGATCGTTCATTACAATTGGCGGCCGTGTTTCGCGTTCAACTTCGCGTTGGCGTTGGTGGGTATCTCAATATCTCTGGCTCTCGCAAGCTTCATACACCAATGACGGGCCGCAACACGTGTTTTCAAAACATTTATCGTTCCGGGAAGACGGAGTTTCCCCAGCCGGGTCCGACCTCGAAGCTTTGGTACGACACGGCAGGAGCGTGTGGGTGAGCCGCGCGCACCGGTTGCACATCCGGCATTGCATCGTCGGTGGAATAGGACGAGGAGCGCGAAGAGCGCGCGACGTGCGCCGACTCTCCTGGTGCCTTGCCGGCGGTTGCAAACGAGCTTGTAGACGATGCTGACGATGGCACGGTCGATATCCGCCGGTCTTTACCACGACCTTTGATCCCCTTGTTCGAATTTTTGTACAACGATGCGAAGTACTCCCACATGACCTTGTCTTGCGGCGTCACGGGGTCGCCTTCTTGGAAATTTGCGAACTTGGTGGTTAGGTGGCGGAGCGTTTGTGAGTGGAACTTATTCTGATGCGACTGTGATATTCAAGGTTAGTGACCGCAATTTGCAATCGCTCATCAGTTTCAATCCATACCTTAAGGTTGCCAAGTTGAGTGAATTGCTTGCCGCAGTCGTCGAGTTTGCAAGTAAACGGTTTAATCTGTTGGTGAACAATCTTATGCGCTCTCACGTTTCCACGCTGCGCGAAAGTCTTGCCGCACTGATCGCAATTGTACGGGCGCTCCCCGGTGTGACGACGTTCATGGGTCTTTGCTGGTCGTTAGCATCAACAAGTACCGCCATGAAATGACGGATAGACGTACCTTGAGGTTGCCAAGCTGTGAGAATCGCTGACCGCAAGATGCTTCCTTGCAAACGAAGGGCTTGACGCCGGTGTGAGCTCGTGTGTGAATTTCGAGATGTGTCTTCTGATAGAAGCTCTTGTTGCAACCAGGAATGCTGCATTGGTATCGTTTCCTCGCCTTATTCCGACCGTCGGTGGTGAGCTGCACCGGGCTGGCATGAGTCGGTGGTTCTACAAAGGTCGGCACCGTTGCTCTCACTTTCGGTGATGGTGGTTGAGGATTCTTTTGCTTTGCCTGGATCGCTTTCATCAGGCAATCGACATCGGTGGAGAAGGACACTCCACCAAGGGTGCTATCGACTTGGCTGTCCCTCAGCGCTTCACCTCCCTCAGAGAACGCCTGATTCTGTTGAACGGGCGACTGTGCTTCCGTCTTGACGGATGGGCTTCGATTGATCGAAGGTACCGCGTTTCTCGCTTCTCGAACGTGTGGAATAGCTGAGGGAAGTTCTGTGGGTGCCGTCTGGTACGCGGCAGCTGGCTGGACGGCAGATGAGTAGCCGATGTTGTAGTTCTGTGATACTTGATATTGACTCATATTGGTCAGGTCGAAGCCGTATGCTCCTGTGGTGAATGGGACCATGCTAGGAGCAGAGCTGGTGGGAAACATGTTCATGGAGAGCTCAATATGGCTCGGTTGTTGAAATGGTCTGGTAGTCGGCGTCGCAGCTGAGGATGGAACCATTGTAGGTACACCCATTGAGGACATTTGCATGACCTGGCTGGATCGACGCTGCCACATGCCACCGTGTTGAGAGGCAACCATAGCTGCCATGGCCGTGAAGGCAATTCAATTGCGTGGGTAGCCTTGGAACCGACAGCTGAAGAGATGGACGAGTCAAAGTGAACGGAGCGATTCAAGTGATTGGAACTTGCAGAGTAGAAAATGGAACAGAAAAGATGTGAACGCGATTCCAAGAGGGATATGGATAGCAGTATAAGAGACTGGAACGGGAGGAGTTCTCTCAGGGACCAAGCGTCTGGGGAAGCGTCCGATAGGAAAGGAAGATGTTACATATAGGGCAAAGCGGAGGCATCCCACGGCCCAGCCGGGATGGATGAGGTGGTGGGACATCCACGCCGAAGGGAGGCTAAGACGGGGAAGAGATGGGAGGGAGGCAGATCGAGACCAGAGACAGCTTCCCTGGTCAGCCAGCAGCTGCAGGGCTTGTTGCAGTGATGAATGCTTGTACACAAGGCGCTCGGTAGGCGGTAGCTGGGCTTCAGGCTCGTTGCTCCTTTGGCAGGCCGTTTTCGCAAGCTGGGGGTTCCATATGCGCTGCAGAGAGAGGACACACCACGACACCACGACCTCTTTCCGCGCACCCACCCCCCGCCCATCCATGACCCATCGCATCCCATGGCATCCCATGCCGTCCACAATCGGGAGCGGCATGATGAGATTCGACCGGGGCGAGCTGGCTCTGGCCCGAGCGCCGCGCGACGAGAGGCGACTAGTCGAGTAGCTCGAACGGGCCGGGAAAGCATTGACAAAGGGTGGGAGTGGCTGGCCAGAGGGAGAAGGACGAGGGAGCGAGCGAGCGAGCGACATGACCTGCCCGTCACGTCCGTCGCTGGCTCGATTGGAACCAGTGGAGTGGGGGTTTTGCGGGCTACGAATCGATGGGGAGAATGTCTGAGCCGGGTCTCCATTCGCTGGATTTTCGATACAAAGCAGCCTCATCTTGCGACCAGGCTTTATCTCACCCATGAAAATCCATCGTGCCTGCGCCGGGCTGCCAGTGGTCGAATTCGTCGCCCGCCGACCCGGGAGCGTACGGGTACCTCGTATGCTTGCACTGTCGGTCTCCGCAACGCACTCGTACCAGTCACTTTTTTGACGAACCGCTCGGAAGTAAAGAAGAAACGAGTGACGCGCTTGCATACGCGGCTGTCGCATGGCTGTCGAAACACAATGAAAAATGTGATGACAGGCCCTTGTTTCGCGGTGCACACATTTTTGGTGTAAGCCAGCGAGCGGGACTTGCTTGCTGGGGTGTCTTGCTCCGATCAAATCCCCAGGGAGTGGGCGACGTATGGATTGATTTGCTTGCCCCAGTATCCCGGCTCCGGCGTCCCTCCGGCCAATATTACGACGCCCGCCAGGTGGATAATCAAAAGCGTGTAGGAACGGGTGCAATTACGAAGGAGATATTCGCCAACCCTGCGCTGCAATCCCGGCCGCAAACACCCTAAACCACCCCCCATCGTCGCCCTGCCATTTGTTCGACGGTGCAGAAGCCCATTTCCCACACGAACCGGCAAATCCATTTCGAAACTTGGAACCCGACCAAATTTCAGACTGCTCCCGGCCCGACTGGGACATGAGAAACGGATCCGGTTTGGAATATCGGCCAACCTTGGGTATAAGAGCGGTTCAAATGCTTGAAACGCCGGCTCGGACGTATTCTCAGTGCGTCGCAATCTTTGTAAGTGGCAGCAAACGTTTTGGTCGGCCGTTTTGGCGTGTCCATGTGCAGTGCTTCCACGACGATGGCAATCTCCACGTGCAAAGAACCTACGTACGCGAAGCCTTGATAATGTCTGGGACGATGGTGATGGCATCCATGGCTTCGCTCCATGACAGGTCTCAAAATGACCGTAGGGGACTGCTTGGGTGCACCGCGCCTGCATGGTGCTAAGTAGGCAGGTTACCGAATGGCTGAAATCCCAGCGTGGTATGGCATCATGAAGCCGCCTTTTCATCCTATCGCAAAAGCCGTAACGGGAAGTGGGCGTGCAGAGCATCGACGTGAGGCGAAAGCACAGTCACCAATACCAAAATTCATCCAAAACGCCAAATACTGGAGCAGGGTTCCGGAGGCTTTTCGGTGGCGCTTTTCTGGTCGGCGTCCGCGAGAGAGACGAAATGCTGCGACCGTGCTCATATGCGGCGTTCGCCATGGACGGTTTTCAAGCAATATTCCGTAGTGTGGTTCGGTATTTTCAGCGATGGGTGGCTCGCGCGGAATACGAACATCCAAGAGAGGTCGGCGAGCCTTTTTGGATGGCATCGCTCGGCCATTAAGCAAAAGGCGGTCCTTCGAAGCAGTTGAATATTACTGCCATGTACCATACTACGTAGGTCTTGGTCGAGGCTTGGCTGGACCGGCCCTGGAATGGATCTCACGGAAGAAGCAAGCATGGCATGACGGGCATCGTGGAAGCTCTATTTCGACATCCAGTGCCGGATCCAAGCCAGCGTTCGCGGCAAAAAAGCAAGAGCGTGGTTCCACGAAATGGGACGGATTGGCAGCAGTGGTATCGTATCTGCCGTTTCCCACACATCTCACCCACCTCGTCATCTGCAAAACCCGTGCATCTGGGAACGACGGCGACTTTTGACGGGAGTCGAATTGACGCTTGCGGTGGGCGATGAATAATGATAAAAAGTAACGCCGGCCTATCAGGTGGCGGATCGCTGCTCTCAGAGTCGGGCCGGTCCATGTCGAACGACGAAAAGACTAGAGGGGCTTTGAAGTGACAGGCCTGGTTTGCGGCGGCGGCATGTGCCGGTTCCCAAAACATTGATAGTCGCGCCGGGCCCAGCTTGTCGGTTTGCCCTTGCGATCGGACGTGCCGTGAAAAGCTGGGGTACCTTGTGCAGTGCCAGCAGGCGAGGACGGGGCAGGCCAGCGGGTCAAACACCACAAACACAGCACTCGCCACCGCGTGGAAACGGCGGTTCAAGCATCGTGCCGCTTCTTCCAGCTTTGGTGGGTTTGCGGAAATAAAGCGCTGAAGCAAACACCGATGCTGCAAGGCAAGGGGAAGGCGGTCGTGTATAGAGCAATGAGGTAATGAGCACAGTGTGAGGGTAAGCGAAGAGGCGCACCTCATCTCTTGTCTGCTACATTCGCCTGCTTTGTGCCATTCCATCCGATAATGGCGCGTTCGACAAGATACGTTCCAGGCTCGGCATCACCAACATCTCGCGCTTCCGTTCGGCGTCGAGTTCGTAACCAAACATTTTACGACTCCTCAACTCCAGAATCAGCGCAAGATAAGGCAAAAGACGGCGCCTACCTGCGCTGCTCAGGCCCTATTCCTGTGGCTAATGCTCTCGGAGCCCATGGCCCGCCGTTTTGGGCGCACGCTCGCACACGGCTCTGTCATTGCAGCCGAGTTACTTTTTTTGCGTTCCCACCCCCCGGGACAAACGCCACGACTCGCTCCCCCCTCCCTAACCCGATGCTGTAGCACCGCTGGCTGAAGGCGGTTCCGCCAATCCGTAGCATATCGCAAAAGAGGGGTTGAAGCCATGTCAAGCCATCGCCGACCTCCCACCATGTCGTTCGTCTGCGCTCGTCCGGTCCCTTGTTTGCGGGAGGTCTTCCCCGGCGCCTCTGTTCTGAAGCCGTACATTGGGCCCTGTAACATTTACGTAGCACGTTTGTGATAGCTGTTCGCAGCTTGCATCTGCTGGGACCGAATCGTAGACCAACCTACGGGAAATCCAACGTTGCTTGCTACCGCCAAAGCCGCACTGGCGTTGACTCGGGGTTGATTCTGGCGGCCGAAATTTATCGGAGCCATGGGCATGTTGCTATTTGCGGTAAATACCTGGACAGCGCAGAGCCTCGCTCGTTTAGCACCGCGATTGCCAGCGATATTGCAACCTGAACGTGATCGCTTTGTTGATCTGAAACCTATCCTCAAGTGCCGTACCACACTGCGCTTGAGCTCTTTCTCGCTCGTCCTGATTAAGGTATCGGGCCTGCTCAGCTGCTATCATACCCGACGCAATCTCCAGGTGCTCAACGTCTCGATGCATCTACGGCCTACAGGGCTCCAGTGGATGGCGACGCTCTGCTCTAAGATTTCAACGTCCACTCGATACCCAATGCCACCCCTGGGTCATGCAGGTGATTTGAGGCGAGTCGATCCGCCAAAACCCCCGGGCCTGCTCGACTCAACCTCACTATCCCAGGCACGCAGTTACTGACGATCGACGCTCTCAAAAAGTGGATTCAGTCCGCTTCGTACCTGACCCACCAGACCGTATCCCTTTCGTCCCCCGAGAATATTAGCCTGGCAGGTGCCCTTGTCTGGTTTTTGATCATGCAGTAGCGGTACCGCGCCGTCATTCGCTCGATCACATCTGATTCCTTTACAATTTGCTGCCGTACTTTCACCTTTACCAACCACGTGTTGCTTTGCACGTCTCTTCAACCCCCATTCACCACCTTGTAGATATATCTTCAAACGAAGATGGTAGATCTCGAAACTCCATCATCCATGGAAAGCAAGGATGGCTGGATCACGAGTGATACCAGATACGAGCTGTCAACATGGGTGCGCTGGATCTCGGATGATAGCTGTCCATATCCTTCGCACTCCAAAACAAAACCTAACCCCCAGAGCACCAAACTAAGAAACCGCTAGCGCTGTCAGGCCAAATTTGAAGCCCCTACTTCGCTATGCATACCATCTTCACCTATACAGACGCTCGATATACCACCACGCTAGTAGCGACGCTCATCACACCTCATGTTGAAGACCCAAGCCACCGACCCCGTCCGGAATCAAAACGAATTCCCGGCCTCACGATCATGCAGCCCACAGCCTCGCCATCTCAGCAGCGCTCGCCCTTACTCGCGCCGCCCAACCAGCCCTGCCACTGGCGATCCAGCCCGCCGGGCTGCCGGGGTGCGCTCGCAACTCCAGCACCAAGCGGGCAAAAGCCCACCTCGCGCGCGACTCAGGCGCGACACCGATCCAGTGAACCCGGCCGCAGCAACGCTGGCTAGGTCGCTGGCTCGCTCGCTCGACCGGAATCACGGCTGGCCGGCCCGCCGACGCAGCAGAGGAATGCCCGCTCGTCTGAGCTCAGCGTCCAGATGCGGCGCGCGTTGCGAAGCCGGAGAGCCGTCGAGGCGGCGCCTGGCTTCGCGATGCGCCGGCGCGGGTTTGTCGCGCGCGCTCCCGCTGGTGCCCGGCCCGGCGTACTGCGGTGCTGTGGTCGCCTTGAGCGCGAGCGCGACCACAAGAGCGAGACGAGGCGAGGGCGAGACTGGCGGTTGTGATGCCGTGCTGACGCGAGACTGGGAGCGCGTGGGTGGATGCGAAATGGGAGAGAAAGAGCTCGAGGCCGACGGGCTGTCACTCGGGCTTTGCATCTCGATGGCTGTCGCTGGACGTCGTTGAGTCTGGGCGAGAGCTCCCTGAACAGCGGATGCGGTAGCGTGCCAGAGCAATGTCACGACTGCTGCTCCCATTCGCACTTCGCGCGCCATGCGAACAACATGGAGTGGCTGGATGCCTGTGTGTCCGCCACGCCAGTGTGGAGTAGTGCGACTGCGACGCAATGTAGCGTGATATCAAGTCGATCAAAGGAAAAAAAAAATTGCAATTGGTTCCTAGTATTTTCTGTCCAGAAACAAAAAGAAAAGAAATCACCCCACGATAAGCCATCTCACATTCCAGCCGAGTGATTGTGTAGTCGTCGTCGTCGTGCAAAAGACACGCTACTTGCTTCGGGCCGTTTTGCTCCTCCACCTTCTGTAGCCGTTGAATGCCGAACGAGCAAATACAAATCTCTGTTGCATGGAACAAGGGATATCGGCTTTATCGGAAAAAGGTTGAGAGATACAAGTTTTGAAGCGCAACCAAGTACTTGAGACATTTTTGGACCCGCAAAAGGCGACTTGACAAGCGCCATCCGAAACGCCAAGGCAACATTGGCGACTTGTTAGGAATCGCTGCATTGAAATCAACTTCACGGGCCGTTGTAGCGATCGTATCTGTGAGATGGTAAGCCAAACTGAGCCCTGGTACCGGTGACATATCGATCGTGAGACGTTTTAACGAAAGTGAAGGACGGGGTGAAGTGGAAGCGAGCACGTGGGCTCAGAATGACCACAACAGGACAACCAACGCAGGAACCGCTTGCGCAGCGGCGAATTCGAGCCGGCCACCGCCAATACGAGTAAATGTCACTGTTGCTTCGCGCGACATCCCTTTCGCGTCTCTTTTGTCCCCACGGGCAGCAGTGACGGTCAGCGCGGCCACGGCGGCGCGTAATGGCGTGGGGCTGGGAGGCGAACAAGCCAACCGAATGATTTGGCGCAACGGCTTCACAATGAACGGGGAAAACACCCAAGAAATGATGATTTCAGGTGGGCGAACGGACGGTAGGTTCGCGCTGCCGTCCGCCCAGGACGGGAATAAAAGAAGTCCGAATCAAAAGGCACGTACCTCCAGATCCTCGCGCGTAGGTCGCCTGAGCCTGTGGCGAAGAGTTTGCCGGTTGGGCTGGGTGCAACGGAGATGACTGTGAGCCGTCAGCGATGGTGTTGCAGAAACAAAGCGAGCGGGCCGTTCTCGTCGATGAAGGTTTAACGAGATGTTGCACATCTCGATCACGCCGTTCTTCCTTCCATCGACAGATACGATCTGCGAACTCGCCGGGAAATAAAACGCCTTACCAGAGTTCTTGTGACCCTGAAGCATCAGTTGAGCTGTACCGCTAATGGGGTCCCAGAATTGAACACCTCGATCCTTGGATCCACTAAGTACCCACTGTCCGTCAGGAGTGAGAGCAACGCTGAGAACAAAGTCCTGTATCTCACGATCAGCGGTGCCTCGTTATCGCGTCGCTTCGAACTGAGATCTCTTACCTTGTGACCTTCGAAAGTTTTGATGCACTTGCCTCCACGCTGACCTTGACCAGCCATCGACCTCTGCGTCGGCGTGGCTAGCTCCCACATCTTGATGGTTTTATCCAAGCTGCCGCTGACCAAATCCTTACCGTTCGGTGCGAAGGCAACCGAGTAGACACTGTCCATATGGCCAAACTCACCCTCGAGACGCTCGACCAAGAAGCCGGTGCTGGTATCCCACACACGAACACTCTTGTCCAAGGAGCCCGCCGCAACATATCGGTTGTCGGGAGAGATTGCAACGGTGGTGACGCCATCATCGATGACGAGTTGAAGCACCTGCTGGTTAGTCTCAATATCCCAGAGACGGACTGAGCGGTCACCGCTTCCTGAAGCGATCAAGCGACCGTTACGAGCGAAGTCAAGAGAGTAGATATCTTGCTCGTGGCCAGTGAACTGATGCTTGATCGTCCGGAGTTGAATGTCCCAGACCTAGAGTAGGGTTAGAACCGATGCTGTTCCTCCACGATGATCAAATACTTACGCGAATGACTTTGTCTTCAGCACCGGTTGCGAGATACTTGCCATCAGGACTGAAGCAAACGCTGCGGATGTAAAGGTCGCCATCCTCAGGCAAGGTGGTATCCTGCAGAACCGCGACACACTGCCCAGTCTCGACATCAAAGATTTGAGCTGACCGGTTGCAGCCCGTTGCGACGAATCGTCCGTCAAGACTGAAGCGTACGCAGCAAACGACGCTCTGATGGTTAAGAGTATGGACGAGATCCACATCGAGAACACGCTGTACTCGGGGATTGAAGACGGCAAACCAGTCGTTGCCCTCACGCTTGAGATGCGGTGGAAGTCTATCTGGGTCGAGCTCGCCAAGGCTGTTGCCAACGTTAAGCGCTTCTGGTGGAGCCTGTACAGCTAGTTGGTATTCATCTTTGGTCACAAGAGCATTTGGGCATGTACCTGAGGAGATCCAGGATACGGCGCTGCCGAATTCTGCTGAGGAGTAGCTGGACCGGGAGGGCCGCGAGTGGCACGTCCTCTTGGGCCAGGAGAGGCCGTCGGCTGTGGTGGTTGCGGTGGATAACCTGTACCCAAAACTATCAGCGAGTGTCCATATAAGAGCTGTTTATAAGCAAAAAGGCAGAAGCTCGGCTATTCGTACCATTGGCAGATGGACCGGATGGGTAACCACCAAATGGCGGAGGTTGTGGAGGCTGCGGCGGGCCAGGCGGAGGATTCAACCCTGGTGGTCCTTGAGGCATGTGTCCCGATATATTCTGATTCTGTGATGGCTCCTGTGGTGGAGGAGCAAGCGCCGGGCCACCTTGAGCTGTACCTCCTGCCATGATACCGCCAAAAAGATTGCTCGGGCCGTGACCGACGCTCGGCGGGGGAGGTTGAGCGGAGTGGGATGGACCTCCGACGTGAGAGCTACCACCACGAGATTCGAGCTCATGGCGCAATCGGGACAATTCCTCCTCATACCTGATGGTTGTCAATATATGGAACCGTGACCTGTCAAATGAGCCAATGTGATGAGACGTACTGCTTCTTGATTGCCGCCTGTCCAGCTTCCAGGTCGTAGACCTTCCTCCTTATCATTTCCACTTCGTGCACCTGCGCGGTGACTGTGCATCAAACGGCTTTCGTTAGTGACATGTCAATCCATAACTAGCAGGAAGAGGGAGGTTTGTGAATGGTCAGTGCGAATCATGTCACGCAGGCTTCGAGAGTGTGCGTCTGCGATGTTTTACCCAGTTTACATAAGACGAAAAAGGCCAGACGAAAAGTCCGGCGTCACTTTCTCCTAGCGTCTAAGGAAGAAGATGGATCTGGTTTCAAGTTTGACCGAAACCAATGCGCACGTTAACATGATGAGGGTCGACTTACGTTGCTGCTCGTAATCGTTCGCTCGGCCAGCTTGTACATCAAATTCCTGTCGAACTCCATCTAAGAGCTCGGCCAAACGATTGTTGGTGGGTTGGGTGGGCATAATGCCGCGATGAGAGTTGTACATGATGAAATTGTTTCTTCTCGTCAAGATTTTGAGGTATGGCAACGCTTGATGCTCTTAACCGGCAACGACGCCTGGACAATCGCGCGTAGATGACAAATCTCGCAGCCTAAAGTGGATAGTGGTCCAGGTCAGGACTTTGGGTGATGAGATGTGGGTGGTTAGCGACGAGGGAGGGAGGTGCGTGAACTGAGGGGACGGCAACGTAAGGGAGACGGCAAAGGAAAAGGCAGCTGGGTGCAGCGGCGATGGGCTGCGGAGAGATAGGAGGATTCGATTGGTGGAAGGGTGGAAGCAATGGAGATGGGGCGATGGGTATTGCGGAGAATGAGGAGGGTTGAGGAGAGGGAAAGAGATGCGAAGGAGAAGGAGGGCGGCTGGCGAGGAAACGAGATGCGATGGAGAAGGTGGGTTAGGTGAATGCGGGTTTGGGTGGTATTCTCGCTCGCGCCAGACAGCCTGTGCAAGCTTGAGGTACGGGAGCAGGGATACACACCGAGAGGGAACCTTTACTGGGCAGTCGGGCGTGCTGACAGGCGCAAGGTTGGGCGTAGGGAAACTACGGGGCATGCTCTGGGGGGCCCTAGAGGGAGCATCATTGGCAGGCAACGGCGTTGGTGCGTGGGCGGGCAGTGCGCCGTACGACATGACTCCCTGCCCTGCATGCTGCCGTGGGTCCCTCGTCCCGAGCAGATCTAGCTAATTCGAGATATACTCCCATGACTGATATAAAGGTCTGCATGGCCTTCGCCGGCCTCGAGGGTGAATGCCAGAGGATCCGTGCAACCACGCTCTTCTCTCAATTGATCCCCAGTGCTGCTCACCCAAGTGTCTCGTTGGAAGAAGCCTTTCGACTGTATGCGGTAACTGTATGCGGCTTTGCCCTTTGATCCGCCAATCCGTGTCGCAGCCTCCAATCGACTCTTAATTAAAATGCATAACGCCTATCGTACCACACCGACGCCTCCGTACATGATCCGGCGTTGCAAATCGCCGCAGCCTCTAAACTCCTGCTGCCTTATATGTTCTCCGCGGTAAGTTCGATCCAAACGTCTTAGCACTCAGCACTGACCGACGGAGAAACACACAGATCTCGCTTAGAACCATCTCAAAGGGGCCGAACGGTCACAGCGTCGTGCCAATCCTTCCCAGTGACAAACTAAGGTGGTAGATGGTCATCACATCCTGCTTTGCACACAGCGTGGCTACCGTCAAGCTAGTTTCTAGGTGCCCAGTGATATTGTTGTAAAACACCATAGAAGCGAGAGTCAGGTTGAAAACAGCTGCGTCGTCGGTGGAAAATATTTCGGGTCGCGTGTTTCGGCGATCCTTTATATTAAACCTCCCCTTCTACTGATCTGGGGGGTGCCTAAATGTCCCCATGTTAAAACATCGACTCCACCGCGTTTTTCCTTTGTTAGTAGCAGTTCGGCCTTGAGATACAGAAATGCCCGGGGCCACAAAATGAGCATATTGCTCGGCGTAATTCGAAGAATCAGTACTTGAATTGCAAATATATAATATGCACTATTTGGTCTGCCCTTCCGGCGACGCAGTCCATGAACACCAGTGAAATGCTTTCAATCCGGTTGCTGGGTATCTTAACGACCTGACATAACTCCTGTCCGGTCTAATGCCACCTCACCTCATCAAGCCGTTTGATATATCATGCGCCTAACAGATATCCCATGCACGCTCCGTAAATGCAAGAATACGGTTCGCCATCCCATGCTGGTACTCATACACAGACGACAGGCGCATGATCGTGACTCGCCATGCGCGTGCAGAATGCTGTGCAACCTCCGATCTCAAACCATGTACAAACGAGAGAACGTGATCCCTATAAAACCACCACTGTGCACCAATTCATGAAAGTGAGGTCGCACAATCAAAGCCGGAACTTTGCGCCGTTCAATCGCCGACGTTTTGCTGGGGATGGAGACGGTGAGACTGTCACTGTTACAACCGCAGTGGTTGTCGTCATTACCATAGTCGTAGCCGTGACCGTGGTCGTCACCTCTGCGGGATCTGTTGCAGAGACGGTAAGAGTGCTATATCCGGTCAAATGGATCGCCGACGACGTGGGATTGCCAATCATGCCGTCGCCAGTTGTAGTCGAGGCTGTCGCCGTCGTCGGATCATCATTATCCGGCCCGAGGAACATCTGGTTGGTTGGGAGTGTCTGGTTCGCGGCGCGGACTGAATACTGCTTGTTCGCCTGCATCTGTGGATCCTGCACGAAGAGTCCCGATTGATAAGTATGGTTCGCGAAGATTTTGCTGGAGTTTGTTGTAATGTAAAAGTCGGAGCAGGTCGTATAAGTCTCGTCTTTGCCGTCAGGAATGCCAGGATCCATGTTGGGCAAGGTCGGCCACTGCCACACCCAGTAAACTGTCAAAGAACCCTCTTGTGCATCCTCTGGAACTTGAATATCGGTCTCGCACCACTGCTCATGAACGCTTCCTGGTTGTCCAGGAATTGGGTCAGGAAACTCCTTCTGACGGGCGGTCGACATCGGGCCACTGTTAATCTGATAACAACGGCCGTCATCGAAATTCTGTACCGTGAGGAGACGTCCTTCCGAGAGTGAGTTGTTGGTTGTCCAAGACAGGACATCGAGAAGGGTTTGATTCTCTTTCGGCGACGTTGTGACGTAGACATACGCGAGTCCACCAGAGCCTGGCTTGCCCACCTGGTTATTCGGAAGGGTGACGTGACCATTCTCAAGATACTTCATGGCGACGTAGTCACCAGGCTGAGCAACCAGCGAAGGAAACGTTGCAGAGTTGTTATTGGCCGTTCGTTGAGTAGGCATGCAGAGGAGGTCGGAGGCATTGACGCGGATACGACCAGCCGAGTCTGGAGGAAGAAGGTATGTCATATCATCATCGGTAAACCCTGGAGATGCGCGCTCAACGTATCCACGAGGGTAGCCAGCGTTGCCTGTGTAGTTGCCATCAGGACCGATCACATTCATCTGTTCGATCCATGTGTGGGCTGTGGTGCTGGAGACGAAGATTGCAAGGACTGCCGCTATGGAGGAGGCGATCTTCATGGCGCTGGATGAAACGATCTGCTACACAAATCTGCTTTGGACTGGAATATATGCTCTCGATAAGAATTATATTGATTTGGATGGCTTGCGGTTGAAATTCTCAATAGCTGAAGAAATTCGTAGATTTGGATTTTGACTTGATGAATTCTGAAGAGAAAGAAGAGAAATAGGAATCCTCGCAGAGGTGTCCCTAAACAGTGACTGAAAGAATCTATTCACACAATAGAAAGAATAAAGAAGATGATGAAGAAAGTGGTTGTTGCGGCGAACAATGGCTATTGTCGCGCCTGACAATGAGTCGCCAGCAACATTGCGCTTTGAGCTGATGACTTTGACCCATCGCGGCCATCACACGACTTTATGGACAGGATTGCTAGAACAGAGAACTGGCAAAACTCCAACGAAACGCAGAACGAAGAAGTTACAAAGTTAGAATGATGGTTCCGCTTTTCGGCGGCGTTGTACTTTGAACCAATAACCGCCTTACAAGGCAAAACACTTGAAACGCCATGGATCCGCCATTCATCACCGCTTCTGGGCAACTGTTGGCCCTGCTCTAAAGACTCCCCGCATTGTAGGCGCCATGGAACCTCCCGATTCTGAGACTGTGGCCCAGCCGCTTTCATTATAGGTGATGAATGATTGCGTTAGACGCGATGGTGTTGTACACGAATTTCGATGAGAGCTTGCGCGTACGGGGTTCCGGTCCTTTCTGCAGCTCATGACTCTTCCTGTCGATGAATCTGACACTTGATCACCTTTGCGATGGTAATTCCTCGAAAACGAGCCGTGCAACATTTCAAAGACCTTCTTCCGTTTGCGCCGGAATGCAGCGCGCCCGAAGGTTGATCCATGACTTCGATGGACAATGGCCTTCAGGTAAACCTCGCAAAGAATCATACTAACGCGCTCTCGCAGTCTGGTGCGGCTGTTGCGGCCGCAGATCTTATCCTAGGTGCCGTTCCCGCTTCATAGGCATGGTGTTGAACGGTCAGTTCTGGTGATGTTTCACCAAAGGTTAGGGCATCGACGTTAAAACTTCTTGGAGCCGTTTAAGCTTCCTAGTATGTATCTCCACAGCGCACAGAACTGTGGAGCACGGGGAGTTTCCTCTCAGACCATCGTCGCATCTCAAAAGGCTAGGTTCACAACTTATTTAGCTAAGGTACGGTACTGACTCTGAGAGAAAAGGTTGGTGTATGCTTTGCAGAAGCAGCTTTTGAGCAATCTGCTTATCGCGACCTCGTTTGGAAGCTGAGACACTTGTACCGGCAAGTTGTTCTTCCACTCCTCGGAATGCATGCGCGTAAATGCCTTGTCTACTTGCCTTGCTAGCTGCGAGACTAAAAGTTTTGAAGACTCACCCTTCATTTCACGACTGGTACTGGAAGATGCGGAGAATCGATGTGGTCTGGGATGCATTCTCGACCAGTTCGCTGAACAATTCTGTTTCCCAGCCAAGCCTTATGATTAGACTAACTTCAGCATGCAAATCTCTAGGAGAACTTGGAAAATGGTGATCATATCCTCTCTGAAGTAAGTAGAACATGATCACGTCTCGGGCCTATCCGCTGGAAACAGCTGCTCCGAGACCCAGTTAATGGACTTCATTCACGTCACCTTTACAAGTCAAGAGACGTTCACAGTCCAGCCGACAGCTTGGATGCATGTGCTTCTGAAGACAAAATCGCTCAGTCCTAGAACGACGCCCAGCCGTGCCGAGTCCGATGGGGCCTGTATTTGCATAGCAAACTCCTATTGGCATCAGGAGCAGATCAAGTTGGATAGCGAACCTCGTGAATGAGGAAGTGGACATCGAAAGATGAGCGTGGATTCTTACAATATAGCCCCAACCTCCACCGTTCATCTGAGCCTCTTATATTTCTTCTACGCGCTTGTACTGACTGAAGCCTTCTTGATCTGGATTCACTACATGGTTTTGCAACTTCCAAGACCACCCTTTGCTGCTAGATGATCGAAGCATGGCATCCGTTAGGGTCAACAGCCATTGAAAAGACATCAGCGCTGGGCCGGACGAACGGTTTATCGTTCCTCAGATTAAAAACTAGAATTCAATCGGAGGTTCTGATCAGACTGGATTTGACTGGGCCCTTGGAAGGTTGCATGATGAATACTGCGCGTTACTCATCCTCGTAGCTATAAGATGCCAGGAGCCACTCAGTCTCTCGGATAAATGGAGGGCTTGCAGGAAACAGAGCAGTGGCCAAGTGGAGACTGCCCTAAGAGATACTCTTCATTGAGCAAGCGACGTGAAGCCGTTGCAAGGGAAAAGGATGGCTCTTCGGAACGTTGGTGTAAAATTTGCTCCTTGCAAAGCTTGGTGTAGGCCTCGGCGCTGGAAGACTTCACCTCGGAAAAGAACAGCTGCACTAATTCCATAATTAAATATCACGTTTCCATACTATCCAATTGGAGAAAGGGCGTTGACCGAAGTATGCTAAGCTTTTGTTGATCGTCTGTTGCAAAGTCCCTGTGTACGCGTTAATGTCTTTACTCAACATTGATAAGCTGCGTACCGCAAATATTTTTGGCTCCGTATACGAAGCACGTTTAGCCAAGTGCACATGACTTAGGATCTGGTAATTTGCGTAGGCAGTTCATTTACAATGGAAATTTTCCGGAGACAAGCGAATAATGTACAAAGGCGGCTGGATCAAATGTTAATGGACTCGCGTCGTATTTTGATACAAGGGCCTCCAGTGAGACCTCACGCGAGTATGCGACCTCTACGCCGCGTACATGGAGCGGGGAATGCCACAAAGTGCGCATCTTCCCCAGATCAAAATCGCATGCTTTCCTCTTTCCTAGATGCTTTGCCTCGGAACCCTGCCATGATATCCTCGAATCTTCGTGATTCTCCAACGCCAACGCTAGATGCAGGAAATAGATGCTTAAAGAAACACGCTGTGGATTGCTGTGGATCACTGTCGCGACAAATGACGCCGATGGTGCTTAGAACGCCTGGAATGACAACATCTTGTTGTTGTGGGTATCACCCTGGTCAGAAGTAATAGAAATGGAGTCTTGGAGCCGACAAGGAGTTCGAGCAGCGACTCATGGGGGTTTCGCGGCCTGCTTGCTCTTTTGGAGAACTGCAGAACCAGGCCGCGGTCGAGTCGGCCGGGTTGGTCTGCCTCCAACTCCATGATGTCTTGTATACCATCTACATCAGGTTAGTTAATTGATCAATGAGGGCCTCACAGGCCGCGAAGATGGCGCTGGAAGTCGAGGGTAAAATTGAATCTTTGTGAAACTGACCCGTTTGGTAGCCACTCCATCTTCTGTGAATCGAAGTAGTGGTTTTGAAAGTTCTTCATTACCAGCGCTTTGGCACCGTACTCCTCCTCGAGCAGCTCCGTGTAGGCGTAAGGAATTTTGACTGGTGTGTTTTCAAAGATGCTCTCACGGAGTGGGAAAATGTCTTTCTCAAGGTAATGATGTCGATCTTTGCACATCATGATTCCCTTTCTGCCTTGTCTTTCGGCGGTTGTGTTTGGTCGCAAGGTTGTGATGTCGATGAAAAGACCCGTCTCCGTATCGATCCAGCGGGCGTCGATTACGTTTAACCTGTCGAGGACGGAGTCGTTCGTGTAGTGAGGATTGACTTCAAGCATATAATCGCGCCCTTCGGCGATATTCGGCAGCTTGAAGTGATGGACGGTCATGTTATAGAATTTCGCCAAGTAGTCCATTGAGCTGTACGACATTTGCACGTCCACGTCGGAGTCCCACGGCATGATCTTGCGGTTCCACCACCACCCAAGTAGCGATCCATGCATTATCCACGTCTCTGCTCCAATGTCATTCATCGTGGCGAGGTATGTCTGCATCAAGGCCGTGAGGTGTGTCATGCGGTCGCTGTCCGATAAGACTCTATCAGCAAAGCGGCCATCGTAGTGAGGATGAAACTGCGGTGGTAAGTTAGCAAGCCCTATCAACAGGCTAATCAATTGTATGGAGCTTACAGTGGACTCGTGGAAGTACTTGTCCTTTGGGTCGCCGGCCTTGCCGCTATGGTCGCGCGATAGCCGCGTCCGGACTGACTCGAAATCGGCGTCGCGTTTTCGTATGGGAGCGCCGGTGACTCTCGAGCAAACGATAATAAAGGAGAGTAGGAAGAAGCAGGTTCGCATCAGCATTTTGACAATGCTGCCGCCGCCTTCTCGGTTACCGTTGCATGAGGTGCAGTCTTGGCTGATGGTATATTTTGCTTGGCGGGTCGACAAAAGGAGCGCCAAGAGGGCAGGGAGGACGTATAAGCGTGCACGGTTGGAAGGTAGCACAGAGAAAAGTGAAGACGGAGTGTGGGAAGCTCGATCTGATAAAGTGCTCTCCTTGAATCGCTCGCGTGCCCAAGCGGGTGTTTCGAAGGGAGATACAAAAGATGCGTCGTCAGCCAAGACGGGCCGGCAGTGGAGGGTCGAGATATTTAATGGGGCTCGGTCAGGGTGGTGGAGAAGGTTTGGAAAAGCTCGCAAAGCCTACCAGGCGCGCGGACTGTGGGCAGGGTTGGTTAGGGATTGGGCCGGCATTGATAGAGATGGGTGCGCCTCCTGCTTACGCATTGCTTGCTACTCACCACCCCGACACGCCGTTCGCGGAGCCAGAGCCCGAGGCGCAAAAAGGAAAGTAAATGGCCTGCAACAGGTGGCACGGGTTCAATTCCATTGCCGAAGACAGATCCTCTACATTTGAATCAGGAATTCCACCACACGTCTCACACCCTGTGACGAAGACGCAATCCACTCATCACGACCACAAAGACATAGACCAGTCGCTGCTTCACCCGCACATGTGGAGTACGGAGTACATTCCACTTTCTCCTATAGCCTACCATCTTCTCATTTCACCTTCCGGCCGGCCAATTCCTGTCGCAATGCAAAGCCCTAGGACTCTCCACTTCGTCGACCGCGTAGGCTCTCGCGGGCCCGGTGTCGTACGCACGCGACTAACCATGGCCTCGTAGAATTGCTGCTTGTGGAACAGAGCGACACGTAAGCCCAGCGAAGCTTGAGAACAAGCTTTGTCCACAAAGCTTAGCCCCAGCGACCCGATAGGATGTCACAGGCGCTTGCCCACCGCCAAACTCCCTGCAGAACAATCTCGTTTCAGGCCGTAAAGCCGTTGTCGTGTGCCGCGGAGCCATTGGCAATTTGATGAATGGGCCAGGGCATAACCATCGACCGATGGCGTCTGCAATGACTCTTCCGACGCCTCGCTCTGCATTAGGAACGCCATCACGAAATTCCACGCGTAACCCTCCGCCCCTTTCGTGAACGGTTTCGTTGACGTTCAAGAATGTACCGCTACATGCAACTCCAACGACGATCTGACAGGCGCGCGTCGATCGATGAGACATCTGCGTTTGCTCTCCAGAAAGAACGTGAAGACTGAAATGCTACTGGTCTTGCTTGCCGTTCAGTCAAGCGCTCGCCTCCTATTGACGTGGGCTTGACCGTTTTCCCGCACAACGCATTCAAAGGCTATTGAGGCGTACAGCCACTACGCTGTCTCCGCCCACGTTGTACCCTGCAATGCTTTTGACAGGAGTAAATTCATCTTGCATTCCGTATACGAGTCTTTTTTTGGGCTTGCAAATCTACGTGATTCAGCCCTGATCGTTCGATTGCATGCGCGAACAATAACTGATTATGCACAATTTTATCGCCAGTTTACTCTCTACGGCTGTCCTTATGTATGGGCAAGGATTGTTTTATCTAATCGGTCCACTTTACAGTAGTAACAATAGCAGGGCCCGCTAAAGGCCGTTCGTTGGAGTGCGCATCATTTGCAGCAAATGGCGTTGAAATTTGGCCCTCGAAACAATCCCGCTAATAGCTTCTCAAACGTTTCCCAATCCGTTAAGAACAAAGACCGTAGAGATTCGTTCCACCGCTAACTAGCGGAATACACTCCCGCGTGGTGTTGTACAACGACAGGTTGGCAAAGTACTAAGTAGTAAGAGAACACTGTTCCAAAGGACTCAAGTGGTCAAACGTGCCCACCGTCTCCCGAACAAGCAAAAGAATTTGAGCCTTGGAGAATTTGCATTCCAAAGTCAGATGTTCTCTTCGCAGAATGTCATGGAAGTTTCAAGGCCTCAGGCCACAATTTGTAATTCTCTGAGTTCGTGGTCACGTGTTAGCCTGGCTCCTCGCGACTTGGACTTCACAGACGGTATTTCTTCGCCACTCCGCCTACACTCAGCAACGCTTTCATCTTTAATCGAAATCGCCCCTGGAATTTGCGCAAGAATCTCTCAAAGAAACGGTGACACGATCCTGTCAACATGGCCAACTACCTCGCTTCCATCTTCGGTACCGAACAAGACAAGGTCAACTGCAGCTTCTACTACAAAATCGGAGCGTGCCGCCACGGTGACCGCTGCTCGCGGAAGCATGTAAAACCTTCGTATTCGCAAACAATTCTCCTCCCGAATCTCTACCACAACCCAGGCTTTGACGCTAAGAACAAGATGGATCCGGCGCAGCTGCAAAACCACTTCGACGCCTTTTACGAGGACATCTGGTGCGAGCTGTGCAACTACGGCGAGCTGGAGGAGCTGGTGGTGTGCGACAACAACAATGACCACCTGATCGGCAACGTGTACGCGCGGTTCAAGTACGAGGACAGCGCGCAGAAGGCGTCGGACGCGCTCAACTCGCGCTGGTACGCTGGCCGCCCCATCTACTGCGAGCTCAGCCCCGTCACCGACTTCCGCGAGGCCTGCTGCCGCCTCAATTCCGGCGAGGGCTGCGTCCGCGCCGGCTTCTGCAACTTCATCCATCGCAAGCAGCCTAGCCCCGAGATGGAGAGGGAATTGACCCTCAGCACAAAGAAGTGGCTCAAGATTAGAGGTCGTGATCCGAGGAGTGTGAGTCCCGAGTAGAGTTGGTGCAAGGAGAACATATCCGCTCGCTCTTCTGCTCCCCTCGTACTCTGATCCTCGGTGCTCGACATAAATACAATCAAAACCTCTCAATCTCCAAATTTGGGTTTTGACCGAATGGAGGATATTGGATGCCAGTTAGTGGCCTTGGGATCACAGCTTCCCTTCGATGCACCTTGATTCAGTGACTAGTGTCTTGCGAGAAGACTGGAGAGAGCATAAGGACTGTGAATGGTGAACGAACTCCAAAGGTAGAGCTATTGAAAGTGAAATACGCACCGGACTACGGTGATCATGGTGAAAGGACAGCAGATTGGATCAGAAAAGTATCCAATGCAATGTATCATTGTACGATTTCAATCTAGATATTCTAAGTTTACGATATCAAAGGTTATACTCGCTTAATCGCTACTCTCGGGTATCGTCTCATCGTGTATCATTATCGTGGCCTAATGCTTGAATGCCAACCGCCCCATATCGTTCTCTGCTCTCTATTCTAACTCCTATTCACTTCAAAAACATTTGCGCCTCTTTAAACTCCTAATTACTGACTGCTTCCGTTGAAAACTCCCTTCGATTTGAGAAGAAGAATGACGATGACAACCGCGGCAATTACGACGAAGAAGATCAACCAGAATATCCAACAGATGAATGTACGTCGGGATCGTTTCGCTTGTTGGCGTTCAAGCCAAGACTCTCTGGAATGAAGATAAGCGTTTGTGCCCGACCACGCTGTGTCATAGTCTGTGCAAAGGGGACATACGTGTGCTTGAGTTCCGGGCGATCAGAAGATGATACGGCGGCGTTCCGCTCTTCGTCGAGATGGACTGCCATGGAGAAACGCTTCCAGAAGGAAGGATCACGGACAACTGCCATGTTTGAAGTTTGGTAGATAAGGTTTGGCTTTGGCGTTTGAGTTGTTGTTTCGTTTGATGGTTTGTTTCCAATTCCAGGATGTTGGACGATCGGGACCTAATCCTCGATTCAAGTGAAGTGTTGATCTTGCAGAAAGGACTGATTCGGAAGCAGACTGTCACAGACAGATTGAAGATCCCTTATTGGCAGCTTGCCTGGAGCGCAGGGTGAAGGAATGTAGGGCTGGATGTGCTGAACGAGTGAAAGCACGAAGTCACAGCCGATAAGGAGAGTTCAAAGGCAGAGCGAAAAGGAAAGCAGCCAGAGAAGGAGAATTGCAAGCTACGGAGTAAGAACACAGTCAGAAATTCAAGGGAACAGCAGTCTGGGTGTCATTTGTATGAAAATCAGGAAAGCGATAGACATGTACACACGCAACTCCCATTCCAAAGGCCATACGGCGAATGGGAGAGCCGCTCCCACTCGTTACCATGGTGTAATCAAACGGTAAGGTGTGTTACTTGTCGACAATTTCAACGGGAGCCACAGTGTACGCGGTCAGAGTGCGGACGTTTGACAGAGCCTGCCAATCAAGATGGACTGATTGCAGGAGATGAGAGACGGAAGACCCTTGTGGGCGTCGCTGGTGCTGTTTAGCGTGGATAGGCTGGAGCAGTGCAAATTTCGGCCTGTGATCCAACTCAACTGTTGATTGATGGATCCTAAGTACGTACTTTACTGTCTTATTACGTCGAATCTACTCCCACGCGCTTTTCAACTTGGCAATCAACTGTTTGCAAGCGCCGCCCACAGCTGGTAAGATTGGGCTACTTTCACCCGCAGCTGAAGCTATTCAAACATTTGCCACAGCGAACACCTTGTAGGCTACCCCTGGACGAGCGTACCTAAAACTTCGAAAAGGACAATCGAAAACGTCAATCTCAATCGAGCTTTGACCGCCAACTCCTATCTAGAATAATTTCCGTCTCCGACTGTGACCTCTGTGCCTGCGCAGCCATGCCATGCTGATCCTATCATTAGCAGCAGCCGCACAATTTGTACAATTCTCCTGCATCCGAAGCACTAAGGAGTAACCTTTCCCATTCGTAAATCTCTTTCTAGAAGGCCCAATATCGCAATGCCGTCAGAGGCACTACAGTACTGGAACTACAACCTACCAGCGGGCAAGCATACTGCACGATGTCCGGACTTCCTGTTGAACCTTTCAGATAAAGATCGGCGTCTAATCGGATCCTGGGACTGCGACTACAAAGTCCAGGACTGGGCTACGGTGCAAGAACTTGTCAAGACCAATCGCATTGATCTGTTTCAGAGAGTGCCGTCCGAGCTACGCCGCTATAGGGAGCTCATATTTAATATCGTTCGCGACTACGGCAGCGTAATGAAGTTTGTGCTCAGGACCCGACTGTACTGGGTTTCCATTGTAGCCGCAGGGAAACCCTTTGAGGATGCCTCTGACATCAAGATCCTCTACAACGACTGGCCGTACGGCGTGGATCCTCGCATTGTGCATCTGGTCGTGTGGACGAAGTTCGACCTGGAGGATGATCCGGAGCTCGATGACTTGACGCCCGCGGCGCGGCAGAGCATCGAAGACTATGTCGATGCTACATTCAAAGCTCACATGAGGGATCCTAGCCACGTAGTATGGTTCAAGAACTGGAGAAGCCTGAAGAGTGTCCACGCAGTTGAGCATTTCCACGTGATGCTCTTCGAGCCGGATCTCAAGTTCGTCGAGGACATCACAGGTGGTGATGTGCCATTGAGTGTGAAGCTAAAGAATGAGAAGCCGGACTCCGAGAAGTCTATCGATCTCGGAGAGAAGAAAGTCCAGGAGAATGGATATTGCAGTGGGCCATGAGTCTTTGGCCGGTCTCTTGGACAATCTCGTACTCCCTACACTCTGAATCTTAGGCCATTTCATTCTCGTCAATTGAGCTATAGAGTTTTGCGGAAGGCATTGAGAAATGAGCACAGCATCCAGGAGCTAAGAGACCTTCTATAAACATGACCACGGCTCATTCAGTTAGATTGCTCGAAACAACTTGTGTCTCTGGGCACTTTCTGTAATTCTACTAGGCCACGACATTTAGAACAACATAGAGCTATGTAGTATATAGAGTAATTCAATTGCCTTGGTATGAGCTACCGCTTCAACTCCTTTGTTCGCCCCAATAAATGATTTCTCACTTACCAAACTATTGGGAAAGAACAAGATTTGCGCTGGGAATAGCGTCAATGAGGCACTGTTGTCCGCAGTCAAGTGCATCAAAAGTATCATGGTAATTGGACTGCTAAGTTCGTACGTGCCATTGCGAAGCTTCTTCGAATTTTGCTTGGAACGCGCTCGCGTGCCTAGAAAGCAGCTATTGGTATCAGATCCGCCATGCGCAAAAACACCTCGAACACCTGGCTCCGAAATGCAATAGTACATGGTACGCAGGATACATGGTATCTTTTGCACAGGTCTTACGATCTGTGGTCAGGACCTCGTAGGGAGTGCTCTCTGTGAGGTTGTCTGTTTGACTATAGCTCTTCCTCTTCTTTCTTCGCCTCTTCTTCCTCCTTCATCTCCGCCTTCTCGTCTTCTTCTTCTCTTTCCTGCACGCCCTCCTCCTTGACGACTGCAGGCTCATCATCTGCCATGACCACGTCATCATCCTTCGCTTCTGTCGTATCAGCTGTCAGTTGCACACCGGGCTGAGTCTGACCAGCTAAGGCCGTCGCCGGAGTAGGCGACTTTGGTGTTGGAGGCTCCGCAGTGACCGCCGGGGTGACATCTTCGGTTGCGGGAGGAATTGCAGACGATTCACCTGACGGCAGCTCTGATGCAGTCGCCGCTGGGATATCAAGGGTAGCCGATGCGGTCTCTTCATTGCGATTTGGCTGTGCAGGAGCAAGGCCGGCTTCGGCGTCGCCGTCGGCTTCATCTTCGTCTTGCTCGTCGCCGAGCGGCTCATCCTCATCGACGTCCATGTCTTCGACGTCGCCGTCGTCGGCGGCTTGTGCGCCCGGGCTACTTCGCTTTGAGAGGTCGCCGTTGGCGGGAGTCTCGTCACCCAGAGGGCTCGCACTTGCTCCTGCGTCGGGTGATGCTGATAGTGCAGCGTCATCCTTCCTCTCTGAGATGCGTTGATTCTCCTCTCTTGAGCCGTCACCCATGGCAAGGTCACCGTTGGTGCCTGCGATGTACTCGTTTCCGTCTTCATCGATCTCGACGTCCACATCAGCATGTGGGTTCGGGAAGTCGGTGATACGATTTCGCTGCCGTAGCTCGCCGGGCTGTCGTCTGATGCCGTTTGTCTCATTGGCATCCTCATCGTCGGACTCTTCAAACTCATCATCTCTATGGATCCTCTTGTCCAATTGCCGGGCTGTAAATCTGACATCAGTATTCTCATCGGCATCCATATCGTCAGCTTCATCTTCAGCCTCATCATCGATGCCATTCATAAGTGGGTCACGTGGGACTTCCATCATTTGCTGAGATGGTGCGGCTGTGCGCCGTAAGTTCTCGATGACGCTGTTCTTGATCTTCTCGAGGTACTCGCTAGAGTTAGCGTTATCCATGTTCGACGGCTTAACGTCGAGTTCGTAGTCCGGTGCGAAGTATTCGTAGTAGTCGTTGTATGGGAGCGTTGGAGACATTTCCATGCCAATAAGTTGGCCAGTTTCAAAGGCCCACGTCCGCGCAACGTTACGCATTGTGTAGCCGCCGCCACCGAGTACCAGCGTAGGGAGGTTGAAGGACTTGACGAATCGTACACAGTTTGCATGACCGCGCATCGAAAGATTGAAGCAGCCAAGCCTATCGCCAGACAAACTATCGCCACCGCACTGCAGCACTACCGCCTCCGGCTTGTAGTACTCCATGACTGCACCGATGACGGGCTCAAACACGCTCTTGTACGTGCGGTCGGTAATACCATCGCGTAGAGGGAAGTTCACTGCGTAGTATTTGCCCTGTCCAACTCCAATGTCACGGAGCTCACCGGTTCCTGGGAAGTATTCGCCGTACTTGTGAAATGACACAGTCATGACGCGGTCAGTGGTGTAAAAGGCCTCCTCGACGCCGTCACCGTGATGCACGTCAACGTCGATGTAGAGCACACGCTGGTGGAAGCGCAGGAGCTCGATAATGCCCAGCACAATGTCATTGATATAGCAGAAGCCGCTAGCTTCGCTCTTCTTGGCGTGATGCAGTCCACCAGCCCAGTTGATGGCTATGTCGCAGCGATTTCTGTTCAAGCGCGCAGCTCCCTCCATGCTGCCTCCCGCGCTGATGCCACAGAACTCGAACAACCCATCAAAGACGGGACAGTCATCTCCGACATTGTATTTCCCTTGCTCTTTAGAGTAGTTGTCCATGTTGTCTGGCGTTACGCGCTGCAGGAAATCGACGTACTCGTCGGTATGGAACTGGGTCATTTCGAACTTGGTGGCGGGTTTGGCGCGCTACGGAAGAGGTGTTAGCAAAGGGTTAACATCGTCGATATGTGAGCAGCAAGCACGGAATATCCTTTTTTTTACGGTGATGCTTTGAGCTGCCGCCGACAGCCCCTCCATGGCAAGCAGAAAAGGAACTTACGTAGATTTCCATCTTCTTGTAACAGCCATAGTTCATAATCAAGCTATGAGCAACCCGGATCCTATGCGGCTTCATAGGATGACCAGCGACGTAGGCATAATTGCCAACATCGGAATCGTAAAAGTATGCGACTTTCTTTGACTTGTTAGAGCCGTTCACGAATTCGTGCTCGTCCAAGGGCGCCCCATAGTCGTTCGCCATGGTGGACAGCCGCGATGAGACGACAGAAGAGGAAAGAAGAGAGAGGAATTGAAAAATTGAGAATGGGTGAAGGTGGAGGGAGAGACGAAGGAGGAAGAAGATGGCAGACGACGGAGCGCAAGACGAATCTACGGCCAATGGAGACAGTGGCAGAATGGGTAGCGTTGAGGCACTTTCCAATGCGCGAAAGAGATCAAGGATTGCCCGCGTCGAATCGCACTATTGGCTGGCTGGCCGGTGGACTGACGGTAAAGCCTGAGGAACGAGGCAACCGCGCGGCGATTGAACAAATACCTCCAATGCACAAATCCCGAACTTCCAGCTGACAGCTCCGCGCAACCTTGACTACCGCCTGAACCCATCTTTCTCACCCTCCGTCGCTACTCATTAATATTCCATTCACCAACTGCAACGCCGCCGCTTCTACCACGCTCACACATATATACACATCAAGTCGTCCTCTCGTTCCTACCCAAAGACGCGGCCAAATACGACGCACCACCATTTCGAACTCCATCGAAGCTCACATCATCCGCCATGGACCGGCTGAATCGCATGCTAGCTGCTGCACAGAGCATGCAGGGTGGAGGCGGCGCTGGAGGAGACACAAATCTTATCGATAATTCAGAGACCGTCTACATCTCCTCGCTGGCACTGCTGAAGATGCTGAGACACGGAAGAGCCGGTGTGCCCATGGAAGTCATGGGTTTGATGCTTGGCGAGTTCGTCGACGACTATACAGTGCGCGTTGTCGATGTATTTGCCATGCCACAGAGTGGCACTGGCGTGTCCGTCGAGGCCGTAGATCCCGTATTCCAGACCAAGATGATGGACATGCTACGCCAAACGGGAAGAGCGGAGACCGTCGTTGGCTGGTATCACTCGCATCCCGGCTTTGGTTGCTGGCTCTCATCCGTCGACATCAACACCCAGCAGTCCTTTGAGCAGCTCACACCTCGCGCCGTTGCCGTCGTGGTAGATCCCATCCAGTCCGTGAAAGGCAAAGTCGTCATCGACGCTTTCCGATTAATCAACCCTCAGACTCTGATGATGGGCCATGAACCACGCCAGACCACATCCAACCTAGGCCACCTCAATAAGCCATCCATCCAAGCTCTCATCCACGGCCTGAACCGCCACTACTACAGCATAGGTATCAACTACCGTAAGACGGGTCTGGAGGAGAATATGCTCATGAACTTGCACAAACATGTGTGGACGGAAGCCTTGGAGATGAATGACTTCAAACAGGATGGCGAGCACAACAAGAGTCGCTTGGAGAAGCTCGTATCTCTAGCCGAAGGTTACGAGAAAAGAGTGAAAGAAGAGTCGGAGCTCACAAAAGATCAGTTAAAGACAAGATACGTGGGGAAGGTTGATCCCAAGAAACACATCGAGGATATCGGTCAGCAACTCATCGAAGATAATATTGTTGCTGTCTCGCGGCAAATGATCGATAAGGAGTCATCCGTGCCATCCAAAGCTCAAGGACCAGCCTCAACCAACGGTCATGCCAATGGACACGCTGACTCCGAGGAGATGGATGCAGATTAATCACGGCAAACTCAAACCTTCAAGGAATTTCGGCATTTTTCACGAGTGCATTTGCAAGGCGTCTCGAGGGATTCAGCCAGGAGTTACGATGAAAGAACAAAATGTGTCGCATAGAGCCGATGCATGTTGTAATTTGTACATTCAATGCTAGAAGCTATTTAAAGCTTTGCAGTCGTCAGAGACACCGCGTCTCCAAACAATATTTTCCTATTCCATGCCGAAGTCTCTTCCCATGAAGGCTGCTCATGTTCCAAAGCACGAGCATCGGAGCCGATAATTGATATCCAGCGATGGGCAATCTGCCCGATCACCTCATTTCCATCTCTCGTAGAGTCTTCAATCAGCAGCACGGTTCCAACGACCCATGCCAGTAGCTGAAGAATGTCTCTTCCCAGGAAGTTCAGCTCCTTCTTGTCTTTGGTAACCCACCATTCTTCAAGCTTCCCTAGCTCAGCGCGAACAAGCTCTTCCGCATAGCTCCATTCCTTACTCCAGCCTTTGATTCTGGAGTCTACCCAAGCATTAAGATGCTTTCGCGTCTCTTCTCCTTGTTTCCCTTTCATCACCCTTACGACATCACCTGCTATGACGTCTGTAGTGCCTTCCCAAATACTGTTCACATTGTTGTCGCGATAAAGTCTCGCGACGTTGAACTCTTGCTCATCCTCCAGATATCCAACACCGCCAAGGCTCTCCATGCACTCTTGCAGTCCGTAGATGCCTTGTTTCGAGCACTGACCTTTCGCAACCGGTGTGAGTAGCCGCAACAGCGAATTCGCTTGGGCGACACTGGACACCATGCTGTACTGCTTTGACTCAGCGGACGCTCTCTCGAAAGACTCTGGTCGTTCAGATATGCCCAGTAAGGCAACCGCGAAGAAGCCAAGATGCATATGTCCGGCGTAATTGACCTGATTTTTGGTGGTGGTTCTCAAATGCGCCTCGTTATCCATCAACAGCCGTCCCTCCGATTTCCTCACTCTTGCGTAAGCCCTCGATATTGCGAGTCCGCGACCCCACATACCCAGCGTAGATATCGTGGTATGCACCCTCGTGATGTTGAGGATCGTCGCAATCTCCTTCACTCCTTCACCCTCTTCACCCAACAACCACCCTCTCATTCCACTCAGGACCAACTCCGCAGTCGGCACAGCCCTAGTCCCAAGCTTCGGCTTCAAGCGCTGAATCTGCACGCCGTTGAATTCAACCTCACCGGTAGCCTCATTCCGCCTGCGCATGGGAGCAAAGAACGCACTGATCCCGCGCGCCGTGCGAGCGAGCAGCACCGTCATAGCGCAGTCGGTGGCGCTAGAGAACCACTTGAAGCCGTCGATGCGCCAGGGGCCGAGCGGGAAGCCGAGCTCATCACGGGCGGCACCGCGCTCCCCCGCGCGCAGCAGCACCGCCGCCGTCTCCGTCGCCCGCACGTCCGACCCGCCGGCCCGCTCCGTCATCCACTGCCCGCTGGTCCACGCCCGCGCCGCGTCCCGCGCGATCAGCCGCGCGTGCGCCGCGCCAAGCACGTCGCGCAGCGTGGGGTCCGTCGCGCGGCCGGCGTGCGCGCGCAGCAGCTTCGCGGCGCCGTCGGTCATCGCCGACGGGCAGGTCACCACCGCGCAGGACCCGGTCCACACGTGGTACTTGAGGAACTGGTGGAGGCGGGCGGCGCCCGGCACCGGCGAGGAGTCTTCGGCGGCCGGCCGTGCCTCGTGGCCCAGAGCTACGATGCCTGCTTCGATGCCCGTCGCCGACAGCGCTTTCCAGCCCCAGCTTGTGCGCAGCGTCGTGCGCGGCGTGCCGAACGTCGTGTGCGTCGATATGCTTGGTGGGTTGCGCTCTGCGTCGTCGACCAGCGCGAAGGTCGCCTGCGACAGAATCTGTGTTGCGAAGGGCGTGATGTCGTATTGGATAGTCTTGTACGTTGGCGAGGATGCTGGGACGTACAGCGAGAGTATTCGACGCAACAGTGGGTCTTCATCGAACTGGTTCGGTAGCTTTGGTGGCTGTTGGAAGAAGCCTGTGGTCCCAGAGGATGGCGTTAGGGAAGATTTTGATGATGCCATTATGATAGACTGTTCTCTAGCTGGATGATCTAGAACTTTGAAAGGCCCGCAAAGGGGCTGATGGAGAGATATTACATACTGTTTCTTAATTGTGTCGTGAGAGTCGTAAGATTTACGATACGCGGTGGAGCTTTGAGGTGCCGAGGTCTGGGCTGACACGATGTTACAGCTGATTCCGAACTTGCATATATGAGAGCCAACACAGGGAAAACAATTCTACTTTCAGCAGTCAAAGGCTCGCAGAAAGTTTCTAAAGAAGGAAAGTAATGTAAGATCGAAGATTTTTCATTAGATTATCCAAAGCATGTCAATGCTCTATCCAAGCTAAAGCCGGAAGACCCAAAAACGCCAACCCTTATGCATCGTTATTAGCTTTTGGAGTAATTGTAAAGCTATCCTCAAATGATAGACGGACAGGCCTCAGACCCGAACTCCTACAACGACCGAAAGCAGCGGGCAATCATTCGTAGTTCTTTACTATCCAAGCAGTTGGGATGAATGTCTCGGGACGAAGTCTTTTCAACTTTTTTGGGACGGTGACTGGTTCTGGCGGAGGCGGTAGTAGTGGTACATCTTTGGGTCGAGACTTTTTCTCCTCTTCCTGCTTCTTTGGCGGCGGCTCAAAAGACACAGCAGGCGGAGGAAAGGGTTTGAGAATTGGTTTTGGCTCTGCCGGCTTTGGAGGAAGCGTTTTGGAAGCTGGAGGATCAGCTCGACCCCCCTCAAGTCAAGCTGTGTCCTTGTAGCTGCTCGTTGCTTTCTTGTTCTTGTAGTGGAGTGTTGGAAGTAGCACAGCCGAAGTAGCGAAAAGGACGGCGAGAGCAATGCTGAATCCCCAGATTGCTTTCGTTTCGAAGCAATTGGCCTTGCTGAGATGGACCCAACCCTCCAACCCAGTTTTGCCAAGCTCAGAAATGACATCCGGGAGAATGAGGCCAGTCGTTCCGTTTTGTCCTGGTACTTCGAGCGGGTAGTAGCAGTTCATGTAAGATACTGGCTTGCCAATCTGGACTGAAACGACAGCGAAGGCGATAAGAATGAGGAAATCAATGCCAGCCATGACGAAGAGACCAAGGTTGGCAATTGCCCAATAGAAGGCGACGCTGACAATCGTGTACAAGGTAGCGACTGAGGTCTGCCTTTGGTTAGCCACTGGTATTGAACACATTGCAGTGATAACATACGACAGAGATGGTACCGACGGTATCTTTATCTGGAACGAGGTTGGCCATGACCATCTCATTGATGAAGTTGGCCGTTAAGCCAAGAATAACGATCAGTGAAATGACTTGCATGACGCGGACCACTAGGAAAGTTGCGCTCAGCGGAGGAGCACCGTAGCTGGGGATAGGCATTTTGTGAAGAGAGGGATGCTTGGTCGACAATGGACGTAAAGATAGGACTTTCAGTTCGTTCTCAACTAGGTGCACTATGAAGGAGCGTATCTGCCGGCAGATATAGAAAGAGAGGATCTGACCAGCACAAGTTTGAGATTTAAGGAAATAAGAAAAGACAAGAGTGACTCAATTACAAGCGTTGACAGCTGTCTATGACTCTGAAATGAATGTGTTTGTTGATTGAGCGATTACGGGATGGCATCTTGCCATGACTTAAGTACTGCGTTCGTTGCTCTGAGAGATCTCAGCGCGACTCAAAATGGCTACAAACTGTTCAGGTTGAGGTTTCAGGGCACCTGACTTGACGCGCAAAGTTCCAATGAGATTGTGCAACTTAGAAGTTGAGTAGAATTCCGCAACTGGCGAGGTTGGTGTTTTTGTGGATCTCGGCGCTTACAGAGATTTACGACCTTATGCGCTTTGTCGTTGAGAGGCGCCAGAGCCAGTCAACGCCAACTTCTAAAACAAGTGCCCAGAGCTCTCGTGGAGGCTCTGCGGAAACAAGCCTTCACCGCCAATGGTTCCTTTCGGCTTGAAGACATCTGAAAGGCAAGGGCGAATATGCGGGAGTTTCAGAGCTGCTTCCGCTTCCGCGCTCGAACGATCCTACTGAGGCTATGCATAGATCCAATCGACATCATGAGAGAGCCTCAGCCCTTGAGAGCATACAGAGCCATGAGGTCAAAGCAGTAGGCGTCTCGCTTGAGGAACGTGGCTGTCTTGAAAGGACAAACAATGTGGTGCATCTTGGTGGTTGAACGACTCCGGAGATGGCTGTGGTGCGTGGGCCAACCCTTGCCTTCCCAGCGAACTGAACTATAGATCGTAAGATAGTAGTACGTGAGCTTTCCCAGCGTGCTCTAGCACTGAGGAGTTCTTTCTAGCGGTGTTTGCCGTTCACTCGTTGGAAAGATTCTCTTGGTCGAGTCTCAAATGTCCGTGGAATGATGAGAGGCAGCATAAGTCGCCGACAGCTACCTGCAGGGCCATGAGAAGAAATTTTCCCAAGAAATTTGAGATTTTGGCCTTTTAAACTGTGAAACGGTTAAAGTCTTCATCGGGCACTCGGCACATATCCGTTTATTGTTATGGAGATTCACGATTTAGAGTAGCTCTAGGTCATCCCACCGGGCATGAATCGTGCGTGACCCGCAAACTGGAGGCCCATGACTTTCACAGCACGCCACCAGCCCCGGATACCGACTTCAAGCTTCAGAACCGTGGCGGGGAAGAAGATTTCCGCATCATCGCCGTGCAATGTCGGTTTCGTTGGTAGGTGCCCCAGTATCTCATAGCGCCATGGGCCACATCTTGCGGGGCTCCTACCGTGAAGAGAAACTTGAAGCCGAACGTAAACGGCTTAACAAGGGGTTTAAAGCAGCATGGACGGCCGAAGTTGGGAGCTGGAAATCTACAAAACGTCGGTCAACACCCTAATAGATAATTGATCAAGTACATTATCATGGCCATGTTGCTTCGCGGTACTGCTCTAATCACCGGCGCTGGCTCTGGCATTGGCCAGTATGCTGCTTACGCGTTTGCGAGGTATGGAGTTAAGAAAATAGCCATCACCGACATCAAAGCCGACAACCTACAGTCAACCGTCGATGGATTGAAGAAACAAGCACCGAGCGTTGAGGTTGAACCGATTCAGATGGATTGCACCAGCGAAACAGACATCAACAAGACCGTTGACCACGTCGTCAAGAAGTTCGGCCGACTAGATATTGCCGTAAACAACGCTGGGACGGGAGGTCCTTTGGTTGAGACGACAAAAGTAGAGCTAAGCGAGTGGCAGAAGCTCATGGATCTCAATGTCAACGGTGTATGGCTTTGCGAGAGGGCAGAGTTGCGTCAGATGCTAAAACAAGAGTATATCCCATGTTCCTGCCATTGTTTCGAATGTGCATTGCTAACCAATTGCAGTGTTCTCGATGAGCGCGAAGGACGAGGTGTCATCGTCAACATTGCGTCCATGTATGGAATTGTGGGAAATACACCTACTATACCAGCTGCCGCCTATTCCACATCCAAACATGCCGTTATTGGTTTGACGAAAACCGACGCTCTGTACTATGCAAAACACAAAATCAGAATCAATGCCATGTGCCCAGGCTACACCGAGACACCACTCTTGCAACAAGCAATTAGAGAAGGACATATGAAAGGAGAGGTCGAGAAGACGCCAATGGGTCGTTTGGGTAAGATGGAGGAGATTGGGGACAGCATTACTTTTCTCGCAAGTCCAATGAGTAGCTTCATGACAGGTGCTTCGCTGATAGTAGATGGCGGATTCACTGCACAGTAAGAAGCTGGAATGCATCTAAACCTTTCAATTTGTACATAGCATCTTTGTTAGAAACATACGAGCTGACGTGAGTGAGCAATTTGCTACAATTGTCAATTGGTCGTGCACTAGTATTCCCAGCACGTTTCGAGGGATATAAGATGGTCATATGTACACAAATAAGGTCATCTCAGTCTATTTACCAAGGCATTATACTCGCGTACCTTACCCTTTACAATTTTGCCTGCTCATCGGCGTTTGAGCCTTCTTCCTTGTCATAGCCGCTAAACGAGACTCCCTTCTGCCCTGACATCGTACCACTCTTGTTAACTAGCTTTAGCATCTTATTTCTGCTTAGCGGTAGTTGATCATCCTTCTCGCGGATGTAGTAGGCCCAATCGGACGTCTGGTCAATCTCCGTCTGGCTGTAGCCATTACCAAGCCAGGCGTAGCGATTGCCCTCATACTTGACATCGTAGTCCTCAAGACGCAGCTCCTGCAGAGCTTCCATGTAATGGAGGGTGCTGCCAGGCCACAACGCCGTGATACGGTCGTCACTGCCAGCCGCCTTGTACCACGATCGGCAAGGGTCATGCCACACGGTGCGCTGCATGAAGAAGTCCTTGTGAGCAATGAAGTCCTTGATGACCTCCCGCTTCGGTGAAAATTCCCTGATGTTGTGGGTCTGGAAGCGGTCGATCATCTTAAGCATGTAGTCCGCTTGCGCCTCAATGGCAACGAGCACTGGTCCATTGCCAATTGGACAGTTCGGGCCAAGGAAGATCATGTAGTTGGGGTAGCTTGCAGCAGCGATGCCAAAGTACGATTCAGCAGCATCCTTCCACTCGTCTTGCAAGTTTTGGCCGCTAGGCCCAACAATGGGGAAGCGTGGCTTGAATCCAGTATCGAAGCCCGTGGCGCAAATTAGTACGTCGACCGGATATTCGTTGCCGTTATCGCAGAGGCACCCTTTCTCCGTGATTTCCAGAATTTCACCATACACGACCTTGACGTTGTCCTTTCCAAGAGCTTCCAAGTAGCCAACTCCCGGTGTCAAGCGCCTAAGAATGTTTAGCTTCTCATCATATAGACGCGATTTGACAGTAACTTACCTGCAGCCAACCGACCAAGGTGGAATAAGCTTCTCTTCCAAATAAGGATTCTTCAGCTTCTCCTGCATTTGTGCTTTCATGTAATCATGGGTTTCGTTGTTGATCTGCGAGTTCTTGAGGAAGATGCCAAACTGTCCGTTCAGACCTGCCTCAATCTGCTTGCGGTACGCGGTAAGAACGCCAGGCTTGGTCGCGAATTCGACCTTCTCATGATCGGTGTACACGTGCTGCTCAAGACCTTGCACAGGCGAAACCCACGTCGGTTCACGGATGAAGGTTGTAACCTTCGGTACCTTCGGCTGAATGGTTGGAAGTACTTGAATGCCAGACGAACCATTACCAATCAGGCCAACGTGCTTGCCTGCAAGATTAATATTGTCGTCCCAGTTGGCAGTGTGCAGCAGAGTGCCTTTGTACTTCGACAACCCGGGAATCGCAGGCCATCGCCAATTGTTGAGAATGCCACTGGCGTTGATCAAGATATCGCAGTGATCCTTGACTTCAGTGCCATTTCTCAGATCATTCACCGTCACATCGTATCCACCCTTTTGATGATTCCAGAACGCACCGGCCACTTGATGTCTGGTTTTGATGTACTGTTTAAGGTTGTACTTATCGGCGAAGTCGTTGAAGTACTTATAGATCTCCTTGCTGCCGGCATATACGCCAGACCAGTCGAGTTTTGGTTCGAATGACCAGGTGTAGTTGTGGGCGGGGACATCGCAAGCACATCTAGAAGGAAGTTAGTGCATTCGTCGAAGAATCTACATCAATTTTATCGTACCCAGGATATCGGTTCTCAAACCAAGTGCCAGAAACCTCGGAATTCTTCTCGTAGATTGTCAAGGAATAGTTGTTGAAGTGCTTCTGGAGTTTATACGCCAGAAGGAGACCTGACGCGCCTGCACCAATGCAAATTACTTTGACATGGCGCTCAGAATGTATGGGAGCGAGCAGGCGCCTCTCAGGGTCGCTCAATGGGCGTTTAGACCTCAGGATAAGATCGTCTGCCATAGCGAAGAAAGGCTAACGAAAGGTGCAGGAGGAATCGTAAACAGAGGAGAGAAGTGAGTGGCGGGTGGTTTTCAATTGAAAAGGAAGTTTTGGAATCCATACTCGCGCAATCAAGAGCACTAAATAGGCTATCGAGGTTCCGAGCAGCCGCGATTCATGAATTACCGAAGGAAACTCAGCCGACGAGTCTCTAAAATGCTGCCGTTCTCCGAGTTCTACGTCGAGTCAGACATTGGTCTGGGGTCTCCGGAAATGAGTCGCGAGCGTGGAGTGAGCGCATTGTGGAGTGGCCAGATTCTTGGGCGATGCAGGAAATACATAGCCGATGTCTCACGGAAATACACCCCTGCTTTAGTGGCGTAACGAACGACCCAGGCTCCAGGTTCCTTTTTGAATGGACTTGCTTAGACGCGAAAAATAGAGGCGAAAAGTAGAGCCTGCCAGGCACGGTCTAGAAGACAAGAATTGGAAGCGCCAGGTACATTCATCGAAATATGAAAAATCCGGGGTACGCTATAGTTTCACTACCTCGTCATCGATCTGGCGAGAATATTCGTATGAATACTGGAACAAGTCTGTCGACGGAGCTCTAAGGACAATTAGCATTGAGAATTATAGCTCATCATCATCTGTATCTGGAGCTCTGCTAGGACTGTCAGAGGCTGCTTCCGAGGACCCAGACAGCTTCATCCGTCGAACGCTGTAGAATTTATCCAAACAGTTTCGCCTTTGCTCTTGCGTCCAGCCTTCGACGATGAGAGCAAATTCTGTTGGATCATTGAAGCCAGATATCTGAGCCATCGTACAAAATTGCCTCTTGCGAACGTCTTCTGGTGGCCGGTATTTGAAATCAACATTCTTCAGCTTCGGAACTCCTCCATCATCGTCAACATGGTCATCTTCAGGTCGAATGAAAAGGCCCGAGGAACTGTGCCGAATCTGGCTGGCGGCAAAGACAGGTTCGTTTCTTGCATTTAGGTCTTGGAGTCTTTCCAAGGCCCTGCGACTGAGCCTAGACTCTACCTTGCTTGTTCCAATGACTTCGGCGTTCTCATGCGTGTATTCAACTCCTGCTGCCGCTAAGATTGCTTGAATCGGGTCGGCCTTCTTCGTTGCTGTTGGCTTCTTCTTTTGTTTCACCTCGCCACCATTGGCGATCAACTCTGCAAGCTGGCTCATTGCAGAATCTTCATTGCTGCCACTTTCTGATATCTCATGTTGACTCGCTTCTTCCACTTGGCTCATGTCCAATCCAGTCACTAACACACCAGCTCTGCTCTCAGCAACATTCGTCTTATTCACAATCTCGCGTAAAACCACATGGTCTCCCTGATATGCGAATAGGTTCTGTAGACCAAAAATCTCTCCTTGCTTCTCCTTGGTATTTTGTATACCACGGAAGTATCTGCGTTCCAGACTGGCATTGTACCCGATGTTGGCCTGTTGCTGCTTATAGATCTGGCGAGCGTACACAATCTCCTCAATGGTTCCTGCACTTACTAGACGAAACACCTCGACATCTCGTGTCTGACCAATTCGGTATGCTCTATCTTGTGCTTGTAAATCATAACTTGGATTCCAATTTGGATCGACCACCACAACTTTATTGGCAGACGTGATGTTCAGTCCAACTCCACCAGCTCGGGTACTGATAAGGAAGACAAACTGTTTAGTGTTTGCATTGAAGTCGTCGACTGTTTTCGATCGTTCTTCGTAGCTCATCGAACCGTCCAGATATGATACGTTGTAGCTAGTTGTTGACGTGAAGAGAATTTGAAGCATCTTTAGCAGTCTAACACTGTGGCTGAATATTAACACTTTGTCGCCATTTGAATGCCAGAATTGGAGCAGCCTCTTCAGAACCTTCCACTTGCCACAAAATTCTTGGTTGGCGAAGTTTATAATGCTGTCTTTTACGCGGTGTAGGTCTCGCCATTGGTCTGGAAGAGCGATTTGGAGGGTTTCGAGGTCTCTCTCTTGCTGTTCTTTCGGCATTGTGCTAACTGGCAAGAGAAGAGCAAGATGATTGGCGATCTTTTGTAAAGCGACAATTGCGGGAAAGGTATGGCTCTGCCACTTCCCACGGCCTGGAATTTTGGTCTTACAGCACCACCCTTGCTTTTTCCCTGATCCACAGTCGCAAAGGTCTTGGGAATTCTTGATGACTTCCACGATATCACTGGCGATGAAATTTTCGTATGCTTCTGCTTGCGTGTCCGTGGGTGGGCAGAAGACGACTCGATCACTCTTTTTCGGTAGTTGATCAGCGATCAGACTTTTCATGCGGCGCAGAAAGAACTGTGGCAACAGATTATTGACAAGCATGTCAGCGATCTTTCGCGCCTTTGCAAGTTCGGGGACAGTAGCATCATGAGCCTGGCCGATCCGCAAAGGGTTACTGATGCAAGCACGCCAACTGGCAAGAGAGCCAAATCTTCCGGGATTGGTCCAATTGAGCAGAGTCCACAGCTCATCATAATTATTTTGAATGGCCGTACCGGTCAGGCCAATTCTGCAAAGCGCGTTGATGTCATTCATTGCTTGAGTAGTCTCGGAAAGCCGACCTTTGATAACGTGGCACTCGTCCGCAACAACGCAATCCCAGTCAACCATATTGATGATACCCTTGTTGGACCGGTAAGTTGTGTAGGTTGTGATCATAATCTCCAGTCTCCCTTTGCTCGCGGACTGGATCGCAGCCTCTTTCTCAGCGTTCGAGCCATGAAAGACGTAAACTTGCCACCAACCCCAACGATCCAGTTCCGATTGCCAATTGTTCATTAGACCGCCGGGACAAACGATGAGCACTCGGGGATACCAGTGGTCGTCGCACAATCTTCGCATTTTCCGCATGCGCTTTGCATCTCGCTCATCGCCAGTCTTTCCGAATGCGGCCGTGAGAAAGGCAATTACCTGGATCGTCTTTCCCAAACCCATGTCGTCTCCAAGGATTCCTCCTCTCTGATGGACAAAAAGTTCATGAAGGAATTCCGCTCCTTTGACTTGATAATCTCTAAGCCATTGAGAAATCGGTGCGGGGATTATGCCAGCAGAGTATTCCAACGTTATATCCTTCTTAGGCGCACATGGCTTCAAGCTGGGAAGTTTAGGTCTCGTTTCGAAACCTTGGCTCGGTTCATCATCTGAAAAGTAGATGTCATCGTATGAGGGCGGTACTTTAAGTCCTGCGTTGCCTAGCTTCTGCTTGGCCTCTTCGAAAGTGGACTTCCGCTTCTTAATGTAGTCTGGCAGATGGTCCTCAAGGTTCTCATCATCTGAGCCTGGAGGCCCTTCACTGTCGCTTACAGCATCGTGAGTTTTCGTGCGACGCTTTTCTGTTTCTCTTGGGCGCCGTCCTACGTTGCCATCGGAAGTTTTGCGTATCTTACTAGCATTTGCGGATGCACGAGCTCTCTTGCTTTCTGCAATAGCCAGCTTCCGCTTCGTCAACTTGCGGTTCTTGAATGATAGAAAGGCATCATCAGAGTCTTCTCCCAGGGACCATGAAACTTTGCTGCCCGAGTGTGGACTAGGATGTACTTGTCGACCAGGAGGTGTCTTGACTTTGGCACAGTCGTAGCTTGTGATTCGGCTGTTGGTTGAAAAGCCATTGGATTCTGCGCGCCGATCATTGTCAGGTAAGGAAATATGGCGAGATTGCGGATTCTGGCCGTCATTATTTTGGACTGGAGCCGTTCTACTGCTGACTTCAATTCCATCGGAGCCACTTTCCGCATCCTCCTCCCCTTCAAGGCGGCTTGTTCGCTCTTCCATCATCGTTCGGGGCATTCTGCATGTTTGGAAGGTGCTAACCAAATTCCGGGGTTGCTTTGCCCAGTGGGAAACGTTCAACTTCGCCTGGCTTTGGAAAATTAGTGTTTGATGAGAAAACGCGAGGCTGGATTGTTTGTTCGCGCGGAAAGTCACGGCGGCGCGCTGTCAGCTGCTGCACCCGCCTAAACGTACTCCGTACCTCAGCGGAAAATTCAGGCCTTCTGGCCCAAGCTCCTTCGCGACTATTTTCTTGTGCGATGGAAATTAGCATCATTTATACAAAGCCTTTCATCCTCGGAAATTCAGCGCTCGTAAATGCTCTGGGCTACTAAGTCTCCTGCATAATGCCCCTTGACAGTTCGGCATACGGACTGGGAGGTTATCGGCCTGATGGGCGCCGAAAGAACGATCTTCGGCGACTCCACGCCCAAATTTCAACACAAGCTGCGGCAGATGGCTCAAGCTACCTGGAGCTAGGGAATACCATGGTCATTTGCACCGTGAATGGACCAGCAGAAGGTAGACGCGGCGCTGCTTCGGGAGGTGGTAGTGACGCCAGAATTGAGGCCAGCATTAGCATAGCAGGATTTAGTGGAATCGATCGAAAGAAAGCATCGCGAAACAACAGGTAACGTTTTATTCCACACTTCGAAGGATATGCCTTCGCTCATACCACCGCCAGACGAGCCTTCGAGCTGCAGCATACTCTAGAGACGGCATTTTCAAGCGTTCTCCTTACCCACTTGTATCCCAATTCCCAAATCACGATCAACATGAATGTCCTCTCTCAGGACGGCGCTCTTCTCGCAGCTTGCATCAACGCCGCAACTTTGGCTCTCATCGATGCAGGCATACCCGCTTCGGACTACCTCGTTGCTTGTACGGCTGGTTGTAGTGTGGGCATATCGCGAGGACCCACACATCAGCCTCGTGGTTCCAGTAATGCGTCATTAGCAGACGACGTTGATGACACTCTGATTGATTTAAGTGGGCAAGAGGAGCAAGAGCTACCACATCTTACCATCGCCACGCTCGGAGCTACCGACAAAGTCACCGTCTGTATGCTAGAGAATAGGATGAACGCAAACAGATTGGAAGAGGTCGTAAATGTTGCCATCGCCGGATGCAAGAGGATAAGGACAATGCTAGATGGTGTAATACGTGCACAAGGAGAAAAGATGTTAGAAGCGGGCTAGTAATGGCCATTCCATGAATTCGGCGAGTAGTACGCTCTGAGTCTACGAAAGCTACCTATGGAAGATCTTGTCAATCTTCTCTGCCCTATGCCAAACAATCTCCCCGGTACTCCTCTGCTTGAAGGCCGTAATTCGATGTTGTGGGATGAATTCATCCTCTGTAGTCTCGCTCTTCCATTGGTCGACAGGAATCTCTTTATATCCGGAGAAACGATCGAGATATACAACATTGTAGTCGCTGCTATCCAGTTCCTGATCCCAGCGAAGACGGCTGAGAACTTCTGTCGCTGGTCGAAGCTTGCTTGGTCCTCCCTTCGGCTCCGAATCAGACTCAGGTTTTACATCCACATCTGCTAGGAAATCATATGATTGCTGTGGCTCTGCGCTAGAGGCGGAAAGCATCAGCGGCGCTCCGGATTGAGGCCACATCCACTCATCCATCACTAACCGACCTAGTCTGGTTCCTTTGACGAAGCGTACGGAGATGGTAGGGGGAACGTCCTCATCCAGAAAAGCGGGCTGAGATCGAAGATGTTGCTCGAAGCGCTGGGCAGTTTTGGAAAGCTCATCCTGAGCATCCTCGACATCAAAGGCGGGTTTGGATGGCTGAATGCCGATCAGAAAGGTGCCACGGTCTTGTCCTAGCCTGACAGACTCCTTGCTTTCATGTTCCGAGAAGACGAATAGGCCTGGCCATAGTGTGACGCTTATTGACGGTGTGGAGTGGATGATGTCTTGACAAAGTATGAAGACCTCTGCTTTTACAAATTCGAGAAAGCGATGAGGATGCTCTTCGGAGAAGTGTCTGGAGCTGACATCTACTCGAATGTAGTATGTGAATGCCTTTATGAATGCCTGACCGTCTTTGACAGTGCTTCTTTGTTCTGAATTCTCTGCGGATGGTCGTCTGGGACCTTCACCAGAAACTCTACCCGTAGTCTCCGCCATTGTCCCTCGAGGAATGAGTGACTTGTAGTGGAAAATAGATGAAAGGTCAAGCGAGATGCTGTGTTATAAGAACTGAGAAGCTATATGATGCAGACGAATTTTGAAAGAGGGAGTTCGCCGAGGTGCGTGGCCTCAAGCCTTGAATTCTTCTTTGAATGACCGGACGATAGAAACAGACCAAATCTGGTGATAATTGCACTGCGTATGGGCGAAGAGCTCGGTAGAAGTTATACAAGCATCGAGTCACTCACAGCCACAATTCTACGAAAGCTCTCAAGGGACTCGACTCGACTTTATTCACCGGTAACTCAATTTGGCAGGCACAGTCATTGAATAGAGTCATAGCACAGCCACCACGACAACCAACTGTTCTCCTGAGCAAAAGTACATACATGTAGAATGGTGCTGCACCTGTCAGGAGGCTGTCCTGATAAGGCTGCTGCACTGGGCTATCCTTGCTTTTGCGTGGGAGATGTCATTGCCTGGCTCCACTCAAAACGGCAAGTCTGAACGATGTCAAGAAAATCATGGGCAGCTTGAGTCACGGCAGGAGATTGTGCTCTATGTGGGCGAAGTGTACATGTAATGGGTCAATTATCGTTCAAAGAGTGGAAAGTCACGATTCCCAGCGAGATATTTGCCGTAGCTGACACGGATCACCACCGTTTACACCGTTTTACCAGGGGTTACATGCAGTGGGCTGGTGAAACATTCGTTGGCTTTGCGTTCGGCTCCTCTGTGCTCGCAATGCAGCCACGCTACGGCCACGGGGTGAGCGGAGAGGCGATGGTAATAATGATGTGATCCCTGCCAGTAGAACACCATGCTGACATTGCACGGTGGGATGTTGGCCGCGATACGGAGCGGAACGGTCAAGCCGACCAGAACTCCGTGCAGATGTCGTGTGCTTCCCACGGGCTTGCCAGACATTGCAGGTGAAAGGGGCAGTGGAATGGACAGAGGGCGCTTGGACAGGAAGCACCATTGTAACGCCCGTATCAAAGGCTGGAGTTAGATCTGCTGCAAACGTTCCAAATTCCTTCGAGAAGGCGAATGGAAGACAGAGGGCTCGCGTCGCTCCCGTCCGCTCGCTCTGACGAAGGCCGTGCAGGGAAAGCCGCCTGCTGCCCTCCATCTATCATCAATCATCTCCCGCAAGAACAACCACACTACCACTATCCACTATCCACCGCACACCACCGCATCCACACCGCACCACTCTGCCCTCTCCAACTGCCTCTCCCTCGCCTGACCATTTTCCCTTTGTTCATACGCTTCATTCTTTTGCGCTCTTGACATAATTCGCCCTGTCCTTTGCAGACGGCCGTCCACATTCGCCACTCTTAATTTGAAGCTACGTACCTCCACCATCCTCTCCCACTGGCCACCGCAACCACCCTGCGCGCTCCCGTCCGTTTGGACATGAGCAGGCCGATCGGCGGCGAAACCCTCTCGGTACGACCGTCGCAACAAACGGCACTCGCCAGTCTCTAATATCTCATCACTCGTCGACCTGAATATGCCTCACTGCTAGCCAACTGCTTGATTCCGGGCCTTAGGGTGCCATCCCAGTGAACTCCTGGCTGCGCTCAAGCCGCTCGCGTCGATATTCTATTCGCTTGCCACTCCTCACCATCCTTCACCTCTCTGAAACTGAATGCCGAATTCACGATGCGACGCTACAATCGGGCAGGTGCTGGAGGCACCTTGCACGCTCCAAAGTTCAATGGGACAGCCATACCAGATCCAATTTCCCTAATCCGCTCCTTCGACTCCGAAACCATCCCAACCCGTCCTGTGCGACCGTCGCCACTCTCCGCTTCCACATTCCAAGATCTTCCCTTGGACTTGCTGGACCGATTACGCTCGTTCCCCCTCTTCCAAGCCGCACCGGACTCCTTCCTCGCGGCCATTGGCACCTTCTTGAGGCCACAGCTACACTCGCCAAACGATGAGATACTGAGAGAGGGTGATGATGCCAAGGCAATGTACTGGTTGGTGCGCGGAGGGCTTAAGGTCACGTCCAGAGATGGCGAGAGCACTTACGCCGAGTTGAAGCCTGGAGCCTTCTTCGGCGAGATCGGTATCCTCATGGACATACCTCGCACTGCAAACGTTACCGCTAAGCTGAAATCACTGGTCGTGAGGTTGAATAAGGAAGATCTGCAGAAGGTTTTGCCAGACTATCCGGATGTGGAGAGGGCGATAAGAGACGAGGCCACGGAACGATTGACGATTCTAGAACGGAAAAAGAAAGAGATAAGCCAAAACAAGTTGCGAAGCAGCAGCTCCACGCTTACGAGAGCTGGGAAGAGACCAAGGGAAGGTTCCGATGGCGACGTTGAGATGGGTGAGATTGGCGTTCTTCGCGGCGGTGAGATCATCAGCGGTCTCAAAAAACGCAAGTCTCCCAGTCCAAGTCTCGCTGATGCGTTGGCATCCAGCGCTCTGGGCAATCCAACCGTCAACGTCCGACAGCTGCTCAAAGAATTGCCACTCTTCACAAGCCTCCCGCCCGAGATTCTACATTTTATTGGCCTGAACGCGCAACCAATGACTTATCTTCCTTTCACGGACATCATAAAGCAAGGAGACACTGGCCGTGATGTCTTCTTCATTGTGCGGGGAGAAGTTGAGGTGTTGATCGAACGACCAGTCAAGATCAACGGCAATCTGCTTGTTCCCGGAGCACGGCAACGAAACGAAGTCATCTTCAAAAAGCGCTTGAAGAGTGGCCAGTACTTTGGAGAAATCACAAGTTTGTCTCTCGCGCCTCGGCGGACAGCAACTGTTCGATCGGTAACATCCATTGATTGTTTGATTATTACTGGCGATGTTCTCGACGAGCTCTGGCGGAGATGCAGTCCAGACTTACGTCGTCAAGTGGAACAAACGGCTAAACAACGACGTGCAGTGACCTCAGACACGGATGTGGAGATGTCTGATGTCGACACCACTCCTGCGATTGGTGACTTAGACCTAGAGGATCTCAGACCTCGTTCTCCTCAAAGAGCGTACCTACCTTCAGTCAGCTTCGCTCCAGACACTGCGGCGCGAGTAGAGGATAAGTCTGTCGAGTCGGTCGACCCCGATCCACTTCTGAACCTGGATCTGGAGAATGTCCGGTCTCGATCGCGAAGAGGATCTCTAGCTCCTCCCTCACCCTCCACCGTCACTCCACCGCCAGAGAAACAGACGGATGAAGAGAGCGCTATATCTCCACGAATAAAAGGTATGCGGCAAGTCCCTTCGCCGCTCTCAAAATCCACTCCTCCCTCACCACGCAAAACCAATTTCTCAATCAAAAGGCCACGGCTGGGGCAGCGACGCACTCGAGACAGTCTGGGTGCATTGCCCGAAAACATTTTAGTTCTAATATTTCAATATCTTGATGTTTATGAACTGATGAAGCTCCGACCCGTATCACTCACTTGGATGAAAATACTCAGCACGAATCACGACATACTGCGAACCCTTGATCTGAGGCATTATAATAAGTATGTCACCGACAAAGTGCTCGTGGACATTATTTGCCCATTTCTGGCAGAGCGACCGCAGTACATTGATATCAGCAATTGCTTTCACTTAACGGATGAAGGCTTCACCGCGTTGGCTGCCGCATGCGGTTCAAACGTGAAAACTTGGAGGATGAAAAGCGTTTGGGATATCACCGGTCAAGCAGTCCTCGAGATGGTAAACAAGGAGAAAGGTTTAGAGGAAGTGGACCTTAGCAATTGTCGTAAAGTAGGTGACAATTTGCTTGCGAGAGTAGTTGGTTGGGTTGTGCCCGATACTCCAACTATTGTGCAGCAACAGGGTCAACATATCGCGAATCGCCGGTTCGGCCAAAAGAATCAACCACAAGAACGACAACAGCGAGGGCAGCAGCAGGACCAAGAACAACAACAGCAGCAGCAGCAGCAGCAGCAGCAACAACAACAACAACAGCAACAACAGCAAGCCGCACCCGGAACGGTTATTGGCTGCCCTCAGCTTAAGCGTTTGACTCTCTCATACTGCAAACACATTACAGACAAGTCCATGGCACATATTGCCGTTCATGCTTCATCCCGACTTGAAGAAATGGATCTCACACGTTGCACAACGATAACGGACATTGGCTTCCAGCACTGGAGCATATATCCATTCCCAAAGCTCCAGAAGCTGTGTCTTGCCGACTGCACCTATCTTACTGACAATGCAATTGTGGCCTTGACCAATGCTGCCAAAGGGCTTAAAGAATTAGACCTTGTGAGTGATCTAGCCTTTGACTCTCCTCCAGCAATTTTCGGCTAACATGTCATCCTACAGTCCTTCTGCTGCGCGCTCTCCGATACCGCAACCGAAGTGTTAGCTCTACAGTGTCCGAACCTGACGCACCTCAACATGGCTTTCTGTGGCTCTGCTGTGTCTGACAGTAGCCTTAGCATGCTAGGCCGTCATTTGGTCGAGCTGCGCGAGCTGTCTGTACGAGGCTGCGTGCGAGTAACCGGGAATGGAGTTGAGTCTGTGATCGATGGATGTCCACGACTGAACTTCTTCGATGTCAGTCAGTGTAAGAATCTGCAACGGTGGCTAGACATGGATGGCATCAGCAGGAGAGGACGAGGAATTAGGTTTGAAGTTGTATCTGAAGGGACGTTTAGGAACGGCAGTTGGAGATGATAGATCATCTTGTCATGTCGACCATGTTCGAGGTTCACGACGACAAGAACGCGCGAGACATGTCATCACCGCGGCGATATCATTCTACCTATGACTTAATGACTGCATTTGGCGAGGAGGACAGCGTACATTCAAGGTACAATCATCGGGCGCGTTGGACCATTCCTGTTACGATACCACCGGCGTACTTCGAATTTCGGCGTTTTCTTTTAAGATTCTTGACTTTCATTCGGGCGCAAATGTCTATTGGTACGGACGTGTTTGGAACTGTACGAGAGCCTGCAATGCACTTCACTTTGTCATCACCTTTCTTGCCTCTTGCTAAGCTGAGACCTAGCCCAATGGCGCATCACGAGCGTGATAACGACCAAAACTGAAGGCACAGCTGAAATGATGGCCGTATTTGTAAGATCAAGCTACCTTCATTCCGATATTTGGCTTGTCGTTATCTTGTATCACGACAATCGATCACCTTCGGAGTTTCTATCTAAAGAAGCCGAGCCGTTATCGGCAAGTTGTGGTACGCACCATTGGGTCGTTCGCAGACGTCAGCATCCAGATTTGAGGTCCTGCTTTGTGATAATGTTTTCATGCTGTATTATCAATACGTAGGAACCCGTAACGCCGAAAATTCATTAGGACAAACTTGCCACGGCGGGGATTCTCTCGCCGAAGTGCGGTTAACTGAATACTACAGTGCCAACCATGTGGGCGGGTTCGCCGGCTTTGGATCGCGTGCTCGGAATCGAGACTCTTGCGAGAACGGGAGAATTGGAGCGTCCGGGCGAGATCGTGGTACAATAAATCGGAGATGAAAATGACGGCGAAGTGGAATTGAATTGACCCATCAGATCATTCCAGACCCAGATCAACCAGCTGGCGCATAGCAATCCGCCAACACCAGAACCAGCAACCCTCAGCAATGGCAACCGACTACAGCGAGGCGTGCTGCACGAATCCGTCGGTCGCAGCGCCGCACGCGCCGCAATGACGGTTGTGGTCGATAGATTGCCTCGCTCGTCTGCGGCGAGGGCACGCCGTTCTCCGCTGCTCTAGAGGTTCACCCTTCGATGCTGGCTGCTGATGATGGTGCGAAGATCACGGTTCCAATATGCGTCCTTCCCTCTAAGGATGAGGATGTCGAAGAAGTCAAGAAATTAGAAGCCGCACTCACGGTCCCGAAGTACTTTGAGACGCTCAAGGACTCGCCGCACGGATGGATGGCTGCGCGGCGACCTATCCGCGCCTGACAAGCCCAACTACGAGCGAGGATATAAAGCTAGCTTTGGAATAGTTTAGCAAGTATGTGTGAGTTGTTGGAGACGACATGACAGCGCAGGAGAGCCTATATATTGTTTAGCCCACTGAAAATGGGATCGGTCGCTTTCTTCTGGTCTTCGAGCGACGTCTGTATAAGTTCGCATTGCAAGTTGTCTGCAATATCGAGTGCATCAAGCTCAAAACAACAAAAGTTGGAAAGCCATGAGAAGCATCGAGTACAGAAACTTTTGAAATATTCATCTGGACTAAAGGAGAGTGGGATCCATGCAGCCTCTGCCTAACCATCATCCACAACCTCCCACGGCAATAGGCCGCACTACTAGCTATTTTCGAAAAGACATTTACATAGAAGGAGAAGTTCTCCTCGTTCCACCACCACTACTTACAGTCGGGCCCACTCTCCTCCGCCATTACGTGTAATCTTATGGGAGAGGTGCTGAGTGGTATAGGAACGGAGAGAAAAAGCGGAAAGAATAGAGCCCTTCAGGACGAGCGCCTGCAATCAATCCCATCGGAAGCAGGCCGTAGCATCGATCATCCCAGGCGGCACAAAAAATTGGAGAGGTAGCGCAAATCAGGGAAAATAAAAAAACATGCAGTCGAAAATGGCCGAGGTCGGAGCGTACCCAATCGTGCAAATGCTCCATCCCAATGCAACACCCTCGTTCGCCGGCTCGCATCACGAGCGCCAGCTCCCGCCGCCGCTCTCCCGCAACCCGCGCAAACCCCTACAAGCACAGCGCCGCCGCGACCGCCACCAGCACCGCGAAGACGGAGCCGCCGACGCGCGCCGCGATCTTGTCGCCCTCGCTCTTTCCGGACGACGGGTTGCCCTGGTTGAAGCCGGAGCCGGAGCCGGATGTGGCGGCCGAGCCGGCGGACTGCGTGCCGGAGCCGGAGCCAGACCCGTCCGAGCCGCCGTCGCCCATGGCGCCGATGCCGGACTCGCCCGGCACAGACTCGGGCGTGTTGGTGGCTGCTGATGTTGACTTCGGGCTGCCGCTGCTGCTCGCGCCGAGGCCGGGGTCGTTGCCGTTGGCCTGCAGGCTGCCGAGGATGACGATGTTGTTGGTTTCTTCGATGGTGTTGTTGGTGGCGGCGACGTCGGTGTAGATGTACGACTTGGAGCCCTGGATGTTGGCGCCGCTCGGCGGGTTGTAGCACTCGACAGACACGTCGTTGAACATGGCGTAGTAGTACCCGTTCTGCATGTACTGGCTGTTCCAGTTGATCAGCCCGCCCGACCACTCCACGGTTCCCGGCGGGTTGGACGGCAGTCCTGCCGGCCACAGGGAGAGCTCGATGCGCGCTGGAGTCTGAGGGTAGAACCAGCGGTTGGCCGTGGCATTCCAGGTTTCGTTACGGTTAAGCGTTCGGAGAACAGTGCCGTCGACGGCCCAGGTCAGCGTATCCGGTGTCCAATCGATGGTGTAGGTATGAACTGTGGTTGATGTGTCGGATGCCGTAACGTTCAGCTCATTAGTATCTGTAGCAGTGTTAGAAACGCGGTCTCCTAACTTCCAAGCCACATCATTAAATACGTACAATCCGTAACACCTTGCGAATAGTAGTTAGTCTGCGCGTGCTGCACATCGACACCAACGAATTCGAAATCAATTTCGTCTTTACAATCAGCCATCATGATGAACGCAGTGACGACACCAGCACCTTGGCTTGTTGTAAGTGTGGCAGAGATTTTGCCGTACCACACGTAATGTGTGCTGGAGAGAACGGTGCCGACGGTGTCTGGTGCTAGGGTAAGGAGGATTGCTTCATTGTCGTACACGAGCGGAGTGCCACTCGACACCCAGTTAATGGAGGATGGGTCGCCGAGATATTTGGCAATGTCTTGGACGTCGTCGAGGGAGGTCAGCTTGTAGTCGGTGCTGACGCATGATGGGTTGGGCACGCAAGATGTGAGATTGAACGAGGAGACGGGATCACAGCCACCTAGGCAGTATGCGCCAACGCCGCATTCTCCGTAAGCTGTGCAATTCTGTCAGCGGGTGCCGGCATTGAGGATGTTTGGCAAATGACTCGTACCAGAGCAGCAAGGCGCATCACTGGGACACTTGTTACCAGGCCCACAAGTTGGTTGGTCGGCGGCAACAGACGTGAGGAGAGCAGCGAAAGCGGCAAGTCGAAGATATCGTGCCATGGTTGAGAGAAGTGATGTGACGTGACGCTGCTAGCGGATGTGCGGAGAAGTGGGCACAGAGACCAGAGCGGGCGCTGAATGGCAATTCGAGAGCCAAGTCGGATTGCTCCTGCTGTAACGCGCCGATTCCTCTATGTACAGCTAGCAAGAGCCAGATATTGCCTGTAGCCCTGAGAGTAGGAGCGGCAAGGAGTCGGGATTCGAAACGCGCTGGAGCGAGAGGCAGCGCGCGAGGAATCGGGTGCCGGCGATGAAGGAAGTGGGAACGAAGGAATAAACAATGGCACACAATTACAACAAAAGGCAAAAGAAAGCGAAAGTTAGAAGAAAGGGCCGGAAGTCGATGGATGGCAACGAAGGTCGTGAAGGAGGAGGAGAATGAGGATAAGGTTTTGGAATGCGAAGATGCTGGCCTGGCGTTTAGTGAGAGGTAATTGGTACGGTGGAAGGCCTGGGGGGGAGGGGGTGTGGGAAGGGAATTGGGAGGCAGAGCCAGCGTCGACCCCCTGCAACCACTACGGCCTCGGAGAGTGGGCCGGCCGTGGCCAGGAAGAAGAGAACTTGATTTGAAAGCGGCAAAGCGTGGAGGTCTAGCGCGTGCGATGCGGCAAAGGACGACAAAAAAGGCTGCTTCGCCACTGAGAAGCAATGAGATGCCAGTACATTGGCCGAACACGAGCTCAGCCCGCCCGTTAGATAATTAACGGTCACGACGCTCCACTGAGTGCTGCATGTCGCAAAAAATGGCGTTGCAGCAGCACCGTTCCTACGTATTGAAACACCGCTGCGCTTACTTCTGAATTGAAAATATGTATATCCTCTTCACGTTCTTCTAAACCAATCTCATACTGATAAGGGAAACCTATTTAGCGGTGCCGTTCTAGTTCCCAAAACGGGGACTAGCTTATTACCTGTCGATATTGCAATGCAATGAAAGGCGGGTTGATCGAGGCAGCGTTGGCTTCTAATCTGCATTTGGCATCCCCGCCCACCTTTCGCTTGGCCTTCTCTCTTTCTCCGCAAATCCACCTTCCACTGCCGGGTGAAAAACCACACTTCTAAAGTATTGTCTTAAGCAGCTGGAAGTTCCCTGAAGCCCTCTGTATTATCTGACTTCGAAATGTTAGCCATCCAGGAGCCTGCCGCAGCTGTGCCACTCCCGCCGCGCCAGCGGAAGGTATATATATCAAGAGTGTGGTGGCTCGATGTTAGGATAAGGTATGCATTCAAGTTGATTTCACTAGCATTGATTCTGCTGCTATACAAGATCAAAACCTCATACTTTCCGCAATGATCTTATACTCCTTTCGTTTCTTCCTCAGTGCAGGAAGTACTTTAGCTCTCATCCTTCCAAGCGACTTCGCGAGTTCAGGAAAGACCCACATCTCGCTACCATAGCTAACTGCAAAGCCCACAATTGCGATTAAAAACAATATCGCTTTGAATCCAGGTGAAGTGTAGGTCAACTGCATAAGCTTGTAAAGCCACTGCGCAGGATCGAAAAGCATATATGTGGAGAAAAGTAACGTCGCGACTAGTGTCGCAACAAATGGAACGTTGTCAGTCATGGGCTGTCGGAAGGGTGGGCCAACGCTTAGGACGATGGATGAAAGTATGTACTGGTAGCAGGAGAGGAGGAATAGCGTCGTGTTTTGCGAGTTTTTGATGTTGGATTCCTCCAGGTCGAGCTTTGGCGGCTCATACCAAGGCTGCTTCTGGACGAGCTCGAATCCGATGAACTGGATCAGGACACAAATAACAATTTGACCAAGCAAAGGCGTAAGGACCTTGCGAGAGACCAAACTTGCAGTCGGCCGCTTCTTTGACAGGGAAGTGTAGGCTCCGCTCCAGCCCATGAAGATTGCGATAGGTAGAATGATCAAGAGGTCGATGTAGAGGAATTGGAAATCGCCAAGATTGGAGGCCGATGCATACAGAAAGCTAACCGACGTGAACTGGATGGCGGAGTACAAGCTCATGTACTTGAAGCAGCTGAAACTGGTAACTAACGCAGCTCTTCCTTCTTTGATGACTTCCGGAACACATGATATGTCGAAAATCCTGCTGGTGAACGGCGCGGCGACGGAAGCTTCAGCTTCAGACAACGAAATGCCTACGTCAGCCGCTTTAAGGGCGCCGCAGTCGTTGGCACCATCGCCGCAAAATCCACAGCAGTAATCGATGCTTTGAAGTTTCTCCACAAGCTCGTGCTTCTCGTCTGGAGACATGCGAGCAAAGACCTGCCCGCAAACTAACATTTCTCGAAGGACTTTCTCAGGTGCGAAGTCGATGATCCATCTAAATACGTCTCCGCTCACGGCCACTGAGTAATTGCGTAGGTTGGAAATCTCATATGGCAATGAGGCATCGGCTTCTGCCGGAGGGGTGAGCGGCTTCAGGGTATTCTCGTCTAGCTGATAGATTGGGTTATCCACGGATTCCCAAGCCAGTTTCGCCAGAGGGTTTCGAGAGTCACCCTCAACAAAATGTGGGAGGAAACAGTGGGCGTTCGGGTCTATTAGGTTGCATTCTCGTGCAACACTAATAGCGGTGAGGATGTTGTCGCCGGTGCACATTACTTTTCGAATATTGGCATTGGCGAGCTCATTGATGACTTCCGTCGTTTTAGCTTTGAGCTTGTTCTCGAAAATGATGAAGCCAACAAAGTCAAGACCGAATTCAGCTTCTTTACGCGACATTTTCTGGACCTTAACCCAGTTTAGTTTCGGAATGTGCTTCGTAGCACATCCAATAACACGGTAGCCTCGATGCGTGTAGTAACTGAGCAGGTTCTCGTAGTCAGCTGGAAGGGAACCAGGTCGACAGATATCTTTCATACTCTCCGGCGCTCCTTTAACGTAGATGTCACCGCTGGGAGAACCAAATTGACGAACAATCACGCTCGCTCTTCGTAGTTGCGACACAAATTCGAAGGATTTTAGAATGCCCAGTTCTGTGGGCCTCCTATTGGTGTTTGTGATGTCTTCCTCCGCATCGTACTCAGATCCACGAGGCGGTCGTGCAACCGAAGGTGTAAGTTTGGCGTCTTCATCATCATCAGTAGAGCTTCTTCGTGTCTCGCCTTCTTCGAAGTTCCATCCTGTGAACTCAAACATCTTAATGTCTAGCGGGTCTCCAAGCAGTTCACCGTCGATTACCCGCAAGGAGTGACACGTTGCCATAGTGTGCAAAATCGACCTGTTGATGTTGTAGTCTATAGTCGGATCTCGCTCATAGGAAGACCTAGGTAAAAGAGAGTCTGCCTCCCTGAGCTCTTCGGTAAAGCCTTGCTGTTGAGCCACCCTAATTCCAAGGACGTCGAGGCCATCCTCCGTGAGTGTGCCAGTCTTGTCGAAGCAAACAACATCCAGCCTCCCGCCTACATTGACGCGCTGTGGACTGATGCAAAATATTTGTTTGTTCCTCAAACGTGACAGAGCAAAATTGGTTCCGATCGTTAACGTCGCTGGCAGTGCTGGAGGAACAACAATTGTAATAAGATCGAGCGCCCTGACAATGATCAAGTGCCACACGAGACCGAGTCGTATAAAATTGACGAAGGAAGCGATGAACCCAATAGCAGCGATGATGCCCATCACCCCAATGTATCTGAAAGAGTCTCGGTAAAACTTGAATCCAGAAGGTTTGGGGAACAGCATTGAGCGAACCAACGCTCCTTTCGTAGTATTGAACCCAGTTCTGACGACCATTGCAATGGCTGCCGCCTCATCATCAGTTCCTTCTTGCGGCCGACGCGCTCGAATGATCTTCGTCCCACAGAACAGTAGATGCTTAGCAACTTCGGGATGTACTTGTGCTGACCCAAGACTCAGGAGATCCAAGGTGTCATTGTTGGCTGGCGTCTTCGAGACTGGTACCGATTCTCCTGTAAGCATGCTTTCGTTGACGATGCAGTCTCCCGAAAGCAGTAGGCTATCGCATGGAAATTGAGTCAGACTCGGATCAGTAACTTCGAAAACATCGCCTGGAACAAGCTCGTTTGAAGTAACAGATCGCCAAAATCCATTTCGCAACACTCTCACGTCACATTCGAAGCGGGATACCTCGCGAAGTCGGCGCATTGTGGACTTCGTCTCCACGACCGTAGACGTGATACTGACGACGGATATTACGAAGATGCAGGCAGCATAGTAGTAATATTCGTCCATCGACCACAAGATCATGCTTGCAACTTGAAATACGTAGAAAGGATGGAATGCCTCGTCAACTAGGATTTGAAAGGCCGATTTCTCTTCGATGTCGATCAAGTTCTTTCCGAATACTCGGTTGCGATAATCCTTCTCCTCGCTGTCCAGTCCAGACCGAATTGAGCGGATGTCAGTCCAAGAAGGGTCTTTCCATGTGCTGCCGAGAACGAACTTATCCTTCAATGGGTGAAAGCAGAATCGAATGTATCGGTAGTCGAGAGTGCGCAATATCTTCAGTACCGGATCGTAGTCCTCATCGTACTCACGCACACCAGCCTTTTCAGTGATGCCGAACACAGACGAAAGAGGACGTCCATATTCTTGCTTTAGAATCCTCAGCGTCGCAACTTCACCCCATTGATTCTCAATAACTACCCAATCGCTGTCACGAAGTGGCGAAGGCCGGCCAACCAATTTGACATGCCATTGGGGAAGCCACCGTAGAACCAAATATGCCAAACCGGCTGTGATAACGCAGAGGAATGTATAGATGGAGAACCCAATCCAAGAGGTCTTGAAACCAGCAATTACGATGGTCAAGTCTTCCGTCAAGATATAAATCTTTTGGCTCATTCTACCATTGCGATGGCCTGCACTCCTTGTGCTTGACGAACTTGAAATTCTTCGTAGTAGAAGGGGTTCACTGGCATCTCGCCTTGTATCGGAAGATTTTCGCGTACTCGAAGGGCGTCGTATCGAATGGCGTGAACTAGATGCTCGCTGACCCGATTCCAAGTCATCATCAAACTGGCCAAATTCAAACTCGCCATTCTGATCTTGCTCTCCAACCTCTTCCAGAGCTTCGTCTTCTTGTCGCGCTTCTTCCTCGTCCTCCTCTTCTTGCTGTTCGTCGAAGAACGTAAAGCTTGCGTTGGAGTCGGATCGAAAGCGACGATGCGCAAAGGAAGATACACTCGTAGGAACACTTTCAGCTAGGGGTCCTGAGAAGACCTATGTCTATGTATTAGCCCAACATTGCCTTGAATGAAGTGGAGAAGCGTCGTACTTCGTCCGTGGCCATCTCCACATCTGTCACGAAGCTGAGTCTAACAACATGAGATAGAGCTTTCCAAATAGGTGCAATTTGTCATACTCGCTCAGATTGGAGCCTCTCCGATAGAGACTGCTTCTCCTAGCATCTCTCGAAGCCCTGTCGCTCATATAGCTGTTGCGTCTGCTGTCCTCCTCCATTGTGTTATCTTGGAGCCCTCAACCCTTTGGGAGATAAGTCGAGATCATTTTGAAAGAAAAATCGCTGCTAAATAGTGCGCAGTAAGCGGAATTGCTGTTAAGGTGGGATGAGATGTGTCAGAGGGATTATCGTCAATGGTTCTAGTTAGAGAGGGTCGAGAGTAATAGTGTTTAGGCGCGCAAAACGCCGCTGACTACCCAGAACTAATACGTATCGCAGCCACAAATTTCTTCACTTGTACCAACCACGATATTCATATATGCTTTCTGATTTCAGATATTTCAATTGGTCGGGAGTATGTCTCTATTGATCACTCCATGAATGCTTGCCATTTGTTAACCGGAAGCCTTGAACACCGATTTGAAAGCCACCGAGCCAGTTGGCTAAACGCAAAATCCTCCGCGAATGCATCGAACAGTCCCAGTCCAACGACGTTATACATCATTTTTACTATCCCTTGACTACACTTAGATGTTGGAAGGATAGAGCATAATTCTCACTGAGGCACCGAACGACTTTGGTGGCAAGTTGTTGCGGAACTGAGCTCTTACAACGCCGGAATTGCCATGTCTAGAAGTGCCCATGTTAGCAATGAAACTTCCCTGGCTTTGTTTTGCTGCTCCTGTACTCACGTCCTAGTGATCTTTCCCCACATAACCCGGATCTTTGTGCCGCGAATTTCACGCTGTGCTCGGTAGACGTACGCGACTTTCTTGCCCAGGTAGAATCTATAAGGTCTTAGCTTCTCATATATAGCAGGAATTCGCATAACTCCGTACCTAGCGTCTTCTGTTGAACCAACGCCCTCAATCTGTATCAAGCTCGTGTTCGGGTTGGTGGTGCGCTTCGCCCTCTGGTACGAGATATGGCGGCTGGCCTATTGTCAGCTTCCAACATCGCATGGTAGTATGATATAAAAGTAGAAATTCGCGCCGAATATAAGGTTATCAAGCGGTGGGAAGGAGAGGCGTTGACGAGCGAAGTGCCCGTGTCGGCAGCGGTCGAAGGTGAACGCAAAGTTGTAGGACTTTGAATTCGCAACGAAGACCATCAAAACTAACATACCCTTTAACATATACTAGAAATCTGGTCAGCGTCTCCGTAGAGTCAATTAGAACAGGTACGAGTTAAGCAGCAAGTCCAAATGCAAGTCATCACTCGCCGCTACAAACGATGGTGGAGGCGAACTCACATCTATGACCTTGTCCGGAAGACATTGTGATGGATTTGACCAGCCTGTGAGGGATAACTGAAAAGCTGGAGAGGGTGTTGGTGAGCTCGTCGTCGCTGAACTCTGCGAAATCGAAATTGTGGTGCGGCCTTGGCGATTGGCTGGCTTCAGTGCGGAGCGCTGAAACAAATTAGCCGACAACAATCACGTGATTTATCGTATCTGTCGGATTCATTGTCCGCAGCATCTTTCTTGACGCTCGCCCCCAGGACATGTAATACACTTTAACTTGAACGACGAGCTAACATAGTTCTCAGCAATGTCGGGGAGTCAAAGAGATTGAAAATTGATTTGCCTCACGGCATCATCACACTAGCCGCTGTAAGACAGGGGTCAACAAACATTACTACTTGGTTCTCGAGACCTTCGTAAGACTATTCAGGTCGTTCAAACACCATTCATAGTGTTCTGTGCTTCGGACCAACCAGGGCTTCCTTTGTCGAAGTAGTCAAGCAAAACGACATTGGGGTATACCCCATAAAGACCAACACAAATCGCGACTTGTGCACCAATACTCCCTGAGCCTGTTGCAGCATTCGTCCGAGAAGCAGCAAGTTCGTCAGGAATATCGATTCCAAATATACTAATGTCCAAGAAATGATTGACAAGATACATCCTCCCAGCCGCACTGGCCGCCGCTGGTCGGTCAATGCTGCACTCTGGGAACGTCGGGTCTGTTGTGTCGTACGGAGTCTCAAAGAAGTAATTGAACTCTTCGAGGATATACGGGACTTCTGATGTATTCGCATCGTAGTCTGGGACAAATTAGGTCTCTGCTTGATGACATTGTGCGCTACGACGTACCCAGGAATACCACCAATCTTTGGCCAACCCCGATCATCTCGCCAAGTGTCGGCCATTGGTCGATAGTCAAGTCGTTTGGGCTAGTTGATGGAACGAAGGCATAAGTATTGAGCTGAGCTGTCTGGAAGGTGGTATCGAAAAGGGTTGGTGACTGAAAGTCTCCATTAACGAGGAGTAGCGTTATTACTTCGTTCGGATTCGCATCAAGGAATGATTTGATTGTGGACAAGTAGTTCTGCAATGATCCGGCATCCTTTTCGAGGCACGAGGTATGACACAGCTCGAGATTTCCGTTCAAAACATGAGTTTGGGCCTGGAGGAAGCGGACGCCTGCACTGAGCTGTGCTGATACCGAGATATCTTGGTTGTCAGTTGGCAGAATGCCAACGAATGCCGAATCGTGTGTGCCCACGAAAGATATATTCGAATATTGGCGATTACAGAGCTCTGCATAACCGTTGCATACTTGCTGTCTCTCCGTCGGTACTGCCCATGAATATGGCCAGAACACAGCGGATATCAACAGTAGGGAGATATACCGAAGTGAAGGCATGTTTGTAGAAGTAAGAGAAAAAGTGAACGAACGGAGATCGAAGCTGAAAATTCACACCTCCTCCGCACACATCTCCATATGTATGTGTCCAGAACACTCCCAGTCCCCGTGGGTAGCTTCATCTCAGCGTATTCCATTCGGTCAAGGGAAAATGAGCGGCTGGTGGGTGCGATTGGGCGACTTGGAGATGCTAGGCGGGCCGTGGCGCAGCGCAGTCCAAGCTGTTTCATCCACAGCATCTAGCTTACAGGAAACAAACTGCTATTGATCGGCGAACATGGAACATGCCCCGAAAGCGTCTTATTAAACCTTGATTCTATTCATTTGTTGCTTCGGACACTAGTCTCGTCGAGGTAGGTCAGGACGCTCACATGCGCGAGCAGAGCCGCCCCTGGCTGAGGAAGCTTGAACAACCCTCCCACTGCATCCCTATTGTACACCTACCTCCCGCGCCGGTCTTCGCGCACGGCTGAAAGGGCGCCCTACGATGCTGAACGTGTTCGACGATCTTCAGCTGGCAGGGTACTGAGCAACTTCCTCCAGAAGGCCAATGCCAAACTCCTGCAGGCTTTCTCAACAGTAGGAACGATGTTACCCACCATCTAGCAGGTTCACGGTACCACACAAGGTATGAATGACATGCTCTTGCAACACGGAACAAGAGCTCTACTGGCTGTAAGCTTATCATTCTGAACATATTCTCTGTATAATCTTGCACCAAAGGTGATACACAGTATTTAACTTGAGCAGCGAACAAAGACCGAAAAGGCTCCACGTCGACAATCCAATCATTTCAATACGAATCCTTCATAGCCATTGTTCATAACTTTGGTAATGGTCTTGATGTACTCCGGAATGCCTCCTCCGTAATTCAGAGCCTCGCGTTTCTTGCCAGGAATATTAGCTCCCATATACCAACTGTCAGTATTATGGCGCAAGGTAAGCGAAGACATCATTTGGATCATTTCTCGCCATTCTTCAGCGGAACTTTGCTTGCAGTCGACAGTGTGGATTCCCATGACCTTCATGCGGGTCAGTAACTCGAGGATCCATTCACACTGCGGCTCTGTACATGACGGTCCGTTGCTGTAAAGCCGTTAGCCATTCAGATTCTCGAAAGATGACAGTGACATCAATTACCTGTATGCTGTGGGAGCTTGAGGACCGTATGTAAAGAAGAAGTTGGGAAAGCCTGGTGCTGTCATACCCAGGTAGGTGTATGTGCCGTCTTTCCATTTCTCAGCCAAAGTCTCACCATCAACACCCCTCAGCTCAATATCACGCAAGCCCCCCGTAATGGAGTCGAATCCAGTTGCCAGAGCGATGATGTCGAACTCATGGAGTTTACCATCAGTAGTGACAATGCCTTCTTTGACAAATTCTTTGATAGGAGTCTTCTTACAGTTTACGATATGCACATTCGGCTGGTTGAATGCCTCATAGTAATCCTGCTCTAGAGATGGACGTTTGGCTGCAAACGGATGTGGTGGTTCTAGCGGCGCAAGAATATCTGCGACCTCCTTGTCGCGGATTCTAGCCCGAGTCTTCCGCGCCCAGAAATCATACGCATGACGATTTGATTCTGGGTTGGTCAACAAATCATTGTAAGCATTACCGAGGAAACGAAACCCGCCCTAAGACTCGTCAGACTAGGCTGTATCATAAGCTTGAAAGCTTTCTACCACTTACCATTTTCCAGGTCTCTTCGAACAATGCCTCCCTCTCTTCAGGGGTATGCGCAGTCATTGCAATACCCCTGTTGGTATAGGCAAATCCGGCGTCCGTATTCAGTCTATTTCGAAGAGCTTCCCCCATCGTCAGTCTGTCCTTCTCCTGCTGCTCAGGATTTACAAGAGCTTGGTTCATGGGCAGAGCGATGTTGGGAGTTCTACAGAAGACCGTCAACTCCCCAGCTGTCTTGGCGCATTCTTGGGCAATTTGGACTCCTAACTCGGCCAGTTAGCAAATACCGCATGCAAGAAATGAAGCATCGCACCTGTTGCTCCCGTTCCGATTACGGCAACTTTCTTTCCGGCAAAGTCAATATCGGGCGACCAGAAAGAAGAGTGATGGATGGTTCCTCCAAAGGTATCCATGCCAGGCCAGTCAGGGAAATGTCGCTTTGCAGCGAAACCAATTGCTGCGATGAGCGACCAAGTCTTAATGGTTCGTCCAGTGTCACAGTGTACGGTCCACTGGTTGGTAGCCTTGTCCCATTCTGCAGCTGTCACCTTCGTGTTGAAATAACAGTCCTTCTTTAGATCAAGCACTTTCCCTATATGAGCAAAGTAGCGCTGTAGTTCGTCAAACCCAGGATACTGCTGGGTCCAAGTCCAAGTTTCGTAGACTTCAGGAACGGCTAGCGCGTAGACGGGATATTGGCTGTCTACACGGGCGCCAGGGTACGTATTCCAATGCCAGATGCCACCAAGATCCGATCCGGCTTCGACCAGCTTGACTTTGAATCCGCGTCTTCGAAGCTCGTAAAGCAGCCTACATCCTGAGAATCCACCACCGACGACAACGACGTCCAGTTCTTCTACTCCAGCCGAGGCATCGCTGGTCCCATTGGCAATAGTACCGGTAGATGTGCTGCTAATATCCGTGCGAATACTAGGCATGGTTTCCTTGGAAGTAGAGAAGGAATAGACTTGGGTGGAAATCTTTTTAGTAAATCGGCTATTTTCAGAGCTGTAGGGAGTTGGAGATATACGGCCAGTGACTTGAAGATACCAACGGAATTCGGCTACGACCCCTCAGTTGCTAACATTCCACGTCGGGCGGGATACGGATATCCATCAACACGGCCACCGGTACTGCACAAGAGGGGAGGGGTTTGCTTTTTTTTGTCCGTCTCACTGCATCTAATTTGCCGAGCGAGTCCGCCAATACTGGTAAGGTGTGATCGCACTAGACTATTGTCAAACATCTATTGCACAACAACGCCAAAGCCCAATTGAGCTATCTACTATGATCTGCACACGAGCATCTCCGTGGACCTCAAAAGCGAAGAAGAGCGAACGTTCAGTCAGGAAAGTAAAGATGGAAGGTTTCAAATCGCCGTTGAACTGAAGCGCTGTTCAGAACCGTCTCCCCTGTTAAGGAATTCAACAAGCTGCCTAGGTTGGTTCAGTATCACCGAAGCCTGCGGACTTCACTAAGGTAGACAGTATGGCATGATTTGGTTTCGAGTTGGCAGTTCGAAGTCAGCAAATCCGTCTTCAGGCCTTAATGCATCCCTAAACCAAATAATGGATAGCCTTCATCACGTGTGTTTCAGCCTCGTCGTCCTAGGTAACCTTGTCGAAGTTGACTACGTCCTCTCTAGTAACTAGGCATTTAAGCTCGATGGCTTCTTACCCATCCCGCTTGCCGCTTGAGGCGCTCTTCGAGGTTGTTGGAAACTTTGCCACTCGCAGAGATGAGAAGGGGCACTCGGGCGGCTTTACCTTTTCAGTCACTTCTATTTACTTCGATTCAGCAGTATATCTCCATCTAGATCAACTCGACAATATCAATCATCGCCAGGGCCGTCAATATTCGATAGATATCTCACAATCGTCCCAGCTTTACATTGCAAGCCGTTTACATTTCGTAACGCTCCACCGAGACTTTTTACATTCTTTTCACCAATCTCCATCTGCAGGAGCTTGAGTTTACCTCTCAACCTCGATAATGACTCCTATCCCTTCTCCTCACCGTTCAGATCCCTCTCGTCCGCAGTCTATTTGGCCTTTCCCTTTGTCAGGTTTGTGGTCAGCAGATCCGAAACGTCTCTCTCAACCGTGGATCGAACTCTTTCAAGGAGCTGTCACCTGTTCCGGAATGGTGGCGCTCTTCGTTCTCTGCGTCCTCCTCTACCTACCGACAGCATACTTTTGCGCTCTGGTCATCAACCATAAGAAGGGAAGAAAGCCTGCAGACAACAAGGGTTTACTCTTGTTTCATATGAAACACGGTGGTCCATTTTGCGGCTTCATCACTTGGATGTTTTTTTCTCGATTGAACTCTGGCAAGTAATAGTGTGCACTCGCTACAAGAAGCAACTATTCATCCTCGTCCTCGTACGCACGATGGCCATTGTCGCAGTCATCCACATCAGCCTAACTGCACTGTTCGTTATGGCGCATAGCATAATAAGAAAGTTTGGTCGCCAAGTCGGTAAATATACCCACAAATAAATGTCAAGATCACGGTATAGATGTTGAACGATTCTAGCACACCCAGAAAAGATGTAGCTGTAGTTACAGCAGTTTCGACCCACCGCTCTCATACTTAACCCCTAGGTTTGAGATCCAACAACCTTTACACCATTGTTCTCTTAATCCTAGTCAATTCTGTGCTTGTGGTTAATAAGCGTCTTCTTGATCTCCCGGTGGAGAGGATGGTTCGGATAGACTAGCCGGTTAATACCTCTCTATTCTATGATACAATCCTGTCTATAGTCTACTTGCTTTCTTTTTCTCCTCCATCTCTTTCAGCTTCGCTGTATGATCTACTCTTGCCTTCCCATGTTCGCAAGTATAGCAGATGGCGCCGTCGCTCTTCCTCCGGATAACGCCCCGAACCATTCCCAGTTGCTTACCGAGATGCACTACTTCACTTTCCACCGTACACTCGCTATTCATGGGTGCTGGCCGCAAGTACGTGCAATTGAGTGTTCGGCTCACGTGTCCGGTATCCCAGAACCCTTCCCTGGCAACGGGCGTAACGGTCATTGATGTGCACATGTCTATCATTCGTTAGCAACCAAGCCCATGACTACGGAAGCAGGTTTCAGTTAAGTTCATGCGAATGATCTAAAGATTTCACATGCATAATGGATTCAAGGCCGCTAAGGAAACATTTTTGATCAAAATGCACATACCGAAGATCAATGCGACAGCACCGCCATGCAAGTTGCCTGTCCCGTTGCACAGTGTTGGAATAACCTTTAGGTCGAACACGGTTCTGGCGCGATTTGGGTCGTCAGGAAAGACTTCGGCTTCGACAAGCTTCAATGCTGGTACTATGGCCCCATCGTGGAACTAGAAAGAATCAATTGGCAAATCCTCCTCATTGAAAGTGTGGCAGAGATAAAAGATTGAAGAAGCACTCACAAAGTATCCCGGTCTCTTTGCGTTGTTCAAGAACATGCTAGCCCTCTCAAAAGCGCTTTTCGAAAGGTCCACCTTCACCATTCGCACAGTCTCCAGGTCTTTTGTCTGGTCCGCCATCTTTATGGTTATTGATGCTTAATCGCATCTGCAAGCGATAAGGTCGTTGACATGTATAAGTGTTCTCAGCCCTACTCATGTGGTAGTTGTGGAATGAGTCAAATGACTCTCAACGTGGTCTATCAAGTCCTCGGCACATTACACATCATGGGGTCGATGAACCGAGGATGTCCGAGACCCCCTAAAAAATTGGATTATAAACCTCCACACACTGACTTAAGGCTAGGTACGGTGCCGTATTTCAGTCTAGTGGGAAACAACTTAAAACACCATCTCTTGAGGCTGAAACCGAACGATTACAATGATCTAAGATACATTGTACACTTGTAAAATATTAGAAGAGCTTCAGAAATAAAATCTCGAATAAGATATTCATCAAGATGTTCCTTCGATCCGATCATCGACTGTCAACTCAGGAAAAAGGCTTCGATTGTTAAGGATTTTCTGATGACTCTTCTTCATTGATGATGTTCTGCCCAAGATCACGCCTTAGGGCGATTGGAGGGAGATGAGAACCCGGGAAGAGAGCCTTCCTTCCTCTAACATCCATCCTATCGAGAGCTACATAAAAAGGAGCTAGCTTCTACGTACCTCGCAGTATCTATCCTCATAATAGTCCTCATCATCTGTTAAATCCATCTCTGACTCGCTGATATCACTCTCCTTATATCTTCGTCGCTTCGCCTTTTCCCTTCACTTTCCTTGGCACTCGTTTCTTACCAACGGCTATAACATCTGTCTCATCAATCGAGTTGCCGGCATTCTTTCCTGTCCTTTTCACCAGATGGTCGAGGGCACAGCCCTTATTCCAGCCCTTGCTTCCGGGATGGTTGCCAGCAATGCACCTCGGACACCGTTGGCCATGCTTAATGAAGAGTCCATGTAGTGGATACTTCAACTCGTCTGGGATCCGTTCTTCCATATGTGCCTGAGCTTTGGCATTGTTGTTTTCTCGCTCGGGAAACCATCCCAGCCATTTCGTGATTCGGAAGATATGTGTGTCCACCGCGAAGACTTTACGGCCCATGCAGAACATTGCCACGCATTTCGCCGTTTTGTGAGCTACGCCGGGATACCGCACCAGATGCTCGAGGAGCTTTTGATCCGGAAGAAGGTGCAGATAGTCGAGGGAAAGGACATGCTCTTTCGCTTTCGCGACTTCGGTTTCTTTGGCATCTTTTGACTCACGATCCGCACCAGCCGGAGGATTCGTTGAAGACAGAAGCGCGGCACGACGTTCCTGATTCTCTTCGTAGACCATCTCGAGAAGTCGTTTGATGTTCTTGCTTTTGTTGTTGGCAAGACCACCAGCCTTAATAGCTTCGAAGATATCCTCAACCGGCGCGACACGCACCGCATCCCAATCAATGCTCCCTCTCCCGATCCCTTCTTCTAGGATACCGAATCGTCGAGCGAGACCTTGAACTGCAGCAGAAGAGTTTCGACCGTTCGTTGCTGAAGAAAGCAGTGTCCGTATCACCGCATCAAGGACTGAAGGGACCAAACCGCAGCCAGCTACAACGAGAGAAGGCTCTGGAATTTTGACCGGTGGTTTTATTTCACCGTGGACTTCTGTGAGCAACTGATGTACTTCGCGGCATTCTGCAGCAGTCGGTCTCAGGTAATCCGGAAATGGAGTATCGTGGAGAGCGAGAGCGTAGGGTGCTATACTCTTCTTTCTGGGAGTCAACTGCGGAGTTTCAACCGCGTTAGTGTTTAGTCAACGCCATGGGAAGGTCGAGGAGCGTGAATTACTTTCTCTGGAGAGACTTCCTCTGCATCTTGCTTCTCAGAGGAAGTGAGTTCATCTTGGCTGTGTGGGAGCCTGTCGGAACCAACCTTCTGCTTCGACTGCTGTCCAGTTCGCTTGCGTTTCCTAGAGCTGTTGGGTGTGACAGGTACTTCTGATTCTTCTTCATCCACTTTGATCACTGCTGCCTTGACTCGCGGCGTCGCATCTCTCACTTTAGTGTTGCCTTTCCGACCTGGAGTATCAGGTGGACTATACAATTGGAGAGGCCGAGATCGAGTCAGCCGGGTAACTGGTCCCGCCATGGCGAAAGTGTATCTTAAGGGATGAATTGAATGCAATTACCAATCGGATTTGTTGGGTATCGAAAGCTCAACTGGTTTTCCTAGCCTCAAGATGAGAGCTGATATGCAGTGGAAAGTGCAAGTTTGTTCCTTCCAGATCGAATGAAAATTGAAATGAACTTGAAGTAGTAGGAAGATACTAGTAGGTGAAGTAGCGCCAGCCTCTGGGAACCGTGTGGTATGAATATGAATGCAAATAGAACCTGAGGAGTACAAACTGAACGGAATATTCGATGACGTCCAGACTTTGAACGCCACAGGGGAAGGCTCTGAGCTCTTGCGGCGTAGTCGCGTTCAGCGCCCTCGGCTCACGGTTGGATCTAAGCTCGATGCTGGAACGCCCAGCCCTCGAAACTCCCCGTCATCACTATTTGAAGATCACCTCCCGTGAATCCGGCTCAACCAGTTTTGACAGTTATCTTTCATTTCTAAGACATGGCTGCTCCCAAAGCAATCGTGATACCAGCTTTAACCAAGCACACCGCTACCGTCATATGTGCTCACGGCCTTGGAGATAAGTGCGTACCGTACCTAGCTTTCCCGAGCTTGAAGATTTCATGAACTGATGTGCCTTCTACAGCGGAGCAGGATGGTAAGCTGTATTTGAAAAAGAATGCCAATTGCATATGGTGACAATGGCAAAGGGTATTCCTGGCAGAGGGTTGGAGACGGCACGACAAGTTTCCTGAAGTTCAGTTCATCTTCCCGAGTGCTCCCATCATCCCGATCACCGTTGTGCGTTGCATCGATCAGGCGTTGAAAACATGAGTTAACATTGACTTAGAATATGGGCATGCGAATAGCCGCCTGGTATGATATTGTAAGGCAGCGAGACTTTTCCGAAGTCCGATATTCAATGCTTGCCTGTGTTTGAGCGTGTTCGCTGACATGGTTCGTATCGAGGTATCATTTTCAGCCATTTCACAGCACGAAGACGAGCCTGGAATGCTCCGAAGTCGAGCCTACTTCCACTCTCTCATAGCTGATGAAGTGAAGAAAGGCATTCCATCCAACCGCATCGTCATTGGTGGCTTTTCGCAGGGCGCGGCAATGTCTTTGCTGTCGGGTCTGACATGCCCACAGAAATTAGGCGGTATCTTCGCTCTCAGCAGCTACCTCCCGCTGCAAGCCAAGTTAAAAGACTTGATTGCCGAAAAAGGCAATGCCAACAAGGATACGAAGATCTTCATGGGCCATGGAGATGCCGATCCACTTGTGAGACATGAGTGGGGTAAGTTGAGCAGCGAGAAGTTGAAGGAATGGGGATACAGCGTAGACTTCAAGACATATCCGTAAGTTGATACCCAGGATGTTAATGATATAAAGGTTACTGACGCCGGCCTAGCGACCTTCCGCACTCAGCTGATCCTCAGGAAATAGACGACCTTGAAGAGTTTCTGAACCAAGTTATTCCTCCGACAGAGTCAGATGAAGGTAAAGGCAAAAGCAGCGCATGACTTGGATTTATCGGTGATGAAACCTCAAACCAACCCGCATCCAGTCTGATCCTTTCCACATTTTTAGGGTTGTTACTCATTCTGATAGCCTGTTTCGGAAGATACATGAGAAAACGATAGACTTTATCTTCACTTCACATAAAGTTTTTACGGATTTCAAATCGAGTAAGTTGAATTGACGTGATATGGCACTTCAAAGGCAAAGCCATCTAAGTTCGAGTGAGAGTTCCGTTGTAGGCATCCAACATTCTCGGTATATCTTCACCACAAATAAGACTTCGCCTCGCACTCTTTCACAATTACTATCTATCAATGGTAATTACCGACGGACTGACGGTAATTATTGACAGCCTGACTTCTTGGAGGTTTCGACTAAGCAACTAATCGGGTTAGCAGAACTTCCTTCTTTTCTTAGCATTTTGCGGCTGGACTCAATTTCAAAACGATGAGGCCGCCTTTTGCATGAAGATCCTCGCTCTATAACCATAAATGGCAATAGCCCATAAGTTTCGCTTGCTTTTTCTATTAGGGAACGTTGATTTTGACAGGCATTTGCATCCTCTTCGTATTGCCCGTACTTACCTTACTGCCGATCTCCCACCTCGATAGCCGTTAAGGCCCAACACTCACAGCCTTGCGTTTGTGAATTAAATGCTACAGCCGTCCACTCTTAGTCTCTTCTCTCTTATTATCACGTCTTGTCTCCTTATGCCTACATCTTCTCCTTCTTCATATTTCAGCCTTTCTCAATACGACGTAGTCGCGCATAAGGCCTAGCTCCGCTGGACATGGATCTAACTACTCCTCCGGCCTCTCACTCTGTCCAGGAGTCTCAGGTTCAAGAAATCCTCTCACCAAGCTCTCAGGGCGCGGTCTCGCCAGATTCGTCTGTGACACTTACGGAATCACATCAGGCTGGGACAGGGGAGCATGACATTAGTGGGATCGCGCTGAATGACGACGACCCGGCCTCAACCGACAGTGAATCAGTCTCGAACAACCCAAACAGCGCAGCATCCGCAAACACAACCGCTAAAGAAAATGTCGACTTGGAAACAGCAAGAGGCAAAGAACCTGATCCGAAGTCGTCAGGTCTACCCCGCCGCCTCTACTTCGCAGTCTCTGCCCCAAAGGCCAACTTGACATACTCCCCAAAGCTTTCCTGGAGCGAACAATTTGACCATCTATTTCGAGCATTCGGCCTTGAGGCTATTCTTCAACCGCTTTTGTCTACTATCGAGAAAGGCAATGACGAAGAGCCAGAGCCAGAGCCTGTGCTCGTAGGGAGCTTAATGGTTGTATTCCTATCGCCTTTGATTCACACGGTCCCAGTAGTGGTTGTAGGCGTCCTGTACTGGGCCAATCGTGAAGCTCAGTACTTAGGAAGTAGCCTCCCAGGCCCCGTTGGCCATGCCACAGCTAAAAGCTTCGGAATTCAAGTCGCAGCTAAGTTGCACGAATTGACCATAGTAGCGTCTCTTGGAGTGATCATCTTCTGTTTCGTCCGGGGTTTTCTTCTAAAACGGATTGGAGCCCCATTTGCGGTACTGAGTGCTGGATTCCAGTGGACCGCTATATCATATTTGTGGTCTAAGGAGTTTTGGGCCATTCTACTATCCCAAACGATACCATTCTTTCAGCGAGCACTGTTCATCACAACGCTGGCACTTTGCACAATCCTAGGCGCCTCGGTCGGGCCGGCCAGCGCAATCGCCATGCAACCACAACTAAACTGGTGGCAGGCCGGTGGAGCCAGAGTTTGGTGGAACGCGACTTGGGATCAAATGTTTCCGGAAACTCTGAACGAAAGCAGCATCCCTAGCTCTCAATGCAATGTCGCAGGAACAATCGGATGTCCTTCGGAGTCCTGGCGGACCCTCAATGTGTGGTTTCAGCTTCTCCAAACCCAGTCCACCTTTGATTTACCTCGAATGTTTTCTGTCAAGGCAGGTATCTCTATCGTCCAGATGGGGCTCAGATCTGGGTTCGGGACGTTGATAACATCGGCCACTATGCCACCTGCTTCTATCAGCAACGGTCTACAGATCAATGCACAATGGTGGTACGCTGCAGTACAACGGTCACAGATTATCGACCAAACAACATATTGGGATAATCTTCAGCAGGACATAGCAATGGGCGACATTTACCAACCTCTTGTCGGAGTACTTTGTGCGTGGTCGAACTTTACCAGCACTGAAGGTCCCCTGTATCCTGAATTCGTTACTCTTGTTGATGGTTCAACCAGAGTAACATTGCAGGTCAATGTTTCCGAATACGCACAGTGGATCCAAACAGATTTCACCAATAGCTCTTTAGCAGCTCGCGTACATTGGATCAGTGTTGACCCAGATATCTCGGGTCTGAATGCAACTGAATTCGGCGCAATACAAGGCGCTGCCATCGTTACGCTTCCAAATCCAAACAACGACGGAGGAAGCGTCCTTGGATGTACCATAATGGCCAAGTACACCACTCTAGGCCGTCTTTATATTGACGAATATGGCTTCGCCAGTACTGATTACGATCTGGTCATAACAATGCCTACATCCCATACAGATCGCTTCTGCACTATCGACCCTACATGGGCCGACTACCTCAATCCGATCATCCCATCCCTCAACAGCACTGTTTTCGAACAACAACTCATCACGGCAGGCGTTTGGACAGGGAATTCCGCCATAAGCTGCGACCCGACCAACAGCGTTGAGAGCATACTCGCGATGGAGCTAGCCTACGGCATGGGCAACGTCGAAGCCAACGCGCAGCTAGAAGGCAACGTCATCGACTATGACTCTGGGCCGTGGTGGCGCCTTTTCCTTCCGCAACCGCAGCCCAGCACGCGTCACGGCCAAGCCGGCGAGCCGTGGAATCTCACCGGTGTTCAGCTGGAGGGTCTGGTGACTGCGTTTATGGACGTTCAGATCCAGGGATATGCTTTCGATTGGCCCGGATCACTCGGCACTCGCATCGCCATTGCGATTTTGCAGATCTATGTCGCCATGGCGTGTTTGCATATCGCGTACTTATTTCTACGGCGAAGGACTTCAGTGGCATGGCAGTCGATTTCGGATTTGATTGCGATTGCATTTGCATCGGAGCCACCGGTAGGAAGATTGTCGAGGACCGGAGCGACGGTTCGTATGATCCAGACATTGGAGCAACCCGTAAGAGTGGTGGTGAAGGAAGGGAAGTTGCAATTGTCCGAGAGTAGAGACAATAACGACTTTGAGAGCGTGCAGGTTAATGTTAAATACTAATGGTAAAATAGACTTGTGGGCAAGATCGGGCTCAAAAGAGCTGGAGTCAACGGTTTGGAAGAAGATTGGGAAAGGCGAAGAAATTACAGCCATTGATCGTTGACCTAAATCGCCTTGTTAAGCCGACGGACATTGAATGCCTCTCTCACAGAAGTACGATACGAGTACTCAAAGGCCGTGGAAGTCCGTGATGAAGGAACTGAGCCTCACCACTCACGGCTATTGTAGCTACCGAAGGTTTCGCCATAGGCTGTTCATACCGCTGGCCGTTACTATAGAGGAATGATTGAATTTCAGGTTGCCGCAGTACTCGTCATCAAGTACTCACAATTATCTTGCGGGAAGACTAGATGCTCCCAGTTCCATCACTTTAAGTAGATTTAAGAAGCAAACTTTTCCTATCTAAAGGCCAGTGGCTTATCACGTTCATATTGGCCCTGCGTTTCCTCCGCAAAAGGGTCATGCAAATCATATGGAGGCTCCGATAAGCCTAATTGGTGTTCAAGTCTCACCCTGATAAACAGTGCGTTTCTGCAGGCGTGCTCCCAAACACGGGGCTCAGAGCACTTGCTCAGCGAATCACTCGGCTATCAGAGTCCAGAGCATTCTTATTGCGAGATAACTTATCTCTGTGAGGTGACGCAGATGTCCATGTGTTAGAGGAGCTATAAATGCTGGAGTGATCTCCGTCGCAAAAGGTTCCGAAAATTTCAGGAGAGCTATTGACAGCTCGCTCCCTTCGCGTCCATCACCTTGCCAGCGCCACTAGAAACTTCAATCCTTCCGGCTTTTCGATCTCCCAGCGACTCACGCAAAGGCTGACCGTTGTTCTAGACTTCCAGGCCTCTCGCTTGTTCATGCCGACCGGTTCTGCGGCAGTTTTCCGGAAGGTTGAAGGTGCTTGAGTTTGATTTCAATTTGAAATACGATGAACAACAGGCACCCACATCCAAACATGACTTTGCAAGCCTCTCAGCTGCATGCTGCACGCCCATTATTGAAGAGGAGTCCAACACTGAAGCCGGAGCACGAGACCGACCCGCAATCCCCGCAACAACCCCCACGCGGTTTTTTGCAAGTTTATTGCATGCATCCGCGACAGTCGAACACCATTTCTCATCACTTCAACTTCTCAATTCTCGCGGGATTCCCGAGAGGCTGCGAAAATACCCGGGACATCTAATACTGGAGAGCGCGGTCACCGCTGTGAGTATGTCGGGTGTCTGAATTGATGCCGTGCCATCATACTCTCTGGGGAGTTGAAGCTTTCAAATTTCTTCTCCACAAGTGCCGAACGCCAGGCGCTTCAAACGCTCGATCAACGAGAAACACTGATGACGGAAAGGCGGTTTCATAGCCGGTGGGAACGGTCGACGCCGCCCGCTGGGTTAACACGCAGCCTCAGAGTTGGATGGCATGGCATTGCATGGGATGTGCTTGCAACTGACCCCCACGCGCTCGTCTTTCCGGCCCAAGCCCGCGAAGCGGACTGTCATTTCCGTTTGCGCACAGGTACGAAATGCAACACTGGCATGTGCAAAATTTCAAGTCTCAAGGATCTTAAACGTATTTTCACTGATGGCAGCACCCGAGACACCTTCCAACGTTCCATTGCCACCGATCGAGCCCTAGAGTTGATGTCGAGAAAAGAGCTGGCCTGAAGATCCTCACGTGAAAGGTTCAAGGACCCCACTAAAGCTACCTCTGTGGGATTGGCAAAATTGGCAGCACCCAGGGTTCCTTGGCCTGCAAGATCTCCGACATTTAGCGATTCGCAGGCTTTCGAGCCGCCAACAGCGACCCGGCGTCAGCCATGTCAAACGCCATCACGCCGCCAGTTACTGGCAACGGTCGCGGATGCAGCTGACAGCATACTTCTCTCCTAACACTTATGGCCACAACCAATGTGCCTCGCCGGAGCGAAAGTACACACATGAAAAGGCGTCCGGCGGAAGAAGAGTTGATTTCAGCCATGGCACGCTGTATCGTGCGAGTTAGATGAAAGTGTCCCTACCCACAGCCTGGCAAATCTCCAATTTTAATGGCATGCCAAGCAAGATGCACGGCACGTAAGCTTGACTTCGAGTCAGGGACAAGACATGGAACTGCCTTCCCATGGAGCAAGGGAGCTTTAGCAGACAATGAAGTGTACGGCAATGGACCACTCATGAAAGTTTAAAATGCTACATTTTCGTATGTCGTCAAATCGGACCTGCGACGCGAGAGCTTTTAGCTGCGGTTCGGCAGCGCACGAAATTCCAGAGGTTGGACGGGTAATTGCGTCGTCTGCCGTGAAGTTTTTGCCTGCACATCATTAGGGATCTCGCCGCTCTGTGGAAAGCTACAGAGCGCAGTTTGCAGCAGTGCACAGTGGTCCGACCGTTAGAGCATCCTGCGAGGCGAAAGGCACGTCTCCAATGCCCTATTAAATTGAATTGAAAACGGCAGCATGTCCGATTATCCCACCCGATGCCCAAAACAGGACCAGGTCGGCGTTTTCTTGCAGCAGTCCAAAAGTGGATCCCAGACGAAACATAGCGGGGCCTGTATTTGGGAAAAGACCCAAGGCGTGTCCATTGGGCTCTGGGGGCGAAAGCTGAGGAGGATGCCGTGGTAAGCCGCTGAGTGCCGCCCATGAACGACGTTTTGGCGCGCACAAACACACCAACTGCAAAACGTTCGATCAAGGTTGTAACTCGCAGCTCCCCACGCCACGTCTGCACGTGTGCGAAGTGCCGAAGAAGCAGGGGAGGGAGGCTGACACCATGCTTTCCACAGCGCTAACGAAGGACAATGGCTCGATTCGAGATCTCGTCGGGTATTTCAGGGATTGCAGTTCAACTCTGCCGTACAACCGTCGATGTGCAAGCCGCGTAATTGGCCCAAGGGTCGCACTTCGCACCGGAGAAGTGCTTTTTGATCGGTGAGAATTTATTTGATCCGCTCGCGCACGCCAAGGTTCAAATTGGGCAGTGATCGAAGAGGTGACGAGACGTTTGGCGTTGATTGATTTCCTTCAGTCGCGCTTTGTATTTCCACGGCACTGCGAGGTGGAAGTCCTGACTTCAATTGTCTTCAAGCTTCGTTCGCAGCTGGCGGTCCTGCCGAGAACGAGCCGCAGCCCTGCGGCACGGCACACGATCTGGATTCGCAGAGAAAAATGATGCAGACTTACAGTAGGCCACGAATAACAGAGCGACGGGGGGCGGCTGGATCGCCATTTTGATGGTCGGCTACTACTGTACAGCGTGCTCGTCAAGCTCTGCACGAGAGTTTGGACGACGCGAACAAGATACACTACGGTTGCTGGCGGATGGCAAATGAGGCCAGAAGACTCAGCGTCTTATTACTCTGTCGATGGGACAGGCAGTCGGTCCTGGAGAGGGCTGAGCTTCACAGGTTTCGTTTGATATTCGATGCACAGTACTTCCACGGTTCTTAATTCAAGTGTGTTGGAGCACGCGCTCGATTGCTACACCCAGGCAAGAACGAGGAGTGCACGGGCAGAGGTGGCGCGTAGCCTTGCAGTAGCAGGTGAAAGGAAAGGCGAGTTACTGAACAATTCCCGCGGCAGGCCAGGCCGGGCATGACGCCAGCGCTGGAGCATCGAGCACCAAATTTTGCCCTCGTCCCGCATTGAGTTCGGTGGGCCAGACGCCTCGTCCGGTGGTGGGTAGGCTAGCGGTTTGGTGGGTTGGGAATCCCAGGCAGGGCCTGCGTTGCATCAGCGCCACCATGGTCAACGCCGGGGCGCGTCGTTTTCTGCAACACGTCCAACCAGCACTCCATTCCGCTCTCTACGGTGATGAAAAGGTGCCGCGGCAGCGTGTGCGTGCGTGCGTGCGTGCGTGAGTGAGTGAGTGAGTGAGTGTGTTGGGGCCCAGCGTGTGCCCCGACGCGCTTCACGGGCCGGCGAACTCGACCAAGTCGCGGTACTCCGTACTGCTCCCTAGCTCTCCCACCATTGACCATCCCAGCGCCCGAGTGGGGGTTCTCACATCCCACCCTCCGCCGTCCGGCCAATCGACGCTGCTATATCCTGGCTACACTCAACCCTTGGCGTCGGGTAGGTGACTGACGAGCCAACCAGCCGGTGCCGGAGCGCGAAGAACAGCCCAGTTCCCTCACACTTCGCACCGAATGCTTCGCTGCTTTGTTAGCGGGGTCGAGCAGCGTTTCCAGGCTTTCCAGGCCGTCCAGTCCCCTCGCTCGTCCTCTCACCTTTCGCCGTAGCCTTGCTTCGTGCAAGGTGCTAGCCCGGGTAAGCTGGGCTGGCCAAACTGACTGGCCCGCTTACTGTTCTTCTCGCAATTATCCAATTATTCCCAGCCCGAAATCCTCTTCGGAATCCTTCCTCAGCCCAAGGAAAAAGTCCCCCCGTGGGCACACAGGAACAAAAGCAACCACGCCCTCGCTCGACTGGCCCGTCAACTCTGCGCAGTTTTCCCCAATTCTCAGTGCCTGCGAGCCCCCCGCCCAGGCCAGCCTCTCCGAACTGTGCGTCCTGCGCGTTGACTCCGTGCCGCCCGCCCGCCAATGTCTGGGGACCTGTATGTGGGGGTTACTGCCTCTTCCTTTAACCACCGACTCGACGAACCTATGCTCCAGCGGCAGGAGCATTCGGAAGCCCTTCAGGACCTACCTTCTCCATCGTCTCCTCGTCGTGTCCGCCGGCCCGTGGGATCGCACGACCACTCCGCCGTCTCGTCTGCGGTGCAGTCACTCACCTCCGCCAGCACGCTGGACAGCAAACTGGAGCTCTCGCCGCGCGAAGGCGCCGTCCGCAGCAGCGTGCTGCGCGACACCTACTTCCCGGCGTGGAAGGACGATGCCGGCGGGGCGCAGCTCGAGAGTCCGGAGGAAATGCAGCGAAAGGACCCTCTGGCAACCCAAGTCTGGAAGCTCTACAGCAAGGCCAAATCGCAATTGCCAAACGCCGAGCGCATGGAAAACCTGACGTGGAGGATGATGGCCATGAATTTGAAGCGTAGGGAAATGGAGCGTCAAGGGTACGTTGCAGCGTTGAACTTCAAGCTTCAATCCGCCTCGCTTTCGAGCGTGCGTATTCTGACAACATCTCAAAATAGACTGCTCAAAAGAATGCCTGCGAACTCTTCTGCACTGAAGGCTGGACCCAGCGGCATCGCACGGCTACGAAAGTCGAGTGACGGAGCCGCGACGCAGCACACGGCCACTCCCACCATTGTCACCTCAAACAACGACCCTATGAACCTGGACGACTTCATCCTTCCGACCTCAATAGCTTCACCCGCCGGTCTTTCGCCTTTGCCATCTGGAGAGAAGACGACAACTTCCGGCAGCACCGTAGCATCGGCCATCCCAATTAGGAAACAAAGTAATCTGGGAGATGAAGACCTGCACATTTCGCGGGCGTCTGCGCCTACAATTCCTCCGGCCATTCGAAAGGAAGGCGAATTTGGTTACGTGCAAAGGCATGTGCGGAAAACGAGCATAGATGAAAGACGTGTAAGTGTTGGATCGCCTAGTTTCCGGGGTTGCGATTGCGCTCGTGGGCTAAGAGATAAGCAGCCCCCTAAAAGGCGCGCGGAAGCCTCTCCACAGGTTCCTCCCGTCACCAGCATCATGATACCCAATGAACCCGCCGCTGATGCCAACCTGAACGATTATTCCCTCGACCAAACTCCACAATCGTCATCCGCCTTCCAACCCCACAGCGCCCATCCTCCGCACGTCCCCTTCTCACTCGACACCTTCAACCTCGAAAATGACCCCATCATCAATTCCGCCGGTCCTTTCCAACAGCACTTTGCCTTTTCGCCCGCAACCTCACCGCACGTGGCTTACGGTGCGCAGTCGGCCATGTACAACCCGGCGTCCATGGCATCCTCGCTGAACTCCGCAGACTACTACTCTCCTCCCGGATCCGCTTATCACTCCACCGTATCGACCCCTCAACCTATGCAAGAAAACGAGCAGCTGTACTTCGATAGGACGGGCGTCGACATTCGAACGCAACAGTCAATGCACGCTTTCGGTCCTCATCGACCTTCCAACCTAGCGAGCTCAATGCCGCCTCAGTACATCTTCAATCCCAACGGCGACCAGCTCTTCAGCGCGGTCACAACCAGCGGCGCCATGCCACCTTTCTCCTCTTCTAGCTTCCCTAATCACGTCAACCCGTCTCAAGTCCTTCACGCCGACTACGCCGCTGCGCCACAAACCAACGGTCTGCCAATGCGACACAGCGAAGGTATGTTCACGTTCGGCGCTGACTCCGATGAGAACGACGACGATGGTGGAGCTTTCGCGGAACGCACGCTCTCCATGCATCCGGACTACTCACCGCTCGAAGATCCCTCCGTGGAGCTAGGCACCGGCTTTCAGTGGGAGACAAATCTCTCAAACCAATTCAATCCTACGGCGGCGCGATATCCTGCCGGCCCACCCAGGAAGACGGTCACGATAGGCCCGACAGAAATGATGCCCTCTCCGCAAGACTGGACGGCGGGTGGTACTCTCGGTCGCACGCACGGCTCAGCTGCTTCTGTGAGTGAGTTCCGCAACCGCAACAGCGATCCACGAAGGCAAAAGATACCGCGCACTAGCTCAACGCCAAACGCACCAACCCTGACACAAAGCCAAGGTTTGCACGGCCATCCGCGGTCTTCTCCTAACTCTCCGCCCGAGTCCGGCTTCAATTCGGCAGCACCTTCGCGACCGCAAAGTCCCGGCGGAACGAAGGGCGGTGAATCCGGTGGCCAGCCTACGACTTGCACTAATTGTTGTACTCAAACTACACCTCTTTGGAGGCGTAATCCGGAAGGCCACCCGCTATGCAACGCCTGCGGTTTGTTCTTGAAGCTGCATGGCGTCGTCCGACCCCTATCTCTTAAAACCGATGTCATCAAGAAGCGTAATCGCGGCAGCGGTAACGCTTTGAGTTCGGTCGGTTCAGGATCGACGCGCTCTTCGAAGAAATCATCCAGGAAGAATTCCATCGTCCAAACGCCAGCCACCACTCCCACATCCAGCAAAGCCGCGAACGAGTCCGAGTCCCCCAAATCAACCACTGGCTCCGTGGGCAGCTCCGGCGCCGCCGCCAGCATTCCTGGAATGGCCGGCGCCGCCGCAGGAAAGGGCGGGGTCGTACCCATTGCGCCCGGCCCACCAAAGCCGCAGCAACCCGCGCAGCAAGGTGCAGTCGGCGGCGCGCAAGGCCGAAACGTGGCGGTCGCGCCGCGGCGGCTGCGCAGACACAGCAAAGCAGGTGTACAGGACTTCGAAATGGCCGAGGCCGACGACACGAGCGGCAAGATGCCGGTGCGCAAGAACGCGTCGCCGGGCGTGGCCGCCATCAGCCCTGGCCAGGTGTTCCCGGGCGCCATGGGGCAGGGCGTGGCCGGTCCTGGCTCCGGCCCTCAGGAGTGGGAGTGGTTGACCATGAGCCTTTAATTCAAACGGCTACGGCCTCTGCTCTTTCTGTCGCGACGTCTATGTCGCCAGCGAACTCCTGACCCGCAGTGGTTAATCAAGGCTGGTTACATCTGTCTCGACATCATGACGAGGCTCCGCGGAGTGGTTGGCTCTCCTGCCGCAGCGGTTTTGCGGCGATCCTCTTTCCTACAATCTTATGGGCGGCAGTTTTGATTTTGCGAAGAACCCATCAGCGCACGGCGTTTTCGGGAGTTTTACCTGGTATACGGCACATCGGACTGGACCCTCTCTCTTCAGCACTACTCAGTGCAACGATACAATGGCTGCGATACCCACGTTTCCCAACTTTTTTTTTTCACGCTCATCCGCCACGATCTCATCATATATCCACCCGCACCACCCGACTTACAACCTACATATACTCAAACACACATATACACGCAAGGCGGCCGGTCCATCCGCCGATTCTCTCCCCTCTCTCCGCAGCAGCACACTCCTAGCGTGCTCGCCACCAGCCGCTTCCGGCTCGGCTTCTAATGTCTGGCTGTCCGACCGTCCACCACGGCGGCGGCACCACATTCCTCGTTTTCGCTGTTGTTATTCCCATTGTCTTCGGACCGGCTTTTCTGCGCACGCGGCCGGTGCGTTGCGGATGATTCCCTTAGAGCGTTTTATTGTGTCTGTGATCCAGTTTCTTTTTTTTTGTTTTTGCGTTCCGGGAAGTTTGCGCTGCGAGCGTTCGTCAGATCAGGCGGCAGGCAGATAATTTGAGTCGGGTTGGATGGAAGTGCTGCGGAGCCGAGCGCTTTGAGGCGTGGCTTCTTCTAGGGTTTTGGTTTGATACACTGGACGACTGGATCGGGGCATTCTGGCGCGTGTAAGAGTGAGTGATTCGATGCGCTACTTTGACATATCTGCGAGTTGGACTCTGATCTGAGATTTCATGGACGATATTATGGTCAGGAATGGCTCGATGGTATATAGACTGTTCATGATGGCTGGCCTTGAAGATAGGCTGTGTGATGTAAAGGAGAGCCTGAACGATGGATGATCCGATAATGGAATCAAGATCGAATGATTTAATTTTATCTCCCATTCTCTGCATGACTGTATCTGTTGTGGTGCTGTCGTATATCTGCGGGCAAAGGAGGGTGGCATCAAGCAATATGGCATACTATTGGGCAATGCGCTTCACATCAGAGTAGACAGGGTAGAGATAGGAACTACGAAGCAAATTCATTGGCCTGGGAGGTTTGAATTTAACGCTCTCTTGAGCGTGCTTTTAAAGCTCGTCGTTGATGCATTGATATGTACAGTATCGAGCTACCATTGTACGTCCACCTCTATAGATTTGGGTTTGGAGTTTCCCTTCCAGCTTCTCAAGCTTCGACGCGGCGACACATCGACTCAATGATCCATCTCGTTGCTTAATGATCCCATGGGTGCTTCAATCCAAGCAACGCTGGGCCGTCCTTCTTCATTCTATAGAACAGCTGGAAGCTCGTCAGTCTAAAATCACCTCCAAAGCGATGCCAATCGAATGGAAGACGTACGAAGAACCACATGCTTGCACCGAGGAGGGTAGCAGAGTATCTGTAGAGCGGTCGGACTGGATGGATGTGGATGGGATGACTGCCCGGGTTCGGTCCGGCCATGATTGTGTATGCCGCCTATTCGCTTATCGATCAGCAATTGCAAAAGCAGATTAAGATGATGCATACCTCGCTGGCTCCGATGATTTGGAACCGTCAGCGATGCGTGACGTGAGGTGTGGGTTGAATCGAATTGTGGTTGATTAAGATACCATAGCAAAGATTGGGTTTGCGAAGGTCAATCAGCCCATCTGCTACCCAGGTCTTGGCATTTCACATCATCAATCTCAAAGGAGCCAGTCCCTTCACTTCTTGCGCATCTTCCTCTCAATCCCATTCACTTCTCACATCGACGCGATACACGTCGCCATTGACAGAGCATGCGCGAACCTTATCCGAAGCTGAAATTTGGGGAGATAAAGCGCGTCGACACTAACATTCCTCTTCATGACGACGAAAACAACGTCTACCTCTGAGCCCGTTCCTGGCCTTTTTTCCGCTTGAACGGGCACGTCTCAGAACGCTCTCACCCATATCTATCGCATCCATCCCTCATTATGTCGCAGTCACAGTCAGCCGCCTCATCGGCCCTACAAAAGCATTCACAAGCGCCATCTAACCGAACCTACCATGGTTGCTCCACCATTGAAAAGTACGATTTGGAAGAGAAGTTGGGTGAAGGTACCTTCGGAGAAGTCTACAAAGCTCGCTCCAGTGGGAGTGGAGATGTGTTTGCTTTGAAGAAGATCCTCATGCACAACGAGAAGGAAGGCTTTCCCATCACAGCCTTGCGAGAGATCAAGCTGCTCAAGATGCTGTCGCACCCGAACATAATTCATTTGGAAGAGATGGCAATAGAGCGCCTCAAGGCAGAGCGAAAGAGGGCGGTACTGTACATGGTCTTCCCGTACATGGAGCACGACCTGTCAGGTCTTCTTGACAACCAAGCCGAAGTTCACCTGACGGAAGCGCATATCAAGTGCTACATGATGCAACTTCTCCGAGGATTGAGATATCTTCACAACAGTCACATCTTACATCGCGATATGAAAGCCGCCAACTTGCTAATCAACAACAAAGGAATCTTGCAGATTGCGGACTTCGGTCTCGCGCGTAATTACGACGAGCCGGTGCCGCGACCAGGCAGAGGCAATGGAGAAGCGCAACGAGATTATACATGTCTTGTAGTGACGCGCTGGTATCGTCCTCCCGAACTTTTATTGCAGTTACGCCGCTACACACCCGCCATCGACATGTGGGGTGCAGGATGCGTGTTTGGAGAAATGTTCAAGCGCAAGCCCATCCTGGCAGGAAAAACTGATCTAAATCAAGCCGAAATCATATTCGATCTCGTAGGCTCACCCAACGACGAGAACATGCCTGGCTGGAGCGAACTGCCTGGATGCGAGGGAGTGAAGTCATTTGGAAACAAGAATGGCAATTTGCGTCAAGCCTTTAGCGAGTGGGTTTTCAACGGTACCAGACAGTATGGTGTCAGAGCTAATCAGTTCGTTAGGATGAGCGACCTCGCTCTCGATCTCCTCGGTAAATTGCTGACCTTGGACTGGAGAAAGCGCATCAACGCCATCGATGCTCTGGAGCATCCTTACTTCAAGGCGCACCCACAACCGGCACGTCCAGGAGATATTCCTCGCTGGAAGGACTCTCACGAGCTCGACCGGAGGACAGCACGCGGCAACAAACAAGCTTTGCCACCAGCACCTGCGGGAGGCACAGTTGGCGGAGGTGCGAACGGTGAGTGGGCTGGAAGCGGACCCCAAGGTAACGGTGCACCGTGGAATTATAACGACAGTGGTCCACAAAGTAATAGAAGTTTCAATCGAGCTCCACCAGGTGCGTACGACTCCAGAGGACCGCCTCGACGCTCTGCCTGGCAGGATGATCGGCCGCAAGCAGCACACCAGGGCCGAGCCGTGCCTCCACATCAAGCGCCTCGAAGGGCTGGAGCAGGTGTTGACACGTACATTCCGAGCTACGACGAAGAACGACGTAATGATAGACGGTCAAGGGAGCGAGAGGAACCGTCTCGAAGGGATGACTGGCGATCTCGAGATGATCGTAGAGATGGATACGGCTACCGCGACCGCGACCGCGATCGAGAATACGTTGATCCAGATAGACCGCGTGCAGCATCAGGCGACCGCAACCGCGGCCGGGAACGGAGGACACGCAGTCGCAGTCGCAGTCCGGCGAGAGAAGACTATCCGCGTGATTACAGGGCTCGCGATCGTACGGAAAGAGACTACTACCGGCGATGAGGAGCTCACGGAACACATTTAATGGTGTTATGCAAGGTATCGAAAGGATGAAGGCGATTGTTGGCAAGGCGTTAAGAGATTGATTCATTCACGGAGCTGTCAACACTAGATTTACCCAAGCAATTGACTGTTTGAGGCATTAGCGAGGCGTCTTGGGCGGATGGGAACCAAGGCGATTATTCTCGCGTACAAATGGAATACTAGGGGTGTCAAGAGTATCGGAGTGGAACGGAGAAGGGAGCGTTGCTGCAGACTTTGCCGACGATAATACCCCAAACATCCATCCATTGATAGTGAAGGTACTTAGTTACAAAATTCAAAGATTCAGCAACTACTATGGTTTTAGTGGGTGAAACGCAACAGAGTAACGCTCCCAACAACCGACACTAGACGTCGGCTGGGATATGATGTGAGCGCTAACCATAGCAGCACATTGCTCATGTTGGTTGTCGTGTGCCACGCGCCTGAATTTATAAGCAAGTTGTAGCGGCATTGTCTCGCCTTCTCGGTGAGGCCCGTAAGTCAGATTCTGCACGTCTATAACTAGCGGCTTAACTGACCGAGAATTCCATTATACGCCCTGTAAGTGACTTCCAGTCCATAAATAACAAAGATTTCCGGAGTTTTCATGCTTCGTTGTAGGCACCAGTCATCAACACTCCTTTGAACGTGATTGTGAAGCTCCAGAGCAATATATCCATCGGAAAGTGTAGGAACAAGTTCATCAAAGTGCCACCTCAATAGGCGCATCACGCTCACGATCTTGTGCCTTGCAGCGCCATACCCGCTATCCGACCTCGGCTCCAATGGGATTTGTCTCTAAGCTCCCTCCATCCAGACCCTCGTCGAAATATTCGGACAATCCGCCCCTCAAGCACCAACATTTTACTGCTTCCAGTACACAGAACTCCTACGAACACCCTCCTCGCCTCCTATTACGCTCTTGCTACAAACTTCCTCCCAACAAGGACCAGACCGAACTACCGGAGTTCTCTCCATCGCCAATTATGTCGTCCTTCATCCGCCCGGACGTCATGGTCAACGGCGCCACACATGGCAATGACCACGGTGACTCAATACCGCACACCGAAGAAAAAAATCTTCCCGGCGGCGCCAATTGGGTCGTACAGAAATTTGGTGGGACCAGCGTTGGCAAGTTCGCCGTCAATATCGCCGACATTGTACAGTGAGTTAGCCGTTGACTCAAAGCCTCGTTTCCACTTTCGAATCGTATGATGGCTCGAGTGGGAGGCTTTAACACTTCTAGCAATTGAGCGCCATGCTGACGTCTAGTGTACTATAGGAGCGCTTTATGCAACGCTCGGATCGCTATTGTGTGCAGTGCGCGCAGCGGAACCACTAAGAAGGATGGCACCACCAATCGTCTTCTTCGAGCCGCAGAGGAGGCCAGGAAGCCCAACTCCAGGCGCTACATTGATATCGTAGCGGAAATCCGTGACGACCATATCAAAGCGGCGAAGCAGACTATCCGCAACGAAGATATTGTGAACGCGCTCGAGAGGGATATCAGAATTGAGTGCGAAGATCTGATCAAGGTGTTGGAGTCGGCGCAGCACCTTGAGGAAGTGAGCTCTCGAGCAGAGAATAAGATCATTAGCGAAGGTGAGAAGCTGGCTTGTCGGTATATGGCAGCGCTTCTTGAGGATCGTGGTGTGCCGGCACAGTTCGTCGACTTGTCCAACGTGATCAAGGCGCACAGTGTCCCCATCATTTCCAACACCGTCCACTACCAGCAACTTGCCGCTGCGCTCGGCCAGGAGATACTAGCATGTGGAGAAAAGGTTCCGATCGTGACCGGCTACTTTGGGCACGTACCAGGAGGTCTTCTTCATTCCATCGGTCGCGGATATACAGACCTGTGCGCTGCGTTGGTGGCCGTTGGTATAAAGGCCAGGGAGCTGCAAGTCTGGAAAGAGGTGGATGGCATCTTTACCGCTGACCCTCGGAAAGTGCCGACCGCTCGGCTGCTTGCATCAGTCTCTCCATCCGAAGCGGCTGAATTGACCTTCTATGGCTCCGAAGTCATCCACCCATTCACCATGGAGCAGGTCATCCGAGCTCGCATTCCGATCCGCATTAAAAATGTCATGAACCCGAGAGGAGCTGGCACCGTCATCTACCCCGACAAAGACGACGAGCTCTCTTTGAAAGATCCGCTTCGCCCAAATCTCTTCCGTTCCCGCTCGGCAGTCGATCTCGACAACAACCACAAGATCAAGCGGCCCACCGCCGTCACCGTCAAGCACTCCATCGTGGTCCTCAACATCCACAGCAACAAGCGCACGCGCGCACACGGCTTCCTAGCCAACATCTTCACCATCTTGGATCGGCACCACCTGTCGGTGGATCTGATCTCGTCGAGCGAGGTGCACGTGTCGATGGCGCTGCACTCGGAGATCCCCATGCTGACGGGCGGCTCCGAGGACTCGGTCAAGATCACGAACAAGAGCCTGGAGGCGGCGGTCGCGGAGCTGGCGCAGCTGGGCGACGTCGACTTGAGCGGCGATATGGCCATCGTCAGCTTGGTCGGCAAGCAGCTCAAGAACATGACCGGCATCTCCGGCCGCTTCTTCTCCGTGCTGGGAGAGAACAACATCAACATCGAGATGATCTCTCAAGGTTTGTTTGCCCCCTGACGTTCTTGCTTTCTGAGTTGTTGGTTGCTGACTGCTTCGATAGGTGCAAGCGAGATCAATATTTCTTGTGTCATTTGGGAGCGTGATGCCGATCGCGCTTTAAATGTTGTACATACCAGCCTCTTCACGTTCCTGGAGTAGGCAATTCATATTAGCGTTTGAGTGTCCAGCATTGCATTGTTGGGTTGCATTACTAGATGAATGCATGAATCTATAGACGACGCATAACATGACGCCGGTTGATGTCTTGCATGAAATGGAATAAGAGTATCTATGATTACCTTGATCTCGGTCCTGTGAATTGGCGCTTTCCTCAGCTCAACAGAGGAAGCCGTTGGGATAGGGACGGGGCAATCTTGAACACGGTATCAATCAATTGTCTAGGTCCATACCAATCAAATGTGTCTCTTTATCTCCTAGTTCTTTGGATACAGCTGTGGAGAGTACTCTACGCTACTATGGGCGAAAGATCCATTAGTTCGTCTGAGCCCGTCAGCCTTTGGGGAGCATCGTTAACAATTGATAGATGTTTGCTACCATCTCCGCTGACGGCTACGAGCAAATTCTCCCTTCAAGGACCTGCAGACGTCAGTATCAACACCAGACCTCACAACACCAGACCTCACGACACCAGAATCCACAACACCAGACTTCACAACACAAGACTTCACAACACCCATCTACGTTCTTGAATCCTGCCTGAAACCAAACGTGATTCGAAAAAATCTTACAATGTTTCCATTTTCACTTCCTCATCTACTACTATTCTACACAATTTTCGTTTCCATCATGCAGCTTCTACGCCGCCTCTCACGCCGCCTCTCCAACCGTGTTGCTCAGCTTCGTCGTGATGACAGCGAAGTTCGACAACATATACTTGCTACAACAGATGAGATAAACGAAGGTAAGAGGGATTCACACTTATGTCTGGTGGAGGATGTTGGAGTACTTAGCAAGGATTACGCTCCTCTACCGTAGGCTTTTAGGTAAGACTTCGACCATCTCTTTGAATAACTATGTTATAGACAGCTTATTAATAGTACTATAGAGCCCGTATCAAACACCTCACACTATTTGATCTACCCATTTCCACCGTATTGACGCACACGATCTGTTTGTGATCAAAGTTCTCCTACCCATTCTCACCTACGATACTCAACCATTCAACTTCTTCATACCGCAACTTTGCTTATTATACATCGCCCATCGGTGAAGTGAATCCTCCAATATGGAGCAGGTGAACTTACACTTTATAGGCCACAACATCATGGAAACTTCCAATAATCAATATCCTTCAACTACTCCTCTGCCGAAGGCAGCAAAGTTGCTCGGTGTCGATACCGGCAACAAATCAACAAAAAACATCGCCGGCTCCGCCACACCCGCGAACAAGATCTCGCGGCCAGATCCTGCTGCCGACATCCAGTCGGATTCAAGCGTCACGAAGGCCTCACCTCTCACGGAGGTTACAAAGCAAGGTAGCACCGTTCCCACCCATACCCTCACCACCACCGACCCATCTCACAAACGCACAGCAGCAACACCCCCAGGCCGGACTGGGCCACACCCCACCGACCACACGGCAAGCGTGCCAGCGGCCTCCAAGGCAGCCAAACTCCTCGGCCTGGCCTCGCCGGCGCCGCCTCACGGCCGCGCTCCAAGGCGCGCGCACTCCCCGCGCGCATCCCCCATCCCCACGGCGGCAGACCCATTCCCAGCACTCGCACGGCACCGCCTCGGCGGGCCGAGCCTGCGACGCCCCGACGCCGAGGCGCAGGCCCGCGCGCGCATCCACGACGCGGTGCAGGGGCGCCTGCGGGAGGCGTACGCGGCGCGGCGCGCGGGCGCGTCGGCGGACGACGTCGCGCGGCGGGAGGTGGCGCGCGGGGCCGACGTCGATGTTGCGGGTGCTTTGGCGCGGCCGGGCGCGGTCGGGCGGGGCGCGGTTGAGAGCGCGGTGGTGCTGGCGTTCTTGAGGAGGGTGGAGGGCGCGGGCTTGTGATGGGTGGGTTCGGGGTGGCGGCTTTGGCGGAGGTGGTGGTGCGCGTGGAAGGCTGGTGGTCTTTGGGCCGTTCATGGCGGGTGATGAGCTGGCTCTGGCTCTGGAATATGGCTAGTATACCTCATATTTGCTTATCTCTCGAGTCAGAATTCAGGCCTTGAATCCAAGCCGCCACCGGCGAAAGGAACTGATTTTGACCTAGAAGCTTTGTGCGTGAATCCGTATTGACAGAATACAACAGCAATGATCGATTTTGAAGCAAATTACTCCTTGAAACCTATGTTCTGGTGCCTAAATACCACATTTTCAGAGGCTCCTTACAGTCACCCGACGCTCACCAAACTTTTCCAACCTGCGAACCGTCTTTACCATCTCTGGACGCCCTGAGAGAGCCTTCGATATCTTCTCCTCGACCCATATGTTCCCTTCTCCGGACTGTCTTGCCTCCTTTGCTCGTCCAGACTCCTCCTGTAATACCGCCCTTGTCAAACAAATGGTCAACATCCTCCAACTCGAGTCCATTTGTTTCCGGAAAGAATGCATAAACAATGGGAACCCAAAGAGCGCAAAAGACGGCAAAGATAATGAAAGTCCGCCATGCGATGTTGGCGATGGCAATGGGAGTGATTTGAACGACTGTGAAAACGCACATCCAGTTAATGAAGGATGCGATAGCTTGACCCTTGCTGCGGATGCGCGTCGTCGTCACCTCTGACGGATAAAACCATGGGATCGGCAGATAACCGATGCCCAAGAAGATCTGGAAGAGGAAGACCATTGCCGTTGCACCGTAGGCATCCGACTTGCGTCCGGTACTGAGGAGTCCGGCCGCTAGCGCGAAGCATATGCTGAGACCCGTAGCGGAAAACATGAGTAGAGCACGACGTCCAAAGCGATCGATTGTCTGAGATTGGTTATTAGTCTATACTGGAAGAAGAATTTCAGATGCGGCTTACCCAAAGAGGAATGCATGAACCAACAAGGTAAGTCAGCGCTGTACAGCCACCCAATATGAGAGACATTGTCCTTGAGAGGTGCATGGTACTGGCATAGACAACCGGAGCGTAGTAGTTAATCATATTGGCACCCTCAGCGTGTCAGTGCTTAACTCTCCATAAATGAGTAATAGTAACGGCCGCGTACAGTGAATTGCTGCATGACGTTCACCAAAGCACAGAGTATAATACGTCGGAAGTTCTGAATTCGACCACATTCGAACAACTCCTTGTATTTGAATGGCCCGCCGGCGCTCTCTATTTCGACAGAGGTCGAGATCTGAGTTTGAAGAGCGACAACGTCAGGGTCGTCCAAAGGTACATCTCTTCCCTTAAGTCTAGCAATAACAGTTGCAGCTTCTTCGAGTCTGCCTTTCTCGATCAAGAAACGAGGAGTTTCAGGCAGTGGTATTATTTGGAGGACTAGGCAAGTCGCAAAAAACGCTTGAAATGATATTGGAAAGCGCCATTGGGCTGGGCCATTAACATAACTCATAGCGAAATCCAGCCAGTACGCTATGCATACTACGGACAAAGTCAGCGGTTCCTCTAAGTCTAGCTTTACTGTCAATCAACGATACTCACACCCAACAATAGTCACCGTTCCTTGAAGACTAAGCAGCCTTCCTCTGTTGTTGGATCGAGATAGCTCGGACTGATAGGCGGGTATTGTAGAGCTGTTGAAGCCTAGGTATATGCTATTAGCACATATGTCAATCTCCACGACCTACGAGAGTTATACCGTTACCTAGGCCCGTGACAATACGGCCTACAAGTAGCTGAGCTCTTGAGTACGAAGTTGCAAGTATGATCGTGCCAATTATCATCGTTGAGCCGCCGGCCATGATCATCTTCTTTCTTCCCACGTGCTCTGCGAATAAAAGCGAACAGAGGCTTCCGAACGCACAACCAATCTGTCAAGAGTTAGTTCGAGCTTGTCAAGGCTTTCCATGTTCCGTACATCGTAAATTGAGACGATTATCCCCTGCATGTTTGGATCAGGGTTTCCGAAATCATGCCCAAATTGATTGTTTGCTCCGATAATGCCAGACATTACTATTGTAATTTCAGATGTTAGCCAAAGCTCTTCAAGAATCTTTCAAATCACAGTGCAAAGGAGATAGGATCAGTACCTCCTTGATCGTAACCCAGCAACAGGAAACCTTGACAGCTCGCAGCTATATGTGTATCAGTAGACGTTTTTCGACGGATAGGTTCAACGGTATACCTGTAATAGCCCAAGCAAGCCATGTTCCTCTCAGATTGGAATTCTCAAAGTTAAACATGATGATTCTGACAAGTTCACTTTATAATATTACGTTGGCCGCGGTAGGGACGGGTGCGAAAGGTCTTATATCGCCAGCCATCATATAAAGACGGCCGAGACAAGGCTGAAGTAAACTCCTCCGGCCGAAAGAAGACCGATATTTCAATTGGTACATACGTGATTCATTTCTCTCGGGCTTCTATTCTCCCGAATGACGTATTGTGCAACGCCACTCTTTTGGCTAAGATCGGCAAGTTTGTGGCCAACCCGTCGATCATTGAAGGTCTTACCCCATATTCTCGGGATGCTTGAGATGTCGCAGCAAAAAGGGCGTTCTGTAGAGATTGTATACGAGAGCACAGAGGCACGACTCTAGCTAATGGATGTAGATGAAGCGACTATGGGGTAGATTTCGGAGAATAGACCGAGCTCCTAATCCAACCTCGCGTAGACCATTCGGACTTCAAAAGTCTCTCAAGGGTACCTCATACTGGCTGGGTGTGATCTTTCACTAGGAGTTCGTTGTTTGCTGTTCGCTTTGGCTGTAGCGTAAGCAGTTGTGCTGCGTCAATGAAGAATGCCAATTGAGGTGATATGCAAGCTGAAGTGGCTCATGAAGCGGACGACGATCTTGGTGATGGTTATGATGAATGGGAAAGTGACTGATTCAAGTGCCAGCCTATCCTACTGATTGAATCGACATTGAAAATGTGAAGAAGTGGTCGCATAAGGATCAGTGTGTAAGATGACATGAGAAAGCCCAGCCCGAATACACGCGGCTCACAGTAGGCTACTTGCCTCAAGGGTACCGGTTTGACGAGTATGGCTTGATAAATCGAAGGAAATTCGTAGCAACAATCGGCAGAACATCGTCGAGTAAGGATAGCCATTGCGTTATGCACAGGCTGTGCAGCTCCCATGAATCCTTCAACAGACAGATAAGAGCCCTGCCCGCTAGAGTGAGAATTTGGAACTGACAATCGTGCGATCAACCTGAAGAAACAGCTGTTGAAACGAAGATATGTGAAGTGAGTGGTATTGTCAGAGAGCCAGATGAGGGCCCCGAAGCTACCTAGTAACCTCCATACCTAAAGACGTATGCTGACGAAGCTAACCCATATTCTATCGGTGATTTCCTCCAACTACAGCGCCATCAACCTTCAAGACCATCGAGGTTATCGGCGCCAGTCCAGTGACAATATATGATGAGTTCACCGCCCAGCAGGAGACTTGATGTACACAACTGCCACCACTGCCTTGGATTTCGGCCCACTCAGGGGGCCAGGGACTTCATTGTCGCGGAGAGAATCAGCCAACTCCACACTCTTAGAACTCCACCACGAAAGATTGGAGGAAATCGAAATTAATTCCACCAACATTTTCAGGCAAGAGTAACTCTCTGGCCGAGTTTTAGAAATATTAGCCTTCTACATAGCGCTGAATATCTCTTGGAAATACCGTTGCCTCGGGCGCTCAACTCTCAACTTATACCAAAGTACCAATCCCTTTGCGCAATGAGTTCCACGTTCCCTGACCCCCTGTGGAGTGAATAACTGAGTTAACTAACCATGGTTTCCTTTCACTTAACGAAACATGCAATCAAGTCTTGTCCTCCTCAGCCTGTACGCAGGATCCTTTAAAAAGAGTTGTACGCAGGACACTCCAAAGAATTTGCACTCCCACTCTTCCGATATTAGCCACCTCTATCACCTATTGAGGCATCAGAAGACATCTTCAAGCTTAACATGTCCCTGCCGCATTCCGCAAATTGGTTGTTCAACACGAAATGGCGAATCCGCTATCCCACTGGCGATTGGAACGACAGTAGCGAGTTATTTATCCTGAGCCGCTCAACATATGGTTTGATGGGTAAAATACAATTTGCCGTACAGACCGCCAAGGCATCAATACCATCAGTACCAGACTCGGAGACTCAAATCCTATCAGTACCAGACTCGGAGACTCAAATCCCATCAGTACAGAACCTGGAGACGCAAAACTTGGCGATAGGTTTGCATAAACAAATCCGGCCTCATAGAAGAAGGGCTCTGACCGCTTTTAAATGGATCTTCAATCGATGTGGCAGACGAGCTGTTCTAAACCGTGGTCTGTCTATTGCAACCGGCCCCAGGCCCGAGGACCCCGAGCCCGAAGATCGCGAACCCAAGGACCCCGAGCCCGAAGATCGCGAGCCCGAGGACCCGAGCCTGAAAGTCCCGAGTCCGAAGGTCCCGAGCCTGAAGGTGGCGAGCCTGAAGATTGCGAGCCCGAGAATGAGGTGCTTCCATTCGAATCCGCTCATATGCATAACCGCACTAGCAGCTCTTTCCACAATCTTCCCATGGAGTTGATATTGGCAACTGCTGGTTACTTGTCACCCTTTTCTCGCCTCATCATGCAGCGAGTTTGCAGTAAATTCCGAGCCGGGCTTGCTCCGAACGGAATCGCACCAGAACTTGAGAGCAATAAATTAACGGTGGAGGAGATCTTTCAGTTTGCCTTCTCCAACGCGATGCGCAACTGAGGCTACAGGATGAATATGATCGGGGAATGTGACCTGGCGCCGCTAAACTCCACGCTTCATCGCTTTGGTTGCTCCAGATGCCGCACAACACACACCATCGAAAACTTTTCAGCCGAGAATCGAGCTTGTCACCGAAAACTCGGATATGCAAAGGCCTTGAGGCATCGTTTCAACTCTGCAATCATCTTTCATTCTCTGGCCAATGCCTCTTACGAGGACTTCGCGAAATGAAGAATGTCGAGCTTTTCTGTCAAGCGGACCATTCTAGGGACATTAATGGCTGGTCTATGTTAGGGTTTGGTCGGCAATCAGGGCCACATGTCGGGTTCCACGAAGGACATACAATCACCATCGATCTGTCGATCCCGGTTTTAAAGATTGGAGTGAACGAGAAACCCACACACGATCGGCTCTCCTATGCTCCTCGCGCAAAGCGTGTATACATCTGTCCGCACTTGGACTCCAGTAGCTCAGAGCTCTTCAGTGGAAGACCGATGACAGTTGAGTGCCCCGACTATGCTTTCTTAGAAATTCAATAACAGGAATACAAAATTCCATGCTATCGTAACCAGGAATGCTCTCAACTTCGCTTAGGAAAGTGTGTTACTTGGTCTCAATGCCCTGTTCCAGATTGTTTCACACGCTACGGGCTGAGACGGTTATGGCATGCTCCGGTACACGGTGTCGTTTTGCAGGTCAGTCGCGACTTGTTTGGTGGTCCTACTTATCGTGCCTGGCAAGCACAAATAGAGCGAAAGACAACGGGCGATGAGATCAACACGCTCAAACGCAGTACATGGATCGGAATTGTGGTAGCTATGACGGATCGAAAACAAAGGGCGAGCTTTAAGTGCAGCGCTCATTCCAAGTGTAAAGGGGAATGTGTCCTGACAAGATATAGTTCATTCATGAATTCCTAATCCACATCGCATTTGAATGGACTCTGGCCGATCTTGTATCGTGATTACCAGTCGCTCTCCATAATGATCTCTTTGTGGGCTCCAACAATAATTCTATAAAGTGATGGTCTCAGAATGTACCGGAAAGACGGATATCTCTGCTGCTGAAACCCAGTTCTATCGTAATATCTTGTACCGTGGGCATGATCCAATTCTGTCTAGTCGTGCTCCAGTAGCTGAGATCCTTCCTCGTCAGTTCGAGGTTGATTAGCTTCCGCTCATTGCTTTTGTCCATCCATACTTTGGTCCAATTTCTCAGCTGGCGGATTGGAAAGGCGATTTCCTCTTCAGTTACCTCGTCAGTGTAGTTCTGTGGCATGCGAACGTATAGTTGTACGATTGCATTGGCAGAGTAGTTTCCAATATTTGTCAGTGTGCAAGACACCTCTGCGACGACAGTGTACAAGTCAGGATTACCACCCAAACCGCCACCTGCTTGAGATGGCGTAGAAGGGTTGTTGACGGGATCCGTATTTGGCGGGTACTGTGGCTTGCTGCTCACGACGTCTGACACACTAGAAATGTAGGGATAGATGTACTTCTTGAGTTTTCTAAAATTCTCGGGTAAGAGTGCATCTTTCGGATCAGGGATCGAAGTGTCATAACTGGGTGGCTGAGCGGCATCAGCCGGGCGAGTTGCTGGCGTAGGCGTCTTTGGAAGGATCTTTTGTTGGATCATAAGGCTGCTTAGATGAAAGCTGGTGTAGGTGAGACCGAAACCAAACTCGTAGCGCGGAGTCACATTGTAATAGTCGAAATGCCTGTAATCAACGAAAAGTCCGTCTGTAAAGTTTTGCTGAGGAGCAAGACTGGTGCTGGAACCTAATATCTGAGCTCCAGGCCCGTAGTCTGAGAGATTCTTGCCCACTGTGAATGGTAGTGCACCGCAAGGACTCATGTCACCGAAAAGAACGTCGACCAGCGCATTTCCGGATTCCTGGCCGGGAAGATTGGCGAAGAGGATGGCCTTCACATTCGGTAGATCTGCGAAGTCTTCAACAATAACAGGCCCAATCGAATGTATGACAATGATGACATCGCCTGTGCCGTTGCCACAATGTGTTCCAACGGCCTTTGCCATTCCATTTCCAAACTTTTGAGCATATAGATGCGATCGATCACCGGCTACTCCTCCGTTTGAGATGTAGCCTTCGCCACCATCAGCGTTGATGAAGGCTATGCATAAGTCCTGATCTCTGACAAGCTTATTTGCCGCGTGGGTGAATTCAGTAATCTTGTTCGCCGGAAAGTCGGTTAAGTACACGCTTGTGCTGTCGAACTCTCTTTGTAGAGCTTCGAGAGGAGCAATGAGGTAAGGATAGTCGACAGCGCCCGAACCCCATCCCGAGGCAAGAGTGCCGACATTGCATCCACGGTCCTTGCAAGAGTTGATACCTTCGCTATTTAGAATGGCGTCTTCGCCAAAGATACCAACTCGGTATTTGGGACGACGATCGGTCGCAGGTGTGTTACCGTCGGGCCAACCAGTTCTCTTAAGAGGCAGAATATTACCTTCGTTCTTCACCATGACGATGCCTTCTGCCGCAATTTGGCGTCCCAGTCGAGTTCCGTGGTCGCCTTGAACGTTCTTGAACTGATTAACAACACCTGTCGACTTGTCGTCGCTTGCCGGATGAAGTAGGCCAATTTCATCGTGTGTCCAGGAAGAAAAATTTGGCCCACCTTCCGGCGGAAGAGGCCACTTTTGCTTGTCATCTTGCCCTAACTGATACCACACTGCAACGATTCTAGTGACCATGTCATCGACTCTTTCAACAGGTACTGAGCCGTTCAAGACCGCCAATGTGAGTTCTGGACCCCAGAGAGCATTACCGTCCTGCCACTTCAAACCATCTCCTGGCATGCTCATATCTAGGCCAGCCAAAGCGCTTGCCACGCCACTTCTCTGAGCCAGCCAGTCAGACATGATGAAGCCTTGGAAGTTCATCTCGTCCTTAAGGATGCCATTCTGCAGCAAGCTGTTCTGACATGCGTAGGAGTTGTTTACTTGGTTGTAAGAGCACATCACTGCGCCTACACCCGCTCGGACACTCTCTGCGAATGGCCAGGCATATAGTTCGTGTAGCGTTCTGTCGTCGATGTTGGAAGAGATAGCGTTCGGTCGACCCCACTCCCAAGCTTGTCGAAAGTGTTCCTGCTCGTTCCCAATGAAATGCTTTGCAGTGGCTATTACACCTTGAGACTGAATTCCTTTGACGGTCTGTGCAGATGCAATCCCCTGGAGTACCGGATCAGACCCAAAACCTTCCCAGTTACGACCACCAAGTGGAGACTTCCCAAGCGGACCCATTGCAGGGCCAAGTAGAACATTGACCCCCTTTTCTCTCGCCTCCTGCCCGTGTGCGGAACCGCGTTGGAACATCAGGTCCTTGTTCCATGTGGCACCGACAGTGATACCAGCGGGAAATGCCGTGATATTATCTGTAAACCGAATTCCCAATGGGCCGTCCTGAAGGCATAGACTTGGGAAGCCTAGCCTCTCAACAGGTCCAGTATTGCCAACGCACATATTCATCGACCAACCAGTGCCAGTCGTGATGTTCACCTTCTCAACCAGTGACATTTGTTTTACCATTTCCGCAGCCTTCCTGTAACTCTCTGCCCACCCTCCATCCGTTCCACCGCGTGGTGTGGGATACCAGGCCGGACTCTGCCCATCCTTCGGCGCTGACCTGACAACCCAAATCCCGCCGACCGCGAGCAGGAGCAGTACTGTAACGAAGAAGAGTATTGTTAACGAACAGCAGAATCTGCTCGGCACCAGGTATCTCCTCGCCCAGCTCTTCTTCCTCGCTGGCAACAGCGTGCCATTTTGTTCTGCTCTTCTCGTACTCTTGGCTTTGTTTCTCCTCACCGTCCCGGTCTCGTCATTGAGAGGGTCGAGTTCATCAATTTCCTCCTCATCAGAACTCACGTCTCGGTATGCGTCTTCGAGTTCCGGATCGAGCGGTTGCTCCTCATCGTGGCGTTGGTCGACTTTGCTGTAGCGTCCGCGCATCTCAAAGCTCTCTTCCTTATTCTTCGGCGCCATCGTCGACGGAACAGTGCGGATCGATCGTTATCGTAGCATTGAGGAAAGTGCCGAGTGCTGCAGTGTACCAGCTCGCGTGATCGGTGAATTGAATGGGCAAGCCGTACTACCGTTCGGATATCGGACAATTTATTGCGGTGCAGAACGCCGTCAGCGCACGTACCCAAATCCATGCGTAGATCCAGCCTTGTCCCGAAATAGACAGGTACAAGTCTACGACTCCACTTCAGGGGATAATAATCGATTTTGGCTATTCTACAGCAGACAAAAAGCCTTACACAGCAAACGGAGCCTAGAAATTGAGATATTTCATCTTAGATTGTGCAATCGAGACCCTTAGAAGGCCATCGTTTGAAAGAAGGCCGAGATATCTTCGCCCAAAAAGGCTCCCGCTGTGGAGTCTCGTACGCAAAGAATAAATACATAGCATGGACGCAAACAGACCCGAGACTGAGAATGCCCGCGGCAGCCAACATGCCATTTTCAGCGCCGTGATACACGCCGCAACGCCATTACCCGGACCAGCAACCCAGCGCGAACGCAGAATGAGTCGATCACGGCCGCAAGACACCTAAGCGGCGGTCTTCGCAGCCTTGGCCTCCTTCTTCGCGCGCTTGGCCTCCTTGCGCGCCTTGCGCTCGTCTGCCGTCTCGCCCTCGTGCTTCCGCTTCTTGCCCTCCTTGCTCTTCTTGCTCTTCTTTTCGGGCTTCTCGACGCCGTTGGCGCCGCCCGCCTCGTCCTCCATCTCTTCGTCGTCGTCGTCGTCCGCCGGTGCGGGCGGGATCGCCGGCGCCGAGAGCACATCTTCCGCACTCGCCGAATCGGCCGTGCCGGCGCCGGAGATAGCCACGGCTCTGTCGTCTGCGCTCTTCTGCGCGTCCGGCTGCGAGCGGTTCGCTGCTTCGGTGGGCTTGTTGAAGTCGACGTAGTCGTTGTTCCATTTTGCGGGCGTGTTCTCGTTTGGACGGCCGTATCTCTGAGACTCGGTTAGCTTTGCGACGATCTATCAAGCAATGCGGGAGCAGTAGTTCTTACGTCAAGTTTGCCGTCGGCTTTCATCTTCTTCTTCTCGAGCGCTACAGGACCAAGACCCCATCGTCTAGAACACCTATTAGTCTTCTTCGTTGAATTTCACAGGCGATTGATTGGACATACCTTGGGTACAGATCCCTCTCCATGATAACTCGCTTGATCTTTGCTACGACTCCATGGTCACAGCTTGAAAGCTCTACAGAGCCCATCATAGCGTAGCCTAGAGCAATGCCTTCTCCCTTGGTAGTTATGAGCACGACCTCTTCATTAACTTCGATTCCAGATTCGAATCTCAGCAAGCCAGGAATCATGAGCTTGGCGCCGTATGTGACCGCATTCACAGCAGAGTCCTTGACAACGATGCGTTTGTAGCTCGTGAGCAAACTCTCAAGCGGCTGAATAACAGCACGAAGGTAGCTGTCGTCCCGATCGGTGTCATACTTCCACTGCGCGTCGAGAACGTCATGCATTGTGACCAGACCCTTATCTTCAGTCATGGCACCGCTCCTCACTCTCCGTAGCTCTTGCATGTGTGCGCCCACTCCAACCAGATAGCCGAGATGTTGGCAAAGGGTTCGAATGTAAGTACCAGCCTCGCAGCTGACCCAGAACACAGCCAGCTTTCTCTCGCCATCGAACTCAATGAGCCTGCTGTCGTAGATGGTGCGGATGCGGAGCTGTCGCTTGACGGCCGAGATGAGAGGAGGGCGCTGGAAGATGGCGGCGGTGCAGAGCTCAAGTGCGCGCGAAAACTGCGCTTCGCCGCCGGGAACCTTCTCGTGGAAGCGAATGACGGCGACGTATTCCTTGCCCGCGCCCTGTTGTGACTTGACCAGCCGCGTGGCGCGATCGATGCACACGATCAGGCAGCCCGTGACTTTGGGATCGAGAGTGCCGCTGTGCCCTGTCTTGTCAACACGCAGAATGCGCTTGATCCACGCTACCACTTCGTGAGAGGACGGATTGGAGGGTTTGTCAAGGTTGATTATGCCGAGCTTAACATATTCTTCGATGCTGCGCTTCAGCGGTGTGCAACCGTGAGGGATTGGAGTGAAATGACCAGTTCGGACGAGTACTACAGCTGAAGTCAGTCAAAGGAGCAAAACAAACCTGTTCCTCGCGGCTTCAAGAAGTATTGAGGCCCTAAGGAAGACATCGAGGTGGTCACGTACATTTGTCGTAGTCCTTTAATAGCAATGGCCACTCGCTGGTAGGGATGGGTGGCGCAGTGGCCTGTGGGACGATCTGGAAATCCCCTTCCTGTTGCTTTTGCACCAAAGCCATGGTGGGCTCAAGTAAGTTGCAAAAGAAAAGGTTAGAGACAGGTCAATTAGAGTAGAGAGGAGAGAAGTTCGAAGCTTCGAAAATAAAATCGTTCGGAAAGTTCGCTATTGGTCTGTGCACAATATTTCATGCCTTGATGCCTTATGTCGAATGTCACTGTGTGTGTGTGTGCTGTGGTGTGTGTTACTGCCCCATGCCAGCTAGTTCCAGTTATTTGACTGGACGAGTAGCTATTCGTGAGTTAGATCAAAGGAACTTCACTCTAGTGCACGTCCTGCACTACTAGATGACTAGATTGCTAGTTACAATGCTCATAAGCAGATAAGAGGCATTAGTAAGCTTAGAGATACCTGCTGCAGCCGCGAAGCAACGTCTCGACTCCTAATCCAAATGCAAACCTCGCTAATGCTGTAGAAATAACCAGTCCCGAAAGCGATACGCCGGACTCCGCGCTGTGCAAGAAGTTAGAGGACGGAGATGAGTAGCAAAAAAGAAACCACCGGGGTTTGACGCTATGGCCTAACACCTGACACAAGTAGCTGTGCCAGTGCCATTGCCGTATGTATTCGTCGTCTTGAGGGTAGAACAGAATCAATCTTCGTCTTCATCCTCATCTTCTTCCTCTCCTCCGCGTTCTGAGAAAGCATCGACTTCCATGTCGACGTCCACTTCACTATCACTGCCGCCGAAGTCAAAGTCATCTTCGCCAGCGTCACTGTCGTACCAGTACTCATCCGCCGCCTTCACATCGTCGTGTTTCTGGAACGCCTGCTCCGCTGTCGGCATGGTGAAGTCGTCAGGTATGTCGGTCTTGCTCTTCTCCGTATCGGCCTTGACCAGCTCCTTGTACTTGTCTGGCTCTTTGCGGATCATGACTCCCGCATCGACGTTCGCAGGTGAGGATACCTCGGCGTCGTCAAGAAGAGACAATATCGATATCAAGACGGACTCGACTCGCTGGGCAGGTGACCAACGTTCGGAAGCGGACTCGCCCGACATTTCATCGTCTCCGGGTTGGTGCAAGATGGAGATGCAGAGGCGGCCATCAGGGTAGATGTTAGGATGGTAGAGTGGTCGGAGAAACTTGAAGTCTACGGAATTGGTTAGGTTGTCACTCTGAAAGAGTTCCAAATCAACAACTGCATACCGGGAGGGCTGTAGGGGTAGTTCTTCGGGAAGCTCATTCTTGCTTTGAAGTAGCCTCCATAGTAGAGTGAATCCGGGCTGAGCGGGATCAAAGCGACGCTCCATTCAAAGATGTTCTCGTCAATCAACTTTCAGAGTGGTTAGCAAGGCTCGTGTGATCATTGATAAGGAAGAAGCTCACTTCGATGTTGGTCCAAGGCTCCTTTGACAAGGTTTTGAACTCGTTCCTGAGTATACGCTCCGCCATTTTTGGCCGTCTCGAGGCCGTGAACTCTCGCTGCTTGGGGAAGCGGTTGTGAAAGGCTATGTTTGAAGATCGGGAGGTGACGGCGGGCGGTCGCGGCGGCTTATTAGTGAGCTTGATGCGCAGGGTCAATGGGTGGCGCAGATCCCGCTGGAATGTGCACCGGTAATATAAGGACTGCACAGCAATCAGGCGTCTAGACTCTTTTTGGTTTTGAGTTGGAACCAGTCGACGAGCGAAAGAGTGTCGAAGATAACACCATAGGATCGGTTCGGCGCAAGGTAAATGTTTACTTTAAAGGATATCAGCATGATACCTAATGGAAGTCAAGCCAGCGAGTTCGTTGGGATTGCGGAACTCGGGGAACCACAGGCAAAACACGTCTGGGAAGGTTCAAAATTGCTCAATCATGCGACCCGTCAGCCTGCAGGGCGCAGGCAGCTCAATCCGGCAACACTGCAGGGCTGAGATATCTACGGCTGGAGACTGGACTACTGCCTTCCAAATTCATTTGCATTCTTGCATGAGCCCATTGATCTTCGTAGCAATTCGTTCATTCATTCGATTGCTCATTCAATACAGAATAGGAGGGAGGTTAAGCCTAGAAAATGGCGGATTTGCAGGTTCTATGGCAAATTGTCTCCAACATTCCGAGGCTTGGTTAGGACGGTATTTGGGCTTCTTTGCAAATGATCTCTCATAAAGTAAAGAGATGAATAGAAAGGCCCGTCATGCCTTGCTCTCAGTTTTATTTTGATATGATACGCCGCTCATCGGCGCATTTCCGTAACGTAAGTACAGCAGGGCCGGACCTTACGAATACTGACCACTTCCCTGGTGTGAAGCCTTACGTTGCCCACTATGCGGTGGTTTTGGAGGCTTCGGATGCAACCGCTCAAACTCCAGCTTCCTCTTGTGCGCTTCATCAACCAACCCGCGATTGTTCATCAGCGCATCCTTGGCAGCTTCAAGCCCGGCAACAGCTTTGCTTCTTCCGACTCCACTACCAAGTCTTTGTCGATCGTATCCATACCCAGTGAGATATACTCCCATGGAAAACTGCTGCCGATTATTCTCCTTGGTGATCTGCATCGGCATCTCCTCCAGATATTCCAACCTCGCCGCTCGTGCATTCACCACAAGTTTTTCAAGATCTTGTTTCGCTTCTGGGTTGGATGTCTCCGCTATCGCCACTCTGCCTGATGTGTTCACCCAATCTTGAATCTTTGGAGCCCAAAGACTCGTAAGCCACTTTTCAGCGGTAGCAAACCCCGTAGCTGGATCAGAGAGGATAAGGGCAGCGACGTATGCTTCAAAGCAGTCTGCTAGAACTTTGGTGAAGCCTCCTTTGCGTTGCGTCTGGTGCATCTGGGTGGTGTGTACGCGATTGTCGAAGCCATACGTGCGTGCATAGCTTGCCAACGTCTCGTTGTTGACGAGCGTTTCCCGTAGCTTTGCTTTCTGTCCTACGGCATGCTCAGGAAAACAACCGTGTATGATGCGTGTGGCGATGATTTCGATATATGCATCTCCTAGGAATTCTAATGGTTCGTAGGTATTCGTACCGGTAGGACGAACGTAGGCCGGAAGGGTACTCGAGTGAATGAATGGAGCAGACTGCAGAGTTACGTCGGTGATAGAAGGTAAGAGCGGAGGCATTGATGTCGCAGAAGGTATACCCACGACAGAGTCGTATGGAGGAATTGTAACATAAGGACTCGGTTGCGTCTCCCTTTCTTTTGTTGCACCCGGAGTATCGAGAGGGAGTGGTGGAGGCACATCTGTAAGCGAGTTGACAGTTGAGTCTGCTTGCTTCTGTTGGCTTTGTGGCCCTTCTACCTTCGAGTTCTCATAGCCTTTGGCAGGGCACTTTGAGTCGTCGTCATTGATTTCAGTCAAGTGCCAGACCAACTTTTGTACCTCCTCTGCGAGCCCTTTGACAACAGTAGGGTAGTTGCTTTGTAGTAAGAAATCAATCCCACTCTTCAGATCATTCAGGGCCTCGAGTTCTGTAGCGCGCTTCGCCTCCCGCTCTTTCTTCGCAGGTCGTTTACCACTAGATGTCGAGGGTTGGGTATCTAGCGGTTTCCGTACCCGCTTGCGAGATGGCTCCTCGTGCTCTTCACGATCTAGAATATCATGCTTTCCAGACATTATGGGTACTAAATGATGATCGCCTTTACGAGGAGAACTCATCACCATACGGTGAGTCGGCCTGGCACCTGCTGCAGCCTCCCGCGTTGGAGCTGGCGCTCTGCAAGGTTGGTCAGTCATAAAGGAATGATTTTGCCGGTAAGCAAGACTTTTCTCTAACCAGATATTGTAAAGCAATGCTATAGTTGTTCACGGATCTCCATGTCAGGGTTCTGAGCTTAGTGAATGGAAATTGAGATCGCACTCGGTCACCGGAAAGAAATACCCAGGCTTCAAAATTCTGCCTTTGCCCACCGCTCTCGAAGTCCTTTCAGCAACCACACACGGGTCGGTACTGACGATCTACTACTGCTCATTAAGAGCTTTTATTTCTCAGCATCGAGATGTCGGTGCCACGATCGCGGATATTGGACTTGATGAAGGTATTTGAGATTATCGACAATTCAATTGCCTTACCATTGACAATCAAACAGGTCCAATGCCGCATCTTCAACACAACCTTTAATCCAACCGGACTGAGATTAGGAAACAAGATCCTACGTCAACGTCTAAAGGGTGATCTCTTGGCAACATACTACCCACCGAGATTCCGACCGATTCAGGAACTGAGGAGAGCATATCCGGATTGTTACTTCGTGGATGAACGTGAGACGGAGCGTTTGCATAAGCTAGAAATGGTCAAAGCCAGAGGCAAGGGCGCGCCGAAGAAGAGACGAACGAAAGCTGGTACGTCAAAGACATTCAGTATGTGCTGTGGTATTTTGACTGACGAGATAACAGACTCCAAGTGGCTCACGAAAAGGAAACCTGGGCAAGCGAAAGCGTAAAGATTCTTTTCGATTTGGATAGCATTTCAGCATGCATTGCTAGGCGTTTTGGAATTACATAGACGGAAAGCTCCAATCGTTGGAGACCAACAGATACCTTTGTACATATACTGCTACAATTTATCCCATCAACTACGTCTCTGTGACGCTTCACGCTTTTTGCTTTGGTACTGTCTCTGTTCCCGCAGGCTTCTTGAGAGCTCCAAAGACAATGCCGCAAACCGCAACCACACCGGTAGCACCGACAGCATACGCTGTTTGTCGCCCGGCCCACCAGTAAAGAGAACAAAACAAGATGGGACCAAGAGCCCTTCCGACCTGGCCGAAGCTCCTATGGCTACCAAGCTTGCCACCTCTTTCAGAGTCGCTAGCCTCGAAGCTGCTGAGGCTGTTCAAGCCGGTGACTACAGTAGCGCTAGTGACGGCCAAGAGCGAGGCCGCGACGTATAGCAGGCGCTCGGAGTCCAGGCGACCGAGCATCATGAACGCGGCGGCGCACGCCACCACGCCCAGCTGGACGACGCGCAGTGGGTGCATGCGGCGCACGACGCCGCCCTGCAGCAGCGACGCGATCAGCCCGATGAACCCCAGCAGCCGCCCGTTCTGCCGCGCCCCGTACGAGAACAGGTCGTACGTCATGAACGGCAGCGAGAACTCCATGCCCGAGAAGAACAGGATGAATGAGAAGTGCGTGAAGTTCAGCAGCCAGTGCGGGTTGGTGCGCGGGCGCGGCGGGGCGCGCTTCTCCGCGTGGCCGTTGGCCTTGCCGTTTGCACGCGCGGCGCCGCGCACGGCGGGCAGCGTCTCGGGCAGCGCCAGCCACAGGTACAGCGTCTCGGCGACGATGAGGAAGAGCGAGAAGCCGGCGGCGGTCGCGAACGGGTTCGCCGCGAACACCGTCTTGGTAGAGAGCCACGCGCCCAGCGCCGGCCCGAACGTGAACGCGATGCTGAAGCAGGCGCCGACCAACGCCATGGTTGCGCCGCGCTGGCTGTCCGAGCTGATGTCTGTGGCAATCGCCGTCGCCAGCTGTACGTTGCCCTCGCTTAGGCCGCCTACGATTCTGTGTGCTAGGAACGTCCTGAAGTCAGTTGCGGCAACCCAGAGCGCAACAGACAGTATATTTCCCATCATTGACCACATCAGCGCCGTCCGTCGCCCATATTTGTCGGAGAGTCGACCGATGATGGGTGAGGCGATTGCTTGGCACAGGGAGAACAGGGAGCCCAAAGCTCCACCCAGGAGCACAATATCATAGCGGTCGTTGATTGGTTTTGCGAAAGCATTCTTGTATGTGTTCAATCCGCTCAGGACGCGGCTGAGGATAGTGTCTTGGGATCCCGAGCGGGTTTCGAGGTCGCGGTAGAATTCCAGGAGTTTGGGGAAGAGCGGGAGGATGAAGGTGAAGGATATCTACGGACTGTTAGACAGTTGGGATTCCAACGAAGCTGTGTACGAGACGAATTACCAGATCTAGAAGGAGAGAGATGAATAGAACTCGGAGCACTCGCTTTCGAACATCATTAGGTACTGGCGCTTCGGAGGCCATGACTGACGCAGCGAGGGGAAAATAGAATTGAGGTGATAGGGAGAGGTGTCCAAAAGACGTCAGAATGAAGTACGAAATATGCTACAGGTGGAAGATTATAACAGGTGCAAAGAGATTTATTAGACGGGGTACAAGGAGCAGGAGACCACAAAACATGTTTTACTTAAGTCTAAATTTACGTGGACGGAATTCTCGGTCAACCTGAAGCCGTTCAGCGTCAGCCTTACAGCCCCTACCTTTTGCAGCCCTGGAAGAAGAAGAGGCGCCATGTGGCTTGACAAAATGGGATCGTCTGCCTTTGAACGTTCTGGTGTACCCATCCGACGTGACCTCGGCAAATGATATTGGTAACTGCTTCAAGGCCAACACCACTTAAAGATTATCATGTCCGTATCAAAATCATGAATTGTGTCATAGATTGATATCGCAATGGCTTCGAGCAAGGATGAGGCTCGAGTCAAAGCCTTCGCGGCTGTACAATCCATTTTTGATCGGTCCGTATCGTATTCTGCGCCGGGTCGCGATGCTCCGAGCTGACAGTTGGCAGTTACCATCTAATTGCTTCAAAGAAACCAGCGGACCATGTATGTTTCAAAAACGCTGTTTGCCTTTGTATGAAGAGCTAGGATCTCATTTGCCAGCAGTACTACGATCGTCATGTTATGGAAAACATGAAACTCTTAGACGCCGGTCCAGAAGGAAGCGTGTTATTTGAGCTTTTCGTCGATGAGAGCCTTGCCAACCTGAACAATGTAATGCACGGCGGAGCAGCCGGCGTCATCTTCGATATGGGCACTACCACAGCTTTGGGCCCATTGGCTAGGCCAGATTTTTGGTTGTATGACACTCTTCCTTCCCGTTGAGGCACGGTGCGAGATCTGACCTTCGCTTTAAAGTTTCCTAGGTGGCGTCACTCGTACGCTGAACATTTCGTATCTGAAGGCCGTGCCAATAGGAACCACTGTCCGAATTCGATCTTGGGTTACGCAAGTAGGTAAGACTATGGCTATGATTCGCGGCGAGATGATTTCGGTGGATGGTAAGACCATCTTTGCGACCGCCGAACACCACAAGGTCCACGTACCGCCACAACCAGAGCATGTTCTCGCAAAGCTGCCGTGGGATGACGAGCAAGACAAGCAATTGCAAGTAGAAGTGGAACGGAAAGCAAAGAAGGCACTCAAGCTGTGATTGCATAGACAGAGATGCTATGAAAGCGATTGCGAGCAACGATGAATTATATGGAGATGTGCGACATGTATATTTTCCACCGCACTTAGCAGTCTTAGATACGGAACCCAGTATAAGACAATGAGTTGTCCTGCCTATATCTTTTTCGGCCTATCCACCCACCGGCCATCTCCCAAAATTCCGACGGCCTACGAGATGAGTACTTAGTATAATTGAGTAAGCCGCGGCAACCAAAATTTTCGTCCTGATGACCGTTCCTTTTTCATATTTCTCCCATCGCCGTAAGCTTCTATAATGACTTTTTGGCAGCAGTGCGAAACAAAGAATGTCGTTCGAATCATGAAATCATTCACACATGAAGTTCGGCAATGAATAAAATGAACATCGATACCATAATGCCATAATGGTGAGTCATGCCACCATGTACGACCTAATAAATCGACCCAGACAGGATCGGCCAAACACCGAGATTGTCGGTTTAGCTCAGCTGTTCCTCTTCCTTTTTCTAGCTGGAGTTATAACATTATTGTCGTCTCCCGGTTGTGCTCTCGAAGGAGTGGTAGCACGGCTGCTGACGCTCTCCACACGCCCACCTGTGGCTTGCGTGGCAGTATTATCGAAGAGCTCGTCATTGCTGACACCAATTCCGTTGTCACCGAAGCCTGAGGTATTTCCATAGTCAACGTTGTTGAAGTATCCCAGCTCATAGTTAGATGAATCATTGTGATTGAAGTCGGTTGGAGCGTCGTTAAGCCAGTCATCAATGTTCCAGTTATCGGGCAAGGGCGGTGGAATGGTATCGTCATGAATACCTGGAATGGTGCCGCTGGGCGAGAGTGGTCCTAGGCGATCCGCAAGAGTCTGAACCTTTTGTGCCTGCTCATCCTGAAGACGTTGGAGAAGGTCGAGCTGTTCTTGGCTTTGCGTGATATCGGAGACTTCTGGCACCGGCGGCGGGAACGGATCCGTCAAGGCATTAGCACCGGCCGTAACTAGATTGCTCGTATTTCCTGCGCCGCTGGAGTTTGCAATCATCGACAGCATGTCATTTCGTTGCTGCGCCGTAAGCGGCGCCTTGCCATTCGCGTTCTGATAATGCTCCAGCGCAGAATTAAAATCTATTGTTGACGCCGGACTTGTGGCGTTGGCGGCGTTGATCATGGACATGACATCGTCGGTGTTGCCGAGCAAACTTGGCTTAAACTCATCCTGCTGTCCTGGACTTGGCATGACGTTTGCGGGCAGTGTCGAGTTCAACCCGCCATCAGTTCGAACCGACCCGGCTTGAGAGCGGAATACGGGTGGTTGCTGATTGCGTGGCCTGGGACTCACAGTAGACCGAGTGGAGGATGGAGGTAGAGTGATTGGAGAGGTGGACTCCTGTTTGACCTCTGGTGCGGGTAAGAGAGCCAGCGGTCTGCGAGAGCGAGTTTGAGGAATATTTCCGGCGCTGATGTTAACCGGGATGTCAGGCATCTCAACGACATTACCTTGGTGGGTTGTGCTTTGGGGAATGGCATGAGAGAACATATCGGCGACGTTAGGATTCCCGTGACTTTCGAGACTACGATTGTAGAATGTCGCCAAAAATGTAAGAATGGCATTGATCGAGCTTTCATGTCGCTCATGCAAAGCCTGGAATGCTGTGGCCTGCTGATACAATTGATCATTTTGGCGTTTGATCTGGCTGATGACGGACGAAATGACCTTCTGTTGGCGTTGCAGGGTCACAAGCTCGTTTCTGAGATTCGACAGCTCTGACTTCGGGATTGTCGTAAGCTCTTGACTTCCAGGATGTCCAATTTCGTTACTCGTCGGCTCTTGACTTTCAGGTGGGGCAACGAATGCTTTGCTTTCATCGTCACTATCGGGTAAAGTTCCACCCTTGCCATCTTCTCGTTTCCGCTTCGTGATCGTTGTTGTCTTTGGCTTCTGAATCAGCCAGAGTAGCTCCGGTCTACCGCGCCGGAAGTACTTGTTGTAGTATTCACTCGGAGTCTTGCGTTTGTTTTCACTAGCCTACCTACAATTAGTTCTCGTTCGAGCTTCACAGTTTGCTGATACATGCCTTCATTGAATTGTCTGACAAGCCGACCTTTTTGTGAAAGCCGTACATATTCAGTTGACGAACAAATGAAGCATAGTTGTTGTGCTTGAATAATTCCGGAATCAATGTCTTCGCGAACTCATCCTCATCAACAACAATGAACGACCTGCCATCGTCGGACCACCGGATCAGTTCCGTGTTTTTGCCATCGTCCAGAAAGCTAAGGCTGTTAGAACACATAATTTCTATTAGATTGGTCCCTCCATGGAGTTCAATTACCTGCTGAGCTTTTGTACAAATGGCGGAATCTGCTTCCTCTTTGCTTGCGCATCTCTCTTCGCAGCCAATGCTCGTTGTTCCAGATCTCTCTCATCTTCTTCTTCGAAGTGTTCCCAAGTTGTCTGAGGTTGCAGGTTGTTATTCGGATCTGGCCACCCAGGACGGCCGCGAGTCGTCAATTGTTGATTTGGATTCCGCCGAACAAGCTGACTCGAACGGCCTGCCATCGGTGGATTTGCTGACTCCCCGGCATCTCCACCAACATTTCCGTTAATACCAGAGTTGTAGAGATTCGCATCATAGATGTTTTGATCCGAATACTGGTTTGCCATATTGTTCATGCCTTGTCCCGAATTCCAGTCCACATACTGGTCTCCAAGAGCGTTTGATATGTCGTCTACCGTCGACACCTGCGGCGCATATGATGAGAAGTCGTTGAATGATTGTTGCGACTGTTGTAGAGGAGGGTCGGAGCCTGGAGCGCCACGTTTGCGGGTTTGCATAGTGAAAGCAGATGTGCGATTGTGATGATATTTGAAAGCCGTGCACAGCCTTAGCCGTGAGAAGGGTAGGTGGAGATTGACCCTCAAGGAAGTGCAAATTCGCAATATATCTCTATGTGCACAAAAACTAACGGGTCGGCTTGCCTTGCGAGGCTGTATCTGGGGATTCGAAGGCTGCGGTGAGAGAAAGTCTCTACGATGAGCGGTGGATCCTCGGCAGATGTCGGCTTTGAATGTTAGAGGTCTGTTCCGAAAGATCAAGGTGACAGAATATAGCTGCGCTTTGTCGGTGTCAGCTTAGTTCGGAGGTGTACACTCGGGCGAGTTTGAAGGGTTGATGTCGTTGGATGGTTAAGGAAGAGGGCAGGTTTGAATGCAGGAGGTAGGAGGAGGTGTCGGAGAGGCTGGAAGTGAGGTAGGATGATTGCGAGACGAGCTGAAGGTACGGTGGAAGTGAATTGCTTGATGTCTGGAATTCTGTAGCAGTATCAAGTGTTCTGCGGCCTCATTCAAGTCGTAGTGATGTTCGTATAAGCGGGCTCGAGCTTTCGATGTTGCCCTTACGGTCCAGTCACATCCAGCCACTCGTGGCTTGACGGCCCTAAAGTGCACTGTGCGGTACCTTGGGCCTCTCACTTGAGGAATATGCAGAACCAACAACAACAACAACAACAATTATTCCAGTGATTTTGATTGCATTTTATTTTCGATGAATTCCTTCCGACGCCTTCTTCGGACTGCTTGATCGACAAAAGCAAAAGCCCGTCGGCTGCACCGAGCACATGTGTATGATGAGTCGCTTCCCCACAACCTCGCCCTGAAAGCGAATCGAATTGCTAGCCTTTCAAGCGGCAGAGTTACAGTTACAAAAGAACACCATGTCTACATGCACCCGCCACGGTCCCAGAAGGCTACCTCGCTGAGTCAAATCGCCGCTAAGCGCGCGTCCTTTCAGTCAGCGGTTTAACCCCATCCAATCAAAGGTAGATGTGCTTTGATATCGCATCAACCTGTCCCCAGTATGAACACTGGGACGGAGGTTGCGGGAAGCTTCCAGAAGAATCGAGGCATTTTCAAGGCTTGGTATTCGAGATAGCCATGGATATGTGCTAATGGAAATTGCAGAAATTTGAGCACGAGTTTATGGTACTCCGTACAAGCTGGGAGTTCTTCACAAAAGGCCACCTATAGTAGTACCTACGAAGTGCGACATCCAGCTCCATGACACAGAATTTCAGACTTCTATCGCAGCTCGATAAGCAAGGCTAATCCCGCATAAAGGATCGAGAAGGAGTGGTTTTGATTATTTTCTTTGCTCTTAACCCATGCCATGCTAAACACAGTCGCACCGCTTTGCCGAAGGATTGATTAGAAGCGTAGAGTCTGTCACCTTGTAGACGAAGCGATAACAATCATTTCGTATAGTAATTAAACACACGAAAATTGGTTGTTGCAGTTTGCTCGAAGATATCTTGAGCATATGTGCCCATTACTCTTTACAGTGATTGAAGCAGTGCTGCACGAGTAGGAAAAATTCAAGCAGAGTACGGCATTGGCCGAGGCCAGAGCCTCCCGGCACCGGAGACGCTCAATGGCAGTACGGGGTAACTCCGACTCCGTAAACGCAATCTGGCCTGGTTCCTGATTTTTTCTTTGTGATCCCGCCTTCCCCAGCGAACAACCCCCATCTTCCAAGCTACCTCTCCCTCTCCCAACTTTGACCTGAAAACACACTTTTCTCTGTCGCATTCATAGCAGTACGAGCGCCCAGCGCGAAGCCAGTCAAGATGAATCCGGCCGTGTGAGTAGTTCTGAGTAGACTTGAACGCAATACATGTAGAATTGGAACTGACCGCGCGATCTTAGGTCCAACCTCGTCATCATATTGTACGCTTCCTCCGTTGCAATTCAACCCCTAATAATCAATGTTTCTTCTACGTTTGTCGCTTATGTTCCTCCACATTGACTCCTTTCGCACAGGTTTATGATGCAATTGTCGAAGAAGATTCCGTTTGATGAACCCTATGTTCTCAATCTCGTCCGTGCGTGCTACATCTTCTCCAACGTCATCATCTTTGGCATATACTTCTATATCAAGCTGCAAATCGACAAGAAGAAGGACATGACGGTCATCAAGTACGTTGAGCCACCGCAGATGGGCAGCACCGAAGAACCCAAGAGCGTCACCACGACCATCCAAGCCTATGACCAGCAGCAATGGCGTTCGCTGATCCGTGCCCAACTCATGGGCATCGGCATGATGGGCGTCATGCACTTGTACTTCAAGTACACCAACCCGCTGCTGATCCAGAGCATCATCCCGCTGAAGGGCGTGTTCGAGGCCAACCTCGTCAAAGTCCACGTCCTCGGCAAGCCGGCCACCGGTGATCTGAAGAGACCGTGGAAGGCGAGCGCCGGTCTGTTTGGTGGCTTGCCGGGCGGCGAGATTAAGACTGACAAGAAGACCGTGGAGGCTGCTGAGCGCAGCGGTCGTGGTGGAGCCAAGGAAGAGTAGACGGATCGGGGAACAGTTGTCCATGATTTCATCCAAGCATAATGTGGGACTGTACGTGTCAGGTTGAACGTGTGGTCTTGATAGACTTTCTTCTGCTGTTGTATATGTACTGCGTCCGCATTGGCTAGCTTTCTGAGAGCAGCCGATTCATGCATTTCATCAATGCTTTCTCTATCTACTTTCAATGTTTCGAGCTCTGTAATGTTCTCTTCAAGGTGTTTGCATTGATTAACAGGGTACATTTCAACTACAGTACATCAAAACTGTGCACGAGAGCTCTAGCGGCTGGCTTCCACAGTCATATGCTCTAACAGACTCAGATATCGAAGCGTATCACTGGGTGAATAGTCCTCAGCGAGTCCTAAGACGTCAACCATCTAACCACGGGCTTGGCAGAAGGGGGAGCCGGATCAGTACCATGTCACACAGTTTACATAAATAGAGGCCATTCAAAGCATCACATATTCTCTTCATCGGCAGTATTGTATATCGTTATTCAAACTGGGTATGTGGACATCACTTGCTTGTTTGACACTTTTTTCATTGGGATCATCGAGAAAGGAATTCCACAATAGAAACACTTAGGTAGGCATCGTCTGAGCCGCAGAATATCATCGATTAGAACCTGCAATCCACATAGTATACGCGGCGTAAGAAGCTAATCCCTTCGGCAGGCTTCGGCTTTACCTCACCTTTCACAAACTCAATTATCTTACCCTTCCGCACCGATATCACGGCGTCACCTGGAGACATCGAAATCCCTCATCGAGGATTTGGTGTAAGTTCGCTTTGATTGCACCTTCAGCTCGTCGGAAGAGCATCCCAGAGCTATCCCAGGATCACATCGCTGCATTCTTTCTCGCCTTGTTGAGAGATACCCACCCGTCTGGAAATACTTGCTCTTCTCCGGCTTGACACGTTTCCTGTATGTTGCGTCACGGTTAGAAGTTCATCTCGGCTTGTTGCAAGCAGACGCCGCGAGGCCGTACTTGCTGAACGGACGGATATCATAACAGAACTGAAGTGTACATTTCAAACTCGTGTGAACACCCTCTACCTATTGTGTCGACATAGCTGGCGTTGGCAGGCAATGAAGGAGGCGCTTCTTAGCCCCAAGGGTAGTACTACGACGATTACGACAACATCGGACACAGATGGTTCCATATTAAAGAGCGTGGAGGCGGTAGAGAAGCAGGCGCTGCAAGCTGCAGAGTTCGACGCTACACTCCCAAAGACTGACAGTAGCATCCAGGCTTACCTGTTCCTGGTTGGAGCCTTTGCCATCGAGGCTATTTTATGGGGTGAGTACTCGTTACGTCGAGCTTGGGTGGCTGCGAATATATTTCCTGATCATAAGCCGTCAAGCTCTGAAGTGCTCTGCCTCAATGTCATTCTTCGTTGCATAGCCACCCGTGCGAGGTTCTGATTCGAGCTGATCTCATCGCACCAGGATTCCCGCTGACATTCGGTGTCTTCCTCTCGTACTACGACCGAAGTCCAAATTTTCGGAACAACCGATTCCTGTCTGTTATCGGGACATTGGGCACTGTAAGTCGCCGCGATCCTAGTCGAGCGCAAATGGCCTCCGCCACACGAACGTCTCGCGCTGACTGGTTCTTACGTGGTAGGGGATCCCATATCTAGGTGGACCTATCATTACTCCGATTACAGTGCGATGGCACAAGTACCAGCGGCAGATGATATGGGGTGGCTGGCTCACGTGTATGGCAAGCCTCCTGGCGGCTAGCTTTGCGACACAGGTCTGGCATCTCATTGTTACGCAAGGCCTCGCTTACGGCCTCGGATTCATGGTGCTGTACTACGCGCTGCTCAGTATGCTCAACGAGTGGTTTGTCGAAAGGCGAGGCCTCGCCTATGGAATCCTCTTCGCGGCGGCCGGCATAAGTGGCATCGGTCTGCCATTTCTAATTGAAGTCGTTCTAAAGAGATGGGGATTCCAGTTGTTGTTGCGAGCGTACGCGATTATGATCTTGGTGGTGATAGGACCGATGTTGCCGCTGTGTCGCGGGCGGCTTCTGTCAGGCGAGGAGGAAAGATCGAAGGTAAAGCTCGATCTTGGAATGCTGAAAAATCCTGTCTTTCTGTCGTTGTCTTTCTCGACTTTGCTACAAGGCCTAGCCTATTTCTTACCTGGGATATATCTTCCATGTAGGTCCAGAGAAGCTAAAAGCCTTGATACATGCTGACAGGAGCCCAGCATTTGCAGCAGCACTCAAGGTGGACTCGATGAAAAGCACGATGCTCCTCTGTCTGTTGAACCTGGCGCAGGTGCTAGGACAGATTGTACTGGGATGGATATCAGACAAGACCAACGTCTTCACACTCGTCGTTTGCTCAACGGTAGGATCTGCCGTCGTTTCGTGTGTGCTGTGGATGTCTGCGGATAGCATCGACCATCTGATCGCATTCGGCGTGCTGTACGGCCTCTTCGCCGGTGGCTACAGCGTGCTTTACGCGCGATTCGTCAGTTGCCTCACGGACGACCCGGCAATCGGCCTTTGGCTCTACGGCATGTTCGCCTTCCAGCGGGGCGTCGGTAATGTCGTGTCAGGCCCGGTCAGCGGTGAACTGTTGAAGACGGTGAGCAAGAAGCTCAAGAACAATGCGGCCGCTGCGTATCAGCCGCTGATACTGTTCGTCGGAATGGCGTTTGTCCTTGCTGCCTTCGGCGGATTCGGCTATTTCTTTCAGCGCAAGCAGAAACGAAGGAGCGAGAGCCTGGAACGGGGATCATGACGGAGCTTTCTCCCAGCTGAACTCCATCCGCTCCCTCTCATCATGCCTGTCGACTACGGTGGGCTCGTTGAGCGAGCTCAAAAGAGAGGCATTCTGCATATTCAGTTTAGCCAGACCGGCAATGGGAAAATGCCGCCAGTGCATCTTCGCAGCCTCCTCTCGAAGTGGCAGGTTGCAAGACATTGGACCGATGCCGAGGGCCTAATAGTCATCACTGTGTCCTTCACCTCGGTCGCAATTGGAGCATGAAAAGACGATTCTCGTCAATTGCTTTTCCTAGCTGATCCAGATTCGTTTGAGGAAAAAATAACACCTCGTAGCCATGACCGAAGACGGTTACGCTCGAGAGTACTTCACGGTGAGGATGTTTGGGTTTCTTTTTGCGTAGTCTTGTGACGTGATCAGGAAATATTTTGCAAGGGGGGCATGATCTACTGGCTCGGGGATTCAGCGCGAGTCTAGAAGCTTTTCAAGAGATGACATTGCAGGGCGATGGCTTGCACACTTGCGCACCACATTCGTTAGCAAGCCATTGGATCGCGCCATTCATCCATCCACGTGCCAGCGATCGATTCGAAGAGCAGCATCTAGCATACGTAGAAGCGAATGGGTTGTAGCCTAGAAAAGTGGAATAATAAATCCCTTGTTAGGGGAGCTTACTAGGAAGTAGCCAGTGCGGTTGAGCATCTATTGCCTGTTACAGGAACATTTACGAGGCACCCAGGCCAGTGCAGTTGCAATTACCGGCGGCTCCAGCCCTGTGGGATGCTTAATAGGTGTCAACATGCACGAGAAGGGCGTATGCGTTAGAAGTTACGAGGCGCAGGCTGGAACCTGAATTGCTTGCATAATAGTGCCCTTTTTTGGCTTCAATAAGCGTCGATTGGAGGCTTGGCGGCCAAGAGTAGTTCGCTGGCAACCTTTGTGAATGGCGTCTTGGCCTGCTGTACTCTCTTCCAACCTCACCATCGCAATCTTAGGCCTGGCCTTGCGGCGCTCCGCCGGTCGTGGACGCTCGTGGACGCTCGCCAGGGGATCATGCCACTCGCGAAATGCGAAATGATTGATGGGCGTTTTGTTTGCCCCCCTCTCGAACCTTTGTCTTCTCAGCTGGAATGCCTGCACCGACTCGCCTTTGGCCGCCCGAGCCAGCCACCCAATTGCTTCCAGCCCAACACCCTCCCTGGGCAGTTGAAGTTCCATTGCTCGCTCCATGATGCGGCGCACATCGGCCGTAGCAACCTTAGCTAACCGCCGTGATCTGCCGGTGTCTACCTCACGCTCTATGCACAGCACGCTCGGCCTGCATGGGCTGCAATGCTGTTTCGGTAATATTGCAATGGGCCACATCTCATCCATGTCCGCCTCGTACTGGCTCGTCCAACTCTCGCTTCTACTGCTCTTCTACCATTGGCCTCTGCCTCCATCACAGCACGAATCACGCAAGTGGTCGCGCGAGGTTCGAGACATCACTAAATTTTTATTTCAAAACCGCCCCTGTCGGCCGTGCCACAGCGCGTCTCCTGTCTCCTCTCTCCTAAACTCAATCCGTTGCATTCCTTCCACGTCGACGCTCAAATGAGGCCCTAAGCTCGTACTGCTAATATAATTTCCGGCCTTTATTATTCCTCCAACTCGCAAGTGCTCCCATTCTCCGCTTTGCTTGCGCTTTCCTCTCCTTTCAACGCGTCCTTCCGCATTCGATCGGCCCTTGACTTGGTGTGGTCACGACTCAAATAAATACCGTTTCATGCTCTTCTAACCTCGCCACCCCGCCGCAGTGTTGGATTCCCTGCTCATCCATTCATCATCCCCGGATCTCCTCTGATGCTTCAGCCCGTTTCAGCATCAACCACTAGCCTCTGGATGGGCAACAGGGCTGACTGAGGTAGAAATACTCACCTCTTTCCGATTTCACACATAAGCCTTGCCACCTGCGCCTTCTCGACATTCCGACACCCACTCCACATGATTTCAACATTGCAAAGGAACACGTAAAAGGATTGCCGAATCCCATCTTCCTGCACAACCCAATAATTGTTCGGTCCCTACTGCCTGGAATCTCTCGGTGCTTCCTCACCTTCACACAATGCCGGACATTGCAAATGGAGTCACCGAGGACATCTCGGCGACCCATCGCCATGACGAGCCACATATTGCAGTGTTACCGAACGAGATCATATCTATTCTCACGCCATATTCGGGCCTCATCATCACAATATGGATGGTCATCCTCTTCCTCATCAGACATTACCTCCTGGAGGGTTGGGCATTCAAGCGAATGTACAAACACATCTACGCTCAGATGGACGACGCGTTAAAACGTGGCTTCATGAACCATCACATTGCAGGCGGTGTCAAGATCGTTCTTCTGATCGCAGGTGCAAAACCGTGGCTGTCAGTACTCTTCGGCCAGGCGACACTTCATACCCCGCTGGGCACTCATCATTTACATCCTACCATGGGTGATATTCTACTCGTGCTTACACAGCTTTTTGTGGCCATGTATGTCTTTGAGCTCTTTTACCGGAAGACTCTCTCTCCGGTCGCAGTTCTGCATCATGTTGGTGCGGTAATAATAGCGCAAGCCGCTGTCGTTCTGAGCTTGAATCTGGATCACGAGCAGGATGCGACCATAGAATTTGTCATGGTCCTCGTATGGGGTAAGCACCGATCCCTTCGCTAACGACGATTTGATTTGTCTGTCTGACATCTTATCTAGGTGCATTCGATGTTCTTGCTGAGCTCTGGCTCAATGTCGCCTTCATTCTCTACCGTGTCTTCGCCGACAACCATTATTTCCTCACTTACCTCTTCTTCTGCACCTTCCTCATTACACTCATGGGAACCATTGCCGAAACAATCATGGTCTTTGTTCTCTTTGGCGAGTCATGGTCAAGATGGGAACTTTCTTTCAAGATTGTTACGCCGATCCTCCACGTTGTCTTCACGGCCGCACAATTACACGGCAGCAGAATTCTGCTCTCCATGTGGCGGAAAGAGAAGCGTAAGCTCGCAGATGAATATACCGAACTAAACGACATCGAAGGTGTTCGAGTCATAAACAAAAAGAAAGTCAGCCAGGACGCAGAAGAAGTCCGCGAGGCTACGGACATGGTAGTAAGCTCTTCAATCGACATCACCATCGAGGATAGCCCGTCTCCAGACTCAACTGAAAAGCCTGATAACACGCGGCAGCAGCAATCACGGACGAGAAGGTTCGCGAGAGCCTTCAGATTTCTACGTCCAATTGGCCACTATATTACGGGCAACTAAAGCTTCCTTCGCCTCCTTCGTTTGATTTTTTTCCCGCATAGCTGCTGGCGTCTTTTCTCTGGGCCGGCCAACTCTTCCACTGTACAGCAATTCAGCCATGTAATCTATTCATATATATTTTCAGCATCACTACAAAACGGAAGGGCACAGCAAGGCGTTTTTAGACCGACATTTCATCTTGAACAGGAGCATTTCTAGGCTGTAAACTACGAGAAACGGGAGACTTGAGTCTTCCAATTCATTGCCTGGTCATTGTTTCCAACGATGCTAAGAAGGCATCATAATACAATATTTCATTCATGTACCGAATGAGCGAAATTCCTCTTCCCTCCCATCGATCGAAATGTGCCAGCTGAGACTTCTCAGCGGGGTCCTTATTTAGCATCATCTTACAACTACCTTGTCGAAATTGTCGCGAAAACAAGCATTAGGATTTGTTTTACAGGGCGTTGGTAATTCACAGCCTTGTTCCTCTGAGCACTGCCTGCAACCAAGGGTGCCTGATGCGTTCCACTGCGGCGCTGAAACGCGGCGGGCGCTGTTGTTTCCACTCGTCTGACAAAAAAGAGAGCACCATGATTGGTGGGCCTTGTTTACGACGCCGCAACCGCTCATTCGGCCCCAAAAACCACAGCTTCATTTAAGCAACACTCCTCCCATGCCGCAACTCACGCGGCGCGGACTCTCCCCGCCGCACGCTACAGCAGCCACCCCCCGTTGGTCTTGACCAGCGCGCCCGTGACAAACCCATCCCGCATGGCGTAGAGATACGCCTCGGCCGTGTCCTCCGGCATCCCCAACCTGCCCACCTTCGTCGCACGCTCGTACGCCAGCGCGCGCTCCGGCGTCAGCCGCTTCGCCAGCAACTCCGTCTTGATCGCGCCCGGGGCCACGCAGTTGACGCGCACCGGCGCCAGGTCGACGGCCAGCCCGCGCGCCAGGCCCTCGATCGCGGCGCCCACCGCCACCAGCAGCGCGGAGCCCGGCGACGGCTTCTCCACCGCCGCGCCGCTCGTCACCGTGAAGGAGTTGTCGGCGGATGGCTCCATGTGCGGCGCCAGGTGCTTCGCGATGATGATTGGGGCTACGAGACGCACCGTCTGCGCTTGCCTGAACTTGTCCAGGTCGGCGGCGCTGATCGGGTTCGGCGCGAAGGCGTCGCCGGCTGTGAAGACGATGTGGTTGAGCTTGTGCTTGCCGCCGTCCGTGATAGCAGCCAGGAGCGTCTGGATGTTGGCGTCCAGCTCGCTTTCATTAGCGAGATCGCAGGCATAGGTTGCGATGCAGCCGTCCGCGGTGTCCGGGTAGCTCTCCTTGAGCCGCTGCACGGTTCGCGCCAGCTTCGCCTCGTTCGAGCCCGAGATGATCACTTTGGCGCCTTGCTCGAGGGCGCCCTCCGCTACCGCAAAGCCGATCCCGCTGGTGCCGCCGAAGATGAGGATGCGTAGGTTTTGAAGCTTGTTCACGAACTTCATCTTGAGAGCTGATGGCGAGTTAGTATGGGCAAATCGAGATTGTCTGGCACCTTCGTCCTTATGTTAATCCTGTGGAGTAGGGCCTTCCGGCTCTCGTCCGTTCATCGCGGAGTTATTCGGTTTTTAGACATCGCCCTGCTCGGACCCCGAATCTGCAAAGCTTAAATTCAAAGAGTCCCTTGCAATTGGTTATTTCAGGATTCGGGAAGAAAGAGGATCCGAGTTCGGTATGAGCGGGAATTTGAGTGGCTTTGAAATCAGCTGGAAGAGCTCTTACTTGTAGTTTCGGGAGTATGGTAGTCTCCGATGCGGAGCACGGGATGTCGCAATTTTGCGACAGGAATCTCCTTGGGTACCTTAGGGACTGAAAGTAACACGAACGATGGAAACATAAGTTGCTCCGCACACATAGGAGTAGGTACTGATGGCCAAAACAACTATCCGCTCCGTAGTTATCCTAGCCATCTATTCCTAAGTCTTCTTATGTCCCACGCGCCCCTTTCTTAGTCGCTTCGACAGCTCGCGAAGACGTGGGACCTGTGGAAGTATTTGCCGGTCAAAGAGCTCAAGAAGTTCGCTCTTCTTTGCCGACGGAGAATAGCTTATATTATGAGCAAGCAGGATGTTCCGAGGTCGTGGTGTGGTAAGAGTTGTTCGATCGAAGCCTGGTGATAAGTAATCTTCTAAATCGTCTTCTTCTTCGGATATGTGAGGATCATCGTCGCTTTGTTGAGGCAGGGAGGGTTGACTGCTCATTTACAAGTTAGAGAGGATCGTAATTCATCAGTTACCTGTCATCTTGCGCTGTAACATGACTCTTCCTCACAGTGGCACTCCCATGACTGTCGCTCACATTTGAAAGTAGCCGCGAACTTGCAGGATGAATCACCGTGGTGTAGGGCGTGTCTTGTGCTGCGAACTTCGACATCATCGAGCTAGACTTTTCAGACGGACTGTTCTGAGACTTGGGGGCATCCAAGGTCGAGCTTAACAGATTACCCAAGTACCCAGCATACAATGATCTCAACCACTCGCAGGAGGATGGTCTCAAATGTTCGTTGGAGGGGGTTCGAACTCGACTGCGATCTGCGACTGCTGCTCGACGTCGAGATGTGCGTGAGTGCCTTTCGTGTTAGGAACTTGATGCAGGCGAAGGCCGTCACTCTGCAGCCGCTTTCTGTAGCGCATCTGAAGATTGTGGGCCTTTTGGCCTGCCCAAGTCTGCAACGAAGTAACTGATTGTACCTGCTCTCCTACAGGCCTCTCAAACTGCTGACTTTCACGCTGCAGAGTTGAGGCTCTCCGTAGTTAGCATGCAGTGTCACAAGAAATGCTTAGTCATCAGTGGTAGCTTTGGGATGCTTGAGTGCTGATTGGCTTATGCTCCTTTCTCTGTCTCGATTGTGGCTTTCGCGAACCACACTAGCACTTGGTAGGCAGCGCAAGGCACAGAAAGCAAGCAACATTAATGCCACCTCGCCGCAAAACACCATTGCAACCTCCACACACTCTTCTCACGTCTTTATCTCCACACTGTATCGACCTCGCCCAAGTGTAATCTCATCAACATGGACATCATATGGACATGGCCACCCGTCACTAGGTATTACGCAAGCTACCTCCTGCCTTGCAACTCCTGACCATGTCGACTGTAGAACCCTCGTCGTAGCGACCATTATCAGCTCAGTGTTGGTGCACTCGACCTTGATTTCAGGCTACCACTTCCTCTTTATTCCGCAACTCATCCTCAGGCTGCCTCCCAAAATACCAGAGATATGGCGGCTGGTATTGTCTTTCCTCATTACCAGGCCCAAACTCAGCATTTTGATGGATCCCTATTTCCGTATGGCATACCACCCGTTTAGAAAGAGCTCTTGAAACTTATTGCACACAGTCTACACATACGGTAGCGCTCTGGAGCGAGGTTCTACCCGCTTCAGCGAGGTAGGCTCGTTCTTTGTATACGTGGTGTTCGTAATGACGGTCATTGTGGTACGTTTCCTTTCTTGCCAATTTACGTCTCTCATATCTTCGTTCATGTGAAACCTCGCATTCTGCTCGCTCAGCCGTACATGTAGCTGAAGCGCTTCCTGACGCCGAGGGAGATTGCCTCTAACATTCCGCTTCGTTGCCGATTATTCGCATTCACTATACAGGCACGGAGCGGCATGTTGGAAAAGGGTGGGAATGCCAATTGAGAAATTGCTCGTCTTCAGCTAGGCGAACGATGGTAGTGGCTCCCTACATACTTTTCAAAACTTCTCCGTTCTCTCTGTTGCTGTTTCGCTGAAGTAATGATATGCTGACCCCTTCGCAGCTCACTTGCGGCTTCTACCTCGGTGGCCATCTCTTCCTCCATCCACTGATCCTCGCTTTTGCCTACACATTCTCTCAGGATAACCCAAACGCCAATGTCTCCATCTTTATCTTAACCTTTCCGGCGAAATATCTTCCAGCTGCTCTCCTAGCCCTCACACTTGTCATGGACGGCCCATATGCAGCTTTGCTCGAAGTAACCGGTCTCATCGCCGCACACCTCTACGACTTTCTGACGAGAATATGGCCGACCTTTGGAGGTGGTACCAACTACATTTTTACGCCAGACTTTGTCAAGAGATGGTTTGGTGGTAACGTTCCTCAAAGGAGAAGTTACGGGACTGCATTCCCGGCCGCAGAGTCTGGACCTCGAAATGACGATGGTTGGAGTAACTCACGAGGCCCAGGAAGGCGATTGGGTTGAACGTAAGCTCTCAATTCCGGATACCGCTTCAAATCTCTGGAGTCCCAGCATAGCGGCGGAGCACTTTTGCGCTGGATTGATTTTGGACGGAAATTCAAAACTATCTTATGTATTTGCTACGAAATTCTACCAACCCATTGAACTGATGAATCTGTTAAGTCGATAAGTGATGATATGCCCATGTTACTCCTTCCCTTTAGCCTCTCGCTGCCTCTGAGCCCTGATATCCGCACCAAAGTTTTTATATAGCTGACCGACAGTATCGCTCAGCGGGTTCATCATGATGCCGTTTTCTCCCATGGGAACCCACCTAATACAATGAGTTCCATCCTGGATCTGAGTACATATCATGTCGCGGCTATTCGGGTAATTAATTGCGCTCTTTCTCTCCGCATCGGTGAGCTTCTTCCAAGCTCGGTGCCCTTCCGGCGCCCATAGCCAACAGTTGCCACCCTTGGTCATGTAACTGCAGCTTTGCTTCGCCTGCCAGCAATGGCCGTCCTTTTCGTTGGTGCAGGGCTTATCCGGATGCCCTTCTGAGTGGTCCTTACCAAATTTGCCGTTCTGCGGTTGCCATGGAACCCGAGGTTGATATGGATACTCGCTGTCCGGATGGTGGATCTTGTGGTCCTCTTGGTCCTCGTGGTCCTTGTGGTGTTTGTGGTGTTTGTGGTGTTTGTGGTCCTTATGGTGTTTTTGGCCCTTGTGGTGTTTGTGGTGTTTGTCTAGCAATAGCCAGGCTGCGAGCCTTTCCTCCTCCCGCTTCTGCTCCTCTTGCTCTTGCCGTAAAATCTCCTTCCGGAACTCGCTTAGGCTCATATGGGAGTAATCATTGACAGCGAATCGTAAAATGTCATCAAAGAATGGTTCACTAACTAGCCTGTCTCTCTTGCCATGTCTATTCTTGTCGCGGCGGCTGAGTCCGTAAAGCTCCTTTAGGTACTCCCAGTTTTTCTCATCTTCCTTGGATTTCTCATCAGAACGGCAGTGCGAAGGACAGTAAGGCTGGCTCCGTTGTATTCCATGCCGGAGGCCGGGAGGAGGGAGATCGTCGATACCATAATAGAACTTGCAGCCTTTGCAATCATCTCTTGCCAGCAGACGGGACAATGTACGCTTGGACACGGCCGACTCTCCAGTATGACAAGGAGTAGTGTGGTCTAAGTCGTCAAACTTATCGCGATATGTCGGATCTTCCCAATGGTCAGGACGAATCAGGCCCGATAGAATCCCGTCTGTTGTCGCTTTCAGTGCGATTCCCGCGGCTTCTTCGGGGCGTGGTAGCGAAGTCGCTTCAGTGGTTGGAGGCAAGGTTGTCGAACCGATCGATTCGAGTAGTGGGACCGGCTTTGCCGTGCAAGCGCCTAGTAGAAAGGTTACCGGAATGAGTAAAGATGCCTTCATCCTGCGTGTTTGGTGTTTGTGATGGATTTGCTAGAGATGGATTTCAACTATTTGGCTTGATTCATTCTGAAAAATTTGAACAATGAAGTATTGTAGAAACATATCACTCGCTCTGTCGAACTTGGGCAATTCTACGGGTCAACATTCCCTTTTCGATTCATGTACCAGGAGTAGAGTCACAGAACCACGGAAGTGATGGAGCGAGAAGATATAGTAGTACTAGTCTTTGATCAGGACGTGATAACACCTCTATGGCGTAGTGAAGAAGTTAAGAATTCCCGGAAAGTGTGGTAGAGACAATGCTGATTGTTCGCCCAAACACACGGAAGATTCATAGCAGGCCCATGAACGAAAATTGGATATAGACTTATATACAGGTTAGCGAAGCTATTAGGAGCAGTATTAAAGGAGCCGTTCGTTATTTGACTTGCTTCTTCAGAGTATGGTATGGGCTTATTGCGGCCATCTTAGAGTTGATAAGGGAGATTGAGAGATGAAAGGCCTGGAGATGTCGCACTACGATACGTGTCACTTAATTTTGATGAAAGTTTTAATACCGAATCATCTTTGACTGTTTAGAGCTTATTCCCGGTCTTGAACCCGCAAGTTGGCTGTTTACATTGTAGCAGTAAGTAGGTAAATGGCTATTGATACGAAGTTGAAGAACCTCGGATCTTGTCGTTTCCGTCTTCCAGAGCTTTTCTACGCGCAATCTCGAATTCGTGTCTCATTTCAGCCCTTCTGGATCCCATTAATATTGCATGCTGTTTTGCGATGTCCACACTATAGACTTATCCAGATTTCTCCTACAAAATCGTACTTCTGGTGATGTAAGAGCGATAATTACTAGAGCCGTTCCAGCCGCCAATATTTCAATGTCAAAGTAGGATAAACTTCTCTTAGACCCATTAAACAGTACATACCGTCATCTATAACCTGTCGCTAACCTAATTTTGAGCTACAGACCGCTTCATATCCTTTTCGTCGGCGCCGGAGCTGTCGGCTGCTTCTACGCATCTCGACTACACAGCGTATGAAAGATAGCGAGTCTATTGAAGCCGAAAACTGACATTCTTTAGCCCGAGGCGCAAATATTGGTTTCCCTCGTCTGCCGATCTAATTATCGCGTCGTAGCTCAATCTGGAGTCCAACTCAAGACCCACACATTCGGCGACTACACTTTTCGACCCTACGCTGTTTACTCCTCAATTCAGGATGCTGCCACATCATCTTCTGCACCTGCAGGTGGATGGGATTACGTAGTAGTGACTACCAAAGCACTACCGGACATCACGGATGATGCACGAGATATCGAGCCGCTCGTACGAAAAGCACGGGATGGGAGGTCATGCATAGTGCTGATACAGAACGGGGTGGGAATTGAAGAAGCACATCGATCAAGATTCCCCAGAAATCCAATTATCAGTGCCGTGACAATAGTGAGCGCAGAGCAGATCAGCCAGGGTGTAGTCCGACAGAACAGATGGACAAGAATAAGCATGGGTCCGTATTCAGATGGCCTCGGTGCAAGGACACCGGAGGCAAAAGAGACACAAAGACTTGGAGATGAATGCGTCAAGGAGCTTGTAGACCTTTTCACGAAGATCGGTAAGCTGCGCGATGCGGAACGGTATGATGAAGTCAAGCTGCAGCATGTGCGGTGGCACAAAATATGTATTAACGGAGCTTTCAACCCGTCTGCCGTTTTATCTGGGGGTATCGGCAATGCCGAAATGGTTACTGATCCCGAATTGCGCGCACACCTGAAAGCATGCATGGAGGAGGTTTTTGATGCAGCTCCAAAAGTTCTAGGCAAGCCTTTTCCTTCTGACCTTGCTCTACCTGAGCGAATATTGAAGAGCACGGAGAGAAATGTCGGTAGTAGGCCAAGCATGCTTGTCGATTGGGAGAATGGGCGACCAATGGAACTCGAGGTAATTCTGGGCAATCCGGTGAGAATAGCAAAGAGACATGAGGTACAGATGCCGCGGCTGCATTCTATGTATGCGCTGTTGAGGTCTGCGCAACAACAACGGGAGAAACAGAAACAGTCAGCAAAGATTTGAACCAATTGATGCCATGTACTGTTTCCTGTAACTTGCAACATGCCGTCTAACGTCACTTCCGAAGCAGCTCAGAACTTCTACACAGCAAGTCTGCCTCCATCGACCGGCAAGTTGACACCAGAGATATAAGAAGCATCAGAACTCGCAAGGAATACAGCAGCGTTTGCCACGTCTTCTGGCATTGACATCCGTCGCAACGGTATGGTTTGAGAAAACCTAGCTCGCTCTTCTGGTGTATCTGGAACACCGGAGAACCTCTCTAGAAGACCCGTGGCTCCCCGGACAGGGCATATCGAATTTACTCGAACGCCTTCAGGACCATACTCCGCCGCGAGGCCTTGAGTGATCTAGTTTGTCAAAAATCAGTCAACCGCTCAGGATTACCCTTATTCTCAACTTACAACATTCACGAAACCCTTGGTGCCGCCATACCAGACCATACCTGGCCGAACTCGAGTCCCGGCAACTGAAGATGTGTTGATGAATTGCCCGGACTTTCGTTCGACAAAGTAAGGCATAACTACCATGACGCTTTGGTAAATGCTCTTCACGTTGACATTGACGACTTTGTCGAAATCTGCCTCGGATACTTCGATACTGGGCTGCTTCTTGTATGTGGTACCGGCGTTATTAACCACAATGTCCAGTTTTCCGAATTTCTCTTTCGCCAGTTGTAGTCCTTTGGCCCAATCATCTTTCTTCGTGCAATCGAATCGAAGAAAGACTGCTGATCCTCTACCCTCTCCCTTTGCCTCAGCAATCTCCTTCTCAACTCTCTTTCCACCTTCCTCTGCGATATCGGCGATGACTACATCTGCGCCTTCTTTTGTATAAGCCTTTGCAATCGCTTCTCCAAATCCTGAGCTTGCGCCCGTAACAATTGCGACCAAACCCTGAAGACGGCCCATTGTGAGATGTCAAGTCAGTATATTCTGCACGGCAAGCTTTTATATCACCTGTGATACGGATTTAAGCAGCAAAACTGAGTGGGGTCGATCTATTTATTATAACGCCCGAGGGAGACATGTTTCTTAAGCCAACCCCACGCCTTAGCACCGTTTTCATGCAATTTCCGATTCGCTCATGGTGACTTTGGTAGTCGGACATCATTCCAGGCGGATTGCACCTGAATTCACCAAACAAAGTATATTTTACAAGGATCTCAACAGTACTGTCTTTGGATGAATTCGGAACTTATATCGACTGAACACTAAATACCAAAGGTAATGGCCTTCACCTCGGTATATTCCTCCAAGCAATGGGCGCCTCCTTCACGTCCAACACCACTCTGCTTGACGCCACCGAACGGCATCTCGCAGGCGCTGACCAGACCAACTCGAACTCCAACCATGCCAGCCTCTAAAGCTTCGGCCACTCGCCACTGACGACTCGCGTTTTCAGTGTAAAAGTACGCTGCGAGGCCAACATCAGCGTCGTTAGCGTAAGCGATAGCTTCCTCCTCTGTTGAAAACGGCATAAGAGTTGCAAGTGGGCCAAAGGTCTCTTCTTTTGAGACTGCGAAGTCCTCGCGGCTAACAGAATCTTTGGCTTGCACGAAGAGTGTTGGTGGTATGAAGTTGGGCCCTCTTGAGTTATCGGGTGGAGGAATTCCGCCGATCACCATATCTGCGCCATGGGATTTTGCGTCTTCCAGATGTCTTTTAACCTTCTCAACAGCCTTTCCTGAGTATAGAGGTCCGAAGCTGGTTTTACGATCCCAAACAGAACCCGGAATGAGCACTTCACCAAGTCTCTTTACAAGTTGGTTTTTGACTTTGCTGATGATAGATTCATGGACGAGAATCCTGTTGGCGCAAACGCACGTCTGTCCACTAGAACGGAATTTGGAGGTAATCAGACCGTCCACTGCCTTTGATATGTCGGCATCTTCAAAGATAATGAATGGAGCATTGCCTCCTAGCTCCATGCTGATTCGCTTTAGCGATTTCCCAGCTTCCGAATTCAAGTACATGCCGACCGCCGATGATCCAGTGAAACTGAGATGGCGAACGAGCTTGTTATGACACATCTCAAGGCCGATATCTGGCGTGTTTCTCGGAGAGCAGGTCACCACGCTGAATACTCCTGGCGGGTATCCGGCTCGTTCGAAAAGCTTTCCCAGCGCTATGGCGCAGAGCGGCGTCTCAGGTGCTGGCTTGCAGACAACCGTATTCCCAGCAGCAATTGCGGCTCCTACTTTTCTCGTGATCATAGCAATCGGTGAGTTCCATGGAGTAATGGCTGCAACGACGCCTTGAGGTTGTCTAATAGTTACGACGCGGTTGTTTCCTCGCGCGGCAGGAATCGTATCCCCTCCAAGCCGCTCGATCTGACCTTCAAACCAGTCTAAGAAACTAATACCGTAGTCAACAGTGACAAGGGACTCCGTGAACGGTTTTCCGAGTTCAAGCGTACAGATTGCTGCCAGATCGTCTCTGTTCGCTTTGATTTGGTCTGCCCATTTTCGTATGAGCCATCGGCGTTCTCGAGGCTGAACCTTGCGATACGAGAGAAATGCTTTGTGTGCTAGATCGATTGCCTTATTGACCTCTTCCCTAGAGAGGTCCGCCACCTCCGCCGCGACTTTATCATCTTCCGGATCAAGAACAGCAAACGTCTTTTTCGACGAGGCCTCTACCCATTCCCCTCCAACAAAAGATCTGAAATCAAGCAAAGACGGATCTTTGAACTGCGAAGTTTTGTTAAGGGTTGCGTAACGTGATAACAAAGCGTCATCTTACTCTGTACGGTATTTCTTTCTTGAGTATGCTCATTCTGGTTTCCTGGTGCAATATGATGTAGAGACCGACACTTCTCTTGGCCTCCTGTGTTTATATCCACCTCGGGCTTTAGGCCGAGCTCTGTGCTTATAACGCAGAAGCAGGATTTAATTACACAGTAAAGCCGAGTGTCGCCGTTTCCGCCAGCCTAATCCGGGGTTTATTGACGCCGCTTTAGGCGGTGCCCATCGCTGCATCTCCAAAGGACGTAGCTGCCAGCTAAGTGCCTTTCCTACCTCCAGCAGCTAGGTCTTGAGGCCAGATTCATGAGCGCTTATTACATTCGATGTGGAGCGGATGAGGCCGTGGAGAGTAAGCTATTCTTGCACAACTGCGTAGTCCTAAAAGCTAATCCATCCACTAGAAGTCGAGTAACGAAGCCGGCCGGCCTATATCTCATTCGTCTCGATGCCTGCCAGGCTTGAAATCACCGATGAACGCAAAGAGAACCGCTCGCGCAGCATGTCTCACTGAAATTGCGCAGGATTTAAGCGTTGATTGTTGGAGGGTGAATTTGATCCACTTGGCGAAAGCGGACCGTTATAATCTGACACGGCTGCATAGAACCAGCTACCAACATTCGCCATCTTGCCTCCTAACCAACCATTATCAGGCCGCCTACCTAGCGAGGTAGTGACTGTTAGGTATTGTGCCGCAGGACTAGGACTGCGCCGCATCGAGGCCAGCCTTGAGGATAACTCCTTGCTATGAAACAGGTTGCAAACAACAGGAAGGTTTATGGCTATCCTCGCGATCTATATAAGGAGGATCTCCTACGCTCCGGGAGCACATGAACCACATCTCTCTTCAGCACATATAAACCAAGATTCAGTAACGCTAGTCAACCCAGCACACGCACCCTCGACGACAACCAAGCCTCATATTGTCTCTGTGCAGCATGTCCGCGAACCCGGTTACGGAGTGCAAACAACTCGTTGAGAGGGGCATTCCGAACGAGTTCAACGAGGCCGACGACATACTGATCGGTACTCAACCAGCTAGGCTTGTTGAATGGGGCCCCGTATCGCTCTGGGGCCACAACACAGGCACGGGCGACAAGAAGGTCAACCTTAGGATGCCGAGCCTCACGGCCTGGCTTAAGACGCTGGACGCAAGCGGTATACCAAGGCTGGCTCCAATGGGCCCATTTTCCTCCACTGAGAGATACCACGGCGGTAATATTGTGCTCCCCGAGGATTTTGGCATCACGAGAACTCGTGCTATCGCCAAGATAAAGTTGCTCGACGATCTCGGTGATTGGTGGGTTCGGCATGGTAATAAGTGAGGAGAACTGTAGCTTGCATGCAAAGATTCCGTGGAGCGGTAGGGGCGCATAAACGTTCAAGGCGGCGAGGGTCGGATCGGGGTCGGGCTGGGGGCTGACGAGTACGATAGAGTACCACCTAACTCGTCGCAGAGATTAGCCTACCCCGCTACAAGCAGTAATTTCAAGTTGCGGGATTAAGACTACGGACTGTTATTCTCCGTCGGTTGATCCAGGTGGATACAATTCCTCTGCATCGTTTCTTAGCTTCCGTGCTGCTAAACAAGGTCGGGCCAAAGTTGCAGGCGGATCTACGTTCTAGTTGAGGAATTGCGGCTGGTAAACTCTGTCCTTGTGCGCTGTTTGGGTTTAGCAGAGCTCTTCCCACTACCGTATCCCGTTTTCGGGGGTGCACCTCCTCCCCGCCGTGGTTTCTCCGACATCAGCTGCCCTGATTCTTTTCCCGTTCGGGGTTCATTTTTCTCTCTTAAAATGCCTTCTTCATCTCACCATGTTCCCGCGTCCCTTCCTTCTTCCTTTTCCCCCTCCGCCTAAATCTAGTGGGGTTCATGGGGTGTCAGTAGTGCTGTCGCTTCGCTGCCGATATACTGACCATAGCCAGCATCTCAGGCTCAAGCACTGTACCGACTGAACTAGAAAGGGCAGTGAGAGGGACCCGAAGCGGGGTATCCGCACAACTGTCAGTCTCATACTGACGACCCGATACTGACCATAACTGGGACAGCCCCATCAGTTCAGTAAGATGCCAATACTGATGCCCCTCACACTGATACTGACGCGAGTGAAACAGGCCCTTAGCAATATCCTACCAACATCCCAACCAATTTCATTGCGGTACTTGACGCACAATACCGGAGTTTGTTGGTCAGGCACAGAAACGTCTAGCCCCTTTTGAATGCCCTAATCGCCCTTATATATGGTTATCTGTTCAGTTGCTTATTAACTGTATCTCTGTCTCTGGAATATATTAAAGTCAGCATTTCTACCTCTTTGCGGTGCGCTTATGGATCTATACGGCCTCTTCCCACTATTCTCCCACACGCCCTCTATCCGCCTTATTGAGCTCGAGCTCAATGGTGATGGAGCCTCAAAAATTCATTCGAAAATGGACACCTACAGTATTCATCTCCAGCCTGACTACGATGCCATTTCCTACACATGGGGCACGGACCCTGAGTGGATGAATATATATATCAATGACTACGAGTATCCGCTGACGCCGAATCTACATGACGCACTACAGCAATTCCGTCTCAATCAATACAAGAACGGAATGTCGAAAAGGAAGCTGTGGATAGATGCCATCTGCATCCAACAAGCCGATAATGCAGAGAAATCCTCCCAGCTGAGGCTGATGAGGGATATATACGCTAGAGCTAGCAGCGTACTGATGTGGCTAGGCAAACTGGATGATTCCACCGAGCTTGCCTTTGACACTTTTGAGCGATTTGCTGCCAACGATGATACTCAAGACGGGAGTGCAACCTTCCGCGATATAGAGGTCCTGGGTACTGCCGACGAAAGGAAAGCCGCAATTCAACGTTTCATCCAACGACCATATTTTGATCGTGTTTGGATTATCCAAGAAGTCGTTGTTGCTAAAAAGGCAATGGTTTTTTGTGGACCCTTTTCAATAGCTTTCGAAAGATTATATTCGGCTTGTCAGAGAATGACAGGCTCCGGGTTCTTCCCATACTCTGTTTCAAGCATTGGCAAATTGACCTACTTGGGCGACTGGAGGAGGTATTTCCAGAAAATGTACGCCCATGAGAAAGAGGAGGCCTTTGATATGAGAGTCTTCGTGGATTCCCGCGATAGAAACGCCACTGACCTGCGAGACAAGGTTTATGCGCTTCGAGGTATTGCAAACAGCGCCATTATGGAGGGTATCAGAGTCGATTACAACCACTCTGTCGAGAGAGTATATACAGATCTTGCGAAACATCTCCTGATTGCACAACCCGGACTTCGTGTCTTATCGGCCGTAGTACTTCAGCATAGAAAGCACTCTACTCTTCATCTTCCTACGTGGGTACCAGACTGGAGCCAGCGCCAGTGGGGAGGGGGCATGCTGCAGAAATATTATCGCTTTGCGCCGTCGAAGTTGTTTAAGGCCGGTGGTATGGGAATGTGTCGTCGTGTAACTGGAGTGGAAGATTCAAAAACTATCTGTCTGGAAGGAATCCGTCTCGGCACTGTGAAAAGCATCATACCCGTTAGGCCCACCTTAACGTGCGAGGACAATAACACGTTTGTGATCACAGAGACAAAGATTCGGGAAATGGCTACGCAAACAACCCTGCAGGAGATCTATCCCTTCACCAGGGAGGCATTGTGGAAAGCCTTCTTCCACACTCTGACAGCGGACCGCTCAGCGCTATCTACAAGAATCCACGAAGATTATGCGCGCAAATACTTCTCTAAGTTCCAAGAATGGAATCTGAGTTGTCCGCCCGTCGAGCGACTTGACAACCTTCCAACCGCGGCTTGGGCTGAGATCTCAAAGACAGTAGGTCCAATTATTGAAGACAAGATCATATTCGTAATGCGAGAAGGATACCTAGGTCTTGGTCAAGAGGGGTCTCAAGTTGGTGACGTTGTTTGTATTCTTTCCGGTAGCGAAACTCCCTTTATGTTGAGACAATCATCGCCGCCACAAGAAGGGCGTTTCCAGTTCCTTAGCGAGTGTTACGTTCATGGTGTGATGGACGGCGAAGTTATGAACAATCAAGAAAGCATTCAACTTGAGAAATTCTTGATGGAGTGACGGGAGCAAGAATACACTCTAATAATCTAGTCAACATGGTACACAATCTCGCCCTTGAGTAAAATGCGAAGATCCGGTTACACGGAGAAAACAAGTCCCACTCAATTCCAAAGCAAATTTCGATACTACCACAGGCAAAAGGTTCTATTATAAGAGTTCCCGTTTAGGCTTTGCTTCCCGTTCGGGTTGCCCAAGTTCTATTGCCTGCGCCCAATGACCGGATCCCTTTCTGGGTGCGAATGCCGCCGAAAAACGCGGCAAAACCCTCCAAACTCGGCGGCAAAGGTCCCAGGACATAGGGTTTACTGCGGTAATCTTCATCCGGAGTTTCAACCTTGCGGCGCTTCTTATCTGCTTCCGAGCGCGAGCAGCTATTATCATGGCCCAACTGTCCTCGGTAGAACTTCCAAAGGCACGGCCCAATCAATCAACCGTCCAATTACGCCGACTTGCTGCCGGGAATATCCATCTTCCGTTATAGATGTATGTCACTGGCACAGAAAAGGGAGAGGTTCAGCCTTGTCCAACTATGGCGTGGTTGCTGCATCATTCACCATCAAACACCAACGTTATCTTCGACTTGGGATTGCGGAAAGACATAACGCACTTCCCACCAGGCGTCCAAGATCGAATCAAGTCAACTTTCACAATAGAAGTTAAAGAGGACGTTTACGACAGTCTTAGAGCTGCAAAAATTAATCCTCAGACCGACATAAATACAGTCATCTTATCCCACCTTCATTTCGACCACATCGGGGACCCACGGCATTTTGGCCCTCACACACAGTTTGTGATGGGACCAAATTCTTTTGATCTCATCCAAGGACCGAATAATTATCCAGCGAATGCAGATTCAACATTCAATTCGGAGCTTTTTCCTCACGGCAGAAGTGAACAACTACCTTCTGCGACGGACTACTCGTTTGGCAATCTCTAGGGCTGTTCCCAGAGGCCCATGACCATTTCGGTGATGGTTCGTTGTTCATTATTAACGCCCCGGGTCATCTCACTGGGCACATAAACTTGCTGGTCCAAACTGAGCCTGACCACTGGATCTATCTCGCCGGAGACTCTTGCCATGATGTGCGAATATTGGATGGCGAAAGGGAGATTAGCGTCTATCCGAATCCACGCACCGGTATATCGACGTGTGCACACGTTGACAAAGGTTTCGCTGAGCTACACTTGGCAAGATTGAGGCAGCTGAAAGCACTTCCAAATGTCGAGGTCATTCTAGCGCATGATTGGATATGGCTTCAGGACAACAAGAATAGATTCTCATAGCTGTATCGGCAACTCTATATCTCTTCAAGAACCTAGAGATGGATGCGTTCTTACAAGTTCTGTTCCGTAGTCACTGCATTTGCGATAACTTGCGTGTAAATATTTGCATTGACAGCACCAAGCTGAAGAGAGAAAACGTATTCTCGTCTCTGTACAATTTTCTGACAAGTTCTATTTCTACACACGATGTGTGTCCTTAAGAGTTTAGGTCTACTCGTGGAGTGGGAAGAGTCAAGCAATTGCTTGCTACTTCTAGCTGCCGCCTCTCAGAGACGCTCAAGCGACAGCAGGTTGAGCACGAAATTCGACATCATCGTAACTTTCTTTGACCCACATTGAGCTGAATTTATTGCTGCACATCGTCAGCTGTGTTCCTTCTTACCCCTTCTCTCATTACCAACTCACCGGATTACACCAATAGATACTATTGCAGGACTTTTGACCGTCTGAATTTTCAAAGGTATATAGCTGTCTTCCGTTGTCTTTGTAGCAATTGAAGTCTTCGTACCCGTTGCTTGCCCATCCAGCCCATGTGTAATCAGCCAGGGATGCCGCATTGGCATCGATGTTCGTCGTAACTGTGACGCCTGTCGGAAACGTGCAACTAAGAATTTGGCCTTCAAAAGTTTGAGTCCCATCGCCTTCTAACCACATGCATATGTTATCGGAATCAGGCAATTCACCGTCTTGAGAGTCGGCGCCCGCGGGATAGCTAAGACAGGCATGTTAGTGAATGCGACCTGGGATACGTCAAGCAAAGAGAGACGTACTAATCGAGCTCAGAGAAAGCGACAGAATTAGTAGCTCCCTGCGCTACACAGTTAGACAAGTAGATCGTCTCCGCCTGGCCCAAGGCGCTGGCTACGAGAGAAAGAATTGGAAAGGCAAGCACAAAGGTCTTCATATTGAAGTATTGACTGTTATATGGTAGGACTTTTGGGAAATAGCTTGAATGGAGACAAAATTAAATTGTCGGAGAGAAGGTATTCGAAGCTATTTGTACTTGATTATGTTGTTGCCTCTTCATCACGAAGTCGCTCTCAGCCTCTTCCGACGCAGGGACGAAATTAGTGAGTTTATCGCAAAGAGCTGAATTATTGCTAGTAGTGGCCACGCTTTACCTAGGATGTATCTCATTTTTCGGTATATGCGAGAAGACATTGGGAACGACAGCGGTGTAGATTCGACAGCATGCGCCTCTTTCCAGGATGAAGTATAACCCCAAAGAGTTGGACATCCTTAGTTTGGTTATGCCCGATGCTGCGCCACCGAGTACTCCACACCAGTACGGTCGAATAAAGAGCATGAAAACGTTAAGCTGAAACGGCGCGTAGAAAATTCGAAGTCATCAGCTTATGTCACTTAGAAGTCCTACCAAAAATGGCAAAGCGTCAATACTGCGGTCCGTCCAGAACTTCGGAGAATTCTTGCGTTTTCGAACTAAAGGCCGTAGCAATTTCTTTCAGAACCAGCAACGCCTCATTGCAAACATAGTGGCTTGGTATCTAAAGGGGTAGAGATATTCCGAGATGGTCCCAAGGAGAGTTACGCTGACCCTTTCAGACGTTGCTGCGAACAGGACCTAAAAGATCTAGTAACGAGTAACCTGAGTCGTCGAAGGTTGAGCCGAAGCTGAGCAAGACCGTAAAGTGCTTAGAATAAAAAAACGCTATTGGAATCTATGTGGATTTACAACTCTATGTTACAGAGAGAGGTCTAAATGGAGCTCTCGAGGAACAGCGTAGTACTACTACGCATGTATGAGAATTTGATTCCATGTAAAATCATCGGAGAGGAATAAGTATCAAAGAGCGCCGCCCAAGAGAGCCACTATCCACATCGCTGCGCGAACTTGCCACCGCACTTTCCGCTCAGGCTTATCATAGTCACTTTGGCTCATCGACGTCGCATATTCCTGCAGCCACTGCTCTTCCCGCCCAAGTCTCTTCATCAAGCCTTCATCTCTCGTGACAATTGCGACGTTGGCTTCCAAATCCAGGCCATATGCTCGTTTCGTGTAATTTGAACTTCCGACCACAGAAACACTCGGACCGATATGCTGTTCTCCAGGCAGTGTGACCCAGATGCCTTTGGCATGGTAAGTCCAGCCGCCCGGCTCATTCACGGTGCCATGTCGCCACTCTTTAAGAGTGATATAATCGTTGAGGCCTCGTCTGCTCACGGCTTGCAAAAATCGCTTGGAAAGATAAGTGTACCCATCTGGGAGCATGCCACTTACTCCAGCGGACTTATAGAAGCCGTTTGCCCATGGAGATGCCGTTATTATTGTCCCTGTGTTGCAGTTGAGTGCGGACCGCAGGAGAAGACGTCGGATCTCAGGGGTGGTGTTGAAATAGCCGGCTGTGAAGGTCCACCTGCTGCCAGTCCACGCAGGTGTAGCAAGGAGCGATAGTAGTTTACGCAGTGCGGGAAGTTCTGTAGACGTGTCCGTCGTCAAAATTGGCGTAAACTGGAATAAGGGATAGACGAGCGTTGATGATTTAGCATCTTCCTTCGGCGCGAGGCTCGATAGATGCATAAGGGATCCGAACGTGGTGGTTGCTTGCTCTTTGAAGGCATTTGGATTCTTTAGTGGAGACGGCGAAGGGTTATCGGATGGCCAGATCATTTTGTACCCAGCGGCCCTATCCTCGCTCTTGGAGGGTGGAAGGATTGAGAAGCTTAGTTTGCAGACTGCATGATGGATACGAGCGAAGTAGTCGGTGATATGTGGACAGGAAAAGATGTGATATCTGTCTTGGCGATTTGTGAAATAGTCATTGGACAGGTTCGCGCCCGAGAGAATCAGGTCGTCATCAACGCCGTACAATTTCATATGTTGAAGTCCCCAGCCTTCATTGACACGCCGAGGTACGATAGATTTGCGGATCCCAGTTAGATTAGGAGTGTGAAACATGCGTATATCGACGCGCCGTTCGCCAAACTCCTCGACAAGTGGAGCCAATAAAGACGCACTCGACGGCTCAGGTGCCTCACGTGTCCCTCGTAGAGCATCTGTGAGAATTGATATGCGAAGATTTTGATTTTTTCTAAGAGCTTCTTGAAGCGTAGAAATCTAGACGACTGTCAGGTCAAGGTCGATTGAATTCCACGATGTGCTTCTCACGAGTTCGTGCTCTGTCTTCCCAATGTACAATGTCGAAAGATAGATTCTGTTCTTTGCGTTTAGAATCTTCGCCTAGAACTTCAAGTTAGTACGAGGCCAATGCCGTTATAAGAGAATCGAATGCTACACTTCAATTTTCTGTAACGCCGCCGTTGTTTTGGTTCTAGACCTTAAGACGCACCTTCAGTGTATCATAGAAATCAGTAGGAGACTTCAAGATCTGTATTTGGGATGGCTGGAGCTCAAATCGCGGTGATAGCCTATCCAGCTCCGTTGTGAATGCCCCAAGTATCGATGCAGAGGACTGCGGAGCTGGCGTTGATGTGGTGGATGATGTTGCGTACTTTCGAACTGCTCTCGAGCGATGCGCTCTCCATCTTGTATGTAGATCGCTGCGGCATCTTGCACAGCGAAAGAAGCCTCGGGATATCATCTCTGGCAAAAGGATGGCTTTATCTCCTGATGAAAGAAATTGCGAGCTATACGTTGCACGTTCAGAAGACAATGGCGATCCGCTATTCTTCTAACTCGGCGTTCTTATTGGCCGTGCGCACGGAGCAGGGCAGTTGAAGTGAACGTCAACTCAACCCACCACATCTCCAATTACCTCCCAAACCTTCGCCCACAATGTCGACGATATTGAGGACGTTGCGGAATCTGAGGAGGATAGGTTTAAAGGTACAATCGGCTCCCATGAAACTCAGCGGCTGCTCTGCTAACGCGCAATTGTTCGCAGGACTATGGTCATCAAATGCAGGTATGTGCGCTCTTCAACGTCTTGGATGTATTGTAACTAACATAATGCCTCCGGAAATATAGTATATAGGTACTTTGTCTTTCACTAAAGCTCCAAGCTAGCCATTGACCGGGCATAGGCGATACCAAAGCCGGCACCTTGATCGGAACTGACCGCTACGGCAACAAGTTCTATGAGAACCTCGAGGAAGAGCTTCCATGTCAGTCCACCTTAACCACAGCGCCTAGTTGAATACTAACGGGCTACGTAGTGAGAACCAGATGGGCAGACTACAAGAATAAGGAATACGATCCGTATGTCTCAACCTCTCTCACCTAGGAACATTCTCACTGACTTCGACGTACAGCTCTCAAATAGAACCTGGATGGTGCGCTCCAGCTCTCTGTTCAGAGTTTATTCCCGTACTGATCTTATGTAGGCACGCGTGGATATCCTACATGGTTGACAAGCCTCCCGTCTCAGATCCGATCCTCCAAACAGGTGTTCGTGCGTGGGAACCTAAGGAACATTTACCGGTGCTCACCATGAGTCGATCTGCATACAAGCCCTACAGCACTACGAAGAGCAAGTACTTCCAATGGACTCCTGTTGCAAAGGAGAGATAGTGAGAGGGAACAGAAGATATTGAATAGATTGTAAATAGCTAGAAATCGGAAGATGTCAGTCCAAGAAAAGCCTTTCTGATTCGTCTTCTTGATCCTCGAAAAGTCTCTCGTTCGTGGACTCCTCTTCACACGTCAATTTTGGTTATTATTCCTTCGTGGTTCTTTCGAGAGTCATCAAAGATTGTCTTCTGTGTGATTAGTATCTCTCAGCACGCTTTCCACCGTCATCCCGTTTTGGTCTTAAGCACTAGATTGAGTTGCATGTACAGTCAATAAGAGATATTACAAAGAAATGCTTATGTTGCTCTTACTCTTGAAGTTTGTCGAATATGCAAGTTCATATCAGAAGGATATGGCGCATAACAATCAAGTCTGCATGAACTACTGTACTCGATGTCTGAAGGAACCTAAAGCCAAATCCGATGGGAAAGTGGTCCGTGCACACAAGGGAGGCGACGCCTATAGCCCCAGACTTTTGAAGTTGGAATCTGAAAAAGCGACATCGCAGTCATCCTCTCTCATACACTGCTTTCTATTAAATAAATCGGGATTCGTGACCCAGAGTTAAAATGGATTCGTTATCAATGCAAGACTTGCAGAACCTCCCCGAGCGCGACAAGGCCGAGCTTCAAAACTTCATCCGCAACGAAACTCAGAAGTCCGCAATCCAGCAAAGTAAGATCTCCAAGTTTCATCACGCCAATGTAGTTCCCCTCGTTCCTACCATGTGCCCTCTTCTCACCCTTCTTAATGCCCTGTATATCCTGGTCGAAGCGACTGTCAGGCCTTTCAAGCCTTCTACCAAAAAATTCAAGACCAATTAAAGAGCTATGAACTAATGTCTTCGGGACAGACATACACACCTACACAGACATTTGCTTCCGCAAATGCATTACCTCAACGATAAAGCAGGGAAAGTTGGATAGATACGAGGAACCGTGCATGCAGAACTGCGTTGATCGTTTTATGGACGCGAACACTCTTGTGCTGAAGCAATTGGAGATGATGAGGAATGCCAATCCATAAAGCAGTTGAATCAAGAATGGGACATCATAAAGGGGCATAGACTGGATTGTACGATAGTAGGAGACGCACATCGAGCAGTGCATAGGCATGGAGTTGAAAACATGGACAGGATTGGGTCACGCATCTCAGCTCCGTCATGCGCTTGAATATCCTAACAGAATTCTCAAAGGGTAGATAAAATATCAAATATAGATTATGGACCACATTCCGCCATTGATGGAACTTTCGACGTGATTTCATTCGAATATGATTGCTATTGGCCGCAAGCCACGAGAACCGCTTTAGCAGTCTCGGAATGCACGCTACTCCGTCCCAACGCCGTAAGCCGTGAAGACCTATGCACAACCCATAAGTCACCCTCTAGACAATGCTCAACTTCGTCGCCGCAATATCCAGCGCATCAACATCTGGTGTTAGCCTTGCATATGCCTTCTTCGAACCATCGGGCCGGATGAGGGTGTTGATCTTGACGGTGTCCACATCGTACATCTTCTTCAGTGCCTCCTTGATTTGCCTTTTGTTCGCCTTTACATTAACGATGAAAACAAGTGTGTTGTTCTCTTCGATCTTCTTCATCGCAGATTCGGTGTTGAGGGGGTAGAGGAGAATGTTTGACGCATCCAGGCGTGGCTCATGCTGAGAAACAGTTACTGTTGTGTCCTCGCCCTTGATTTGATCGCTCGAACTTACGTTGATGCTCTTCCGTGGATATCTTGGGGTGCGGGAGAGGACCAGAGTCTTTGGTCGGTGAAAGGTTGTGCTATGTCGGACCTTGCGCACTTTCTGCGAGTGGGTCTGGGTATCGACCAGTTAGCATCATTCAGAAAACTATCCAGAGCATTCTGTGTACTTACACCCTTCAGGGCTGCCTTCGCAGCTTGGTTGGCCTTCGCAGCTTTGTTGCCGGGCTTGCCCTTCCCTAAAGACAGGTTAGTGATGGCATTCATGATGGGAATGGCGGATTTGTGGCATCAAAAACAAAGCTTTGTACATAAAGAGGGCTGTAATTAACATACCTGACTTCGCGTCTGCTTTCGGAGCCATTGTGTGTACGCGATGAGGATAATCGTGCTTCTTGCAGGTGAAGTTCAAAGAAATTGGAAGTGCGCTTCGTTTTGCCGGCCGAAGTTCTACCGATAAGGCAACAAGGCAACAACATTTGTTTTGACAGCGAACTTCCAAACTCCTTCTTTTCTCCAGTTTATTCCATACCCTTGTTACATTGAGTGCATAATGGGCGTACTGAATGGCAATTTCCAAACGGAGCTCTTCGAACAGAAACAAGAAAAGCCTGTCCCATGGGCGTCCGCCAACGGCGAAGAAATCTACCCCTTCACTTTCCGCAAAGTCAACTCGCGGAATAATTCGAACTCACCACCAATTGCACAAGAGACTTGCTCAGGCGAAGAAGGATGGCGATGGCAGCAAAATTTATGAACTGGAGGAACAAATTCAGGCAAATGGAGGATTGAAATTGTATCAACAAGCAAGTATCACGGGCCAGTCCTCGTCCAGAGGTGGAGACTCCTCGAAGCAATTGATGAACTGGCTTCAAATTGGCGGCATTTCTTCCGATTCAGTCAGAGAGAAGCTAAGAATGCTCGAAATTGGTGCATTGTCTCCAAATAACGCATGTTCAACATCCGGCATTTTTGAGATAACTCGGATTGATCTGAAATCTCAACATTCCGATGTTGAAGAGCAAGACTTCATGCAAAGGCCACTGCCGACAGATGAAGCAGATAAGTTTGACATTCTCTCTCTTTCATTAGTTTTGAATTACGTTGCGGATGCCGCTGCAAGAGGAGAAATGCTTCGCAGAACGTGCGCCTTTCTAAAGTCATCGACCACCGATTCTCCGGAAATATCACCTCAGAAGACAACAGACGCACTATTTCCTTCTCTATTTCTTGTCTTACCAAAGCCGTGTGTCAACAATTCTAGATACATGACCGAAAATCACCTGGAAGAGATGATGGCAACTCTGGGGTTCAGCAAAGCCAAACATAAGCTCTCGGCAAAGCTCTACTACTCTCTGTGGACGTATGATTCCAAGGAAGCTGAGGAGACGCGACGATTTCCGAAGATGGAGCTGAATCCTGGCAGGAATAGAAACAATTTTTGTGTCCTCTTTCGCTGATGTCGATATGATAGCAGCGACAGCAACAGTGGCACTGCCATAAGCGCCACAAAAAGCACATGGTCGCATGGATGCCCATTCCGCCTCTGCTCTACAAACTGGTTTCCTCTTGCGCATCGCTTAAAACCTGCTTCGCCCCATGACGGACCGGTGATGTAGGGCTAACCAATTCCGCTTTGAGAGGCGATCGTCGATCGCTACCGCATTGGGGCGGGTCGGTTGACTGCTTACGGTTGAGGGATGATGATCAATTCGATATGGCATTATGTGATGCCATTCTCATGTTGCGTGCGCCACAGGGCTGCAATAAAGTGTTATTGCGAACATACGATGTCTCGAGGGTGCAAAAACTTGGGAAAGGATGATTTCGCTCCGAGATCGTTGATCAGTAAATAAATCTTGGCGATATGTGTCTTATGGATCAGTATTGAGAGTATGCGGATTCTTGTTTATCGCTCGCTTCGTACACGGAGATCCGAAGGGCTGTGTCGTCATAGCAGGCTTGCTACGGCTGAAATGCTTCTTACCCGTGGGAAAGCGCGTCACCAGCTCTGATATCAACACTCATACTCCCACTTTCTATTTCTACTCCAAACAACCTAAATAATTCATTCTCCGTCACCACACATATCAACTTCCTCAATTTCACGAACAAAGTTAACGGTTCCACTAAGATCAACAACGAGCTTAATTCCGTTCAAAGAATTCAAACTAGTCTAGCTCTACGGGCAAAATGGGTGCCGTCGTTTCCTGCGTAAGTTGCTTCCTACTCTTACATCGCTGTCCTTGTTCTTTGCCTGCACCGACTTGCCTTAGTTATGGGACATGCTGACGAAAAGCAAACAGATCGAAAGCGTTTTCCGCGCCATTGGTGACTGCTTAATGGCTATTGTGAATGGTATAGGAGCCGTTCTTACGGCGATTATCGGTGGTATCGTTGCTGTCTTCGACATCATCGTGTCCTGCCTCACCTGCCATCGCACTCGTAGGCATAGGACACGAAATGGCATGGGGACTGGCACTGGAGTGGGCACTCGCCATGGCATGGGGACAACATCTAGAATTTAATACTTGTTTCTCGTCAATCTCCGCTGAACTGCCTGCACTTCAGATTGGCAATGAGATTCGGAAGGAACGAGCGAACAACGATGTTCGGAGAGCTATGCGCCATCGGGGATTACGATAGAGATTGGATTTGCGAGTGCGGTGATATGCGAAGGTCTTCCTATCAATGACCTTCAATGTGTTTCCGCGGACGGAAAAAAGGTGTTCAAGGAGTGATGGACTTTGATGTTGCATTTCAATACCCATGTTCGCTGCGTTCTCAATAGTCCTGTCCTCATGTCGCTAAATAGTCGATGAATCCTATGCAGCGTATTTCTACAAACTTCTTGAATCAAACAGTCAGTTTGACTTAAAAGTGAGCTTAAACTCGTCAAAAGACTGTGATTTCAATTTAAAAACGAGCCAGATGCCCATCACTTAAATTTGTCGCAGCCTCGATTACCCCAGATTTATGTAAATGTAGTAAAATCCTAGTCAGCCACACGGAAAGATCCGAAGTCGATCCAAACAATCCAAACAGCCACTTCACAGCTACAATGCCAATCTACTACCTTCAATCTCAATGCCACCGCCACGATTAAATACTCGACTCTCGGCCTTTCGCCAAACGTACATTCTTCCTCCTCGGCCTTCCGTCCTCCTGAGTCGTAACTATGTGACAGCTACCGCGTCAACAGCATCTCCACGGGCTTCCAAACGCCGTATCCGCCCTTGGATATACGGCATAGTCTTTGGCGTTGTTGGCTTCACAGCAGGAAAGCTAACCACCTACTCGCTACTTCCTCCACCGTCTCCCGCTGCTGGTACAAAAGAAGATACACTGTTATTGAATAAGCTCAATGCCAATGTGGACAAGCTGGGCATCGTCAAAGAGCTCCGCGCAAAGACTGCGCCGTTGCCAACCACGGGCGAAGCCTTACGAGTTGACGCGCAACCAGCATCTGTAGATGCTCCGGTTCTCGGTGGTGAGTGGGTGGAGTTGCAGGATCCGTTCAGCATCGGAACGTGGACAGGACCCCAGCACTCAAAGAGAATGCTGAGCATGTTTACTGGCTTCAGAGGCTTGGGTATCAATCGCGCTTTCTGGAATACTACCACGCGTGAACTAGTCTTTGTGACATGGTTTGGGGGCAGCCTCTGTGGATGGCCTGGTGTGGCACACGGTGGTATGCTTGCCACGCTCCTTGAAGAGGCTGGGTTTGTTGCGTACGAACTTTCAGAGGGACCGGATGATTCGGCACATAAGATCGACAGAGAGTTGGAACGGAATCCAAAGAGCTTAGACTTGACCTATTTAAGGCCCACGGTTGCGAATGCCTTTTACATTATTAGAGCGAAGGTCATAGACGGCAGGTTGGAAACACCGAGACCGAAAACTGAGTTGGGCGTAGAGAAGGATCTCGCGAAGCGAACTGCATCAGAGATCCCTGGCGCCAAGGTTAATTGCTCAATAGAGTCCCTAGACGGGAAGGTTTACGTCAAGGCTGTTTCGGACTGGAGCGCGAACGAGGGAACAGTGACTAGGACCTCTCGGAAGGTAGCTCGACGTTGGTGGTCACTGTGGTAGCCCGAACGGGAGTGTCAGATGTATTCGATTGACATAAATATCGTTACGACTATCTCGTTCTGCAAGGTTCTGCAACTAGCAGCTTGCGTCAAGTCTCCTGACGCGGAGGTGTACGAGAATATAAATCAATCCTGTCCGAGAAAGGATTGGTGAGCCGAAGCACGACTCTTTTCGAACAAGTGATAGAGTGTGCCATTACCGTCACCTACGTCAAACCATTTTTCCGCCCCAAGTCCACCCAGCCCACTTCGTATGTGGAAGAGGTCCGGAGGCAGAATCCAGTTGGTTGAGGAGAGTTACACAGGTAATGAGCACAATAACCTCATCGAGCTGTGTGGTGTCGAGGGCCAAGATTCCGCCTTTGTCGTACGTGTGTTTGGCTCCAAATTTCGCAATCTCAACTCTCTTATCACCGATAACCTTGGTGAGCATTGCAATATTCTCCTTCTTATCCCAAAAGTACAGGACGCTATCCTTCACGAAGCCCTCAGCACGGCGACCCATGCCAACTGGCTTCATTTCGATGTCGTGAGTAGAATGTGTTGAGCCTTGCGGGAAGCTGAATGTTCGGATACCAAATGCCATGATTGGAGCACTGATTGTAGCGACTTCATTCTGGCTCTCGTCCGTGACAACTTTCTGGCGTTTGAAGGCTTTCGGTTGCTTGATCTCAAACACAGCATCCCTGGCTTCCAAGTCCTTTGCGAAAACATGTAGTTCATAGATGTATTCGGCGCTCATGCCATCGTAATTGTGCTTGACGATGTTTGTCAAGTCAAACACAGATGAACCAGCGGAAAATCCAGAAGAAGCTTTGATAAAGAGAATCTTATTCGGCTTAAGCGCTACACTCTCGTCAAGGGGAATTTCTTCTGGTTTCTTCATTCTGGTTGAGTAGATTAGAAAAGACTATGGGTTAGTTCTACAATTATCTCCTCGCTCATCGTCGCCGGCATTATCAAGATTAAAAAGTGATCAAGTTCCGCATTAGACGACGGGTGGTGACTGGTGAGAGAGAATTGTCAGACCAGGCATGCTCGAGCCTCACGTGACGTTTGTCTTTCTGGACATCAGTTTATTTCTCAGATAATGCGATCATAGGTGGAGAGTGAAGATGCAGAATAACCATACGCGACATGCGACCAGGAACAACGCCCACGCTCATAGCCTCTTGGTTCCATGTGATCATACTCGTTTCTATCTCGTTTTGAGCTCAGACGGCAGATTAAACTGTTCATAATGCGGTAAACCATTTCAAAAATTTGATAAGCGACCATGTAAAACAATGAAATTAAGTCAATGCGGAGCCCTAGATTGCTTCCAATTGTTTTGATTGAAACAATCGGGAGCAGCAGATTGTGATTGGGACGCGATGGCACGCATGGCTCAATGATGCCAGCCGAAGTCGAACCCTAAGTTTCCTGCCCTAGAAACACTTCTAGAGTGGGATATGTGTAGTGGGTCGTGTCGTTTGGCGATGATCACCATGCCAAATCATATCGAATGATATCAGACCATGGAAACAAGTCGTCGCGGCGATGACGGCATCCCGTTCATCAAACCGGATCGTCTGGGCCGATGAAAAGCCATGATGGATACAACTCCGTTTGATAGATGCTATTATGCTCGACCCAGAATATGGCTACCTTAACTTAACACTACCAGATCGTCTAGGCTGTAAATACACCAATTGAGAGCAAGAGAAACGCCAAGCGACACCGCACTTCGCCATAACGATTCGACACACAAATTAGCCGCAGAAAAGTATTCTACTCATACAATACTTAGAAGAGTTGAAGAGCAAACAAAAAAGAAAAGTTTTGTAGTCGTCATCCCCCCAGCGTATGTACTAGCTGCAGTCACCCTTTCATAACAATGTCCAAATGAGGTCCGAAGTCACCTGAAACCTGGAGTTACGGGCCTGAAACAAGCCACCCAGGTCTAATAGTGTAGCCTCCTTACCAAACCCACCGCACGAACCAACCGGATTCCACGACCATTTCGTCTCAACGAACCAATTTCCTTGGCGCCGCTGCTCCAGAAACAAAGCACTGTCACTTGTAGTTCGCACATCGGACGATCCAAACTGATCGTCGTTTAGCTCAGACAGTTCCCGCCGACGCAGTAGCCGGAATTTCCGTGCCTCGGGCACTTGTTTTCGGTGAGCAGGGCGGTGATGGCGGTGGGCGCGCCGCTCGACTGCTGGCTCCAGCTGCCGGGCCTGCTGAGGAGGCCGGGCGTCGAGCCCAGCGTCGGCGGGCCATACGAGCCGGCCGCGGCCCCGAAGCCCTGCGCGTAGCTGCTTGCGTTCGGCGCGCTGAACGTCGCCCCTGCGTAGAAGGGCAGGCGGTCGGGCGCGCTGACCGCGCTGCCTGTCTGCGCGGAGAGAGGCGTCTGGTTGGGCTCCATCGCGCTTGGCACGCCGCCACCCAGGCTGAACGACGGGAACGGGCTGGGCTTCAGAAGACTGCCTCGGTCGGGGCTCTGGCCTGGAGTAGGTGGACGATGTACGAACTGCTGCGAGCCCGGCTGGTGGCGCCAGATCTCCTCGAGCTGACCAGGCGAAGCGTCGGCGCCGTACTCTGCGGCAATCGCGGACCAGAAGCTGGAGCGGTGGTTGTCGTAGATCGTTCGCAGGCGGTCTGTGTCGACGGAAGATTGACTGGGTAGAGTTGGTGGAGTGGTATTGATACGCAGACCATACTTCGGAGATTCGTCTGGACTGATCGGAGGCTTTGGCAGTAGTACTTTATGTTGTGGACGACCGCCCGGAGAGCTCTGCAGGCCGGCGAAACGAAGATCGGGTGAGATGCTGGAGAAATAGCTTTCGCTGTTTGCGTAGTCATATTCACCTGGAAGTGGATATTGGTTTGGCGAATGACGAGAAGAGTTGGATGAGCTACCGGAAGAGCATGAAGATGTACGCTTTCGGCGGTGGCTGCCGTGCGATAGTTGATGGTAATGCAAGCGACATGCTAGCTCAGTCTTTTTCAGATGAGCAGCAATATGCTTGTATGGCATCTTCTGCATCCGAGTCTGAAGAAGATAGTTCTCCTGAGGCGGTATTAGTCGAAGTGGGACAAGCTTAACAAAGGCTAGGTCTTACCTCTTCTTCCGACCAAGATCGGTTGCCTCCAGTTGCAGACATTCTGCGGCCTCTGGAGCCAAGGGTACCGTGGAGATCAGTTGAAGAGCCAACGGTCTTTGGGACAGGTCGATTTTGCATGGTGGCTAAGGTATATGATTGGATTGAAGATTGTTCTAGCATGCGGGACTTTGAGAGGATTGTCCGTTCTAAAACTTCAGGTGGAGCAAATGACAGGTGACTATTGGGCAGGAATGAACGAAAGCGTCAATCGAGCAACAGAAATAGTCATAAACAAGTGGACTATACACAAGAAGTGAAAGTTGAAGATATTGTCCAGCAATTGGTTTGTAAAGGAGCGTAAAGCAGCCCAACCAGTGGGATATGAATGAAAGTAGAACGGAGCTGCAGAGAAAATTGGACAAAGGTCTATTGCCGACAGGACAACATCAAGTAGGTGTCAAGTGACGAACGGTAGAGGGAGAGCGATATAAGGCTCATTTCTGAAGGCCGGGCATCGCAGACGGCATTGGTGATTAGAGTGGCGCCTCCTGATGTTGGCTACGTTTCCAAACCACGCGGATCGTCAGGTGCTGCGGCACACGTCGAAGGTTCAAAACACGGGAGAGCTATCAAGGAAACGGAGGTCCATGGTTCGGTCTCGTGTGGACAAAGCGTAGTCGTGGGTGTGGAAACATCCGGAGTGGGTCCGCGGCCAGATAGGGTTGGTGGTGCCTCAAGGCTGAAGGGCATGAATTTGGCATGCGATAACAGGAAAGCTCTCACCAATCTCAAACTTGCCTCGCCGTCGAATTGGACCAAAACAACCAGGAAGTCCGGTTCATGGGGCGGGGAGTGACGCGGATGTATCAAACAGTCGAGACAGGAACATCTACAAGGACCTCTGCATCAACTGCGACCTACTGCAGCAACCAGGGTCGGGTGAGAAATAGACGTTAAACAGCCAACGAAAAAGGTTACCAAAGGTCTGTAACGGCTTGGCTAGATTTCTCGCGGGCACCGAGGTGGCATCAGTCGCGCGACTACAGCGAGCACCAATGGGGATATTCGAGAAGGGAGGCGACACATCCGTCACATTCGAGGAGCACGGGAGCTTCGGAAGAAAGAAGAGCGGTAAGGTGGGCGGTGCTGTGGGGCGAAGCGACCGAATCAAAGGGAGCGAAAAATAGAAAATGTCCAGCAATTAAAAAGGCCAGACATGTAGCGTTAGAAACAATCAGAGCCCGTCGAGGTCCCAGGGAGGCCGAAAGGCGAGGTCGTTTCAAATTTGCTAAGCACAAGCCCCAGGGCGTCACCAGGGTGACTCTGCAGCAAAGCACCACAACATTACGGCAAAAAGACGGTCAAGTCCGGCGCCATGGACGAGATACGTAGTTACAGACGTTACAGAGTAGACTGATGGTTGGAGTGCGAAACCGATGGCTGGAGAAAAGATGCATTTTGCGCCTCATCGCCTATACCTGCTCCCTACTGCACTCCTGGCTTCTCTCCACTTGCCCGTTCTGCTGCCCCAACTCCACCAGCTAAAGCAGCACACGGACTCTCGACGGTAATACAGGGTGCGGTATAAGAGCGGGCGAGAGAATGGGGAGGAGCCGTTGGTGGTAGTACAAAGACGCTCCACCACCTCCACAGTACAGTACTCAATACTCTAGCCTCTTGGTCACTTTTTGCCCGTCCGCATGCATGTGCAAAGTGACCAATCGCGATGCATGAGGTAATCGATTCACGAATAGGCCGGAGGTATTTGCAAAACAGACCACCGCCATAGCTCAGCGCCGGTTTGCCGTACTCTAGCGTTTTCGGCGGGAGTCGGAGGCTGAAAAATGGGTACCGGTACACGTTCACCTGCCGACCGTTTTTCTAGCAGTTCTTGCGAGGCCGGTCCCGTATTTTCGAGATACATTCCAACCTCGCCGAATACGTTTCCCGGCATCTCATGATCTCACAGACTCGTTCTCGTCTTCCCATGTACTCCGTACATGAGCAATGCTGACAGTTTGCTTTGGCTTCATCGGTCCCCTGCGATTCGTGCAGAACCGAGTGACATTTTGGCAGCAACGGGCGACGGACAGTCCCGCGGATTGACGATCGGCATGCTGGACCAAAGTGCGGGCGTTATTGGCAGAGCATGGGCTGCAGCTGTGCGCCACGGCTCGAACCTCGACCGTACTCCATGGTCCGTCGACTTAGGTTCTTACCAGCCACCTGTTGCGCGCAAGCATTTTTCAAGTTGTTTTCATGCGACCTGCGGCCTGGTTCGACATAGCGGCATGCACAATGGCTTGCTCTAGCGCCTTGTCGCTCCTTCAGCGCAAACGAGCTTCTCCCACAGCACTCTACTTTGGAAGGTACCGCTGTGCGGCACGCTGTGTGCCATGGCTTTTTATCGCATCCCTACTCCCTACCCCCTCTCGTCGGTTTGTTCCGTGGGGTTTGCTAGGCCAGGCTGGGGGTCGATGATCCATGATGCGCCCGCCTTCATCCGCAAGCTCGCCAGACAATCGCGACGGCATGGAGATTGACGTCTCGCTGCAGCACACTAGGCTAGCCTTCGCTCCCAAACCGTCGCCGTGCAGCGGCCGCCAGTACTGCCAAAGGTTGCGCGACCTCTGAAGAAAAGAGCTCGTGATTGGACTTGCGACCAGGTATCTCCCCCGCCAGAGTATCGACGTACATATTCACTGCGGGGTAAACGCCGTCCCACAGAGGGAGCTGCATGTCTACGATACCATCAATCCACTTCGCCGGCCGCGCGTGGTCGATGTAGCAGTACGCGCGAATACGCCCTGACACCACTTGCCTTGCTTTTGCTTCTCTCGCGACGGCTGCACCTTCTCTCCAATCGAGCCCCTAGCCACTTGCAATGCTTTCCAGATGCATCCCCCGCCGTCCTTTCTCTGAGCTCTGACCTTTTTCTACTACTTGCGGGATACACTCTCTCGCCGGCCGTTTCGTACTCAATCTGTCCTGAATCCATGTACTTGATCTTCGTTCGCACGCGACGATCGCTTCTCTTCTGAATTCCAGCCACCTCCCCATCCTATGTCATCTTGAAAGAACCCTTTCCGAAGTCCAGTCTATCATGAAAAGGCAGCAGCCGTAGTCACTGCAGTTTTCCTTAAGCTTCCCTTTCAACGCAGCAAGCCGTCTTGGTACCGTTCGTGACCGGAAATTTTATGCGTACTATGGCTGCCATGTCGTGAGACTCTCCTCACCGATCATTAAGCTCCGTACTGGACTGTACCCGTCGTCTACGTACTCTGAGCCTCAACTGGCAAGCCCCTGATAGCTGACCGCGAATCGTGCTCGCTCTGCAGGACTACACCTGCCACGAAACGCACCTTGAAGCCCTCAACGCCATCAATCTTACCTCAACAGCAACCGCAGCAGACGCTGGCCGGTGCTTCAGCTCCCGTCTCCACCATGTCTGCTCCAGGCCAGCCGACTCCTGACAAGTTCAGTAATCTGCAAACACAAAGTACGCCAAACACATCGGTCAACTCCAGAAAACGACGGTTGTCTGGCCAGCCAGTAACTCCAAGTCCAATAGCTCCAGCACCGACCGCGGCTGCTACTGCAGCTGAACCTTCCGCAACTGCCGTGCCTACGACGGCACAAGATACGCCCGGCCCGCCGCCAGCGAAGAAGGGCCGGACGAACACGCCGTGGACTCCAGCTGAAGAGCTGAGATTGAAGCAAATGAGAGACGCAGGTAACAGCTGGAGTGAAATTGCAAAGGTAGGACCAGATTACGTGAAGAAAATGTTGGTGCTGACGATACCAAGGCTTTCCCTACGCGAACCGAAGGCAGTGTCAAGAAACACTGGTACAAGGCAAGTAACGCATCTATGCTTTTGTATGTGAGCGCACCAGCGCGCCACTGACTGGACTTACCCGCAGGACATGCACTACGCCGAATTCGCGGAAGACGAAGTAGGTTTACCTGTAGTCGCAATTGCTTCAAGCAGAAACGATGCATGACAATGGTAAAAAAAAAAAATTATTTGCTGACACTGACTTAGAGTGCCGCTCTCCTGGCTGCCATCAAGCAGTACGATGCAGACAAATGGAAGGTGATTGGTGCCAAAGTTGGAAAACCGGCAAAGGTTAGACTGCCGTCATCTAATAAGATAATCAAAGCTGACAATTCGCATACAGGCCTGCGAGCAGTACGCCAAAGAACATTTTGGTGGAAAGATATGAGTTGAAGGAAAAGCACAGCTGGACGTCGAGCAAATGTTGCATCCGCTTTCGAATACTCGTGCTGGATTTTCGAGATACCACCTTCGTAGTAGGCGCATTGCATCTCAACCTTTTCTTCTTTTGGCTCGAACCTTTTGATGACTTAATGATGCGATTTCCCTTCTAAGGAGCATCTTGGCTCGGGCGATTTGTGAATCTGCAAAGGGGTAATGGAATCGTATCTGCATTGGAGGACTAGGGCGAAATCTTCCTTCACCTTCCTGTAAATATCGACCCACAATCTGAGATCTTTCTCATTTTCCGAAAGTCTGGAACGTCCCGGTCGTGGGATACGAAGGGATAGATCCGCTGGACACGTCGGAAACGTGTCTAGTTTTACGGGCTATTCTGTACTTGGCGGTGCTCGAACTGACAGTGACCCGGTACGCGGGAACAAGTACTCGACATGTGGCACATTACCGCCTGCGGTCAGACCTTGACGAGCGGGAACTCACCGGTGGTAAGATAATCTTTGTGCTTTCACATGAGCCACACAGTGCGACTTTGGGATCCAGTAGGCAAAAGCGCCTCGACCGCAACGTCCTGCCGTGAAGCGCAGGTGCAACTCCCACCCACAATTCTCTGCCGGAGCCGAAGTCGAGCCAGGTTACGCGAGATACAGAGACCATCTCAATGCCAGAGCGCGATAACGAGGAAAAATGGCACGGCATTGACGATTTTCCAGTAGTAGAATAGCATGTAGATATCAAATTTCCGGGATTTATGCCTGCACAGTCGACGGAGAGATTGGGCAAATTTGGCGAAATTCATTCATGCAAGCATGAGCATCTCGCTTGAAGCGATTTACGCCAGCATCTTCCAATTACTCGGCAGAACGGATCAAGGAGGGACGTCATAGTATTGATGGCAAATGTCCCATCGGGCGCAAGTGACCAAGAGCGCATCGGGCAGATGTTTGGGTAGACTATTGTCCAATATCACACAGGCCATGTAGGGCTGTGTACTGGAAGCTGGCAAGCATCAGGCTTGATCGGCCTCGTTTTCCGGGAAAGGTGGAATCTCGCCAACGAGTAAGCACTGAGCAGGGAAGACGGTGTCGCAACTCGCAAGTATCTCTATCGTACTCTAGACTTGGTAACGTGGCCGACACCCAGGAATGCGCGTCTCATCAACCTCACCGGCTCGGGCATTGATCACTTGCAGCAAACCTACTGCATTGGCAGATCTTCAAAGATGTACAGTGGCGTATCCAAAGCCGGTACTCGATAGAAGCCGTTACTGCCAGCCCAATCGGCGCCTTACCTCCTGAGGCCCTTGGCTGCGAATAGGAGAAGCTTCAACTTCTTCACCTCATCTCAAAAATAAATTCACCTTTATGCCTCAGCCACGCTCGGATCAGTCTGAGGAATGCCCCGTAAATCGCGTCCAGGGCTCTTCGCGCCCCCTTTTACCTTCTCGCGACCTCCGACCATCTGGCGATGAATGGTTCGTGATGTTCTTCTTCCAATAATGTCAAGCAAGCTTCGGGCTCATGCCCTTGCCGGCTGCCTCACATATAGCCAGGGAAGCCACTGCTATTACGCTCTTGAAACGCGCTCACGCATAGACTCGTCCAGTGGCATTGTGTGCGTCAGCATACCTTCTTCGACGCTTTGCTACCGACGGCTAGGTACATTTCCTCAGTAAACTAATCTTCCGTCAGCCCAGCGGTAAGGTTCGACGCAACCCGCCGCCATACATGTTTCTTTCGCTGTTTAATTTTTTCCAGTCCGGGCGCTTTCGTTGCATTTTGAGGCTGTCCTTCCATCAAAAACGAATTTGTGCTGCGCTGTCTTCGGGCCGCCACCGGACCAGTTCACGACATGACTATTGAAATCGCGCCGTTCACTTTCCCTTTTCTCTCGAACCTGGCTTCTCATCAGTGCGCCTGAGCCTGGTCTGTTTATAAATTTTTTTTTTTTGCCGCCAAAACCCCATGTTCGAAATCAGTGCCCGTCGGTAAGAAGGCTTGATGGTCCGTCCGGCCAAGCATCCGCCATGCAACTTCTTGTAACAGCCTGAAGATCTTCGGCGCGCGTTCTAGAAACAACAAGCATCGGCCTGCCTCGAGCGCTCTGATCCATTGGAACCAACGCAACATCCACTCGCCTTTGACCAATTTGGTCGGTCAGCCACTCAAAACTCGTCATCCGATCGCATAACGTAGCCCGGTCGTTACGACTCT
>Ga0335072_10000137_pt1 | contig 154706 bp, 145 predicted proteins | sample Lox_Sample_21_FD_206725 | JGI IMG/M metagenome (GOLD analysis project Ga0335072, IMG submission 206725) | Soil microbial communities from Loxahatchee National Wildlife Refuge, Florida, United States - Lox_Sample_2.1 | ecosystem: Environmental > Terrestrial > Soil > Wetlands | place: USA...
CCTCCCTCGCCTCGCTGCTCTCGGGGCGTACGGTGCGCAGCGACGTCGCAATGACGGGTGAGATCAGCCTGCGCGGCCTGGTGCTCCCCGTCGGAGGCATCAAGGAGAAGACGGTCGCCGCGGCCCGCGCCGGCATTCACACCGTGATCCTGCCCGCGCGCAACCGCCGCGATCTCGAGGAGATTCCCGAGAGCGCGCGCGAGCGACTGCATTTCGTGTGGGCGGATCGCATCGAAGAGGTGCTTGCAGCCGCGCTCGAGGGCGCAGGCACGCGACGCGCCGCAGCGTAGAGCACCGCGCAGCGGCTCTCCGGGACCGCAGGGAACGCATTTTGCGTCACTGCTGCGATACCCTCGGAGCATTCCATTGGACACCGAAGCGATCAGAAGGCAACTGCTCACCCGGCGCGATGAGCTTCGCTCCCGGGAGGCGCACGCAAACGCTGGGCTGCGCCAGCAGCCGAGTCTCTGCGGCGACTATGGCGATGTGTCCAATCGCACCGAGCAGGACGGGCTGCTGAGCGCGCTGAGCCTCACGGCCGATGCGGAGCTCAAGCGCATCGAGCTGGCGCTGCAGCGGCTGCGCTCGGGCCACTACGGGACCTGCGCCGTCTGCGGAGACGAGATCGGGCCGGAGCGATTGCACGCTGTTCCCTACACGGACCGGTGCGTGTCCTGCGCCTGACACCGCCCCGCGCCATAATGGGCGGCATGCCCGCCTTCGTGCCCTCGGGCCTCATCACGCTCACCACGGACTTTGGACTCGAGGATCCCTTCGTCGGGGTGATGAAGGGCTCGATTCTGGCGCGCTTCGCGGCGGCGCGGATCGTCGATCTGACCCACGCCGTGCCTGCCCAGCGGCCGCTCGAGGCGGGATTCTGGCTGTCGCGCTCTTTCGGGTACTTCCCCGCCGGCACCGTGCACGTGGCCGTGGTCGACCCGGGAGTGGGGACCGCGCGCGCCATCCTGTGCGCGCTGGCGAACGGCCACGCGCTCCTCGCGCCCGACAATGGGCTGCTCGAACCTGTTGCCGCCCTGTGCCCGAGTCTCCAGACGGTGGAGCTCGCCCCGGAACGACTCTCCGGGCTCGGGATTCAGCGCGTGAGTGCGACCTTCCACGGGCGCGATATCTTCGCGCCCGTTGCGGCGGAGCTGGCGTGCGGCCGCTGTGCGCCGCTTGACCTGGGTCAGCCACGGATTGTGTTCGACCCGGGCGGGTCGCCCCCGGCGGAGCCGACGGGCCGCACGGTGCGCGGCTGCGTCGTGACCGTGGACCACTTCGGCAATCTCATCACGGACATCGACGCTCGCCGGCTCGAGGGGCTGGGGACGCCGAGGGTCGGAATTGCCGGACGTCTGCTGGCGGTGCGGCATACATACGCGGACGCATCTGCGGGGGAGCTCATGGCGGTCATCAACTCGTTCGGGGTGCTGGAGATCGCCGAACGTGACGGCAGCGCCGCGACCACACTCCGGGTAGGGCGCGGGGCGCCGGTGACGGTCGAGCCTGCCGGCTGAAGACTTGCTTGCCGGCGCCAATCGGCTATAGTTCGCGCTCTTGCCCCGGGCCGGTATTGGCCTTAGGCTTTGATTCTTCTGGAAAAATTAGACCTCGAGTGATGTCAGAGCGCGACAACGAAAGCTTCGATCTGGACGACGAGTTCCTGAGCCCCCCCGAGGACGGTACCGACTACGATCGCTTGCTCGATCGCGTGGACAAGCGCGTGCGGAACCAGGGCAAGCGGGGCAAGGCCGCCTGGAGTCGGCTCGAGGAGGTCCTGGCGGACCGCAAGCTCGAGAAGGATCTGCGCGACATCTTCGACGACGAGGTCTAGTCGCGTCATCGCCGCCAGGAATCGGGCCCGACCGAGGAGTCGTGTCGTAAGTGATGGGGTCGTAGGGAGGCACCCGTAGTGGCGCCCAAGGCTTCGGCGTGGTACGTGCTCAAGTTCGGGGGCACGAGCGTCTCCTCCCTCTCCAATTGGCGCAATGTGGCACTGGTCGCCTCGGCGCGACGCAGCGAAGGCGCGCGTGTGCTCATCGTGCACTCGGCGCTCACCGGCGTGACCGATCGCCTGGAGGGGCTGCTCGGAGCTGCCCTGCGCGGCGCGCAGAGCGAGGTGCTCGCGAGCATCGAGCAGGTGCATCGCAAGCTGGCTGCGGAGCTCGGCATCGAGCCGGGCCCCGAGCTCGAGCGTCACTTCGCAGAGCTCGGCCAGATTGCAACCGGGGTCGCCCTCGTGGGCGAGGTGAGCGACCGCATCCGCGCACGGGTCCTTGCGACCGGGGAGCTCATGGCAAGTGACCTTGGCGTGCGATTTCTGCGCGCGCAGGGTCTGCCGGTCGAATGGGTCGATGCCCGCACGCTGCTGCAGGCGGAGACACGCCCCGGGGCCTCGGCGAAGGCGAGCGTGCTGTCGGCCACGTGCCCCTTTGCCCCGGATGAGCCGTTGCAGGCGCGTTTGGGCCGGCTTTCCCCGGTGCTCATCACTCAGGGGTTCATCGCAAGCGACGCCGAGGGCAACACGGTTCTGCTCGGCCGCGGCGGCTCGGATACCTCGGCCGCCTACCTTGCAGCGAAGCTCCAGGCGCGGCGTCTGGAGATCTGGACGGATGTGCCCGGCATGTTCAGCGCGAATCCGCGCTCCACGCCGACCGCGCGCCTTCTGCGTGCCCTGCACTACGACGAGGCGCAGGAGATCGCGAGCAACGGCGCCAAGGTTCTGCATCCGCGCTGCATCCTGCCTGCGCGCCAGTATCAGATCCCGCTGCACATCTACGCGACCCAGCATCCGGAGCTCGAAGGCACGGTGATCAGCTCGGCCGCAAACGCCGAGTCGGCCCAGGTCAAGGCGGTGTGCCTCAAGAAAGGCATCACGCTCGTCGCCATGGACAGTCCCGGGATGTGGCATCAGGTGGGCTTTCTCGCGGATGCCTTCCAGGTGTTCAAGAGCCACGGGATGTCGGTGGATCTGGTGTCCACCTCGGAGACCAACGTCACCGTCTCGCTCGACCCTGCAGCCAACTCCCTCGATGCGGCTCTGCTCGAGGCGCTCGTGGCCGATCTCTCGCGGCTCTGTCGGGCACAGGTGATCGGGCCGTGCGCCTCCGTGAGCCTCGTGGGGCGCAACATCCGTGGGATCCTGCACCAGCTCGGGGAAGCCTTCGAGCTCTTCGCCGAGCAGAAGGTCTACCTGGTGAGCCAGGCGGCGAACGACCTGAACTTCACGTTCGTGGTGGACGAGAATCAAGGCGACCGGCTCGTCGATCAGCTCCACGAGCTCCTCGTGCGAGCGTCACCGAGCGATCACACCCTGGGGCCGACCTGGGAGCAGCTGTTCCTGCGGCCCGCCGCGGACGCTGAGGTCCCCGTACCCTGGTGGGTACGCAAGCGCGCCGCGCTCGTGCGGCTCATGGAATCGCGCGAGGCGGCCTACGTCTACGACCTGGAGACCCTCGATGCAGCCGCTCGGAGGCTCCGCTCGCTCGGGTCTCTCGCCAGGGTGCTCTATGCGATCAAGGCGAATCCGCACCCCGAAGTGCTGCGGCATCTGCATGCTCGCGGACTCGATTTCGACTGCGTCTCGCGCGGAGAGATCGAGCGGTTGCTCGAGGCGGTCCCCGGGATCGAGCGCGAGCGCGTTCTGTACACGCCCAATTTTGCAAGTCGCGACGAGTACGCCTGGGCTCTCGAGCAGGGTGTGCGCGTCACGCTCGACAGCAGCTACGCTCTGGAGGCCTGGTCCGCGGTCTTCGCGGGGCGGGCGGTGTTCGTGCGGGTGGATACCGGAATCGGCCGCGGGCATCATCGTCACGTGCGCACCGCCGGTGCGCGCTCGAAGTTCGGAGTCCCGCTCGAGGAGCTCGATGCGCTCGTGAGGCTCGCGCGGCGGGAGCACGTGCGCATCGTCGGACTGCACGCTCACAGCGGCAGCGGCATTTTCGACGTCTCGAGCTGGGAGCGCAGCGCGCGCACGCTCGCCGAGCTCGCGCAACGCCTGCCTGAGGTGAGCGTGCTCGATGTGGGCGGCGGCCTCGGCGTGCCGGAGCGGCCCGGGCAGGTCGCGCTCGATCTTGCAGCTCTCGATGCCGCGCTCGGCGCCGTGCACGCCGCGCACCCGCACCTGGAGCTGTGGCTCGAGTCCGGGCGCTACGTCGTTGCGCCCGCGGGCGCGCTGCTCGCCCGGGTGACGCAGGTGAAAGCCAAGGGCGACATCAAATACGTGGGCATCGCCACGGGCATGAACTCGCTCATCCGACCGGCGCTCTACGGCGCCTATCACGAGATCGTGAACCTCTCACGTCCCGAGCCCCAGGCGATGGAACTCGTGAATATCGTCGGCCCGATCTGCGAGAGCGCGGACATTCTGGGGCACGATCGCCTGCTGCCGCCCACCCGCGAGGGCGACATTCTGCTCATCGCGAACGCCGGAGCCTACGGGCACTCGATGAGCTCGCGTTACAATCTGCGCGAGCCTGCCGAGGAGCTCTGTATTTGAAGTGAAAACTCGCTGGCCGATCATCGGAGCAGTCGTGCTGGGCGGGCTCGCCGCCGCGGCGATCTACGTCATGCGGCTCGATCGGATCGTCACGCACCAGTTCCAGGGGCGGCGCTGGACCTTGCCGGCGCAGGTCTATGCGGCGCCGCTCGAGCTGTACGCGGGACTCGCGCTGTCGAGCGCAGATGTCGAGCAGGAGTTGCGACGGCTTGCGTACCGGCGCGTCGCTGCGGAGCTAAGACCGGGGACCTACCGCAAGACGGGCAGCGTGATCGAGGTGGGGTTACGGGCCACGCGCTTTGCCGACGGGCCGCGGGCGGCCGAGGACCTGAGCATCACGACTGCCGACGGCGCCGTCACGAGCCTGCGCGACGGCGCGGGGCACGAGCTGCCCATCGTCCGGCTCGACCCGCTCCTGATCGGTAGCGTCTTTCCGATCCATGGCGAGGATCGCATCGTCGTCACCCCCGATGAGGTGCCGCCCCTTCTGCCTGCCGCGCTCAAGGCTGTCGAGGACCGCAACTTCGACACTCACCACGGCGTCGATCCGCTTGCGATCCTGCGCGCGCTGTGGGTCGACACGCGCGCCGGCCAGCTGGAGCAGGGTGGCAGCACCCTCACGCAGCAGCTGGTGAAGAGCTACTTCCTGACGCCCCAGCGCACCGCGGGCCGCAAGGTGCGCGAGGCGATCATGGCGATGCTGCTCGAGTCGCACTTCAGCAAGTCCGATCTCATGAACGCCTACATCAATGAGATCCATCTGGGGCAGGACGGCAACCGCGCGATTCACGGCTTCGGACTCGCCGCCGAGTTCTACTTCGGCAAGCCACTCTCGGAGCTCGATCTCGATGAGATTGCAACCCTCGTGGCGGTCGTTCGCGGCCCCTCCTATTACGACCCGCGCAGGCATGCCGACCGAGCATTGAAGCGCCGCAACCTCGTTCTGAAGCTGATGGCGGCGCAGAACATCATCTCCCAAGCGCAAGCCAGCGCGGCGTCGTCGCGTCCGCTCGGGGTCAGCTCCAAGAGCTCGGGTGCTTACTACCCCGCGTATCTCGATCTGGTGCGCCGGACGTTGCGACGCGACTACCGAGAGCAGGATCTGACCGAGGCGGGGCTCAAGATCTTCACCAACCTCGATCCGCGCGTGCAGGCGGACGCCGAGCGGGTGCTCGATCGCGAGCTTGCGCGTCTGGATCGCCTGCACAAGCAGCGTGGTGCGTCCCTCCAGGGGGCCGTGGTCGTCACGGCGCCGCAGAGCGGGGATGTGGTCGCGGTGGTCGGCGGGCGCGACGCCGAGTACGACGGATTCGACCGGGCGCTGGATGGCCGGCGCCAGATCGGCTCGCTCGTGAAGCCCTTCATCTATCTCGCCGCGCTCGAGACCGGTCGTTACAACGCAACCAGCATCGTCCAGGATGCGCCCGTGAGCATCCGGGTGGCGGGTAACAAGCTCTGGCAGCCGGAGAACTTCACCCGCGAGAACTACGGGCCGGTGCCGCTGGTGCGCGCGCTGGCCGAATCGTTGAACGACGCCACCGTGAATCTCGGGATGGACATCGGACTCGAGAAGGTCGCAGGCTCGTTAGAGCGTTTCGGACTCGATCGTGCGCCTCCGAAGAACCCCTCACTGCTGCTCGGCACGGTCGAGCTCACTCCGCTCGAGGTGGCGCAGCTCTACGGAGGTCTCGCCAACGGCGGATTCCGAACAACGCTGCGCGCGGTGCGCGCCGTGATCAGCGCCGATGGCAAGCCGCTCAAAGCCTTTCCGGTCGAGGTGGATGCGGTTGCCGAGGCGGACCCGGTGTACGAGGTGGACAGCATGCTCGAGCAGGTGATCGAGCGCGGGACCGGCAAGCCTGCGCGAGCCGTGCTGCCCCGCGGGCTCGTTGTCGCCGGCAAGACGGGCACCTCCTCGGACCTGCGTGACAGCTGGTTTGCAGGGTTCTCCGGCAGCGATCTCGCCGTGGTCTGGGTGGGCTACGATGACGACCGCGTGACAGGTCTCACGGGCGAGACGGGCGCGCTGCCGGTCTGGTCGCACTTGATGGCCGACATCGCCACGAGCTCCTGGAGCGTGCCGATGCCCGATTCCCTGCAACAGGTGACGATCGACTACCCGACGGGCTTCAAGGCCGACGCAGCCTGCTCGAGCGATCTGGTCACGCTCCCCGTGCCACCCGGCACCGATCCGCCCGTGAAGCCTGGGTGCCCGGCTCAGTCATTCGGCGCCGTCGTCAGCTCGAGCGTCCAGAGTCTTCTGCAGCGCGCCGGACGCTGGCTGCAAGGTTTCGCGCATTGAAGGTCCGCGCAAGGATCGTGGTTGCGATGACCCTGGCGGTGCTCGCCGGGGGCTGCGGCAGCCTCACCGGCCCGCCGTATCAGCCCCCTGCGGCGCAACGGCCGTCGCAGACTGCGCCGCAGACCGCACCGCCCGCTGGGCCCGCGCCGCAGACGCAGTCACCGAGTCCGGTACCCGCACCCGCACCGGCGTCGCCCCAGCAACCCTCCAGGCAGTACCAGCTGGGTGCCGCCGCGACGGCCCTGGTCGCTCAGGCTCGCCAGCAGGCGGCGAGCGGGGAGCCACAACTGGCCCAGGCGACCCTCGAGCGCGCGCTGAGGATAGAGCCTGAGAATCCGCTGCTCTGGATCATGCTCGGGGAGGCGCACGAGAGCTCAGGTCAGTACGGGCTGGCCGGCAGCATGGGGCACAAGGCGCTGCAGCTCGCCACCGGCGATCCGCGTGCGCAGGCCGCGGCGTGGCGCCTGATCGGCGATTCGTTGCGCGCTCGCGGTCGCAATCCCGAAGCGAATGAGGCCTACGCCCGCGCGGACTCCCTCGCGGCCCAGTGATGCGGCGTGAGGGACGCAGGCCCTCACGGCTGCCGGCGTCCGGGCTTCCCAAATCGCTCCAGCCGCCGCACCGCATCCGGCGCCAGCCCCTCCTCCTTGAACAGCTCGAGCGCGTGGGCATCATGGAGCGGGAGACCGTCGCTTTGGCGCAGAGCGTGCTTGTTCACCCGGTGCGAGTACCACGAGTGGCTCAGGATCGTTTGCGATAGATTCGCGAGCTCCACCTCGAAGCGCTCATCGGGCACGCAAAAATTCGCCAGGTGCATGGCCTGCGCCTCGACCCCGGAGTAGGTGCGGCAGGTCAGCATCATCTCCGCCGCCTTGGCCGTGCCGATGCGGTGGGGCAGCCTCAGGCTCAGGCCCCAGATCGGTGTGAGACCCCAGCGTGCATAGGCGTCGCAGAACTGCGCCGATTCGGCTGCGAAGATCAGATCGGCCGCCAGAGCGACCTCCATGCCGCCCGTCGAGCAATGACCCTGCACGGCTGAGACCACGGGCTGGGGCAGATCGGCGATCTTCTCGATGACCTCCGAGTGGAAGTGTGGCTTGGCGTGCGCTTTGGCGTAGTCGAGCACCTCGGCCATGTCGTAGCCGCCGGAGAAGTTTCCTCCGGCACCGCGCACGATGACGAGACCGACGGTCTTCACGTCGCGGGCAATGGCCTCGACGTGCCGATCGAGCGCCTCGAACATGTCCTTGGTCAGAGCGTTGAGCTTCTCCGGCCGGTTCAGCGTGAGAATAGCGGCGCCGTGCCGATCCTCACGCAACACCAGATCGCTGTTGGCGGTCATCTTGGGCGCTCCTCGGGCCGGTTCCACCATCCGCCGCCGAGCGCTTGAAACAGGCCCGCGGTGTCCGAGTAGCGGTTGGCCTCGGCTTGCACGCGCGCGATCTCGGCCTGCTGAGACAGCTGCTCGGCATTCAGCACGGCGACGAAGCTGATCGATCCCAGGCGGTACTGACGCTGAGCCAGAGCGAAGGCGGCGGCGGCGGCCCGAGCGGCCTCGGCGCTCGCCCGCAGCTCGCTCGCATCGGCCTGCAAGGCGCGCAGCGTGTCGGCGACGTTCTGGCAGGCGAGAATCACGGCCGCACGATACTGGGCTGCCGCTTCGTCCAGGGCGGCTTGCGCGGCGCGCCGCCTGTCGAGGAGAGCTCCCGCATCGAACAGCGTCTGAGTGAGCGAGGCGCCCGCGTCCCAGAATCCGGTGTAGGGGCTGAAGAGCCGGCCGATCGTCAAGGCCGCGGATCCGAGGTCGGCATCGATCGAGAACTGCGGCAGCAGATCCGCGATGGCTACGCCGACCTGGGCCGATGCGGCGTGCAAGCTCTCTTCGGCCTCGCGCACATCGGGACGCTGCTCGACGAGCCTGGACGGGACACTCACCGGAAGCTCGAGGGGGAGGCTCAGATCGCTCAGGGTAAAGGTCTCGGCCGGCTCCTCCGAGGGTAGGCGGCCCAGCAACGCGGTGAACGCATCGCGCGTCTGGCCGAGCTGCTTCTCGAGCGGCGGCAGGCTCGCGGCGGTTTGTGCCTCCGCGGACTGCTGGGTGAGCAGATCGAGCTGGCTCGCCGTTCCGAGGCCCCGCTGGTGCTCCACCGTCTGTGTGAGCTGGCGCTGCAGAGCAAGCAGCCGCCGGGTGACGGCGATCTGCTCGCGAAGCGAGGCTTCCTGCACAGCCGTCACCGCGACGTTCGTGCTCAAAGTGACGTAGGTGGCCTCGAGCTCGAAGCGCGCGCTTTGCATCTGCGCCTTGGCCGTTTCGACCGCGCGGCGCACGCCGCCGAAGACATCCGGGGTGTAGCTGAGCGTGAGCTCGGGGGTATAGAGGCTGTAGGTTGCGCTGCTGGCGACCGTCGGAGCAGTGATCGTGCCGGTTGCGAACTTCGAGCGCGCGGCGCTGAAGCCTCCCTGCACGGTCGGGAAGAGGCTCGTCTGTTGCGCCCGATAGAGGGCGTGCGCCTGGCGCAGTGCGGCCTGCGCGGCCGTGACGTTTGGATTGGCCGCGAGAGCCTGCTCGACCAGCCGGTCGAGCTTCGCGGACCCAAAGAGCCGCCACCACTCGGCCGGAATGTCGCGCCCGCTGAGAAAAGCTTGGGCTCCGCCCCCATGACCCGTTGCGCCCGCCGTGCTTCCTTGCACGGGCGCGCTCCCGTAGGTGGTCGCGGCTGGGGGCATCGGGCGCTTGAAGTCGGGTCCGACCGCACAGCCGGAGGCGCCTGCAAGAAGTGCCGCGACGGTGATCAAGACCCATGCGCGGGCTCTCATCGCGTGCTCCACTCGATGGGTCCGCGCCGCTCCTCGGCCCAGTGCTCGATCACGTGATACATGGAGGGGAGCACGAACAGCGTGAGCACCGTGGCGATCGCAAGGCCCCCCACGACGACGGTCGCGATTCCACGTTGCACATCGCTGCCCACACCGGTGTGGATCGCTGCGGGAAGCATGCCGAGGGTTGCCACCGTAGCGGTCATGAGCACCGGCCGCAAGCGCTCGGTCGCGCCCCTCATGATCGCATCGTGCAGCTCGAGACCCGCCTTTCTCACGCGATTGAGGTTCGCGACCATGATGATGCCGTTCTGCACGGCCACCCCGAAGAGGGCGATGAACCCAACCCCGGTTGCAACGTTCAGCGTCTGCCCGGTCACGTGCAGCGCGAAGAGGCCCCCGAGGGTCGCCAGGGGCACGACGCTCAGGATCAGGGCCGCCTGACGCAGCAACCCGGTGCCGACGGTGAGCAGGATCAGCATCAGTCCCATCACCATGGCCAGGATCACGAGGAGCCGCGCCTCGGCGCGGCGCTGGTTCTCGAACTGTCCGCCCCACTCGAGCTGCACGCGGCTCGGATCGAAGTGCACGCGAGCGGCGATCTTCGCCTGGGCTTCCTCGAGGTAGGAGGTGAGATCCCGATCGCGATTGTCGATGCGGATGGTGAGATTGCGACGCCCATTCTCCCGCGTGATGGTGCTCTCGCCGCTGCCCACACGGATGGCTGCGACCTGGGAGAGCGGTACCTGGGCACCCCCCGCGGTGTGCAGAGGCAGATCGCCGAGCGCCTCTGCCGTGTTGCGATCGGCCTCCGTGAAGCGAACCGTGAGCGGGTAGGTTCGCTCACCGACGTAGACCGTGGAGACCGGAGCCTGTCCCACGCCTGTTTGGATCAGATTCTGGATGTCGGTCATTGCGATGCCGTAGCGCGCCGCCCGCGCGCGGTCCACGTCGATCTGGATCTGAGGGATCGGAGGCTCCTGGAATATCGAGGCGCTGGAGGTTCCGCGAATGGTGTAGAGCACATCCACGATCTGCCGCCCGATGCGGCGAAGCTCGCCGAGATCGTCGCCGAAGATGAGGATGACGAGCGGGCTGTGCGCCCCGCCGATCAGGTCGTTGACATTGTCGATGATCGGTTGACTGATGCCGATCGAATACCCGGGAAGCTCGCGGGCCAGGTCCCCGGCGAGCCGGTCGAGAAACTGTTTCTTCGTCTCCCCGTGGGGCCAGGTGTCGTAAGGGGTCAGCCCCACGGGCGCCTCGATATGCGACATGGTCCATGGATCGGTGCCGTCATCGTTGCGCCCGGTTTGCGTCACGACGTAGGAGACCTCCGGATACTTGCGAAGCGCGCGGCGCAGGTCACTCGCCATGTCGCTCGCCTTGTTCAGGGACAGTCCGGTGGGCATCTGGACCTGCAACCACAGCGCACCCTCGTCGAGGTCCGGCAGAAAATCACGGCCGATCGTGACCGCGAGGCCGATCACCGCGAGCAGGGCGAAGATCACCACCCCGTAGATGATCCGCGGCTGGTCGAGGCACGCGGCAAGCAGGCGCTCGTAGAGCTGCGTGAGCCGCTCCAGCCAGCGGTTGTGATAGACGCGGCCGGGCTTGTGGAAGGCGAGATACGCAAGCCCGGGCACGAGCGCGAGCGCGGTGAGGAGCGCACCGAGGAGCGCATAGCCCATCGTGTAAGCCATGGGTGTGAAGAGCTTCGCCTCCGCCCGCTCGAAGGAGAACAGCGGCATGTAGGTCGTGATGATGATGAGGCTCGCGAAGAAGATCGGCCGCGTGACCTGCAGCGCCGCTGCGCGCACCTCGCTCTCGCTCAGCTCCTCCTCGGGGGACGCCTCGCGCCTGCGCAGCACGGCTTCGGTCACGACGATCGCCCCATCCACGAGGATGCCGAAGTCGATCGCTCCGAGCGAGAGCAGGTTGGCGGAGACGTGTGTGAGATGCAGGAACGTGAATACCGCGACCAGAGCGAACGGAATCGCGACCGCGACCACGAATGCGCTGCGTGGGCTGCCGAGAAAGAGCATCAAGACCAGGAACACGAGCCCGATGCCCTCGGCAATGGTGCGGCCGACCTTGTTGACCGTCGCGCGCACCAGCTCGTCGCGGTCGATATAGGGCACGATCCGCACGTCCTGGCGGGCGAGCATGCGGTTGAGCTCCGCGACCTTCGCATGGATGCCGCGCAGTGTCTCGGAGGGGTTCTGGTACTTGAGCATCAGGACGATGCCCTCGATCGTGTCGGGGTTCGAGTCCTTGCCGAGGATCCCCTCGCGCTCCTGGTGGCTGAGCGTGGTGCGACCCAGGTCGCGCACCAGGACCGGGGCACCGTTCACCTCGGTGACGACGGTCGAGCCGATGTCGTCGAGGCTGCGAATGAGCCCCACGCCGCGGATGACGTAGCTCTGATCGCCGCGCGAGACCCGGCCGCCGCCGGCATTGGTGTTGTTGTTGTTGACGGCGTTGATGACATCATCGATACCGATTCGATAATGCTCGAGCTGCTTGGGATCCAGGTCGAGCTGGTACTCGGTGGTGAAACCGCCGAAATTCGTGTCGTCCACGACCCCGGGAACCGACTTCAGGGCCGGAATCACGATCCAGCGCTGAATCTCCGACAGCTCCTGGAGGTTGCGCGTGTCCGACTCGAGCGTGTAGCGGTAGATCTCCCCGCCCGGGCCCGCGACCGGATCGAGCGACGGCGAGGCACCCGGGGGCAACACGGCCCGATTGATGCGCTCCAGCAGACGCTGGCGCACCCAGTAGTCCTCGTAGCCGTCGCGAAACAGCACGGTGATCAGGGACAGTCCGAAGGTGCTGGACGAGCGCATGAGCAGCAGGCCGGGAGTCCCGTTGATCTGGCGCTCGAGCGGCACGGTGATCAGCTGCTCGACCTCCTCGGCGGCAAGCCCGGGCATCTGCGTGGTGACCTGGGCCGAAACGTCGCCGAGCTCGGGGTAGGCCTCGACCGAGAGCGTCTCCCAGGCATACACGCCGAATGCCGCGAACAGGAGCGCGAGGACGATGACCGCCACGCGCTGGCGCAGGCAGAAGCCGACGAACTGATCAATCATTGAGCAGGATTCCGCCGCGCACCACCACGCGCTCGCCCGCTCGCAGACCGGAGTCGATCACGACGGAGGACCCCTCGGTGAGCTGCGGCTGCACGACGCGCCGCTCGAAGGTCCACGGGGCGGTGGCGACGAACACGGTCGTGCGGTCGTTATTCATGAGCAATGCGGACGTGGGCACGACCACGTGCGGCTGGCGCGGGCCGAGCAGGGTGACGGTCGCGAACATATTGGGCTTGAGCGCGTAGCGGGGATTGGCAAACGCGATGCGCAGCTTGTCTCTGAGGGAGTCGGGCTCGAGCACGTCGCTCACGAAGGACACCGTCCCGTGCAGCGTCTGGCCCGGATAGGCGGTGAGGCTCACCTCCGCAGCCTCGCCGCGGGCGACAGAGCCGACATATTTTTCCGGAACGAGTGCGGTGACCCACACGGTGGAGAGGTCGGCGACCGTCATCATGGGCTGAGTGGGATCGTTGACCATGTTGCCGGCCGCCACGGACAGGGCCGTGACGCTGCCTCCGATCGGCGCCCGCAGCATGAGCAGTCGAGACGCCCGCGCCCTGGAGTCCGCGACCCCCAGTGCCTGCAGGCGCGCACGGGTGCGGGTGTACTCGGCGCTGGCCTGGGCTAGGTCGCTTCGGGCCTGATCCACATCGCGCTCGGCGGCGGCGCCGATCTTCAGCTGTCCTTCCTGGCGCGCGAGATTCTTGGTCGCAAGGCGAAACGCATCGGCGGCTTTGTCGTCATCGGCGAAAGCCTGGGCAAGGTCCGGCGAGTCGATGACGGCCAGGATCTGGCCCCGAGCCACCCGGTCGCCCAGTGACACGCGCAGCTCGACGATGCGCCCGCCCAGAGGCGTCAGCACCGCGGCTGTGCGCGCCGGGTTGGCCTCGACGATCCCCGGGAGCACCCAGCGCCCGCTCGTGAGCTCAGCGAGCGCCGGTGCCACGGTCAGTCGCGAGCGGATGGGCGAGCCGTCGGGGACGAGGATTTGCTCGCCACGGTGAATCAGCCCGGGAGTCTCCGCAGCCGAGCCGCGCGCGGGCAGGAGACCGAATCCATGCGTCAGAAGTCCGGCGACGAGGACGACCCCGAGCGCAGCCCCGCCCCAAAGAAACGCGTTCCCTCGCGCCGTCGGCATATGCTCGTGTGTGCCCATGCTCGCTGCTCCGCATCGCTCGACGAGGGCGGCGGATACTATACCACCCACCCTATGCTGTCATAAATCCGAAACATTCTGGCTCGGTGCGGGCCCGAGCCAATCTACCGGCTGCGGGAAACGGTTGCCAGGGGTCGGCTCATCGCAGGTGGCGCGCCTCGAGCGCGGCGACGATGCGCGCGAGCGGCAGGTCGCGGCACCCGAGCAGCACGAGCAGGTGAAAGACGAGGTCGGCGGCTTCCTCGACCACTCTTTCATCGCTCTCCCCGACGGCGGCAAGCGCCACCTCGAGGGCTTCCTCGCCGACCTTCTGGGCGAGCCGGCGCAGGCCCTGGGCGAACAGGCTCGCCGTGTAGCTGCCCTGGGGCTGCTCCGTGCGGCGCTGCGCGATGATGCGCTCGAGCTCGCCGAGGAAAGCCAGGCGCTCCGCCGCGGCGAGCGGCTGGTCGCCGAAGCACGTTCGCATGCCCGTATGACACACGGGGCCACGGGGCCGCGCCGACACGAGCAGCGTGTCGGCATCGCAGTCGCGCCGGACGTCAACGACCTCGAGGCTGTGACCGGAGATCTCGCCCTTTTCCCACAGGCGTTGCTTGCTGCGGCTGAAGAACACCACGCGTCCACGTTCGAGAGTCGTGCGCACGGCCTCGGCGTTCATGAAGCCGACCATCAAGACGGCGCCGGTCTCGGCATGCTGAACGATCGCCGGAATGAGGCCGCCGCCCTTGGCGAAATCGAGCTCTGCAACCTCGGCAAGTGCGAGTGTCATGGCCGAATCTCCTCAAGGCGAGCCCACGGGCGCATGGGGATGCCCGCACCCGCGAGCTCGCGCTTCAAGTCCGGGATGGCGATCGCGCCCGAGTGGAATACGCTCGCGGCGAGTGCGGCGTCCACCCCCGCGTGAGCGAAGACGTCGCGGAAATGCTCCACCGAGCCGGCCCCTCCCGAGGCGACGAGCGGGACGCGGCACAGCGCGCGCACTGCGCGCAGCTGCTCGATATCGTAGCCGCGCCGCACCCCGTCGCTGGCCATGCAGTTCAGGACGATCTCGCCGGCGCCGCGGTCCTGAACCTCTGCCGCCCACGCGAGCGTGTCGCGACCGGAATCGCGCGCGCGGCTCACATCGCCCGTGAGCTCGTAGACTCGATACCCCCCGGGGACGCTCTGGCTGTCGATGCCGACCACGATGCACTGGGCCCCGAATCGGGCGCTCAGGCGGTCGATGAGGCCGGGGTCGGCGAGCGCCGGCGAATTGATGGACACCTTCTCGGCACCGGCATTCAGCACCTCCTCCGCATCGGGCACGGAACGGATGCCGCCGGCAACGCAAAAGGGGATATCGAGCAGGCGTGCGACGCGGCGCACCCACTCGCGGTCGACCGAGCGCTCCTGCGGACTTGCCGTGATGTCGTAGAAGACGAGCTCGTCGGCGCCCTGGTCGCGATAGCGCTGCGCGAGGGCGAGGATGTCCCCCACGACGAGGTGATCGCGAAAGCGAACACCCTTTACGACCTGGCCGGCGCGGACGTCGAGGCAGGGAATGATGCGTTTGGCAAGAATGGCCGCAGCTCCTGAAGGGGTATGCGCTCCTCGAGCAGGGCCTTGCCGCTCACCGCGGCGGCAACCCCGATCCGGTCGAGTGCGCCCAGATCGAGCGCGTCGCGCACGCCGCCGGAGGCCTGCCAGGCGAGCTCGGGAAAGCGCCGTATCCCTTCCCGATACAGCTCGAGGTTGGGCCCGCCAAGGGTCCCGTCGCGATCGATGTCGGTGCACAGCACGTGCCGCAGGCCGGCGGCGCAGTACCGCTCGAGGGCAGACCACAGGCTCACGGTGCCGCCCTGGGTCCACCCGCGGGTGCGCACGCGCGGCTCCCCGTGCGGGTCCAGGCGCACGTCGAAAGCCAGGCACACCCTCTCGGGTCCAAAGCGGGCGAGCCACGCCGCGGCCTCGTGGGGCCGCTCGAGTGCGGCGCTTCCGACCACGGCGCGCTCGACCCCGTTGCGCAGCAGATCATCCAGAGTCTCGGCGGAGCGCACGCCACCGCCCACCTGCAGACTCACGGCAGATTGCGTGGCAAGCGCCACGATGAGGGCGCGATGGGCCGGTGTGCCTGCCTGAGCGCCGTCGAGATCCACGACATGCACCCAGGTGGCGCCGAGTGTCCGATAACGCTGCAGCAGCTCGTGCGGCTCGAGCTCGTAACGGGTCTCGGCCTGAAAATCGCCGCGATACAGGCGCACGCAGCGGCCGGCCTTCAGATCGATGGCGGGCATGAGCAGCATCAGGAGCCTGCGCGAGCGCGCACTCAGCTCACCGCGAGAAAGTTGGCGAGAATCCGTGCGCCCACCGCCCCGGAGCGCTCCGGATGAAACTGCGTGCCCCAGAAATTACCGTGCCGCACCACAGCCGTGATATCCACGCCGTAATTGACCGTCGCAACAGTCTCGGTCGCGCAGGCCGCCGCGTAGCTATGCACGAAGTAGACGTAGTCACCGGAGCTGACACCCTCGAGCAGCGGATCGGATGCGCTCAATGCAAGCTGATTCCAGCCCATATGCGGCACCGGCAGGCCTGGCTGCGGCAAGAGCCGCCCCACCGTGCCCGGCAGCACGCCCAGGCACTCGGTGGAGCCCTCCGCCGAGTGCCGGTAGAGCAGCTGCATTCCGAGGCAAATTCCGAGCACCGGCTGCTCCAGGTGACGCAGCCGCTGCGCGAGCCCTGCGGCGTGCAGCCTTTGCATGGCATCGCGCGCGGAGCCCACGCCGGGGAGAACGACTCGCGGGGCACCCGCAATCTCCGCCGGCTCGCTCGAGATGCGCGCGCGGACCTCCAGCCGCTCCAGCGCAAACTGCAGCGAGGCAAGGTTCGCGCCACCGCTGTCGATGATCACGACTTCCCTCACAGGACGCCCTTCGTCGTGGGGAGATCGAGCCCCTCGCGGCGCAGTGCGGCGCGTAGGGCGCGGCCCACGCCCTTGAAGCAAGCCTCGATCATGTGATGGCAGTTCTCGCCCGTGACGCGCACGTGGATCGCGGCACGCAGGCTCTCGGCGAGAGAGCGGAAGAAGTGCGGCACGAGCTCCGTGGGCAGCTCTCCGATGCGCTCGCGGGTGAGCTTGCCTTCGAATATGGCATAGGGGCGGCCCGAGAGGTCGACCGCGACCTCGGCGCGAGACTCATCCATCGGCAGCAGAAAGCCGTACCGGGCGATGCCCACCTTGTCGCCGAGCGCCTCTCGCAGCGCCTCGCCGAGTGCCAGCGCGCAGTCCTCGACGGTGTGGTGCTCGTCGATGTGCAGATCGCCCTGGCACGCAAGATCGAGCCCGAATCCGCCGTGCTTGGCTAGCTGCTCCAGCATGTGATCGAGGAACCCAAGTCCCGTATGCGCACGCACGACCGCGCAGTCATCGAGCTCGACGCTCACGACGATGCGCGTCTCGCGCGTGATGCGCTCGATGCGGGCGCGCCGAGCCAGAAGCTCCCGCGTGACCCCCGGCCAGGACTCCGCGGCGGTACCGTCGCGGCGCACCCGCAGGCCGCGCACGCCCAGATTGCGCGCCAGCTCGAGATCCGTGTCGCGGTCGCCCACCACCGCGCTGCGCGTCACATCGACGCCCGCATCGCGCATCAGATGTTGAACGAGCCCGGTCGCAGGCTTGCGGCAGTCGCAACCGTCGGCGGGGAAGTGCGGGCAGATCAGCACCGCCTCGAACCTGATGCCCTCCGAGGCGAACGCATCGAGAATGAATCGATGGGCCTTGTCGAACGCGGCGGTGGGATGGGAAGGCGTGCCCAGGCCGTCCTGGTTGCTGACGATCACGAGCCGGAATCCGGCACGCTGCAGCTCGGCGAGCGCGGCGAATACACCGGGCATGAAACGGACTTTCTCGACGGAATCGACCTGCCGGTCGGGGGGCTCCTCGACGAGGGTGCCGTCGTGGTCCACGAACAGGATGGGCGCGGGTGGGGCGCTCATGCGCGTGCTCCGCCGTGCCCGAGCGCCTCGATCAGCCGCGTATTCTGCTCGGGCGTCCCGACGGTGATACGCAGGTGACTGCCCAGACCGGGCTGCGCTCGAACGTCCCGCACCAGAAATCCGGCCGAGCGGGTGCGGGCGAGCGCATCGTCGGCGTCGTGGAACTCGACGAGCAGGAAATTCGCCGCACTGGGGAAAACGCGCGCGACGCGTGCACAGCCGCTCAGCGCATCGAGGAGCCGCGCGCGCTCGGCGCGAATGAGCGCCAGCCGCTCGCGGGAGGCTGCCAGCTCGCGCGGCGCGAGCGCCCGCAGGGTGCATTCGATCGTCTGCTGGGTGAGTGCATACGGCGGGATGATCCGTCGCAGGAGCGCCACCACCGCGGGCGCCGCGATCAGCGCCCCGCAGCGCGCACCGGCAAGACCGTGCGCCTTGGACAAGGTCCGCAGCACGACCAGATGCGGATGGCTTGCGACCTGCGAGGCAAGGCTTTGCGCCCCCGAGAACTCGATGTATGCCTCGTCCACGACGAGCAGGGCGCGGCCGGCGAGCGACTCGGCCAGGCGTACCAGCACGCGCCCCTCGACGGGGTTGCCCGTCGGATTGTTCGGCGAGCACACGTACACGAGCTTCACGCGCTCGGCGCTGCGCTCGAGCACGGCGTCTTCGTCGAGCGCGAATCCATGCTCCGCCCGCAGCGGAACGCGCACGACGCCGGCACCCTGGATCCGGGCCGCGACCGCATACATGCCGAAGGTGGGAGGACACACGAGGATCCGGTCGGCACTCGCGCGACAGAATGCCCGCGTGAGCAGATCGATCGCCTCGTCGCTGCCGCGCGCGACGAGCAGCTCCGGGGGCGTCACGCCGTAGAGCTCTGCGAGGGCTTGCACGAGCGCACGGGGCTGCGGCTCGGGATAGCGGTTGAGGCCTGCAACCGTCGCATCGCTGCTGGATCGCCACGGAAGCTCGTTCGCGTGCAGACGCTCGAGCGTGGGATCCCACGGGGCGTATTCGTAAGGCTCGAGCTCGAGGATCTCGGGTCTCGCGAGTGCGAGGGGCGAGGGCGCGGTATACGCGACAGCGCTCATGGTGAGTGCCTCGCTGCCGTGGCCCCCGAGGTGGTGGAGAGCAGCCCCAGGCGCCGTGTGACTGCAGCCGCATGCGCGTCGAGCCCCTCGAGCCTGGCAAGCTCCACCGCGACCGGACCGAGCGCAGCGAGCCCCTCGGCGGAGAGCTCCTGCACGGTGATGCGCTTCAGGAAGTCGAGGATGGACAGGCCGCTCAAAGCGTGCGCGTAGCCATAGGTCGGCAAGACGTGATTGGTCCCGCTGCAGTAGTCCCCGAGCGGCTCGGGCGACCACTCACCGAGAAACACGGAGCCGGCGCTCACCACTTCGGCGAGCCAGCGGCGCGGCTCGCGAACCTGCAGAATCAGGTGCTCGGGCGCGTACTGGTTTGCTACGGCGCAGGCGCTTGCGAGGTCCGGCACGACGATGCAGCGGCTGGCCGCCAGTGAGTGCTGCAGGATGGTTTGGCGCGAGAGACCTCGGGCCTGGCTCGCGACCGCCTCCACGACGCTCGCGGCCAGCGACGGTGAGGGCGTCACGAGCAGAGCCTGGGATCGAGCGTCGTGCTCGGCCTGGGCAAGAAGGTCGGCGGCGACGAGCTCGGCGCGCGCCGAGTCGTCGGCGATCACCAGCACCTCGGATGGGCCTGCTGGAAGGTCGCACGCCGCACCTTGCGGATCGCTCGCGACCTGCTGCTTGGCCTCGGTCACCCACGCGTTGCCGGGACCGAAGATCTTGTGCACTTTCGGCACGCTCCGGGTGCCGTAGGCGAGCGCGGCGATCGCCTGCGCGCCGCCCACCTTGAAGATCGTCTCGATGCCACACAGCTCTGCCGCAGCGAGCACTGCGGGGTGTGCCGACCCGTCGGGCCCGGGAGGCGTGCACAGCACCCGCTGCGGGCAGCGCGCCAGCCGTGCTGGAACGGCGAGCATGATGACCGTCGAGGGCAGGGGGGCGGAGCCGGCCGGCACGTACAGCCCCACGGATGCAATCGGCCGCACGATGCGCTCGCACCGCACGCCGGGCATCACATCGAGACTGAGCGGGGCGAGCTGCTGAGCGGCATGAAACGCCTCCACGTTCGCGATCGCACGGTGCAGCGCATCGGTCTGTGCGGCCGTGAGCTTGCCGCGTGCCGCGTTGGACTCGGCGCGCGAGACGAGCAGGCTCTCGAGCCTCACGGCATCGAACTGCTCGGTGAAACGCAGCACCGCGGCATCGCCCTGCTCACGCACGGCGCGCACGATGCCCTGGACGCTGCGGGCGAGCGCTTCGCGAGACTCGTGCATGGGACGCGCGAGCGCTGCCCGGCGCTGCGGCTCGTCCAGTGATTGCCACTCGATCAGGCGCATCAGTCGAGCATCTTCTCGACCGGCAGCACGAGCAGGGCGCTTGCTCCGGCCTTCTTCAGACCCTCCAGCGTCTCCCAGAACACGGTCTCGCGGCACACGGCATGCACGGCGACCTTGTCCGGATGCCCCTCGAGCGGAATGATCGTGGGGGTCTCGCAGCCGGGTAGAAGCCGCCGCACCTCCGCGAGTGCGGCACGCGGGGCGTGCAACAGGATGTACTTGCTCTCGCGCACCTGCTGGACACCGTCGATGCGCTTGAGCAGCCGCTCGACCCAGTCGCTCTTCTCCACCGGCAGCTCGACCGGCGTGCGAATGAGCGTCGCATGGCTCTCGAGCACCGTCTGCACCTCGCGCAGGTGGTTGGCTTGCAAAGTGGAGCCGGTGGAGACCAGATCGCAGATCGCATCCGCCCGGCCCAGGCGAGGCGCGATCTCCACCGCCCCGGAGAGGATCACGATATCGGCGGCAATGTCGCGCTCGCGCAGATACTTGTCGAGCAGATACGGATAGGTGGTGGCAATGCGTTTGCCCGCGAGCGACCGAACCGAGTCGAAGGAGGCTCCGTCGGGCACCGCGATGGACAGCCGGCAGCGCCCGAAGTCGAGCATCCGCACGCACTGGAAGCGGGCGGGGTGCCCGCGCGCGGCAAGCTCCAGGCGCTTCTCCTCCAGAACGTTCAGGCCCACCAGGCCCAGATCGCAGACATCCTCCTGCACCAGATCGGGAATGTCGTCGTCGCGCACGAACAGCACATCGAGGGGCATGTTCTCGCCGAACCCCATCAGCTGGTCCTTGCCCCGCGCGAGCTTCAACCCGCAGCGCGCGAGCAGCTCGAGGGACGGCTCGGTCAGGCGGCCGGACTTCTGCACTGCGAGCTTCAGACGCGAGTCCTCGGTCATCCCCCGTCCCCTTGAGACTCGGCCCGCCGGCTGCGCCCGCTCGAGCGCGTGCCACCATTGGCGCCGCCGCGCGTGCTCACCCGGAGCGCCGCGAGCGAATAGCCTCCGTTGCCGGCTGCCAGGAATCGCGCCACACGGCTGATCGTCGTGACGCTCACCCCCGTGATCCGGTGGATCTCGCGGTAGGGCAGGCCGCGCCGCAGCCAGGCGACGACCGCCCACCGGTCGGCCATGGCCTGGATCTCGGCCGGGGTGCACAGGTCGCGCAGGAAGGCGCGGCACTCCTGGGCGCTGCGCAGGGCGGCAACCGCGGCGTAGAGCTGACGCTCGGCGAGCGCCTCCTGGCGGTGCGTGAGGTTGCGATGCGATTTCATTCGGGCGCGATAGCGTAACAGTGCATTGATGCGGCTGGCGCTTGTACCAGCGCACTAACACGCTATCACAACGCACGGGCGAGTGGCAGGTTGAATCGGCTGGGGTGGGACCCCTTCACCCGACCGGCGTGCATAGCTTGGGGCGGCGGGTGCCTGTTGAGGGCCGCGGCTGCCTTGACGGTGTGCGGCGCCGCGCCTAAAATTTCCAGCCACTCATCGAGACCGGCTGAGGGAAAGGCCCTTCGACGCCGGGGCAACCGCCGCGCCTAACCAGCGTGGAAAGGTGCCAACTCCTGCGACCCGCTGCGGCGGGGCGGCAGATGAGCGGTCAGCGCAGCCTCCTGTCCGGCGAAGCAGCCAGGGCGGACGATGGGCGCGACGAGCCCGCCTGGTCCCAGGTGGGTGCTCTGCAGGGGTCTTGGTGAGCCGTTGAGACCCTTTGCGCGGAGCAGTTCAATGTCCACTGTCGAACCCCTGGGTAGCACCAAACGAGTCGGTGAGCCGAGCGTGAGGCACGGTCGCGATTGGGCTGTGCGCGAAGGCATTCTCGAGATCCCTGGAGAGATGCCCCTGTTTCACGGTGGAGCTCTGCGCGGCGCCCGGCTCGCCTGGCGCATGGTGGGCCCGGGTTCGGCGCCCGTCGTGTGCGCGCTCGGGGGTATCTCGGCCCACCGGCGCGTCTGTGCCACCGAGGACCCCCGTGACAGCTGGTGGTCGCAGATTGCAGGGCCCGGACGGCCTTTGGACCCCGGACGGTTCCGCATCCTGAGCTTCGACTTCATCGGCGGCAGCGGCGAGTCGACCGGCCCGGCCCCGGGGGAAGCTTTCCCGAGTGTCTCCACCTATGACCAGGCGGAGGCCTTGCTGCTTCTCCTCAATCACCTGGGGATCAAGTCGTTGCGCGCCTTCGCAGGGGGCTCCTATGGCGGGATGGTGGCCCTTGCCTTCGGGGAGCGGCATCCGGATCGCGTAGCCCAGCTCATCGTGATCGGGGCCTGCGATCGGGCCCAGCCCATGGCGACCGCCTGGCGCGCCATCGAGCGCCGCATCGTTCGGATGGGCATGGAGAGTGGCCGACCCTCCGAGGCGCTCGAGCTTGCCCGTGCGCTGGCCATGACGACCTATCGCAGCTGCGAGGAGTTCGCGGCTCGCTTCGCGGGCCGCCCCAGCCGCGAGGAAGGTCGGTTCGTCTTTCCGGTCGAGGGCTATCTGGTGGCGCGCGGGCGCGACTACGCTGCCCGCTATCACGCCGAGGGCTTTCTGTGCCTCTGCGAGTCCATCGATCTGCATCACGTGGATGCCGCACGCATCTTCGTGCCCACGAGCGCGGTGGCGGTGCGCGAGGACATGCTCGTACCGCTCGCGGACGTGCGAGCCATGGTGGCACGGCTGCCGCAGGCGCGGCTCCACGAGATCTCGTCCGTATACGGTCACGATGCCTTCTTGAAAGAGACCGAGTCGCTGCGGAGCGTGTTTCAGAGCGCGCTCGGGAGCGCAGCATGAGCGAGAATCGCGACCCCGTGACCGAGGCGGTACGCGCCGGCCTCGAATGCGACGAGACCGGCGCTGTCGTGCCGCCGATCCACTTGAGCGCCACCTTCGCGTTCCGCGGTTTCGATGAGCGGCGCACCTACGACTACACACGCTCGGGAAACCCCACGCGCGATGTCCTGGCGCGTGCGCTCGCGCAGCTCGAGCGCGGGCACGGCGGGGTGATCACCGCCACCGGCATGGCCGCCATCACTCTGGTGGGCCATCTGCTGCCTGCGGGCTCGCGGATCGTCGCGCCCCACGACTGCTACGGCGGCAGCTATCGGCTCTTCGATGCCTGGCAGCGACGCGGTGAGCTGCGCGCGGAGTTCGTGAACTTCGGCGACCAGGATGCGGTGCGCGCCGCGCTCGCAACACCGGCGGCGCTCCTGTGGATCGAGACCCCGAGCAACCCGCTCCTTCGAATCACCGATATCGAGCATTTCGCCGAGCTGGGCCATGCAAGCGGTGCGCTCGTTGCGGTGGACAACACGTTCCTCTCGCCGCTGTGGCAACGGCCACTCGATCTGGGCGCGGACCTGGTGGTTCACTCGACGACCAAGTACCTGAATGGTCACAGCGATGTGGTTGGCGGGGCGGTGGTCGCCCGCGGCAAGGAGCACCATGAGCAGCTCACGTGGTGGGCAAACTGCCTCGGGCTCACGGGGGCTCCCTTCGACAGCTATCTCACGTTGCGGGGGTTGCGCACGCTCAATGCGCGCCTGGAGCAGCACGAGCGCAATGCGCGTGCTCTGGCGGAATGGCTTGCCGTGCAGCCGGGCGTTGCGCGCGTGTACTACCCGGGACTCGCAAACCATCCGGGGCACGAGCTCGCCCGTCGCCAGCAGCGCGGGTTCGGTGCGATCGTGAGCCTCGAGCTCGCCGGTGGGCACGAGACCGTGCGGGCCTTCGTCTCCGGTCTGCGCTCCTTCTCGCTGGCCGAATCACTCGGGGGCGTGGAGAGCCTCGTTGCCCATCCGGCCACCATGACTCATGCGGCCATGGAGCCCGAAGCGCGCCGGCGCGCGGGACTTGCCGATGGGCTGATACGCCTGTCCGTGGGAATCGAGGCGCTCGAGGATCTGCGCAGCGATCTGGCCGACGCCCTGGATCGGGCGCGCCGCGCAGGGGCCGCGCCCCGGAGGAAGCTCGCCAAGGTGTGAGCGCTCCGCAGCCAGCTACAGCTGCCTCGCAAGCTCCGCGAGCACGGCATCGCCTGCCGCGCGAGTGGACCATCCTGGCGCGCCGGTCAGCGCAATGTCCGGCGTTCGGGCTCCCCCGGCGATCGCGCGGCTTGTCGCAGTCTCGAGCGCGCGCGCCTCGTGCTCGAGCATCAGTGAGTGCCGCAGCAGCAAGGCGACGCTCAGGATCGTGCCGTACGGGTTGGCGATGCCCTTGCCCGCAATGTCGGGCGCCGAGCCGTGGATCGGCTCGTACAGTCCGCGGCGCCCGTCCCCGAGCGAAGCCGAAGGCAGGAGTCCCAGCGAGCCCGCGAGCATCGAGGCCTCATCGGTCAGGATGTCGCCGAACATATTCTCGGTGACGAGCACGTCAAAGTCCTTCGGGTGGCGGATGAGATGCATCGCCGCGGCATCCACGAGCATGTGCTCGAGCGTCACGTCGGGGAACTCCTCACGCAGCACCCGCGCGCAGGTCTCGCGCCACAGTCGCGAGGTCTCGAGCACGTTGGACTTGTCGATCGACGTGAGCTTGCGCCGGCGTGCACGGGCCAGCCGGGCCGCGGCGCGGGTAACGCGCTCGATCTCCGCGACCGAGTACTCGCACACGTCCGCCGCGCTCGTGGCATCGCGGCGCTTCTCCCCGAAATAGATGCCGCCGGTGAGCTCGCGGACGAAGACGAGATCGACTCCGGCCAGCACCTCGGGCTTCAGAGTAGAGGCATCGAGGAGCGCAGGGTGGGCGATGACCGGCCGCAGGTTTGCGTAAACACCAAGTGCCTTGCGAAGTCGCAGCAGGCCCTGCTCGGGCCGGACTTTTGCGCTGGGTGACGACCACTTCGGACCGCCGATTGCGCCCAGCAGCACGGCATCCGCCGCGAGACAGGCGTCCAGCGTACGTGCCGGGAGGGGGTCCCCGTGCGCATCGATCGCCGCGCCGCCGAAGGGCAGCTCCTCGAGCTGCCACTGATGTCCCCGCGACCGCGCGATGGCCTCGAGGCAGCGCACGCCTTGGGCGATGACCTCAGGGCCGATCCCATCGCCTGGCAGCACGACGATGCGGAAGGAGTCGGTCACGACGTGCCGCTCATGCCCGAGCTTGGGCCGGCATGCTCGTAGGCCTCGATCTGGGGCAGACGCTGCAGCAAGAACCCCAGCTCGTCCACGCCGTTCAAGAGGCAGTAGCGCGCGAAGGCCTCGAGCTCGAAGCTGACCTGCAGACCGCTCCCCAAGCCGAGCGTCAGCGACTCGAGATCGATCGTCACCTCGGCACCCGGATGCGTCATGAGCCAGCGGCTGGTTTGCCCGTCCACGACGACGGGCAGCAGACCGTTCTTCAGGGCGTTATTGCGAAAGATATCCGCAATCTCGGTGCTGATCACGGCGGTGAAGCCAAAATCAAGGAGCGCCCACGGGGCATGCTCGCGGGATGAGCCGCAGCCGAAATTGCGCCCGCCGACCAGGACCCGGCAACCGGCGGACTCGGGACGATTGAGGATGAATTCGGGCCGCGGCGTGCCGTCGGGCGCGTAGCGCCAGTCGGTGAATAGATGCCGCCCAAGCCCGGTGCGCGTGGTCGTGGTCAGAAAGCGCGCCGGAATGATCTGGTCCGTGTCGATGTTGTCGGCCGGCATCACCACGGTGCGCGAGCGGATCAGTTTGAGCATACGGCCACGGGCTCCTTGCAAGCTCGGCTCACTCGTTGAGCAGCTCGCGCGGGTCGGTGATTCGGCCGCGCACGGCGCAGGCGGCGGCAGTGAGGGGGCTTGCGAGCAGGGTGCGGCTTCCGGCCCCCTGGCGCCCCTCGAAATTACGATTGCTCGTGCTGACCGAGTACTCCCCGCGTGCGACCGTATCGCCATTCATGCCGATGCACATGGAGCACCCCGATTCGCGCCAGTCGGCACCGGCCTCGATGAAAATGCGATGCAGCCCTTCGGCTTCGGCCGCCGCCTTCACCTGCTGCGACCCCGGCACCACGAGCATGCGGACGCCGTGCGCGAGCTTACGGCCGCGCAGGACCCGCGCTGCGCTGCGCAGGTCCGACAGTCTCGAGTTGGTGCAACTGCCGACGAACACGACGTTGACCGGGCGGTCGCGCAGGGGTGCTCCGGCCTCGAGCCCCATGTAGGCGAGCGCCCGCGCGAACATCGGGTCGTCGGCGCCGCGCGGCACGCATCCGGTGATCGGCATGGTCATGCCGGGGTTGGTGCCGTAGGTGATCATCGGCTCGATCGCGGCGGCGTCGAACTCCATCTGGCGATCGAACTGGGCGCCCGGATCGGTCGGGAGCATCCGCCAGCTTGCCACGGCACGCTCCCACTCATCGCCGCGCGGGGCGCGAGGCGTATCGCGCACATACGCATAAGTGGTCTCATCGGGGGCAATCATTCCCGCACGCGCGCCAGCCTCGATCGACATGTTGCACACGGTCATGCGCTCATCCATGTCGAGCGCGCGAATCGTCTCGCCGCGGTATTCGATCACGTGACCGGTGCCACCGGCCACGCCGAGGCGACCGATGATGGCGAGAATGAGATCCTTCGCGGTGACGCCGGCTGCGAGCCGGCCGCTCACATCGATGCTCAAAGTTCTGGGCCTGCGCTGCAGCAGGCACTGCGTCGCAAGCACGTGCCCGACCTCGGTCGTCCCGATCCCAAAGGCGAGCGCACCGAAGGCTCCGTGCGTGCTCGTGTGGCTGTCGCCGCATACGACCGTCTTGCCCGGCTGGGTCAGTCCGAGCTCGGGGCCGATGACGTGAACGATGCCGCGCCGTGGGGAGCGCATTCCGAGCAGCTCGACCTGGAAGGTGGCGCAGTTGGCCTCGAGCTGATGGACCTGGCGCGCGGCTGAGTCGACCGTGATCGGTGCGCCGCCGAAGACCTGGTCGGTTCGGGTCGAAGTGGAGTGGTCGAGCGTCGCAATCGTCAGGTCCTTGCGCCGAACCGGCAGATTACGCGCCCGCAGCTCGTCGAAGGCCTGCGGAGAGGTGACCTCATGCACGAGATGCAGATCGATGTACAGGATCGCCGGAGTGTCGGCGGTCTCCGGAACGACTTCGTGCCGCTCCCAGACCTTCTGGAAGAGTGTCTTCGGCCCCGCGCTCGCCATGCTCAAACCGCTGCCTTCTGAGGCGCAACGACCCCGGCAGGGGCCGGCTCCTCCCGCAGCCGGGGGGCGGCGCGCTGCCCGAGCTCGATGTGGTTGATCACCTCCAGGAACGCCTGAGTGCTCGATTCGATGATGTTCGTGCTGACCGCCGAGCCGCGGTAGCTGCGCTCGTTGTGCTCGACGTAGACGACCGCCTCGCCCTGGGCGTCCTCGCCGCCGGTCACCCCGTGCAGCTCGAACTTGCGCAGCAGCACGCTCACGCCCGTCGCCGCTTCGATCGCCTTGAAGGCCGCATCGACAGGTCCGTCGCCGCGCGCCTGCTGCTCGATGCTGCGCCCATCGGTATGCACCAGGCGCACCCGCGCCTCCGCGGGCGCGGTGCTCGCGGTGGTGGTGCGCAGCTCGACGAGACTCCACGGACCTTCCGAGCCATGTTCCGCACGCAGCACGAGCGCCTCGAGGTCGCCGTCGAAGAGCTCCTTCTTCTTGTCCGCGAGCACCTTGAATTCAGTGAACACGCGATTGAACTCGGCCTCGTCCAGCTCGAAACCGAGCTCCTCGATGCGGCGCCTGAGCGCATGCCGGCCGCTGTGCTTGCCGAGCACCAGACTGCTGCGGGGCAGACCCACCTCCTCGGGCCGCATGATCTCGTACGTCGAGTGGTGGCGCAGCATGCCGTGCTGGTGGATCCCCGCCTCGTGAGCGAAGGCGTTCTCGCCCACCACGGCCTTGTTGCGCGGAATGGGCATTCCGGTGATGTTCGCCACGAGCCGTGAGGTGGGGTACAGCCGGCTGGCATCCACCTCGGTCTTCACGTTGAAGAAGGTCTGGCGGGTGCGCAGCGCCATCACGATCTCCTCGAGCGAGCAGTTGCCGGCACGCTCGCCGATACCGTTGATGGTGCATTCGATCTGGCGCACTCCGGCGACGACCGCCGTGAGGCTGTTCGCCACCGCCATGCCGAGGTCGTCGTGACAGTGGACGGAGAGTCGGACGCGCTCGATTCCGCGCACGTTCTTGCGCAGGTAGCGGAACAGCTCCGCGAACTCGTCCGGCACGGTATACCCGACCGTATCGGGAATGTTGACCGTGGTCGCGCCTGCCTCGATGACGGCCTCGACCACCTGCGCGAGGAACTCGAGCTCGGTGCGCGAGGCGTCCTCGGGCGAGAACTCGACATCCTCGCAGAGCTCGCGGGCGATACGCACGCCATCGACGGCGCTGCGAACGATCTCCTCCTGAGCCATATTGAGCTTGTACTGACGGTGAATGGCGCTCGTGGCGAGGAACACGTGCAACCTGTGCCGCGGGGCATCGCTCAACGCGCGAGCGGCCAGCTCGATGTCGCTGCGGTTGCAGCGGGCCAGCCCGCAGATGGTGGTTCCTTGCACCTCGCGCGCGACCGCCTGCACGCTCGCCCAATCACCCGGCGATGCGGCCGGGAAGCCTGCCTCGATCACATCCACGCCGAGCTCCGCGAGCGCACGCGCCACGCGCAGCTTCTCCGGTTGAGTCATGCTGCAGCCGGGGGCTTGCTCCCCATCGCGTAGCGTGGTGTCGAAGATGATCAGGCGTTCGGGATCGGCGACCATGGCTGGCTCCTTGGGGCAACTGGGGTCTCAGGCGCGGCGCTCGTTCAGCCACGGCATCCGTGCCCTGAGCGTGGCGCCCACCTTCTCGATCTGGCGGGACATGTCCGCCTTGAGCAGCTTCTTGTACTTGCGCCGCCCGGTGGCGTATTCCTTGATCCACTGGCGAGCGAACTTTCCTTCCTGGATCTCCTTGAGGATCCGGCGCATCTCGTGCTTGACGTGATCGTCGATCACGCGTGGGCCGCGAGTCAGGTCGCCGTACTTCGCCGTCTCGCTCACGAACCGATGCATCTTGCTGATGCCGCCTTCGTGCAGCAGATCCACGATGAGCTTGAGCTCGTGTAGACACTCGTAGTAGGCCACCTCGGGCTGGTAGCCGGCCTCGACCAGAGTCTCGAAGCCCTTCACCACGAGCTCGGTCGCACCGCCACAGAGCACGGCCTGCTCGCCGAACAGGTCCGTCTCGGTCTCCTCGGCAAAGGTGGTCTCGAGCACGCCTCCGCGGGTGCCTCCGATCCCATGCGCATACGCGAGCGCCTTGGCATGCGCCTTTCCGGTGGCGTCCCGCGCCACGGCGATGAGGCACGGCACGCCGCGCCCTTGCTGGTACTGGCGCCGCACGAGATCTCCGGGACCCTTTGGAGCGATCAGTACGACGTCAAGATCCTTGCGCGGGCGGATCTGACGGAAGTGAATGTTGAATCCATGCGCGAAGAGCAGGGTGGCCCCGCGCTTGATCTCGGGAGCGACCTCCGCGTACAGCCCGGTCTGCACCAGGTCGGGAACGAGCATCGCGATGAGATCCGCGCCACGCACCGCATCGGCCGGCGCGGCAACTGCGAGCCCGTCGCGGCGCGCCTTCTTCCAACTCTCTCCGCCCCTGCGCACGCCCACGACGACATCGTGGCCGCTGTCCTTGAGGTTCAGTGCGTGCGCACGGCCTTGACTGCCGTAGCCGAGCACGGCAATGCGCGCGCCCCGGAGAGCCTTCTTATCGACATCCTTCTGCGAATACAGCCTCATCAGTCTTTCCCCATGTGAAAAACCCCGCACCTACCCCTCTTGTCGAGGGCCGGTGCGGGGTTCTTTGGTTCGCTTGAGAGCTCTGACTTCAGTGAGCGCGACCGACCCGCACCGGCCCCGTAAGGAGCAGCAGTCCCGCAAGCAGCAGCGCCAGAGGCGCGCAAGCATCCAAGATCGTGCGGGCGAGGAGTGCGGTCATCGTCGTCGTTGCAATTCGGTTGACGGGCGAATGCATATCCGAGAATCCACGGATGGGAGCACAATCGATGCAATGTTGTCAATCGACGCCATTTCGAGGTGGTGATGCGTGTCCTGCGATAGCGGTTTGATCGAGCGATCGGCTGCGGCTCGCCCCTTATGGCTCGTGACCGAGAGCGGGCTTGCCGCCTGGGCGGCCTCTCAGCCGGCGCTCGTGGCGAGCTGGGTGCAGGCGCACGGCTTTCAGGCTGAACGCCATCGCGTGCTCACGCTTCCGGGGGCGGAGGGCGGCATCCAGGGCGCTGTCGCGGGCCTTGGACCGCTGCGCGGGCTCGATGAGCTGAGCGTGTGGCACGCGGCGGCCGTTCAGGATCGCCTGCCCCCGGGAGATTACGTGCTAGCCACCCCCCTGGCGCACGATGCGGCCACACGCTTCGTCGTGGGTTGGCTCATGGGCGCCTATCGAATCACCCGCTATCGCAGCACGCCACAGCCGCGTTCGGCCGCGCTCGTTGCCCCACCGGAAGCCGACCTGCGATATGCGGCCGCCGCTGCGCGCGGCATGACGCTCGCGCGCGATCTGATCAATGCCCCCGCCAACGAGCTGGGGCCCGCCGAGCTCGGTGCGGCCGCCATGGCACTTGCGGAGCGATTCGCGGCGCGATGTGTGGTGCTCCAGGCAGGCGAACTGGAGGATTACCCGCTCGTCCGCGCGGTCGGAGCGGGCAGCCCACGCGAGCCCAGGGTCGTCGATCTGCGCTGGGGTGAGGGCACACGGCCCCGGGTGACCCTCGTGGGCAAGGGTGTCTGCTTCGACAGCGGCGGGCTCGACCTGAAGCCCTCATCCGCCATGCTGCTCATGAAGAAGGATATGGGCGGTGCCGCCTGTGCGCTCGGGCTGGCCAGCCTGCTCATGGAGCTCGAGGCGCCGATCTGCCTGCGAGTGCTCCTGCCGTGTGTCGAGAACAGCATCGATGGGCGCGCGTACCGCCCCGGGGACGTATTGCGCTCCCGCAAGGGGCTTACCGTGGAGATCGGCAATACCGATGCGGAAGGGCGCCTGGTGCTGGCCGATGCCCTCACGGAGGCCGATGGCGAGCGGCCCGAGCTTCTCATCGACCTGGCCACCCTCACGGGCGCGGCCCGCACGGCGCTCGGCCCAGAGCTGCCGGCCGCCTATTCGCCCGATCCCACGCTCCTCGAGCAGCTGCAAAGGCTTGGACAGCTGGAAGCCGACCCAGTGTGGCCGATGCCCCTGTGGTCGGGCTACGACGATGAGCTCGCAAGCAAGATCGCAGATCTCGGCAATGTCTCCCAGACGGCGTTCGCAGGCTCGATCATCGCCGCGCTGTTCCTCAAGCGGTTCGTCACCGCGACACGTGCTTGGCTGCATCTGGACCTCTACGCTTGGAACCCCAAGGAGCGCCCTGGGCGCCCCATCGGTGCCGAGGGGCAGTGCATCAGGGCACTCTACCGCCTGATTCGCGCGCGCTTTGGGTGAGCGACCCCCGAGCGTGGCAGCCTCGCGAGCCCCTGTTGCGGTGCACTCGATCCAGCGCGGCGCTCACCGTGGGCGCCTCCAGCCCGCACGTCGCGCCTTCCGTCCGACCCGCACCCTGCAGCCTTGCGTTATCAACCGGGCTGCGAGGCGCGGGTTTTTTGACCTTGCGTCAACTTCGCTCCGAACTGAAGCTCGTCGGGTCAGTCTCATCAGGTATCGAGGCTTCCGATCGCGACGCGGAACACCGGGATTGCGGCGCGCCGGTCGAGGAGGATCGGCCCTTCCCGGCGAACGGGTATACATGTTGCTTGGGCTTTCCAGGCTGCCTTGGGCACAGCTCAAAGACTTTGACCGTCAATCTCGCCCGCGCATCGAGACGAGGACCGAACGGCGCGGTGCGCGTTGGACATATGACGTCATCGTGCGTGTCGAAGTCGCGCAGCACAGGGCGCTGCAAACAGCAGCAGGGGACTGCTCGATGGGAGTGCAGAGCTGGCGTATTGCGAGCCAATCCGGGGCAACCGCACGGGTCCCGAGCCGGGCGTTGCCTCTCGAGGGTGCCCACGGTCATCTGACTCGCAGGTCGGAAAGCCTCAGAGCGGTGGCTCGAGCGCGAGCGGAGTTGTCAGTGCGCGAGGCAGCGGTTAGAGTTCATGCGCAATACGTCGATGCGTGGTCTGAGCGCCGAAGAGCGCGCGTCACACGCGGCAAACAGATTATTGAGTTGAGCACTACAAGGGTTTTCCCGGGGAGTTCCGCTTCTGAAAGCCTCTGCTCACCTGCGAAGGGCAGGGCGGCACTGCACAGAGAATGTCGCGAACGCTGCGAGTCCCGGGATGCCAGCCCGCCGATGCTGGACTTGCGTACCGCTCGAAACGTAGCTACTTTGCGACGCTCACCGGAAGACTGACCACCCCCCACAACTGGACGAAACTGATTCGCTGCAAGCATGGCCAGCTACTCATCTCCGACTCCCGAATTGTTATCGCGCCGGATACTCGTCTTCATCATCGCCGCCGCCGTTCAGGTGGGGCTTTTCGTGATTTTCGAAACGGGTATGGCGAGCAGGATCATCAACGTGGTGGCCCCACCGATCCAGACCGACATCGTGCAGGAGGTCCAGAAGCGCGACCAACCTCCGCCGCCCCCGCCCCCGAAGATGGAGCGACCGCCGGTCGAGGTGCCTCCCCCCGATGTGGCGATCAACGTGCCGGTGGAGACGAACACCACCGCCATCACCGTGGTTAGGACGCCCAAGCCGCAGGCGGCCCCCCCTGCCCCCGTCCACCGGGCCGTCATCCGCGGGGCGATGATCGACGTGAGGGGCTCGGGCAGTACCGATGACTACTACCCGGAGGCCTCGCGGCGGCTCGAGGAGCAGGGCACGGCCCTTGTTTACGCATGCGCTGGAACTACAGGGCGCATCGAGGGCAGTCCGAAGGTGGAGAAGAGCTCCGGCTCCTCCCGCCTGGATCAGGCGGCCCTGCGGTACGCGCAGCATGCGCACTATCACCCGGCCACCGAGGATGGGAAGCCCATTCCGGGATGCACCAGGTTCGCCGTCACCTTCCGGCTGACCGGCTGATTCGAGATTTTCTACATCAGGGGCGCATCATGGCGCCCCTTGCTTTAAGACCGAGGAAACTATGGAAAACCAAGCTGCAGTAACCAATCCCTATGGGCCGATGGCGCTCATTACCAATGGGAACATGCTCTCCCACGTGGTGCTCGTCATTCTGCTCCTCATGTCGCTTTTCTCCTGGTACGTGATCCTCACCAAGCTGTGGGATCAAAGCAGGCTGAAGAAGGCCGCGCGCGTGGCCGAGAAGCAGTTCTGGACGGCCCCCTCGATCAAGGACGGTGTCGAGCGCTTGAAGAAGGGCGACGACTATCGCGCCATTGCAGAGGAAGGCCTCCGCGCCCAGTCGCATCACGACGGCCGGCTGACCGATCGCATTGATCTGAATGAGTGGATCACGATGTCGCTGCAGCGCGCGGTCAACAACGCGAACACCAAGCTGCAGACGGGAATGGGATTGCTCGCCTCGGTCGGATCGACCGCTCCGTTCGTCGGCCTCTTCGGAACCGTCGTCGGCATCATCCAGGCGCTCGTGTCGATCGGCCTCTCCGGTCAGCCGAGCATCGACAAGGTGGCCGGGCCCGTGGGCGAGGCGCTCATCATGACCGCGTTCGGTCTTGCCGTCGCGGTGCCGGCGGTGCTCGGGTACAACTGGCTCGTGGGCCGCAATCGCACGGTGCTCGAGGGCCTGCGGAACTTCGCAGCCGATCTGCATGCCTACCTGGTGGGCGGCGCGCGCGTGGGCGGCAGCGAGGTGAACGCCACGCGTCCGATGGCCGCCGCTGCGGCTCCTGCGACGGCAGCGGCCGCCGGGCGCAAGTAGGCGCGGCGTCCCTTCAAGCGCGAGCAGGACCCAAGCCATGTCAATGAATGTCGGACCTTCGAGCGGCGGCGACGACCCGGACCTCAATTCGACCATCAACACCACGCCGCTGGTCGACATCATGCTGGTGTTGCTGATCATCTTCCTGATCACCATCCCGGTCATCAACAAGATGATCCCGGTGCATCTGCCGAACGCGGTGAACATCCCGACGCAGACCAAGCCGGAGAACATCACGATCGCGGTGACTCAGGACGGCAACATCTACTGGAACAACGGCCTGGTGCCCAGCTCGCAAGCCCTGCTGGACGATGTGAAGAAAGCGGCGATCAAGGTACCGCAGCCGGAGATCCACATTCGTGCCGATAAGGATACGCGGTACGAGTCGGTCGGCCGCGTGCTGTACGCCATTCAGCGCGGCGGCATCGTCAAGGTGGGATTCATCACCGAGCCCGACCGCAACACGCTGGCCAGATTCCTGTCCATGCAGCACTGAGCTCCGGGAGAACTGCGACCATGTCGATGAACGTAGGCACAAGCTCGAGCGAGGAATTGGTGGATATCAACACCACTCCTTTGATCGACGTGATGCTGGTGCTGCTCGTGATGCTGATCATCACGCTGCCGATCATGACCCACGCCGTCAAGCTCGACATGCCCAATCTCAACAACCCGCCGCCGCCCCAGCAGCAGCCGGAGATCATCGATCTGGAGATCGACTTCGACGGCACGATCATCTGGAATGGCAACGTCGTGCCCAATATGGACACGCTCGAGGGGTATTTCCGCGACGAGGCGAAGAAGGATCCGCAGCCGGAGATCCACCTGCGCCCTGACCGGCACGTCAAGTACGACTACGTGGCGAAGGTGCTGGCGGCGGCACAACGGAACCACATGGTGAAGATCGGAATTGCTAATACGGCGGAATTCAATCAGTAATCCGATACTCCCCCATGAACAAGCCCAAGCTTGGAACGACGCTCCTGCTGAGCGCCACTTTCACCGGAGCATTTGGCTTGACGCTCGGCGCCCGTGCGGCGCACGCGGCAGATAAGGACAAGTCCAAGCAACATCAAGTCAGTCAGCCTTTCTTCAAGCCTCTCAAGGCGGCGCAGGATGACGAGCAGGCTGGCAAGTATCAGGAGGCGCTCGCCGAGCTCGACAAAGCAAGAGCGTTGCCAAAGCCCACGCCGTGGGACACGCACCTGGTCAACGAGCTGTCGCTGCTCGCGTATTCGAAGACCAATGACCTGCCGGACCTGGCAAAGGCGCTCGAGGCGACGGTCAACGATGGGTTCACCGAGCCGGCCGAGGTCAACAGAGACTTGAAGGTCCTCGCGGGCGTGTACTACCAGCTCAAGGACTACGGCAAGGCTGCCGATTACGGTATTCGCTCGATCAAAGCCGGCGATACGGATAACAACACGTACACCCTCGTGAGCCAGGCGTACTATCTCCAGAATGATCTGAAGAACGCCGCAGAGTTCACCCAGCAGTACGTGAACGCTACGATCCAGAAGGGACAAGTGCCCAAGGAGGCGCTACTCCAGCTCCTGAAGAGCTCGTGCCTGAAACTGAACGACTCAGCGTGCGTGAGCCATTCGCTGGAGCAATTGGTGACGTACTACCCGAATCCCGAGAACTGGCGGGAGCTGATGGGCACGGACCCCGTGCTGCAGTCGAAGCGGACCGAGAGCAGCGATCTGGACATGTTCAATGCCTATCGGCTCTCAAACGACGTCAACGCGTTGGATATGCCCGGACAGTACATCGAGATGGCGCAGTTCGCCATGGAGTTCGGATCCCCCGGCGAGGCACAACAGGTTCTTGAGAAGGGCCTCGGCAGCAACGTTTTTAGCGACGCACGCAGCCGCGATCGCGCCGAGACCCTGCTCGCAACGGCGAAGAAGCAGGCGGTGGCCGATCAGGCCTCGCTGCCGAAGCTCGAGCAGGAGGCGGCGGCCTCTCGCACAGGGGACAAGGATGTTGGCGTCGGCATCGCCTATCTGAGCTACGGCCAATACGACAAGGCGGCGGATCTGCTGGGCGAGGGCTTGATGAAGGGCTCTCTCCGCAATCCGGCGCAGGCGCGGTTGCTGCTCGGGATCGCGCAGCTGAAGGCTGGTAAAAAGGATGATGCGCTCAAGAGCTTCCAAGCGGTCAAGGGCGACCCGGCATTGGAGCGGCTCGCCGATCTGTGGAGCATCCACGCTCGAGGTGATGAACACACGGTCGCCAGCCGCTAGCTTGGCTTGCTCGAACGTACCAGACATATCCTTGGCTGTAGAGCCTCGAGCCGCGAGACCAGCGATGAGTCTCCGGCAACGATTCGTGCGGCCTCGTGTTAACCTCCAGCGAAATCCTCAGCACCCCAGCAGCGCCTTACACTAGGTTTCCAATGAAAAATCTCAAGCTCACCGTGGCGCTCGTATCGAGCGCCATCCTGATTGGCGCACTGACGCTCGCCCCGGGCGGCGGAGTCCGGGCAGCGGACCAGAGCAAGAACACTGTCAGCAAGGAATTCGCAAAGCCTCTCACCGCGGCGCGCGAAGCGATCAAGCGCGGCGAGTACCGGGAGGCCATCGATCAGCTGGACAAGGCCCGGGCGTTGCCGAAGGCGACCCCATGGGAAACCCACGTGATCAACGACCTGGGGGCCTATGCCTACGTCAAGACCGGGAACTTGCCGCAGGCGGCCCGAGCGATGGAGGCGCTGGTCGGCGATGGGTTCACGCCGCCGGCGGAGGCGAACAAGTACGTGAAGTCGTTGGCAACCATCTATTTTGGCCTGAAAGACTACGGCAAGAGTGTCGATTACGGCACGCGAGCGATCCGCGGAGGCTTCGGCGACGCCAATACGTACACGTCGGTGAGCCAGGCCTACTACTACAAGGGCGACGTACGGAACGCGATGAAATTCACGGAAGACTGGGTGAACGATGAGGTGAAGCGCGGCGAGACGCCGAAGGAATGGCAGCTGCAGATCATCCTGAGCTCCTGCGAGAAGCTGGAAGACCAGGCGTGCGTGACGCGTTCGTTCGAGCGCTTGGTGACGTACTACCCGAAGCCCGATTACTGGCAAAACCTCATGGAAGGGTTGTTCCGCTCCAAGGAGGCCGAGCGCAGCGATCTGCTCATGCTCGACGTTTATCAGCTCGCCTACGATGTCAACGCGATCTCCAAACCGCAGAACTACCTCGAGATGGCGCAGCTCGGCTTGGAGCTCGGCTCCCCGGGCGAGTCACAGCAGGTTCTCGAGAAGGCCTTCGGTAAGAATGTCTTCACCGCGCAGCGTGACCGCGAGCGCGCTCAGCGCCTGCTCGCCTCGGCAAAGACACAGGTGGCCTCCACTCAGGCATCGCTCCCGAAACTCGAACAGGAAGCCATGGCGTCTGCGACGGGTGAAAAGAGCGTTGCCCTCGGCACGGACTATCTCAGCTACGGCCAATACGACAAGGCGGCCGAGCTGCTCAGCCAGGGATTGATGAAGGGCGGTGTCCAAAACCCCGCACAGGCGCGGTTGCTCCTCGCCATCGCCCAGTTCAAGGGGGGCAAGAGGGACGACGCCCTCAAGACCTTCCGCAAGGTCAAGGGCGACCCCGCTTTGGAGCGGCTCGCGAATCTGTGGAGTCTGCACGCCCGTGGCGAGGCGCGCACGGTCGCCAGCCGCTAGTAAGGAGACGGTTTCCAATGCCAATCAAGACGGGCGATCGCATGCCGCAGGGCACGCTCAAGGTGATGAGCTCCGGCGGCCCCAAGGACATCTCGACCGATGAGCTCTTCAAGGGCAAGAAAGTCGTCCTGTTCTCCGTGCCGGGTGCATTCACGCCGACGTGCGATGCCAAGCACCTGCCGGGCTTCCTCAAGCGTGCAGGGGAGTTGCGGGCGAAAGGGGTCAACACCATCGCGTGCATGGCGGTCAACGACGTGTTCGTGATGAATGCCTGGGGCAAGTCCTCGGGTGTTGGCGAGGAGATTCTCATGCTCGCCGACGGCAACGGCGATTACGCCAAGGCGCTTGGACTCACGATGGACGGTAGCCGCTTCGGGATGGGCACCCGGGGCCAGCGCTTCGCGCTCGTCGTGGACGATGGCATCGCCAAGCAGGTCTACGTCGAGGCTCCCGGGGAATTCAAGGTCTCAGCAGCCGAGCACGTGCTGGCGAACCTCTGATACCGGGGGCGCCTGCCACGAGCTCCTCGCCAGGTGCTACGAGAGTAGCTTCTCCATCTGCGGGACGATCTCGAAGAGATCACCCACCAACCCGATGTCCGCGACCTCGAAGATCGGCGCCTCGGGATCCTTGTTGATCGCGACGATCGTGCGTGCGTCCTTGATTCCGGTGAGGTGCTGGATCGCGCCGGAGATGCCTACCGCCACATAAAGCTCCGGGGCGATGATCTTGCCGGTCTGACCGACCTGCATCTCGTTGGGTACGTATCCCGCATCGACCGCCGCCCGTGAGGCACCCACGGCGGCGCCGAGCTTCTCGGCCAACCGGTACAGGATCTCGAAACCCTGGGCGCTGCCCAGAGCCCGACCGCCCGACACGACGCGCCGGGCGGTCTGCAGGTCAGGCCGGTCCGTCTTGGCCTGCGACACGCCGACAAATCTCGTATGCGTCGGCAGCTTCGAGGTAGGCCTGAAAGACTCGATGAGGGCCGTCCCGCCGGCCGCTGCGGCCTGAAACGAGGCCGTGCGGACCGTCCCGACGATGACCGGAGCCGACTCGTCCACCTCCACGGTGAGGATCACGTTTCCGGCGTAGATCGGACGCCGGAAGCAACGTGCACCTTCGACGGCCATGATGTCACTCACCTGCGGAGCATCGAGCAGCGCGGCGAGCCGCGGCAGGAGGTCCTTGCCGTAGGTCGTGGAGGGTCCGAGCACGTGGCTGAAGCCAGCCGCTGCCTGGACGAGCTGCGGAGCCAGTACCGCCGCAAGCGGATGCTCGTTCGCCGGATCCTCGATCTTGAGGACTCGATGCACCCCTTGCAGACGTGCGGCCTGTTGCGCAACGGCGGTTGCATCGGCGGCGCACACCGCTACGGTGACTTCCCCGCCCGGGATGGCGCGGGCACAGCTGACGCATTTGGCCGTGCTCGGATTGAGAGTGGCACCATCGTGCTCCGCGATGACCAGTACCTTCGCCATCAGAGCAGCCCCTTCTGCCGGAGTGCCGCGACGAGCTCGCCGGCATCGCTCACGCGGATCCCCTTCTGTCTCTGGGGAGGGGGCTCGAAGCGCACGGGTTTGATCCTCGGCCGGGCATCCACCTCGAGACTGCTCAGTGGGATCGTGTCGAGAGGTTTCTTCTTCGCCTTCATGATGTCGGGTAGCTTCACGTAGCGCGGCTCGTTCAGGCGCAGATCGGTCGTGAACACGGCCGGCAGCTCGACTTCCAGGGTCTGAAGGCCGGCATCGACCTCGCGGAGAACCTTCGCCCGCTCACCTGACAGCTCGATCTTCGATGCAAACGTTGCCTGGGGCCGGTCCCAGAGCGCGGCGAGCATCGGCCCGGTCTGGCTGTTGTCCTCATCGATCGCCTGCTTGCCGAGGATCACCATGAGGGGCTGCTCGCGACGCACCAGCGCCAGCAACGCCCGGGCGATCGTCAGCGGCTCGAGTCCGAGCGGACCGCTCGGAACCGCGCTGGTGTCCACCCAAAGCGCCCGGTCGGCGCCCATCGCGAGCGCCGTACGCAGTTGCTGCTGGCACTCCGTGGTGCCCAAGCTCGCCACGACCACCTCATCGGCTGCGCCGCGTTCGCGGATGCGCAGCGCCTCCTCGAGCGCGATCTCGTCGAAGGGGTTGATGCTCATCTTCACGCCGTCGACGGCAACCCCGTTGCCGTCCGCCTTGACGCGCACCCGAACGTTGTAATCAACGACGCGCTTGATGCCTACCAGTATCCGTCGCATCGGGTTGTCACCCATTCGAGGCCGTACGCGGCCTTGCAGCTGCGCGCTGCGGCAGCTCACGTTGCTGCTCGACGAACTTGGCTCGGATCTTCTCGGCCGTGTCCTGGAGGCGTGGCACGAAGCGTTCGACGGCCACGCGCGTTGGCACCGCCGAGGCGGCGTAGCGCACTGCGACCGTGGCGAGGACGCGGTCGTCGACCACGACGGCAACCGCCAGACCGACCTGCTCGGAGACACGTCGCGTACGCACGGCGGTGGCATAGCCTTGCTCGCGCGCCTCGCCGAGGATCCTTTCCAGCTCGGTGCGGCTTCGAGCAAGCTGATCTTCCTCACGCTGCGAGCGGCTGAGGATCTCGAGCAGACAGTCGCGCTGCTCGGCAGGACAGAAGGCGAGAAACGCGCGACCGGAGGAGGTCGTCAAGAGCGGCAGGCGCAGTCCCGCGCTCAGACGCTCCACCGCCAGCGGGCTCGCGTGATCGGTCGTGTCGCGCACCAGCATCGAGGTGCCCGAGGGTGAGGCGAGCGACACGGGCCACACGATCTCCTTGCAGAGCTCGTTGATGCAAGGTCGCGCGATCTCCGTGATCCAGGCCTCGTCATCGAAACCGTCCGCCAGGCTGCGAACCAGCACCGTGAGCCGGTAGCGATCATCGGTCTCGTCACGGTACACGAAGCCGGCGAGGCTCAGTGTCTCGAGGATGCGGTACGTGGTCGTACGTGGGAGCTTGATCTCGCTGGTCACCTCGGAAACAGTTGCTCCATCGCGGCGATTGAGGACTGCGAGCGCCTCGAGGCCACGGATAAGTGCGCGGATGGGTCGAGTCGATTCCATGTTCGTAGTGAACACCTGACTGTTGGGGGTGGCAGAGTTTAGAAAGCGCGCGACCGCCTGTCCAACGGGTATATTCCAGGGGGAACGGTTCTCAGGATGTTTTAATGATGCTCGCGTACGCTCTCCGCCGTTCGGCGGCCTTCATCCCCACGCTTTTCCTGATCGTCACGGTGTCTTTCTTCGTCATTCGGCTCGCCCCGGGTGGACCCTTCGAGGCAGAGCAAGGGCTGCCGCCCGAGGTCAAAGCGAATCTGCGGGCTGCGTACGGGCTCGATCAACCGCTGATCGTGCAATATGGCAGATACGTCCGGGGCCTGCTGCACGGAGAGCTCGGGCCCTCGCTGCGCATGCGCGACATCTCCGTTTCCGAGCTCATCGCGCGCGGCTTTCCGGTCAGTGCGACACTCGGTGCGGCCGCCGTGGCGGTGGCCCTCCTCGCCGGCATTCCGCTCGGAATCGGCGCAGCGCTGCGCAGGCACTCGTTGCTCGACCACCTCGCCACGGCCTTCGCAGTTGCAGGGCTCGCGCTCCCGAGCTTTGTCATCGGCCCGCTGCTCGCTCTGGTTCTCGGCGTGCACCTGCACTGGTTCGCGGTGGCCGGATGGCAGCTCGATTTGTCCCACCTGGTCCTGCCTGTCCTGACGCTCGCGCTTCCGGTGGTCGCATACGTCGCGCGGCTCACTCGCGGCAGCTTGCTCGAGACGCTGCGCGCGGATTTCGTGCGCACGGCGCGCGCCAAGGGGTTGTCCGAGAGGCAGGTGATCGTGCGGCACGCGCTGCGTCCCGCACTGCTTCCCGTCGTCAGCTACCTCGGACCCGCGGTGGCGGCGATCGTCACCGGCTCGCTCGTCGTCGAATCGGTGTTCGGCCTGCCAGGTACCGGCCGGTATCTGGTACAAGGCGCGATCGATCGCGATTATCCGCTCGTCATGGGGATGGTGATCCTGTACGGCACGCTCACGCTGGTTGCGAATCTCGCGGCCGACCTGCTTTACGGCTGGCTCGATCCGCGAGTGCGACATGCTTGAGACCGCGACCGTCCCGGTGAGCTCCTGGGCGCGCTCGTGGGGGCGCGTGCGGCGCAGCCGTTCGGCATGCGTTGCGGCTGCCGGACTCGGTGCCATCGCGCTGCTGGCCGCCGTGGGCCCGATGTGGAGCGGGTTCCCTTACGACAAGCTCGACTGGCAGCACCTCGCGGCTGCCCCTTTCGCCACGGCGCACTGGCTGGGCACCGATCGGCTGGGGCGCGACCTGTATGTGCGGACGCTCTACGGTGTGCGCCTGTCCCTTGCGATCGGGCTGACGGCGACCGCCATCAGCGTCGTGATCGGGGTGGCCTGGGGAGCCACTGCCGGCTTTCTCGGCGGACGCGTCGATGGCGCGATGATGCGCATCGTCGATGTGCTCAACGCGCTGCCGTACTTGTTTCTGGTCATCGCGCTCACTGCGCTCTTCGGGCGTGGCAATCTCTATGTGCTGTTCCTTGCGATCGGCGCGGTGGGATGGATCACGATGGCGCGCATCGTGCGCGGCCAGGCGGTCTCCCTCAGGCATCGAGCCTTTCTCGAGGCCGCCGTGGCCAGCGGTGCTGCCACCCCTCGCATCCTCACGCGGCACGTCGTACCGAACGTGCTGGGGCCGGTCGTCGTGTATGCCGCGCTCACGATACCGCAGATGATTCTGTTCGAGAGCTTCCTGAGCTTTCTCGGGTTGGGTGTTCAGGAGCCGCTTGCAAGCCTGGGCACGCTGGTTCGCGACGGCGCCGAGCAGATGGGCTCCGCGCCCTGGCTGCTCATCGTGCCTGCGAGCGTGCTCGTCGTGCTGCTGCTGGGTTTCAATCTGCTGGGCGATGGCTTGCGCGATGCGCTCGATCCGCGCGACGCGTGAGGATCGGCCGGTGCTCACGATCGAGGAGCTGCAGGTTCGCTATGCCACGCCGGCGGGAGAGGTGGCGGTCGTGCGCGACCTCTCCTTGCACATCGAGCCCGGCGAGTGTCTGGGCGTCGTCGGTGAGTCGGGCGCCGGCAAGAGCCAGGCCTTCCTCGCGGTGATGGGGCTCACGGGCGAGCGAGCGCAGGTGTCCGGTCGCATCCGGTTTGGAACGCTCGAGCTCTCCGGCCTTCGCACGGAAGCCTTGAACCGGGTGCGTGGCGCGAGCATTGCGATGATCTTCCAGGATCCGTCCACATCGCTCACCCCACATATCGCGATCGGAGATCAGATCGCCGAGGTGATCGTGCAGCACCGAGGCGCCTCGTGGCGCGAGGCGCGCTCGAGCGCGCTGGCCCTGCTGCGGCGCGCGGAGGTCAACGATGCCGCGCGGCGGCTCGGACAGTATCCACACGAGCTCTCGGGGGGCATGCGGCAGCGCGCGATGATCGCCATGGCCCTGGCTTGCGATCCGCGTCTGCTCATTGCCGACGAGCCCACCACGGCGCTCGATGTGACGGTGCAGGCTCAACTGCTTGCGTTACTGGCCGAGCTCAAGCGCGAGCGCGGGATGGCCATTGCTCTCATCACCCACGACCTGGCGGTCGTCGCGGGGCTCGCCGACCGGGTCGCAGTGATGCAGCGCGGGCGCATCGTCGAGAGCAAGCCGACGAGTGAGCTGTTCGCCTCCCCCGAGCATGCGCACACGCGCGCCTTGCTCGACGCGGCACGCGCCGAGATGCGCGCGGCCGATGCACCGGCGCCGTCCTCCTCGGCGCCGGCGCTCCTGCAGGTCAAGGACCTGGGAGTGCAGTACCGTTTGCGCGGTGCGCGCCCCCTCAGGGCCCTCGAGGATGTGAGCTTCGAGCTTCTCGCGGGCCAAACGCTCGGGATCGTCGGCGAGTCCGGGTGTGGCAAGTCGACCCTGGTGCGCGCGGTGGTGCAACTGCTGCGACCCTCCACGGGCACCGTGGTGTGGGCGGGCCGCCCGCTCGAGCACCTGGGGCGTCGCGCCCTGCGACCCGTGCGGCGCGATCTGCAACTCGTGTTCCAGGATCCGCTCGACAGTCTCGACCCGCGGATGACCGTGGCCGAGATCGTGGCGGAGCCTTTGCGCATTCATCGCGCCGTGCTGACAGCTCGGGAGCGCGAGCGAGCCGTCGCGGAGATGCTCGGCCGCGTTGGGGTGGGCGCCGAGCTCGGCGGCCATCTCCCCCACGAGCTGAGCGGGGGACAAGCGCAGCGTGTCGCGATCGCCAGAGCCATGATTCTCGAGCCTCGACTGCTGGTGTGCGACGAGCCCGTGAGCGCGCTCGACGCATCCATTCGCGGACAGATCGTCGAGCTCATCCGGAGCTTGCAGCGCGAGATCGGAACCGCGGTCCTCTTCGTCAGTCATGATCTGGGCGTCGTCCGCACGCTGTGCGAGCGGGTGCTCGTCCTGTATCTCGGGCGCCCGATGGAGATGGCATCCGCCGCCACGCTCTTCGATCGCCCCATGCACCCTTACACGCGTGCGCTGCTCGCGGCGGTGCCGGTTCCCGACCCGAGCGTTCAGCCGGGACGGTTGCGCGCCGTGCTCGCAGGCGAGCCGCCATCGGCGACAGCGCCACCGAGCGGGTGTGTGTTCCGGACGCGCTGCCCGCAGGCCCGGGCGGTTTGTGCCGAACGAGTACCCGCCTGGGAGAGCGCTGCCGAGCGGTCTATCGCCTGTCACCGCTGGCGAGAGCTCTCCTGAGTTTGCCCAGTGAAGCCGTTCCGTGCATCACCCGCCCGGACCGGCTATTCTCGGTCGGGGATCATGACAGGCGAGGATCTGTGACGGATCAACCATCGGTGCGGCCGAGCGAAGGCCTGCGTCACGTGCGGTACGAGATCCGCGGGCGGCTGGCGCGGCGCGCACACGAGCTCGAGCGGCTCGGCTACGAGATCATCTCGCTCAATATCGGCAATCCAGGCGCGTTCGGATTTCGCACGCCCGAGACCATGCGTCTTGCGATGATCGAGAATCTCGCCAACGCGGAAGGCTATTGCCATCAGCAGGGCATCTTTCCGGCGCGCGAGGCGATCGTCATGCAGCAGCAGGCGCGCGGCGTGCAGGGCATCACGGCCGAGAGCGTCTTCATCGGCAATGGCGTGAGCGAGCTCATCGACCTCACGCTGCGTGCGCTGCTCAACGATGGCGATGAGGTCCTCGTGCCGAGCCCGGACTATCCGCTGTGGACGGCGGCGGTGACGCTCAACCGCGGCAAGGCCGTGCACTATCCGTGTCGCCCGGAGAACGGCTTCGTCCCCGATCCTGACGAGGTCGCGCGGCTGGTCACGCGACGTACGCGCGCGATCGTCGTGATCAATCCCAATAATCCCACCGGTGCCGTGTACCCGCGCAGCGTGCTCGAGCAGCTGGTGCGGCTCGCCGAAAGTCGCGGTCTCGTGATCTTCAGTGACGAGATCTACGACCAGATGGTTTACGACGGCGCCGAGTTCGTGCCGATGGCGACCCTGGTGCGCGACACGCTCTGTGCGACGCTCGCCGGGCTTTCAAAAGTGTATCGAGCGTGCGGCTACCGGGTGGGCTGGGCGGTGTTCTCGGGGCGCTTGCGTGGCGCGGAGGATTACCTGCGTGGGCTCGAGCTGCTGAGCTCGCTACGGCTCTGCAGCAATGTGCCTGGACAGTGGGCGGTTCAGACGGCGCTGGGCGGCTATCAGAGCGTCGGCGAGCTGGTGGCCCCGGGCGGCCGTCTGTACGAATCGCGGCGTGCCATTCTCGCCGGAGTAGGTGCCAGTCGCTTCCTGAGACTCGCACCGCCGCCCGGCGCCATGTACGCCTTCGTCGAGGTCGCAACGAGCGAGCTGCCGGGCTTCGACGATCAGCGCTTTGCGCTCGACCTGCTCGAGCGCAAGCACGTGCTCATCGCCCCGGGTGTGAGCTTCAACGTGCCTTATCGCACGCACTTTCGCATCACCAGTTTGCCGGATGCGGCGCTGCTCAAGACGGTCTTCGCCCGCATCGAGGAAGTGCTGCAGGGCTATGCGGAGAGCGGGCAGATGCCGGGAGCAGGCACGGTCGTCGATGCCTCGGGCCGTTTCGGATAACGAGCGTCTCGCGCCCGCACTCCGCGAGCATCTGGAAAGCGGCTCGACCCTGATCGTGCCGTCCCGGCAGAGGGCGGCGGCCGTGCGGCTCGCCTATGCGGCAACCCAGCTCGCAAGCGGAAAGCGTGCGTGGCCCACCCCCGATGTGGCCGCGTTCGGCACCTGGCTCGAGCGCGAGGCATTTCGTGCGGCGGAGTCCGGTGAAGCCGTCCCGCGTCCGCTGAGATCCACCGAGGAGTGGCTGCTGTGGCGTCGGATGGCCGAGGAGGTGACCCTCGACAGCCCATGGCCTCAAGGGGAGCGTTTGGCGCAATCTCTGCGCCGCGCTGCGCGAACCCTGTCGGAGTGGCACATCCCGCGGTCGGCGCTGCGCGTAGCTGCAACCCCCGAGTCGGAGGTGCTGGATCAGGCGCTTGGGCGCCTCGAGGCTCATTGCCGGGCAACCGGCGTCACCGCCAGTCACGAGCTCAGTCCGCGTCTTGAATCCTGGAATCCCGGTCGTGCGGTCTTGCTCGCCGGATTCGGGGCGCTGAGCCCGGTGCAGCGCAGGCTCGTCGAGCGTGCGCGGCCATCGGGAGCTGGCCAGCGCGAGCCTGCGACGCCCCATGCAACGGGCGCGGTATATGTCGCCTGCGCGCACAACCGAGCTGAGGAGCTCGAGCTTGCGGCTGATTGGTGTTGCGAGCGGATCGCTGCCCAGCCCGCAGCGCATCTGCTCGTCCTGATTCCCGATCTGGACTCGCGCCGCGAGGAGGCACGTCGAGTCTTCGGGCAAGCTCTGGATCCGCACGGTGCGCTCAGCGCACCCGCAGCCTCGACGCTTGCCGCGCTCGCCCTGGAAGGTGGTGAATCCCTCAACGGCTATCCGCTCGTGCGCCACGCGCTCGCGACGTGGAGGCTTCTGATCGGAACCCTGGAGTTCGAGGCCTGCAGCGCTTGGCTGCGAGGATCGTTCTGGGGTGTCCCGAGCGCTGGCGAGCGGGCGCAGCTCGATGTGTGGCTGCGGCGCGTGCTGCCCACCGAGTTGAGCGCCCGCGATCTGATCCATGCGCTGGCGAGTGCGCACGGCGGTCTGAGCGGGCCCGCGCAGGCGCTCGAGGAGGTTGTCAGTGCTGCCATTCGCGCCCTGGGCTCTCCTGGGCAGGCTCGCCTCGTGGAGTGGGGGCGGCGCTTCGATGCAGCGCTCCGCGCGATCGGGTGGCCCGGAGCGCGCACGCTCTCGAGCGTGGAACAGCAAACCTGGGAACGCTTGGCCGAGCTTTTCGCCGAGTGGGCATCGCTCGGTGCTCACGTCGGGAGCGTCTCTGCTCACCAGGCGTTGCAGCTGCTGGAGTCCCTCGCGGCGCGCACCCCGTTCGCACCGGCGACGGGCGATGCGGCCGTGACAGTCTCGAGCGTTCTGGGCGACCCGATCGTCGGATACGACGGAATCTGGGTGACTGGAATGTCTGCGGATGCATGGCCGCCGGCTCCCGCGGTCGACCCGTTCATCCCGCTCGCCGCGCAGCGCCGCGCCGGAATTCCGTGGGTGACTCCTCGCGGAGTGCTCGACCATGCGAGAGCCCTGCTGCGGCGCTGGCACGGGGCCACACCGGAGCTCGTTCTGAGCTGGCCCTCCAGTGTGGAGGATCGCGAAGGCTCTCCTGCGCCGCTGCTCGAGGAGCTTCGCCAGGCGCAGCCGTGGCGATCCCGGGAGCGCATGCCAGCCCTTGCGCAGCGCATCCGGCAGGTCCGTCGCATCGAGCCGTTCGAGGATGGCGCTGGGGATCCCTGGCCGGCGCATGCCCCGCTCCCCGGTGGTGTGCGCGCTCTGGAGTATCAAGCCCGCTGTCCTTTCCGAGCCTATGCGGAGCTGAGACTGTCATGCGCTCGGCTCGAGGCACCACGACCCGGGATCGATCCGCGCTTGCGCGGGCGCCTTCTGCACCGTGCCCTCGAGCTGCTCTGGGGGCGGCTGCGCGACTCGGATGGTCTGGCGGCCGTCGAGGGAAGCGGCAATCTCGGCGCGGTGGTGGAGGAATGCGTGGCGCACGCAACACTGGAGCTGGCGCAAGTTCCGGCTACGGCGGCACACTCTGCGGGGCGCACGGGAGGGGCGATGCAACGCGAGCAGAGTCGCGCCGTGCGTTTGCTGCGCGAGCTTGCGAAGCTCGAGCGTGAGCGCCCGGCCTTTCGGGTGTCTGCGCTCGAGCGGCGTACTCGGCTCGAGCTTGCAGGTGCCGCCATCGATCTGCGGATCGACCGGATCGACGAGCTGCAAGACGGGTCCCGCATCATCTTCGATTACAAGAGCGGTCGAGCGGCCGCGCCGGATTGGCTGGCGGAGCGCATCTCCGATCCGCAGCTGCTCGCGTATCTGCTCGCGGTCGGGGACAGCGTGGTCGCGCTTGCCACCATCCATCTGGGCGGGGAGCGTGTCAGGTATCGTGGGCTCGCGGATCGCTCGGGTCGCCTTCCGCAGCTCGAGCTCGCAAGGCAGTGGCAGGCCCAAGTGGCGCGCTGGCGAGGAGCGCTCGAGGGCCTCGCAGGCGCCTTCCTCGCCGGCTCAGCCGCGGTGGATCCCAGCGCGCATGCCTGCCGCATCTGCCATCTCCACGCGCTCTGCCGCATCGCAGAGACAACCCCGCCGGAGGCTCTCGATGCAGGCTTGCCCTGACGCGCTTGCCCTGACGTGGTGAGCGGCTGCGGCCCGTCATCCACCTCAGAGGCCGCGGCGAGCTGCGACGCCGAGGCACGCGAGTGCGCGCTCGATCCGCATCTATCGATTGCGCTCGAGGCACCGGCCGGCTCCGGAAAGACGAGCGTCCTGGTGCAGCGCTTCTTGAGGTTGCTTGCGACGGTGGACGAGCCCGAGGAGGTCCTCGCAATCACCTTCACGCGCAAGGCCGCCGGCGAGATGCGCGAGCGCTTGCTGCAGGCTCTGCGCTCGAGCGACCCGCCGGACCCGCCAGCACTTGACGAGAGTCAGGGGCGCTCGCAGCACGAGGCGAGGATTCGGGACCTGGCGCGTGCCGCCCAGGAGCGCTCATCGAGGCTCGGCTGGGACCTGCGGACGAATCCGGGGCGACTGCGCATCCAAACGATCGATGCGCTCAACCGCTCGCTTGCCGCGCGACTGCCGCTCGCTGCACGCGCCATCGGGCAGAGCGAGATCATCGATCGGCCACGTACGCTATTCGAGGCCGCCGCACGCCGCGCGCTTGTGGATGCCGAGACAGACGCCGCGCTGCAGGCGGATACGGGGCTGCTCTTTGCCCGGCTGGATAACGACTTCGGGCGTTTCGAGCGACTGCTCACGCAGATGCTCGAGGCTCGCGCGCACTGGCTCCCCAGGCTGCTACAGGATGCCGACCTGTGCGGCCGGGTGGAGGAAAGCTTGCGGGCCATTGTCAGGGCGCGGCTGAGCGAGGCACAGGCACTCATCCCGAGCGGGCTGCTCGAGGCGGGTGCGCAGCTTGCAGCTGCGGCAGCGAGTCATCGTGAGCGCGGGGAGCATCGCAACGCGGGCTCGTGGGAGATCGGAACGGGCTTCGTGGAGACTCATCAGCTGACACTGCCGCAGTGGCAGGCTCTTGCACGCCTTGCGCTGACGCGTGAGGGTCACTGGCGCAAGGTTTTTACCACCCGGGAGGGCTTCCCGGCGGATGACCAGCCGCTACGGGAGCGCATGGCGCACTGGTTGTCGCACCTGTCCAGCGTGCGCGGGGCGCGTGAGCTATTGCTCGAGCTCGCGCGACTGCCGCATCCGGAGCTCCGACCGGAGGACGCACGAGCGCTTTCGGCCCTGTCGCGAGTCTTGCGTCTTGCGGCGAGCGAGCTCGAGGTGCTGTTTCGAGAGACTGGGCGCGCGGATCACACCGCCGTGGCGGCGGCGGCACGCCAGGCGCTCATGGTCGAGGGTGCACCGACCGACCTTGCCCTGCGTCTCGGCGCGGACCTTCGACACATCCTCGTCGACGAGTTTCAGGACACCTCCCTCGAGCAAGTTCGGCTGCTCGAGGCGCTCACGGCAATGTGGGAGGAAGGCGACGGGCGCACGCTCTTCGTCGTGGGCGATCCCATGCAGTCGATCTATCAGTTCCGCGAGGCCGAGGTTGGATTGTTCCTGCGGGCCTCGACGCACGGTCTGGGCGGACGACGCTTACGGCCTCTTGCACTGGCGCAGAATTTTCGCTCGGCCCCCGAGCTCGTCGCGTGGGCCAACCGGGTATTTCCGCGCTGCTTTCCCCAGGTCGACGACGCCCGTGCGAGTGCGGTGCGTTATCGGCCCTCGATCCCCGCCCGCACGGATGCACGCGAGGGCGTGGTGCGCTGGCACGCCAGTGCCGCCTCCGATCCACGAGCCGAGGCGCAAGCGATCGTCGACCTCGTCCGGCGTCTGCAAAGCGACGACGCGCGGGCGAGCATCGCGATACTGCTCACGGCGCGCTCGCACGCGCCGCCGATCGTCGCTGCGCTCGGTGCGGCGAGCATCGCGGTGACAGGCGTCGATCTGGTAGCGCTCGCGGAGCTGCCGGTCGTGCGGGATCTGCAAGCCCTGGCGCGGGCGCTGCATCATCTCGAGGATCGCACGGCGTGGCTTGCGGTGCTGCGCGCACCGTGGTGTGGGCTGACTTTGAGCGAGCTCGGCGTCCTCAGCGAGCCCCTCCCGCAGCGGTGCGTCTGGGACGCCATGAGCGATGAGCTGACGGTCGTGCGGCTACCACCTGCAGCCCGCGCGCGGCTCACCCGCACACGCTCCGCACTCGAGCAGGCGCTCATGCAACGGGATCGATCCAAGCCGGCGAGGTGGGTGGAGGCCACATGGCATCGGCTGGGGGGACCTGCTGCCTGTGCCAGCGACGCAGACCTGGATCATGCACGTTCCTTCTTCGAGCACCTGGCACGCTGGTCGGAGGAGCCTGACTGGACCGGCCCGCTCTCGCTCGAGGGTCGCCTCGAGGAGCTCTACGCCTCGCATGAGCCGGCTGCAGGGGCAGTTCAGATCATGACGATCCATCGTGCGAAGGGTCTCGAGTTCGACCATGTGCTGCTGCCGGGGCTTGGACGCAAGCTCAGACCGAGCGCCGAGCCACTGCTGCGCTGGCTCGAGCTGCCCCGAGAGGAGGAGGGGAGCGACCTGCTCCTCGCCCCGATCGCGGCCCTCGGAAGACAGACAGACCACACGCTCGGCGAGTATCTCAAATCGCTCCAGGCGCGGCGGGCGGCTCACGAGCGCGTGCGTTTGCTCTACGTGGCGGCCACGCGGGCCCGGTACGAGCTGCACCTGTTCGGCGATCTGCCCCTCACCAGAGGCGCACACGCGGGCGCCCCGGCACCAGCGGCGCCGCGGGCGGGGACGCTGCTGGCAGCGCTCTGGCCAGCGGTCGGTGCAGAGTTTCCGCGGGCCGAGGATCCCGCACCACCTGCAGCGGGTGCCATCGTCGCCGCCGACTCGCTCGCGGGGGGAGCGATCGCCCACTCACGGCGCACGGCTCTCATCCGGCTCACGGCAGACTGGCAGCTTCCGGAGCTCCCCGATGGACCCCTCATTGACGTACGGACCGTGTTCTCGGGCGAGCGTGAGAATCTCGACGTAGAGGCGTCACTGGGTGCGCGCACCCTGTCGTTGTTGCCCGAGATCCCCGCCGAACGCTCGATCTGTGATGAGCTCAGGCGCTGTGCGCGGCGGGGCTCGCTGCCACGACCCGGAAGTCCCACGACAGCCGCTGCGCTGCGGGAGAGGCTTGTACGCCTGGGACTGGCGGGGGCGGAACTCGAGGAGGAAGTGCTCCGCGCGACGACGCTGTGGGAGCGATGCCTTGCAGATGCCCAGCTGCAGTGGATCTTCTCGACCGAGCACAGGGGTCCCCGGGCGGGATACCGGTTGAGCGGCGTGGATGCGGGGCGCATCGAGACGCTCACGATCGACCGCATGTTCGTGGATGCGCACGAGGTGCGGTGGCTGGTGAATTTCAGGCCGGCGCTGGCAGATCAACCTGGCGGCAGCACCGCTTGCGGAGCGGGCCATGCCGAGCTCGAGATGCAGAGGGCCTTGAGGCTCGGCACAGCGCTCGCCGGTGCGCAGAGGGTACGTGCCGGGGTGTACGTCCCGTCGATGCAGATCCTTCAGGAGGTGAGCACGCGCTAAGTCACCGCGAACACGAACTCCCAGGCTTCTCTGCGGCGCTCACCCGCCCGCACCCAGGAGGCTCGTTTCCGATCGACGCTCAGAAACCAGCTTTGCCGGCGGCGCACGCCACCGGCGCCGACGAAGGCGCGGCAATCGAGCACTGCGACGCAGGTGGCATGCTGGGGATCGCGTACCGACTGATACGCGATGAGCCGTATGTCTGCGGCGCGCGCCGCCTGGGCGAAACGCTGACACGCGGAGTAGTCCTCCGGATGGAGCCAGCCTGACGCATCGCGCGCGAAGGGGCTCTCGCGCAGGTCCACTGCCAAACCGCGCGCGCTCGCCTGATAGAGTGTGTGCGCGACGCCGTCCAGTCTGGCGAGGCCCCGGCTATCCATGACGAAACGCCAGCGCCAGTAACCCAGCTCGGCACAGCTGGTACGGATGTGCTCTGCGCCGTACCACACGCCCGGGTCCGCAGGGCTTCGGAAACGCGACCCGTAATGCGAGGGCGGATAGCGAAAGGGCGTGTAGAGCAGGTAGTCGAGCCTGGCGCACGCGGCAGCGACGGGCGGCTTCGACTGCTCGAGCAGGGCTTCCAGGACTTCCTGCTCGGCCAGGGAATCCACCAGCGCCCGAGTGGCAACCAGATGCTGTGCCTCCACGGCTCGCCAGAGGGCAAGCTCGCGGCGGGTCGCCTCAGATGCGACCGCGGGCGGCGTCCAGATAGTGGAGGACAGAGATCAATCCTTCGGCGCTCAGGATCCGCACAGCCGGCTCTGCTCCCAGCGCCTGGTTACCCGAATGCAGCCAGCTGCGCATGGCCTCCGTCCCGCCGCCGGTGATGGCCGACAACGAGCGATACACGCGCACGAATGCAGTGGCCAGCTCCCAGGGCTTGGTACCGGCGGATAGCTGCCAGGTGCCTGCCCGCAAGCGCGAGGCGGTCGCAGCGCTCAACCCGAGCACCTTGGCAAGGTCGGACTGGCGCAAGCCCATTCGGTCCGCGGCGCGCACCGCGGCCTTGGACAGAACGCTGGCGCTCAACGCCTCCGGGGCGGCCTGGGTCATGAGTAGGCTCGATGTTTAATTTCTATAGAAATTTTAGTCCATAACTTTTTCTATGGCAAGTCAGCACCCCGGATGCACGGTGCGACCTCCGCAAGCGGCGGAGCTGCTATCATCCCCTGCGGAGCGAGAACGCCGACGGGCTCGCAAAAGAACAACACGACCGGGTGGTCATGACGCCGCAGCGCTGGGAGCAGCTCAAGTCCGTTCTGCATGAGGCCATGCAGCTCGGCCCGGGTGAGCGCCTCACCTACCTCGACCACATCTCGGTGTGCGATCCCGGCCTTCGTTCGGAGCTCGACACCCTGCTCACGGCAAACGAAGAGATTCCCGAGGCGCTGCGCACGACGCCCGCCGCACTCGCGGCGGCGCTGCATGCGGCCGAGGGCCTCATGGTGCGCGATCCGCTGCTCGGCGCGCGCGTGGGTGCGTACGAGATCATCGAAGAGCTCGGCAGCGGTGGCATGGGAAAGGTGTATCGCGCTGCGCGCAGGGACGACGAGTTCGAGCAAGTCGTCGCAATCAAGCTGGTCCGCGCCGGCGGCAGCTCGTTCTTCGTGCTCAAGCGCCTGCACAGTGAGCGCCAGATTCTGGCGAGCCTCGATCATCCGAACATCACTCGGTTGCTCGATGGCGGCACGACCGCCGAGGGCTTGCCGTACCTGATCATGGAGTTCGTGGATGGACAGCCGATCCATCGCTACTGCGCTGCTCGCCAGCTCGATCTTGCCGAGCGACTGCGCCTTTTCGTGCAAGTGTGCTCGGCAGTGCATTACGCGCATCAGCGCCTGATCATTCACCGCGACATCAAGCCAAGCAATATTCTCATGACGGCTGATGGCATTCCGAAGCTGCTGGACTTCGGCATCGCCAAGATCCTCGATCCGGAGCGCGCCCCGCTCAGGAGCACTGCCACGGTGAGCATGGTGCGGCTGCTCACCCCGGCGTACGCCAGCCCCGAGCAGATGAGGGGCGAGGCGATCACCACGGCAAGCGATATCTACTCCCTCGGAGTGGTGCTCTACGAGCTGCTGACGGGGTTCGGACCGCACGCAATGTTCGTCTCCGCGCAGGGAGCTGCCACCAGACCGAGCACCCTCGTGCGGCGGGGTCCGCCGCCGCCCGATGCGCTCCCCCTGCCGATGATGCGCAGCGCCCTGTCCAGGCGGCTGGTCGGCGATCTCGACAACATCGTGCTGAAGGCGATCCACCCCGAGCCGGAGCGTCGCTACAGCTCGGCGGAGCAGCTCGCGGCGGACATTCGCGCCCACCTGCAACGCCGGCCGGTGCTCGCCCGCCCCGACACGCTCGGCTATCGCTGCTCGCGATTCCTGGCGCGCCACACCGCTGCGGCGATTCTCTGCGCGATGCTTTCGACGGCGTTGATGGCGTGCGCGGGCATCATCTGGAACGAGGCTCGGATTGCGCAAGCAGAGCGCGCGCGTGCCGAGCGCCGCTTCGATGACGTTCACCGGCTTGCCAGCTCCCTCACGGGGGAGATCTATCCAGCGATTCAGGATCTGCCGGGCTCCACCGCCGCGCGCCAGCTGATCATCGATCGGGCGCTCCAGTATCTCGACAGCCTGGCCCGCGATGCGGGCGGAGATGCGCCTCTCGAGCGCGAGCTGGCCGCGGCCTATTCGCTGCTCGGTGACCTGCAAGGCAACGGCTACTACGGAAATCTCGGCAACGCGAACGCCGCGCTCGAGAGCTACCGCAAGGCGCTCACCATTCGGCAGCGAATGGCCGACGCCGCCCCACGCGACGCCGCGGCCGCTCGCGCGCTGGCGACCAGCTACCGGCAGATCGGCGTGGCACTCGATGGCTTGCGGCACTTCGATGCAGCGCTCGTCAATTATCGGGCCGCGGCGCAGCAGTTCCAGCGGGCGGTCGCTGGCAACCCGGATGCGCGGGCGCTCGATGGTCTCGCGGGCCAGTATTTCTACCTTGCGGATGCGGCGGTCGATGCAGGCCGCCTGGACGAGGCCGAGGCAAGCAATCGCCATGGCATGGACATCCGCCGGAGGATCGTCGCGAGTGATCCGCGCGTGAGCATGGACGTTCTGACGCACAGTGCAGGCGATCATTTCGTGACCGCCCGCATTCTCGAGCACAGAGGCCAGCTCGAGCGCGCGGCGGCCGAGGCCCAAACCTGCCTGGACATGCTCTCCCAGCTCATGAGTGCGGATCCAAGCAACCACACTCTGAGAACCTTCCGGGGCGCCGCGGCGATCCTGCGGGGCGAGATCGAGGAGCAGCGGGGTCGAGGCGCACAGGCGCTTGCGAGCTACCGCAGCGCGTTGCCGGATGTGCAGGCCGTCCTGGCCGCCGACCCGGCCAATGCACGCGCTCGATCCTACGTCGCCCATGCATACGAGCGGATCGGGGCCCTCGAGTCGCATGGCGGAGAGGTGGCACGCGGGGTGGCCGACCTCGAGCAGGCGCTTGGAACGATGGCCCCGCTGCGCTCGAGCGAACTGGCGTTTCCGGATTTTCGCGCGCTCGTTGCAGAGTGCTACGCGGAGCTGGCAAGCGCGTACGAGGCGCTCGCGGCCACTCAGCGCTCCGCCGCGCGCGCTCGAAGCCTGCAGGCGGCTCATGCTTCCTATCGAGAGAGCCTGGACCGCTTGACTGATTTGCAACGGCGGGGGCTGCTGACGGTGTGGGAGCAGGCAAGGCCTGCGGCGGTCGAGCGGGCACTCGATGCCAACCAGGCGGCGCTCGGGGCCGCTCTCGAGGCGAACCTGGGGCATGCGAGCCGCGCAGGCTCCGCGCCGCTTCAGAACGTGCCGGCGAGAGAGAACGGACGCCGGCCCTCGGCATCCGGCGAGCCCAGGTATCGCAGGTCCTGAACGAGCTCGCGCGGTGCATTCGCGCGCGGCGCCACGAGCGTATCGAGCACGAAGCCCGGCTCGCGCGTGAGTCGCAGCGTGCCTTCGACGGAGAGCGGACCGCCGAGATCCGCCAGCCGACCTACCGGCTCGTCGCTCGAGTCGCCGGGAAAGGTGAGGCGGTAATCCCCGAGCGGCTCGCCCTGAATTGCAAGTCCCTGCACGTCGAATTGACCGCGCAGCAAGGTCACCCGCTTGCCGTTCCAGTGCAGCGCGGCGAGGTCGATCGCCATGACTCCCTGCACGTTCGGCGGCACCTGCGAGAGCAGTGCGTGATTGAGCGGCAGGCTAGCTCTCAAACCCTCGGCGCTGATCGCTCCGGTCGGACTCAATGCGACGTTCGACCGCGCGTTGCCGCTCGCCATGCTAAGTGACACGGTCAGCGACAGCTTCCCGGTGAGCAGCCCCAGCGGGTGGGTGCTCCATGAGAGATCCCCGAGCGGCGCCCCCGCTGCGACGAGCCCGGTACAGGTACCGCGCCAGAGGGTGCCGGCGAGCTGCGCGCAGCTGGTGCCACGCGGCAAGAGGCCGGCAGCCCACCGGGCTGGGAACCGCGCAATCAGGACGATCAGAAATGCCGCCGCTGCGCCCGCGGCGATCCAGGGGCCGCGGTTCATCGGCGCCGCAGTTCGCGCATCAGCGTGAGGCCTCGAGCACGATTCCCGCATTGACCATGCCGGGTGCACCCGCGCTGTCGATCGTGGCGGAGTCCACCCGGATGCCGCGTTGCTCGGACAACCGCGCGAGCCAGCCGACGAGTGTGTCAAATGGGGCTCGCTCGAGCCGCACACGCAAGCCGCTCTGACCGCTCGTCTCCCGGCTGGTGAGCGCGCTGGCAAGGCCCGCCTCGCGCGCAGCATCGTCGATCACGATCATGAGCGATCGCTGGGTGGTGGGCACGGCGGCGCTCGGTGCGGCGGACACGAGCTGCGGGGCGACGCTGCGCATCCAGGCCAGGTCGGCTTGCTTGTGGGCCAGGCGCATCTGTGCGTGCGCGACGCTGCGGTCGAGCGCAACGAGCCCCACGACCACCGCCACTCCGATCGCAAGGACACCCACCAGAACAAAGCGGCGTTCGCGCTCGGCGAGCGATTCAAACCATTGAACCAGCGCGGGCACCTGCGATCTCCTCCTAGGCTCTTGGCTTGACCTGGATGCGGCCTTCGTACTGCTTGCCTGCAAGGTTGCCCGAAGTGAGATCAGCCTGCCAACCGGCAGCCTTGAGGTTCTGGCTGATCTGGTCGAGCGCCTGCACGTTCGGGGCGGTGAGCGTCAGATCGAGGCCGCTCTCGCGAAAATTGAGCGCGCGCAGCGCCGTGCCCTGCGTACCGGCGCGTGCCCGAGCAAGTGCATCGAGCTCCGCGAGCAGGCCGGAGCCGCCACCCTTGAGGCTCTCGAGTCGTTGCTCCATTCGCCGCCGCGCATCGAGCGTGCTGTGCTCGCCGGGCATTGCCGCGCGAAAGGTCGTGGCGATGGCGGCATCGAGGCCGTGCTCGGAGCGTTTGAGAGCCACGAGCTCGGCGCCGCTGCCGACCGCGTGCAGTGCGATCAGACACACGAGCAGCAGTGCCGCGACACGCCACTCCTTCCAGCTGCTCGCGGCCGAGTGCGCCGGAGCATAGGGCCCTTGCAGCAAGTTGATCGCGTCGGAGGATCCTGCCGGGGCGCGCTGCGCGAACAGCGCCAGGGGCCCATCCGTGAGCAGCTGCACCTTGATCCCATCGAACCGGTCTCGGATCGCCTCGACCTGGTGGGAGTGCTGATGCCACTCGGCGGCGCCGGTATAGAGCACCAGACCGCTGCCGGTGCGCTCCGTGGCGACGATCTGATCGGCTTGCGGGGAGCTCATGACCAGGGCCTCGCCGAGAGCCTCGATCGGCAGCGTCACGGGAAGGCCGCCGGCGGCGCGCACGATGGCACAGTCCTCATCGAGCAGGGCGACGGACTGGCCCGGGTTGGCCGGCACGAGCTCGCTTTCGGCATAGATCGCCTCCGGATCCAAGCCCGCATCGTGCAGCTCCGCGAGCCACTGTTGCATCAGCGCGCGCCCCACCACGGCAACCGGAGTACGGCCGCTTTCGGTGGCGCGACGGCCCACGGCGAAGTGCACGCTGTCGATGTCCTCGGCGAGCTGCTCCTCGAGCGCAAACGGGACGAGCTGCTGAATCTTGACGCCCGATCTAAGGGGTACTTCCACCTCGGTGAGCACCACATCGCCCGGCGGAACCAGGACACACACGCGGCGCGTGGTGCCGAGCGAGGCCGCCTGCAGCAGCGTGCCCTTCTGCTGCGGCATGACGATCCGTCCCAAACTGTCGGCCACGAGCCAGGAAACCGGAGCGCCCGTGGTATGAGGCAAGCGGATGAGGAGCCAGTCTGCCATCGATCAATTCAACCCCAAATGGCCCTCAGTCGGCCGTGAAGCTGCGCTCGATCACATGCAAGCGGTTGTTCTCGCGATGCAGGAGACTGTACAAGTAGAACTCCGAGCTGCCAATGTCCACGATGCTCCGCAGGCGAAAGTAGTCGGATTGCTGCGACACGCTCGTCATGGCGAGGCTGCTCGCCGCGCCGGTCGTGCTTTTGAAGGCAGCCTGGTATTCCGTGATCGTCGGAAAGCAACCGTCAGCCCGTTGCTTTGCGAGGCTCTCCGGATCGAGGCTGCTGTACTGGCGCTCTCCGGTGGGTGCGAGTGAATCCAGAACGGGACCGGGGGCGGTGCAGACGTTGATCTTGGTGCCCCGGGGCAGGGCGGCGACGAAGGGCTCGATGCGGGCATAGCGCACGGGGCCGAAGCCGGGCAATGCGAGCAGCTCGCTCGGGCTGGTGATCTGGCGGTTGGCTGTGCGGTAGGGCGGCATCTGCGCAAGGTACGTGGCATCCTCCGCACCGTCGGGTCCGTAGGCGAGGCTGTCGGCATCGATCCAATCGGCGATCTGCGGTGCCCATTTGGTCTCGAGACCCAGGATCTCGAGCAGGTTTTGGAACGCCTGCAGCGCATTCGGATCGATCTGGCCGTTGTCGTCCACGAGGTTGTTGAGATTGAACCGCCCCTGCATGTCCTCGAGGCTCGCCTCGAGGGTGATGCCGGGCACGACCTCGGCGGGCCCATAGGGCATGGACCACGGCTGGCCCGGAGCATCAGCCTGCGGATAGTTGACGCGGCTCTGCTGCAAGGCATACGCAGCGAGCGCTTCGCCGGCCTCGGCCACCAGGATGCTCTGGTCGAACGCAAACGTGCCCTGGCTGCGACGCGCGGTCATCGCCGTGGCGTACCCCAGCGCGGCGGCCAGGATCGTCCCGAGAGCCACCAGCAGAATCGCCGTGAGGAGCGCGATGCCGCGCTGGTTGCGCGCGAAGGGCCGGGGGGCTCTCAAGCGGGAATCTCGATGATGCGCACGATCCGGCCCCAATCCTCGAGCTCGAGGGTGACCTCGACCGCGAGCGGACGCATGCGCAAGGTCGGATTGGCCGCGAGCGGTGAGGTGACGACGGTCGTCGCGGGGGGCCACTGGTCCGTCCATTGACGCGCATCCGTCAGATAGCGAAATGTGATCGATTTCACATGATCGAGAAGCTCTTGAGAGACAGGCTGGGTGGCTTGCATCACATCGAGCTCCGGCCAATGCAGGCGGCGCAGCTTGCCGTTCTCCAGCCGATACGACACGCGCTCGAGTGCCGGACGCTGAATCCCCGCGGGGTTGGCCCAGCCGGTGCGAGTCAGGACGACCAGGTCGAGCCCATTCGCATCGGAGCCCGAGCTGCTCGATGAGCTGCTCGAGCCACCTGAGCTGCTCGAGCTTGCCGAGCTGCTCGATCCGCCCAGGCTGAACGGACTACCCAGGCCGCCGGCGCTCGAGCTCGATGAGTTGAAGGAGCTGGCGAGCGTGCTGGAGTCATTCAGACCGCTCGAGCCGCCGAGGCCGGACGTGCCGGCGAGACCCGCGGTGAGGGATATACCGTTCGGATTCCCCATGAGGCAGGGTAGCGAGCTTTGCCCGAGCACATCGCGCACGGGCCGCGGCACGAGCTGGGTGAAATCCTGCACCAGAATTCGCACGGCATTCTGTACGGCGATCAGGCGATCCTGCTGCTGCTGGAGCGCGTCGCGACTCTTCAGGGCCTGGTTGATGGCGCCGTAGCCCATCGTGAAGATGACCGCGGTGATGAAGAGGGCCACCAGGAGCTCGATCAGGGTGAAGCCCGGCGCGCCGCAGTCCCCACGCAGCCTTACGGTTGCACCGTTTGCAGCGCAAGATGCGCAGGTCACGGCGGCAGTCCTCCCGGGGCGCCGAAGGCTTGAGGGGTGCCCGAGGAGCTCGAGCTCGAGCCCTCGCCACTCTGGGGCAGCGGGACGTACTCGTTGTAGACCGACATGAGCTGCGGCTGGGCGAGCGCGTTGCCGAAGGCGCCGCTCACCGATGCGATCCACGGAGCATCCTCGCCCTTGGGCGTGTCGGCCTGCTGGACCGACACGTCGATGCGCAGGATGCCCGGGAACCCTCCGTCGGAGATCTCCTGGCGCCAGCGCCAGTGCCGGCCAGCGTAGTCGAGCTCGCCGTTGCTGCTGCCAACTGCGGGCGCCTGGGCGGCGAGCCGCGCCTGCGAGAGCTGATTCAAAGCGATCCACTCTGCCAGGGTCTTGTCACGCAGGTACACGGCCGAATCGGCGGAGGAGCCGATGCTCTCCAGAACGGCCGCCATGCCGATCGCGACGATCGCCAGAGCCACGAGCACCTCGATCAGCGTGAAACCGCGCGAGGCCCTCATGAGGAGGAGCCGCTGTCGGAGGAGTCGCTGTCGGAGGTGGCGCGCACCTCGAGCCGACCGTCCGGGTTCGGCGCGATCGTCGCGGCGTGGTCGGTGCCGGCACGCTCGAGCGTCAACGCGAATGAGGTGAGGTCCCCGTTCGAGAAGATCATGATGTGCGGCTTGTAGTTCTGCGGGTCGGTCTTGGGGAGCTTGTCGGCCTTCGCTGCGCTCGTGAGAACGATATCGTGGGACTCCACGGCGAGATGAATCGAGAGCCCATCGGGCAGGGGACGCGCGCGCAGAGCCTCATCGTCCGTGATGTCCTTCCAGAGATTGGTACGCGGGTCGAAGGCCAGGAAGCGGTACCCATCGTCGGTGCAGTACAGACCGAGCTCGCGGGTTTGAAGCGAGGCCTGGTCACGGGCGTAGTCGAGCAGCGCAAGGAGCCTGTCACGCTCGGTCTCGAGCGCGTGGTCTTTTCCGAGCACCGAGATCGACAGCACCGCACCGGCAACGATGATGCCGATGATGACGCAGACGACGAGCAGCTCGATCAGCGTGAAGCCGCGAGTTGCCCCTGGCAGCGGCGCCAGTCCGCGCCGCGAGCGCGGTGCCGCCTGCGCGCGGCTAGCCTCCGCCAGGCGCCCCGTTTCCGCCGCTGCTGCTGGAGCCATTGCTATCCAGGTTCCAGTTGCCGATCACGGTTGCGCTGTCGGTGCCGCCCTCCTCGCCATTGGCGCCCAGCGAGTAGAGGTCATACTCGTGTCCATGAGTGCCCGGGTAGATGTACTGGTAATCGTTGCCCCACGGGTCCTTGAGCGAGCCCTGCTGAATGTAGCCGCCGTCGCGCCAATTCTTGATGGTTGGATCGGCGGGACGCTCGATGAGCGCCTTGAGGCCCTGATCGGTCGTCGGATACTTGAAATTATCGATGCGGTACATCGTGAGCGCCGTGCCGAGCGCCTGGATATCCTGGTGGGCGCGCGTGACGCGTGCTTGCTCCACGTGGCCGACCACCGACGGTACGATCATCGCCGCGAGCAGTCCGATGATGACCACGACCACCATGATCTCGATGAGCGTGAACCCGCGGGAGTGGCGCGGCCGCCCCAGCGAGCGACGAATCGAGCGAGAGTCGAGCATATCGATGCGTTCCATCCGTGTGCGTCCGTTGCAGGGTGTACAGCCGATCAACTGGCGCCGGATCATAACAAATGACTCCTGACAATCCTGCGAAGGGGCCCAATACTGCGGATGGGTTCCGCAGCGGCCCCTCGATGGGCGAGCCGCGGACACGGGCGTGGCGGCAGTGGGCCCGGTCGCTGAACTGCGACGGCCGCAGCGGGCTGGCGCTTGCACTCGTGGCGCTCGTCCTGCTGATCCCGGAGCTGGGGGGCGATGCGGCGCGGCGCATGCTGCGCTATCAGCGCGACGCCTTCGCCACCGGTGAATGGTGGCGCTGGGTCACGGGACATCTCGTTCATCTGAGCCTGGCGCATGCGCTGCTCAACGTGCTGGGTCTCGTCCTGCTGTGGATGCTGTTCGCCCGTGACTACTCCCCGCGAGCCTGGCTGCTCATCGTGGCGAGCGCCGTGGCCGCCATCGATGTCGGGCTGTGGATCGGTGATTCGACCCTGCTGTGGTACGTGGGTTCCTCCGGAGCGCTGCATGGGGTCCTGGCGGCCGGGGCGCTCGCCCACCTGCGGCGTCGCGAGCCCGATGGCTGGATACTCGCGGGGCTCCTCGTTGGAAAGCTGACCTATGAGCAGTGGGTGGGCGCCTTGCCGTTTCTGCACGGGGCCGCCGTGGTCGTCGATGCGCATCTGTACGGGGCACTCGGTGGAGTGCTCGCCGCGATCGCGCTCGCACCCAGGGCCGAGCCGGTATAATCGCGCGCCATTTTTCAGGGGCCGCGACAGTGTCTTTCGCATTCGTCTTTCCGGGTCAAGGATCCCAATCGCTCGGCATGCTGTCCTCGTTGGCGGCGACCGAGGAGGTGCGCACGACATTTGCGGAGGCCTCGGCGGTGCTCGGCCACGACCTCTGGGAGCTCACCCAGAGCGGACCTGCCGAGCGGCTCAATGCGACCGAGAATACCCAGCCGGCGATGCTTGCGGCGGGAGTTGCGCTGTGGCGTCTGTGGCAGCGTTGCGGCGGGGGTCACCCGGCGGCCGTGGCCGGCCACAGCCTCGGAGAATTCACCGCGCTGGTGTGCGCGGGCGTGCTCGATTTCCGGCTTGCAACGGATCTGGTGAGCTTCCGCGGCCGCATCATGCAAGAGGCCGTGCCGAACGGGGCAGGCGGCATGGCGGCAATTGTGGGCCTCGAGGATGCGCAGGTGCTCGAGGCCTGCCGCACCGCAGCCGCTAGCGGGGTCGTCGAGGCCGTGAACTTCAATGCGCCCGCACAGGTCGTGATCGCCGGCGAGCGCGCAGCGGTCCAGCATGCGATGCAGGCGGCCACGGCGCTCGGCGCCAAGCGTGTCGTTGAGCTGCAGGTCAGCGTGCCCTCCCACAGCAGCCTGATGCGACCGGCGGCTGCACGCTTCGCAGAGCATCTCCAGCGCGTGGCGTTCGCCGCACCCCGCATCCCCTGGGTCAGTGCCGTTGATGCGCGCACCCACCTCGAGCCCGCCGAGATCCGCACGCTGATGGGAGGGCAGCTCGCCTCCCCGGTGCGCTGGCGCGATACCGTTCGCGCGCTTGCCGAGTACCCGATTGCCCAGATCATCGAATGCGGCCCCGGACGGGTTCTCACCGGGCTGAACCGGCGGATCGAGCGGCGTCCGGATTGCCAGCCGATGAGCATCGAGGACGACGCATCGATCGAGGCCGCGCTGCGTGCGGTCGGCGGTACCAGGAGCTAGGCATGCTCGAAGGTCAGATCGCCCTGGTGACGGGGGCATCCCGCGGAATAGGCCGGGCAATCGCGTTCGGCTTGGCCCGCGCAGGCGCCCGCGTGATCGGGACCTCCACGACGACCGAGGGAGCCGCCGCGCTTCAGGCCGAACTGGCGTCGCACGGATACAACGGCCGCGGTGTCGTACTGGATGTGGCCAGCGAGGAATCGATCGCCACCCGGCTGGCCGAGCTCGAGCAGGCCGGTGAGATGCCCACGATTCTGGTGAACAACGCGGCCATCACCCGCGACATGCTGCTGCTTCGGCTGAAGCCCGAGGACTGGCAGGAGGTGCTGCAGACCAATCTCACCGCCGTGTTCCGGCTCTCTAAGGCCGTGCTGCGGCGGATGATGCGCGAGCGTCGCGGGCGGATCATCAATATCGCCTCGATCGTCGCCCTGACGGGCAATCCGGGCCAAGCCAACTACGCGGCCGCGAAGGCCGGAATGCTGGGATTCACCAAGTCTTTGGCGCGCGAGGTGGCCTCGCGAGGCATCACGGTGAATGCCGTCGCGCCCGGCTTCATCGACACCGACATGACGCGCTCGATGACCGAGGCACAGAAGGCGCAGCTCACCGCCCAGATCCCCATGGAGCGGCTGGGAAGGCCCGAGGACGTCGCGGCAGCGGTGGTGTTCCTGGCCTCCCCCGAGGCGGCTTACATCACCGGTGAGACACTGCATGTCAACGGCGGCATGTACATGCCATGAGGCGGCCACCGCGAGCGAGGCACCGCAGCTGCGCCCGAGTGCAATGGGTCGGCTGGAGCTCGCACGCGCGTTGGTTTATCACCACACGGGGGAATGGTGTGCTTGCGGGCGCGCGCGGGGCGGGCGGCCAAGAGAGGTTTCGTCAAGCAAAACAATTACTCGCATCGTTCTCGTATGGCACCCCCGGGGGTGTTCCCCTACAATACCGCGCCCGTGCCGCCAGTGTGGTGCGCGCGCGGATCCAAACTCTTAAAGGATAGTCGCGTAATGAGCACGGTTGAGCAGCAAGTAAAGGCCATCGTTGCCGAGCAGCTGGGCGTGAAGCAAGAACAGGTGACCAACGACGCCTCGTTCGTCGACGATCTTGGCGCGGACTCGCTGGACACCGTCGAACTGGTGATGGCGCTCGAGGAGGAGTTCGAGATCGAGATTCCGGACGAGGATGCCGAGAAGATCACCACGGTGCATCAGGCGATCGACTACATCAACGAGCGGCGCACTAAGAGTTGATCACGGCGGACGGGTCGTTTCTCGCAAGATTCGGCCACGGTGCCCGCACATCCAGGCGGGCCGCCCTCGCATTTGGCACAGGTAGCGTGTGAGCAAGCGTCGCGTCGTCGTCACCGGCCTCGGCATCATCTCTCCCGTGGGCAGCACGGTCGCAGGAGCGTGGGAGGCGATCCTCAACGGCAAGAGCGGCATCGGACCGGTCACTCGGTTCGATGTTTCGGCATTCCCGGTGCGCATCGGTGGCCAGGTGCGCGGCTTCGAGGTGAGCGATTACCTCACCCCGAAGGAGGCTCGCCGCATGGACGACTTCATGCACTACGGTATCGCAGCCGGCATGCAGGCCGTGACCGACTCGGGCATCGATTTCACAAAGACCGATCCGGGCCGCTGCGGAGCGATCTGCGGTGCGGGAATCGGCGGCCTGTGGACGATCGAGCAGGAATATGGCGACTATCTCGAGTCGCACAGCCCAAGGAAGATCTCTCCGTTCTTCGTCCCGGCGACGATCATCAACATGATCGCTGGGCACCTCTCCATCAAGTACGGACTCAAGGGCCCGAATCTGGGCGTCGTGACGGCCTGCACGACCTCGACCCATGCGATCGGACTGGGCATGCGTACGATCCAGTACGGCGATGCCGATCTGATCGTTGCCGGGGGCGGGGAGATGGCCACCACGGTGTGCGGTCTTGCAAGCTTCGCCCAGGCGAAGGCACTCTCCACCCGCAACGAGGCCCCCGAGGAGGCGAGCCGTCCATGGGACCTCGATCGTGATGGTTTCGTGCTGAGCGACGGCGGAGGAGCGGTCGTTCTCGAGGAGCTCGAGTTCGCCCGCCGCCGCGGCGCGCGCATCTATGCCGAGCTCGTCGGCTTTGGCATGAGTGGCGATGCCTACCACATCACCTTGCCTCCGGAAGACGGCGAGGGCGCGCGCATGGCCATGACAAACGCGCTCAAGGATGCGCAGCTCTCGCCCGGCGATGTTCAATATGTCAATGCGCATGCCACCTCCACGCCGGCGGGCGACAAGGCCGAAACGGTCGCTCTCAAGCGCGCTTTCGGCTCGCACGCCGCGCGCCTCGCCGTGAGCTCGACCAAGTCGATGACCGGTCACCTGCTGGGGGCGGCCGGCGTCGTGGAGGCCATCTTCTCGATCCTCGCGCTCCGGGATCAGATCGCCCCGCCGACGATCAATTACCGCACCCCCGACCCCGAGTGCGATCTGGATTTCGTTCCCAACACCGCGCGACCGATGCGGATCGACGTGACGCTTTCGAATTCCTTCGGCTTCGGCGGCACCAACGGCTCGGTCGTCTTTCGCCGCTTTAGCTGAGATCCGGTCACGGGCCAGCGCGGTGGCGCCCAGCGCATAATCGCACCGCGAAGGCCCCACCCATGAGCGAACCTCTGATGGAGCCGCTGCTTGGAGCTCACGCATGAGCATGCGAGCGCCGAAAGCCCTCGCGCTGCTGGGGCTGCTCATCCTCCTGATGGGCGCGGGCGTATACGGCGGTGCGGCGTGGCTGGAGCACGACTTCCGCGCCCCGGGCCCGGCCTCGAGCGCGCTGCGAATTCAAGTCGAGCCCGGTCTCACCGTACGAAACGTCCTGGCGCGGCTTGCGCGGGCCGGCGCACTTGCACACCCGCGCTTGACGGAGGTGTACTTGCGCTTGCACGGCCGGCGCTTTCGCATCAAGGCCGGCGAGTACCAGGTCGAGCCCCACGCGAGCGCGGCTGCGATCGTCGCGATGCTGGCCGAAGGGCGCGTGGTGCTCGAGCAGCTGACGGTCGTCGAAGGTACGACCTTTGCGGACCTGCGGCGCTTGCTCGAGAGCGATCCTCACATTCGCTCGACGCTGCGCGGTAGGAGCGATGCCGAGGTGATGGCGGCGATCGGCCATCCCGGGGAGCTGCCCGAGGGAAGGTTCTTTCCCGATACTTACCGCTTTGCCTCGGGGACCCCCGATGTCGAGATCCTCAAGGTGGCCTACGACAAGATGAGCGGCGTGCTCGCCAGCGCCTGGGGTGAGCGGGCGGCGGGGCTGCCTTTGTCCTCCGCATACGAGGCGCTGACCCTCGCCTCGATCATCGAGAAGGAGACTGGCGTGGCCACCGAGCGACCCCTCATCGCGGGGGTCTTCCTCGGAAGGCTGCGCAAGGGAATGCGTCTGCAATCCGACCCCACGGTGATCTACGGCATGGGCTCGCGCTACGACGGGCAGATTCGCAGCCGCGACCTGACGACCGACACGCCGTACAACACCTACACTCGCGCCGGACTGCCGCCAACGCCCATCGCACTGCCGGGACGTGAGTCCATCCTCGCGGCGGTTCACCCGGCGCAGACGGGCGCGCTCTACTTCGTGGCGACGGGCGAGGGCGGAACCCATCAGTTCTCCGCAACCCTGGAAGAGCACAATGCAGCCGTGCAACGCTACCTGGCGCATCTGCGGGCGCAGGCCGCGCAAGCGACTCACCCCGCGAGCGATTCACCGAGCTCGGCAGGCAACCGGGCGGGGAGGATCGCTCGATGAGCGGCCCACGGTTCGTCAGTCTCGAGGGCATCGAAGGTGCCGGTAAGTCCACGGTGGGGCGGTTCATCGGGGAGTGGCTCGCCGCTCGGGGCATCCCCGTCGCGCTCACGCGAGAGCCCGGCGGTACCCCCCTTGCCGAGCGGGTTCGCGAGATCGTGCTGACTGCGGGTGAGGAGCGCATCACCCCGGTGGCGGAAACGCTTCTCATGTTCGCGGCCCGGGCGATTCACCTCGAGAGCCGCATTCGTCCGGCGCTCATGCGCGGCGAGTGGATCGTGTGTGACCGCTTCACCGATGCCACTCGAGCCTATCAGGGCGCCGGGCGCGGTGTGGCGGGGAGCCTCATCGAGGAGCTTGCCGCGGCAGTGCACGGCGATCTGTGGCCGGCATGCACGCTGCTCCTCGACTTGCCGGTCGAGGAGGGCCTCCGGCGTGCGCGCCAGCGAGGCGGCGCAACCGACCGCTTCGAGCAGGAGCGAGCCGCATTCTTCGAGCGAGTGCGCGGAGCATACCTCGAGCTTGCTCGGCGCGAGCCGGGCAGAGTCCGGGTAGTGGATGCGAGCCGCCCGCTCGCTGCTGTTCAGCGCGATGTGAGCGTGATCCTCGAGTCGCTGCTGTGAGCGCTCCGTGGCTCGAGGATGCGAAGGTCGCGCTCGGCGCCATGCACGCCGCCGGGCGCATGCCGCACGCGATACTCGTTCACGCCGGCCTGGGGACCGGAGGCGAGCAGCTTGCCAGGTGGGCTGCCGCCCTCGTGCTGTGTCGCACGCCGGTGCGCGATGGCGCAGTGAATCGGCCGTGCGAGCAGTGTGCGAGCTGCCGGCGCGTGGCGGAGGGTCAGCATCCGGATCTCACCTGGGTGCGCCCGCTCGAGGATTCGCAGCAGATCCGGATCGAGCAGATCCGCGAGCTCTGCGGGGAGCTCGCGCTGACCAGCCATCAGGGCGGCTACAAGGTTGCGGTCGTCGAGCCCGCCGACAGCCTCAATCGCTTCGCAGCCAACGCGCTCCTGAAGACCCTCGAGGAGCCTGCCCCGCGTACGCTGATCGCGCTCGTGGCGGCCCAGCCCTCGCGCCTGCCGGCGACCCTTCGAAGCCGCTGCCAGCGCCTGGAGGTGCGCTCACCGAGCCGTGCCGAGAGCCTCGCATGGCTCACGAGTACGCACGGAGCGGCAGACTGGAGCGCGGTCCTGGATGTGATCGGCGAGGCCCCCATGACGGCTGCGGAGCTCGACCCCGCCGCAATCGCTCAGCTGCGCGCGGAGACCTGGCTTGCGCTGGAGGAGGTGCATGCCGGGGCCGCCGATGCGCAGGCGACGGCCGAGCGCTGGAGCCGCTCGGAGCTGGCACTTCGCCTGGCCTGCGTTGAGAACTGGCTCACACAACGTATTCGACGCTCACTTGCATCGCCCCCGCAGAATTCAGAACTGCGCGCCACGGCGCAACCAGCTCGGCGGGAATCCGTCATGAATACGCAGACCCTGTTTCGGCTGCTCGATACGGTGCGTGACTTGAGGGCGGCGCTCGCAACGCCCATTAACCGTGCGCTTGTGCTCGAGAGCCTGTTACGATCGTTGCAGGCAAAGAACGAACCAACGGAGGCGCGCGAGCGAGGCGTGCAGTAGAACGAATGACGGCGCGAGTCGGAGGAAACAAACCGGGGCTGCTGACGCTCACCATCAAGGACAAGAGCGCCTTGTACCTCGCCTACATGCCGTTCGTGCGCAACGGCGGCCTCTTCATTCCGACCAACAGCAACTATCGCCTGGGGGACGAGGTCTTCATGCTCCTCAACCTCATGGGCGAGGATGAGAAGCTGCCGGTGGCCGGCCGGGTCATCTGGGTCACGCCGAAGGGCGCCCAGGGCAAGCGCACGGCCGGCATCGGTGTGCAGTTCAGCGAGCAGGACCGCGGCCAGACGCAGAAGAAGATCGAGACCTACCTCGCCGGGGCGATCTCGGGCGACAAGCCGACCCACACCATGTAGGTCCGGGCGGTCCTAGCTCGGGCGCCGCAGGGCAACCCCGCCACTGGTGAGACCACCCTTCAGCACGTACGCATCGAACCCCCGCTCGACCAGAATATAGGCCGCGGCGGAGCTGCGCCGGCCGGTGTCGCAGTAGACGACATACGGAACGTTGCGGTCGAGAGTCGACAGCTTCAGCCGGATGAAATACAGCGGGATGTTGAGGGAGGCCTCGATGTTGAGGTTCTGGTGCTCGCTCGGCAGGCGCACGTCGAGCCACTTGCCGCCGCGGCCCACGATCTCGCGCGCCTGGTCGTAGCTCACCCACTGCAGCAAAGGCTCGTTCATCAGCTCGCGGAAGTCCTGCTTCGCAAGCCGCATGAGCACACCTTCGCACGACATGGTCACCGTTGCATTGCGCTTTGCCTCGGCGATGAGGGCCTCCTCACCGAAGGTGTCGCCGGTACCGAGCTCGGCAAGCTTGATCCCTTCCTTGTTGAGGGGCGTCTCGCGGGTGACCGTGCACTTGCCGCTCACGATGACATAGAAGTAATCGCCCTCGTCACCTTGTTTGATGACGACCTCGCCCGCCTTGTATGGCACGCGCTGCATGCGCAGGAAGATCGCCTGGATGTTTGCCGGAGGGATGCGGTGAAAGGACCGCGTCTGCAGGAGCGTGGTCATCCAGTCGTCCCCGCCGCCCGCCCCGAGCTGCGCCTGCAGCTCCTCGACCTCGTAGGTACCGGTCTGGTCCCAGGTGATCATCACATCGAGCAGGTCACTGTCGATGGCGAGATAGCTGATCTCGTCCACGGCGCGGGCACTCACTCGGCGCGGCAGCTGAGGCGAGAGTGGATTGCGCGCTTCGGGGGTGCCCCCGCGAATCATCCCGATGGTCCGCTCGCCTTCGCGCAGCTCCACCAGTCCTCCCACGAGGTACACGGTGCGCTTGTCCGCTTCTCCCTCCTTGAAGAGAAACCGTCCCGCGGTGAGTGTCCGAACGTGAACTTTCTTGGCGAGTGCGGCCAGATTCTCGCGCTTCAGGCCATCGAGCGGCGCGAAGTTCTTCAGTAACTGAACGCTGGCTTCCCGTTCCTCGGCCATTGATTGAATGTTCGACCCGATTTGTGCGGCGCAACCCCGATGTTAGCACACGCAAACCAGGACCCCGGAACGCCGTTCACGCTTTTCCGTCGCGCTCGATCTGCGCCCAGCCGGGATCAGGAGCAAAACGAGAGCCGTACCGCTCAGCAAGCTCGGTGAGCCTTGCGACCACCGTCGCAATTCCGCGTCGGCGAGCATACGCAATCGGGCCGCCGCGAAAGGGCGCGAACCCCGTGCCGAATATCACCGCAGCATCGAGCAGATCAGGCTCGGGTACCACGCCATCGCGCAGGCATGCAGCCGACTCGTTGACCATGGCCAGAATCAATCGATCCTGCAGATCGGCGGGGGCCGGGGCGTGCGCCTCCGGCTTGACGGGCTTGCCCTCCTGCCAGCGATAGAATCCTTCGCCCGTCTTGCGTCCGAGCTTCTTGGCGGCCACGAGCTGCTTCAGGCGGGTGAGGTCGGGAAGTGAATGCCCGAGCTCGTTGGCAATGATCTCGCCGACATGACTGGCCACGTCCAGGCCGACCACATCGGCGAGCTCTATGGGGCCCATCGGCATGCCGAAGCGCACCGCGACCTCGTCGATGGCGGCAAGCGCGATGCCTTCCTCACCGGCGAGCATCGCCTCATCGAGATAGGGCATCAGCACGCGGTTCACCACGAACCCCGGAGCGCTGCGGCAGGGTACGGGGAGCTTGTCGAGCTTGCGCGCGAAGAAGAGGGCGGTTTGCACGGCGGTTGCGTCCGACTGTGCCGATTGAACCACCTCGATGAGCGGCATCTGCGCAACGGGGTTGAAGAAATGCAATCCGACCAGGCGCTCGGGACGCGCAAGCTTTGCGGCGAGCGGCTCGAGCATGAGGCTCGAGGTGTTCGAGGCGAGCAATGCCTGGGGCTTCATGCGCGGCTCGAGGGCGGCGTACAGCTCGCGCTTTGCATTGAGGCTCTCGAAGATCGCCTCGATGATCACGTCGGCCTCGGGAACCCCATCGCCCGGCACATCGGCACGCAGGCGGCCCTTGGCTGCCTCGAGCTTCGCGGGGTCGCGCAGCCTCTTCTGGAACAGCTCTTGAGCGCGCTCGATCGCCGGAGCCACGAACTCTGCAGCGCGATCCTGCAGTGTCACGGTGAATCCGCGCAGTGCGCACCAGGCCGCAATATCCCCGCCCATCACCCCGGCGCCGATGACGTGCACGTGTTTGATCGGCACGTCGGTCTTGCCGCCCAGCGCCTTCAACCGGTCCTGCAGCAAGAACACCCGCACGAGATTGCGCGCCGTGTCCGTGCCGAACAGCTCCGCAATGGAATGCGCCTCGGCCACGAAGGCACCCTCACCGCGGGCCGCGTACCTCGACCACAGCTCGATCATGGCGTAGGGCGCCGGATAGTGCTCTCGGGGGGCCTTGGCGCCGACCTGCTTGATGAGGGCCTGCCTCACCAGGGGCCGCAGGACGGGGAGACCGAGGAGCCGCTCCACGAGGGGTGCAGCGCGCCGCGCGGGTGGATTCAGGATGAGCTGGCGCGCGGCCGAGTCGAGCTCTCCCGGACCCACCAGCCGATCCACCAGACCCATCTGCGCCGCACGATCGGCCCGAACGGGGCGACCGGTGAGCATCAGCTGCATCGCGGGGCGCACGCCGAGCAGCCGCACGGCGCGCACCGTTCCCCCGAACCCCGGGTGGATACCGAGCTGAACTTCGGGCAGCCCGAGCGTCAGCCGCTCGTCATTGACGGCTACGCGGTAGCGGCAGGCCAGTGCCAGCTCCAGCCCGCCACCGAGAGCAAACCCCTGTATGGCCGCAACGGTGGGACAGCGCAGCGCCTCGACGTGGTCGAGCACGACCTGTCCGGCACGCGCGAGCTCGAACCCCTCCCTGGAGCTCTCGAGTGCCGTGAACTCCTTGATGTCGGCACCCGCGATGAAGCCGTTGGACTTGCCCGAGCGCAGCACGACGCCTCGCGGAGGCTCTGCGGCGAGCGGCTCCAGAAGCCGGTCGAGCTCCTGCAACACCTCGCGCGAGAGCACGTTCGTCGAGGTGCCAGGCTTGTCGAAGGTGAGCCAGACGATTGCGTCGGCGTCACGCTCCATCTTCCAGGCAGTTGTCGTCATGGCGCTGCTGCCTTGAGCAATCGGGAGACTGGTATTCACGCGGCGCTCGGATGCTTGAGCGCCTCGGGAGCGACCTGGAAGTCGCACACGAGCGGTCGATGGTCCGAGAAGCGCACGTCCGGCACGCGAAACTGCGTCACCTCGATTCCGGCGCTCACCAGGATGAAATCGAGCTCGATCCGCGGAACACGCGCCGGAAAGGAGGGCAGACCGGCGGCGTTGGCGCTCGTGAGGCCGGTGGCTCGCATGAAAAGATAGATCTCGTGGGTACCCCAGAAGGTATTGAAATCGCCCGCCACGATGACCGGCTTGTGAGAGCGCATGATGAGGTCGTGCAGCGAGCGCAGCTGGGACTGGCGCTGCCGATACTTGAGCGACAGATGCACCAGGAAGACGCACACGTGCTCGAGCTCGAGCTCGATGATGAGCCGCTTGATGCCCGTGTCGAAGTAGTGGAACCGAGCCCCCGAGACGTGCGGCGCGGAGAGAAACGCATTCGCCTGCTTGCGCACGATCGGCACGAACTGGTTGATCGAGCTCGTGCCGTACTTGCACTCGTATGCGGAATAATGACCGAGCTCGCGCGCGATGTAGTCGGCCTGATTGAGCATGCCCGTGCGTATCGAGCCGGTGTCCACCTCGATGAGCCCGGCCACGTCCGGGTGCTCCTCGCGAAGGAACTGGGTGATGCCCATCAACGTGCGGCGGTTGCTGCGCAGATACCCCGCGCCGGGGACGGGGAGGTGGAAGGCGGGGCCTGTGCCGGTGGCGTAACGGATGTTGTAAACGACTAGACGCAACGCGAACGCTTCCGGCATCTTCGGCGAGGGGTGGCATTCTACTATCGATGCACCGCAACGCATGTGCTTTGCCGGGCACCGTCTCGTGTGCCAGACTTCACTTCGCAAAGGTCGCATCCGTCTTGCGGTCTTCTGAAGGGCTGATGCGGCCTGTCAAGGCTCATTCGGGAGGTCCGCCATGTCGCAGGCGAATCCGGTGCGGGTCTACGTCACGCACCTGTGGGACGAGAGCGATGATTATCTGCGCGTGTTCGAGTACCTCGAGAGTGCGCGCAATTTCTACTATCGCAATTCCGCCGCGCCCGGGCAGCGACCGGACGGCGGCAAGGAAGCGCAGAAGGAGGAGCTGCGACGGCAGATCTCCGCCGCAGAGGCCGTCATCGGGCTCTCAAGCCTGTACGAGCGTGATCAGGATTTGCTGGCGTTTCAGCTTGCGTACGCCCAGGCGTCCAACAAGCCCGTGGTCCTTCTCAGGCGCTTCGGGGCGACTCAAGCCGTTCCCAAGCCGTTGTCGGACCTTGCAGATGAGGTGATCGATTGGGACGAGCGGGCCCTGGTCGATGCTGTCCGGCGGCAGGCTCGCCACGAGGACACCACGCGCTGGGACGTGGTGGAGTTCAAGCTCGACTAGCGTGCATCACGCTTCGGCGAGATAAAGCGGGACCACCTGCGCTGCCGCCGCATGCCGCACCGGAGCGGCGCAGGCGCGCGGGACGATCGCGAACATCCGCACCACCGTGGCGGCAATGTGCTCGGCCTCCTCGTTCGACATCTTGCGCGTGGTTGCGCGCGCAGCATCTTCGCCGCGCATCGGAGGCTCGCGCGTCAAAGTCAGGATGACGTTGTGAAACGCCTCGCGAAGCTCTCGCGGCAGATCCTCCTCCGAGATGTCGGCGAGATGATTGCGATAGGCTTCGGCGAGGCGATCCTTGATGGACCCCGAGCGCGCGAGCGAAAGCGTCGCGCCCTGGAACTTGTCCCACGCAGTGCTCATAGCGGGCCTCATTGGCGGGCGGAGGGGTTGCACCGCACGGGGACCGATCCCGTTCGGCGCTTGCCGGCGCCTTGTTCTTCGTCACGGGAGTCCTGTTTGTTCAGGCTCCTGTGCGCGAAATATAGCGCAGTCTCTAGGGAATACAACGCCCGCCGGCGGCTCACCGAAGAGCGTTTCCGGTTCCCGATAGCCGCAAAACCCATATTCTGCAGTCACTTCGATCCGAGAGTGTGGCGAGTGTCGGTAAATTATTGACATTAAAAGAATAATATAAGCTATCGATATTACAGTATTATTTTATCCAAGAGACAGCCGGTCCCGCGGCTTGCGGCATTCAGCGCGACGCGAGCTCTTGGGTTCGGAAGTCACGACGGGACAAGGTGCACACGAAGCTGGTCCGATCGAATGACCAGCGGCCGCTACGCACTGCCGAGGCCGAGATACACGACTGTGACGGCGCCATCAGAAGCGGGCACGCACATCGCGCTGGGGGGGTATCTGGCGTATTATCGCCCGTGGGCCTCATGAGGTTGACTCGAACGTGGATCTATTTTCTCCGCGCCACTTGCTGATCGTGCTGCTCATCGTGCTCCTGGTCTTCGGCACCAAGAAGTTGAAGACCATCGGCGCTGACCTGGGCTCGGCGGTGCGCGGCTTCAAGGATTCGATGAAGGATGCCGAGCAGGCCTCCAATCCGGATCAGGCGGCACCGCCTCCGGATGCAAAGCAGCTCGCAAGCTCGCAGCCCTCCGCCGAGAAGCCAGCGCCTGCGGCCGAGAAGGCGCGCACGCCCGAAGAGCACGTCTGACCGCGAGGAGCCCCGCAGCTCAGCGGCAGCAGCCGCGGCTGAGGGGTGCAAGAGCGACACACGCCCTTAGCTTGCGGTCACGGTTGAGAAATTTCCCCGGTCTCCTATAGTCGCTAGCCGCTCGGCCAGGGAGCCGACGACTCCAACCAATCCTTCCCATGTCGGTGAGCCGTGGCTGATCACACGGATGGCCTGACGTACTTCACGCACGAGATCAACGGACGGCTCTATGCCGGCTGGTATCGCAGGCGTGCCGGCGGATCCCTCGAAGTGTTCACGCGCACCAAGGTACGCATCGAATATCTGGGAAAGCTCTCGATCGAGGAGCACGCGCGCCGGATGCTCGTGGAGCTCGTGAGCGCGGATGACTTCGCAGCCGAGCGGGACAGCCCGCAGCGCCAGGCGGTTCCAAGCAAGCGCAAGAAGTGATCGCCAGGGCGCGGGGGCGACGGAGCTTCGGTGCCGACCGGGGCGGATGCTCGGGCACCATGGCGAACTTCGCATAATGTATATTATGGTTAATTACGGGCAGATCTATCCCGGATGGATGGCAAACTTCCCCGACTCTTGATCGCTGGCGAACGGGCCGCGTGCGGCACGGCGACTGCTAGCTTTGGCACAACCTTTCAGAAGAGCCACCGCGAGGAGACTTCAATGTTCCGAATGAACCGTCACGGGCTCGCCGTCGGCGTGCTGGCGCTCGCGCTGAGCGGCCTGGGCTCAACCGTACATGCGCAGGACCAGGATCAGGGCCGGCACGACCAGCAGCGCCACGAGAACGAGGCCGCGCACGACCAGTCTGGGCACGATGAGCATGCCAGGACGGCCGATGTCGAGCGCTATCGCAAGGCGCATCCTCACGCGGCCGCGCGCTGTCACGATGGATTCTTCACCAATACGACCGAGCGGACGCGCGCGTGCTCGAAGCACGGCGGGATCGACGTCTGGCTACGCCCGGAGTGAGTGACTGCGGATTCTGCTGATCAGCGTTTTGGGCTGGGATGCGCCACGGGAGTGAATCGTCCCTCGGCTCCCTCGAGAACGACCATCGCGATGTAGCGTGTGTCATCGAGTCGGAACGTGAGCCGCCGCTGCGGCGGATAGCTCGTGAAGATGAACGAGCGCATGCAGGTTGCATCCGGAGCACCGAGCTGCAGCGCCAGTAGCTTGGGCTCACCGGCTTTGCACAGCTGATCGGCACTGGCGAGGATGCGTTCCACGCGGAGGTAGTGCCGCGGGTTCGTCAGGCGCAGGTGTTCCAGGTCCGCAGGTCCCTCGAGGAAGACGGTCTTGGGGAACTGAGCTGGCGGGGAGCTCTTCGGCGGCCCCGCAAAGACGGCGGCGGAGGCCACGAGACTCAGGCCAATCAACAGGTACCGGCTTCCCATGGCCAGGCTCCTCGTGCGTGCTTCGAGCAGTCCAGCAATTAGATTAATCGCCTCGGAGGCAAGTTCCAACGCGCCTGGAGCCGCCCGGTTGCGCTGCAGGCGCAGCTGCAAGCTCTTGTATTATCAGATGAACTTTGCGCCTTGGACGGGGTCTTACTGAAGAAACCGGGGCTGCCTGGCAAGCGTGAGCCCTGCTTATTTTACCTTTCCGTGGAGCGTGACGTTGCAGCGGCTCACGAACTCGGTCATTTTTGTATTGGCGATCGACGCGCCGCTCATGAGGTGATCTTTGGGATTCACGCGTCGTTGGTTTGTCGGTAACACGTTGGCCGGACTCACCGGGGCGGTGACCTGCCCTGCCCGCACGAGCGAGCCCTCTGCTCGAGCGCGTGACCGGCTTGTCGGTGGACGGCCTGCACCTGCCTTGGCGCAGCGTGCACTGGCCGCATTGGAGCGCCACCGCGACAGCATTGCGCATCGCGATTTCATCGGGGTCGCGGATTTCTCTCTCCCCTCGCGTCTGCCTCGATTCCATGTGATCAATGTCTCCGACGGCGCGACGACCTCCTACCTGGTCGCACACGGACGCGGTTCAGATCCCTCGCGCACCGGATGGCTCGAGCGCTTCTCCAACGAGCCGCGCTCGCAAGCGACTTCCGCCGGTGCCTACCGGACCGGAAGCATCTATGTGGGCGAGCATGGCCGCTCGATGCGCCTCGAGGGCCTGGATGCAACCAACGACAACGCTGCATCGCGCGCGATCGTCGTGCACGCGGCGTGGTATGTGAACGATGAGATGATCCGGCACTTCGGCATGCTCGGTCGCAGCGAGGGCTGCCTCGCGGTGGCAAGCTCGAGCTTGAATGAAGTAATCGAGAAGCTCGGACCTGGACGCCTGATCTACGCGGACAAGATCTAGCCGCGTTGTGCCGGCGCGTAATCCCAGCGCACGGCCCGCTGCGGGCGGATACGAATGAGCGGTGCATCGGCGGCCAGTAGCGCTGTCGCGTACTGGGGATACTTCGCTCTGAGCTTGCGCACCGCGCGGGCACGCTCGCCATGCGCCGAGGCAGGCACGAGCTGCGCCCTCCCCTGAACGAGAACCCACCAGAGCCGGCTCCAGTCCTCCTCATAGTGATCGATCAGAAGCGCCACCTGAGGATGCGAGCGGATGTTGCGCACGCGCGCCAGCCGGGCCGGTGAGACTCGCTTGGGCTTGCGATCAAGTGCGGTATAGAACGCCGTACCGTCGTAGATGAAGCACACTGGCACGATGTGCGGTCGCCCGGTTTGGTCGAGCGTTGCAAGCCGGGCCACCCGGGCCGCAGCAAGCCTCTTCTGAACGGTTCGAGCAAGGGCTCCCCCGCGCATCGAGAGTGCTCAGATCAGCAAGCGCGCGGAACGATCCAGACCCTTCAGAATCTCATCGCGGCTGACATCCGGGACCGTGAGCACGGCCCGATCGATGCCGGCGGCGCGACATCGGGCCACAGCGGCTTCCTCGGCGGGGACCGCAAAGGCACTGATCGAGAGCGTCGAGTAGTCGCGCCCCGCCTGCGATGCGGCGCGACGAAGCGCAGCGACGGCCTTGATCGGGTCGAATCCCGAGCGCGCGATGGGTAACCAGCCCTGACAGAATTCCACGACGCGCTCGAGCGTGTGCTCACCCGCACCGCCGAGCAGGATCGGGGGGTGGGGGCGTTGCTGCGGCTTGGGGTACATCCACACCGGATCGAAGCTCACCATCTCGCCATGAAAGGCAGCCTCATCCTCGGTCCAAAGCGCCTGCATCGCCAGCACTCGCTCGCGCATCAGCTTGAAGCGCGTTTCGGCTCGCGCGCCGTGATTCTCCATCTCATCCACGTTCCAGCCCGCGCCGATTCCGAAGATGAAGCGTCCGTTCGACAGGCGATCCAGGCTCGCCACGCACTTGGCCGTGACGATCGGATCGCGTTGCGGAATGAGGCACACGCCGGTGCCCAGCAGGATCTTGCGGGTGGCCGCTGCAGCGAACGACAGCGCCACGAACGGATCGTGCGTGTGGGCATAGGCACGCGGCAGCTCCCCGCCCGCCGGATACGGCGTACGGCGCGAGACCGGAATGTGGGTGTGCTCGGGCAGGAGCAGCGACTCGAAGCCGCGATCCTCGGCCGCCCGGGCGAGCTCACCGATGTCGATGCCGTAGTCCGTCGAGAAATAGCAGATGCCGATCTTAATGGTCAGGTCTCCTTCACGTTCAGCTGCCTCGAGCCTTGAGCGCTTCGAGCTCGGTGCGCAGCAGCCGCACCTCATCCTCGAGCCTTGCCAGACGGCTGACGAGGGGCTCGTGCGGGTCGGGCGCGGTCGTGCTGTCGGGCGCGGCGTCCTCCACGAGCGCGTGCGCCGGCGGCTCGCCGCCGAACAGGTGCATGTAGCGCGACTCGCGTCGGCCGGGCTCGCGCGCCAGGCGGGCAACGAGGGGGCCGGTATCCCGCTGCATCAGGGCTTGCAGGGCTGACTCGACCTCGGAGACATCACCGAAGGCCGCCATGCGGCTGGCGCGGCCCCGCAGCTCACCTGGGGTCTGAGGACCGCGCAACAGCAGCTCGCACACGATCGCGAGCTCCTGGGGCGAGAACTTGAGGCTCCCGAACTCGGTGTTGCAGAACAGGTGCTGGTACTTGGGCACGCGACTGCCGAAGCCCGAGCGCTCGAGCACCAGGTGCTTGCGCGAGAGCCCATCGATCGTGCTCTGAACGCTCGGCTCATCGAGGCTCATCACGGGATCGCGATTGCTCTTCTGATTGCAGGCGCTCACCAGAGCATTGAGCGAGAGCGGATACTGATCGGGCGTCGTGATCTGTTTCTCGATCAGACAACCGATCACGCGCGTCTCCAGCGGATTGAGCTCGATGCGCATCGTGGCCTCGGGGTTCGCTCGCGGGCGCGGTTACGGACCGAAAACAGCGTATGAGTGCGGCGGCAGCGTGAACCGGAACTGTGTGCGCGCCCCCGCTGCCTCGCCGCCATGCCCGGCGGGCGATGCCGCGAGCTCTTCGCCCGTCACCCTATTTCGCAGTCGAACTTTCTCACCGGCCACGGACACCCCGATCGAGGCCGGCTCGGAGCGGAACGACTCCACGATGAAGGTACCGTTATCGTATACGAACAGGCTGACCAGCGAGGGGGCATCGAGCCGCACGGGGAAATCAGCCTGCAGGTAGCCGCGAATCGCGCGGGTGACCGGCTGCGGCAGCTCGTAGAGATCTCCCGGATTGTCGGGAATATTCAGCACGTAGAGGACACCCTTCGAATAGCGGTCCATGAGCAGAATGGGGACGCCGCGCTCCTCGGCCACCCCACGAACGAGTGGCCAGGCATCGTTCGTGTAATAGCGGATCTCGGGAAACAGGATGGAGGGCGCCCTCTTTCCGGGCTCGTCCAGATTCACCCCGGCGCCGGCCCCGAACGCCCCGTAGTAGTCCTGCACGGCCACCTTGCGGCCCGTGTACTCGAGCTCGACGATGTCCTGAAGCCCGCGCCCCTGCAGCTCGCGCAGCAGGCCCGAGGTGATCACGATGTCCTTGCCCGCTGTGAGCTGGCCTTTGATTCTCGCCACGATGTTCGGATCGTGCGCGGCGGATGCGGTGAGCAGAACGAGAGGGGCTTGCGCGGGGAACTGCGGCATGAGCTCGATCGGCAGGCCCATGTTGCCAAGGTAGTCCTGCAGGAAGTCCTCGCCGCTCGACTGGTAGGGCTTGTAGCTTGCAATGCCGAGCGGCCGTCCGAGATCTCCCAGGAAGCGATCCACTTGCTCGAGCGAGTAGCCCGCCGCCCGTGCCCACCCCGGAGGGCCAACTCCCGAGCCCGAGCCGTGCGGCGTGTAGCGGACCATGGCATTCCAGTCGAAGCTCGTTCTCTGCCAGCCCCATGCCTGGCGTTCGCCTGGGTCGAGGGCATCGGGGGAGGCCAGATCGCCCCAGTTGAAGAGGGTGATCTCCGGCGCCTTTGCGAAGAGCGTGTCCCACAGCTGCTCCGCGTAGCGGTCCACGTAGCGCGTCGCGTAGGGATCCACCCAGCCCCCACGATTGCCCCCGTGCGGGCGCACGTTGTCGAAATAGCGAAAGATCAGATAGCTCTCGTATTGCTGCAGAAGCTGGTCGGTCATCTCGGGATCGCGCGTCTCGTCTCCCGTATAGATGGCATCGAACTTCCTGGCCTCGATGTCGAGGTCGTAACCCAGGCCCTGGAAATGCTCGTACCAGTTGGGGTACTTGATGGTCACCTTCACGCGTGGATTCACCGCGCGGGCGGGCTTCAGCACGAGATCCTCGGCAACCTCACGCATGCGCTCCAAGCGATACTGGGTCCAGCTGCGACCGGACTTCGCGGCGATGTCCGGCTCGCTCTTGGTGTTGAAGAAGAAGAAGTCATCGAGCATCACTTCGTCGAAGTGCCGGGCGGCCAGCTCGGCCGCCCGACGGCAGGTCTCCCGGTCGCGCGGAATCTCATAATCGAGCGTGACGAACTGTCCATTGCCCGCCGGGGCCGAATAGGCAACCCCGCCCGCCACCTGAATCCCACGACTCACGAAGAACTTCTTCGCACTCTCCAGAGCGGCATCGTCGGCGAAGACACCGCTGCGCCAGACCTCCAGGTACACCTTGTCGAAGCGCAACTGCCCGGCAATGCGGCGGTACTGCTGATCGCGCACCTTCGGATCACGCATCGCGAGCACCGAATACACCGGGACGTAGATCGCCACCTTGAAGTTTCGGTACGACCCGGTGCTCCCACGCGACCCCTGCGAATCGGCAGCAGCGCTCATGGCGGCGAGCGCCAGTGCCATGGCCAGCAAGCACACCGATCGGACCATCCGGCGGCCTCAGCTCCTGAAGTCGATGTGCGGACCGGCCGGCACCACGCCGCTCGGGTTCACCGCACGGATGGAGTAGTAGTTCTCCTTGTAGATCCGTACGTCGACGGTCTGTGCAATGCCCGGGACGGCGTACAGCATTCTCGTGTAGTGCCAGATGGAGGGGTACTCGTAGATGTGACGCAGATTGCATTTGAACAGCGGGTAGTAAGCGCAATCGAAGCGCACGAGTGTCGGAAACAGACGCCAGTCGGCCTCGGTCTGGCGGTCCCCGATCAGATAGGGCTGCCGCGACAGGGTGGATTCGATCCAGTCGAGCGTGTGGAACATGCCGTGCACCGCTTGCTCGTACGGTTCCTGCTGTACGGCAAAGCCGCAGCGGTACGCGCCGTTGTTCACGTGCTGATAGATGCGCTCGTTGACCGCATCGATGCTCGGGGCGAGCTCCGCCGGATAGTAGTCGGCGGCATCCTCCGTGAATGCAGCAAACTCGCGATTGAGCATCCGAATGATCTCCGCAGACTCGTTATTCACGATCGTCCGGGTTTGCTTGTCCCACAGGACGGGCACGGTGCAGCGCCCGGTGTAGCTCGGGTTGGCTGTGCGATAGACCTCGTAGATGAAACGCACGCCGAGCAGTGGATCGGGCGGCGTGAAGCTCCAGCCGCCCTCCCCCAGCGCATGATGCACGTAGCTCGTCGAGATCACCTCTTCGAGCTTCTTCAGCTTCAGGAAGATCATCACCCGATGGCACCAGGGGCAGCCAAAGGCGAGATACAGGTGATAGCGGCCCGCCTGGGCACGCAGGCCGGAGCTGCCGTCGGCGCTAATCCGGCGGCGAAAGGTCGACGCGGTACGGTCAAACGACCCGGACTTTCCCTGCGTGTCGCTTGCCCGCTCGTCCCATTCGCCATTGATCAACATGCCCATGGCCAAGACTCCGCTGACACGACTGCATAGGATCTGCGGAGCCGCCCCGCCTCACTTCTTCACGCGCAACAGGCCCATGAAGTCTCGCTTGCCGAGCGGCACGCCCTTCCAGCGTAGAACGTCGTAGGCGGTGGTCGCATGGAAGTAGAAATTGGGCAGCGCGAATGACAGCAGGAAATTCTCGGCCGTGAAGTCGGTGCGGTGCTCGCGGAACGCGAAACACACGTCCCGGCCCATGAACCCATCCACCTCTGCGGGCCCGACCTTTCCGAGCGCCTCGATCGTCTGGGCGACCTGAGCCTTGAGGGCGGCAAAGGTGGCCGGTGGGGGTGTCATGTCCGGAGAGGCTGTCCCCCGGCGGACCCCTTCGATCGCGCCGAAGGAATGCGTGCACGTGGACTTCACCTGGTAGGCGAAGGGCAGCATGTCCGGAGCGAGGCGTGCCTGGATCAGATCCTCCGGTGCGAGCTTGTTCTCGCTGCAGAATGCCTCCGCCTTCAAGAGCAATCCGGCGACGGCTCCCAAGGTCTGCTGGTACGAGGGAATAGTGGCGGCGTAGAGCGAGAGGGCCATGACGATGCCTTCGGGGAGTTTAGGGAGGGCGGGAAGCTTAGCTTCGAGGCATGGAAAGCGAAAGCGGGACACCCGGGCATGGAGGCACGGATGAATAGGTCTCGATACAACTTTCGCTATATATCGTATATACATGATATTGATACAATTATTTACCTGTCGCTGCGTCCGCCTGGCGGCGTGCGCGAGCGGTGCATGTCAACCGCGCACGCCAGGGTGCGTTGTGAGAAGGTTGAGTCAGCAACCTCATTGTCCAACTCCAGAGCCATGACGATGAACATGCGCGCCATTCGCACCCTTGTCTTCTCGACGGCGCTCAGCTGGACGCTCGCGGCATGCGCGACGTTGAACGTGCACTCCGACGTCAACACCCCACTGATCCACAACGTCCAGTGCCATACCGCCGCATGGGCGGGCTCGTTCCAGGGGAACAGTCCGATACTCACGACGATCGCCAATCCCGTGAACGAGAGTCGGCTGCGCGCCGCCATCGCCGCACAGCTTTCGGCAAAGGGGGTACAGCTGGTGACGGCCAATCCCGACTGCCTGATCGGCTACGGAATCGGAGTGCGCAATGTCATGGATGGCGCATATCCGGATTGGATGGTAGGAGGCTGGGGACCCGGATGGGGATGGGGTCCCGGCTGGGGCTGGGGCTGGGGCCCAGGGTGGGGGTGGTACGGGCCACCCTACGTCTATCGAGAGGGCGTGATCGCCGTGGACCTTTACGATGCGCGCACGCGGCAAGCCCTCTGGCATGCCTACGTGAATCAGGATCTTTTCGGGCTCACGGGTGCGAAGGCCGAGCAGAGAATCGACGCGGCGGTTGCCGCCCTGTTCACGAAGTACCCGACTTGAGCGGCGGATCGCGCGCCGGTCGCGCCTGAACGGCGCGGTGCAGCGCGGCGCGCGCCAGCAGGCGCGTGGAATCGAGCGTCGGCAGCGCAGAGTTCGCATCATCGATGAGCAAGGGAATCTCGGTACACCCGAGCACGACCGAATCGGCTCCCGCTTCCTTCATGCGACCGATCACGGCCTGGAAGTACTCCAGCGCCTTGCGGCTGAAGACACCGTACACCAGCTCCTCGAATATCACCCGATCGATCTCGTCCCGCTCGGCCGCGCTCGGGCGCACGAGCTCGATCCCGTGTGCTTGCAGCTTCTCCGGGTAAACGCCGCTTTCGACGAGGTAGCGCGTGCCCGTCAGGCCGAGCCGGCGAAAGCCACGCCGCGCCGCCTCCCCAGCGACGACCTCCGCGATGTGCAGCCACGGAAGCGGCGAGCGGGCGTGAAGGTAGCCGAATGCCTGGTGAATGGTGTTGTCCGGGCAGATGAGAAACTCGGCCCCGATCGAGGCGAGTTTGCGAGCCGATGACAGCATGAGGTCCGCGACCCCCTCCCAGTCTCCGCGGTAGATGTGTCCCATGTACTCGGCGAGCGAATGGGTGTGGAGCGAGACCTCGGGGTGGCCGTGTGGACCGAGCACCTGCGCCCCCTCCTCGCAGAGTGTTCGATAGCACAGGGCCGCACCCTCGGCGGAGCAGGCGACGATTCCGACGTGCTGGGACATCGCGAGAGCGATAATACTCCGTCGCGTCCGCTGCGAGCCCGGGGCATGAGAATCCTAGTCATCGAAGATCAGACCGACACCTCCCGCTACATCTGCAACGGCCTCGCGGAGGCAGGCTATGCTGTGACGGCTTGCGACAATGGCCTCGACGGGCTGCATAACGCGCTCAACGAGGTATTCGATCTGATCATCATCGACCGGTTGCTGCCCGGCGGAGTCGATGGGCTGTCGATCGTGGGCAAGCTTCGCGATCTGGGTAAGAGCACCCCAGTTCTGATCGTGAGTGCGCTCACGAGCACCGACGATCGCGTGCGGGGTCTGCGTCTGGGCGGTGACGACTACATCTCCAAGCCCTTCGCCTTCTCGGAGCTGCTCGCCCGCGTCGAGGCGCTGCTGCGCCGTGCACAGCCCTCCCAGCGCACGACGAGGCTCCAGGTCGCCAATCTGACGCTCGATCTGCGCAAGTTCGAGGTCAGCCGCGGTGCGGTGCCCATCGTGCTGCAGCCGCGCGAGATGCGGCTGCTCGCCTACCTCATGCGCCACGAGGGGCAAGTCGTCACCCGCACGATGCTGCTCGAGTCGGTGTGGGACTGCCACTTCGACCCGCAGACGAACGTGATCGACGTTCAGATCAGCCGCTTGCGCAGCAAGGTGGACAAGGGCTTCACGCCTGCCTTGATCCATACCATTCGCGGCGTGGGGTACCTGCTGGGCGAGCGCGCCTCGCAGGCCGCGTGAGAGGCCCACACGCGAGCGAGCGCAAGGGCCGTCGAGCCTCAGAACACCTCATGGCACGCTTCAGCCTGAACTCCGTTGCCACGCGCTTGGCCCTCGGCAACGGTGCCTTGCTCGCGCTTCTCATCCTCTTCACATCGGCCGTGTTCTACTTCGGCACTGTCGGGGTGCTCGATCGTGCCATCGGCGGGAAGATCGTCTCGATCTCCAATCGACTGATCACCACCTATGGCCACCGTCCCGTGAGCGAGCTCGTGCGCGAGATCGACCTGGAGCTCACCGACGGCATCGACAGCGATACGGAGATCTTCCTGGTCACCTCAGCATCCGGCGCGCCGCTCGGGGGCAATCTGTCGCGGTGGCCGCTCCACCCCCCGCTCGGCAAGCTCCTCAAGGATGATGTGATCCGCAACGGACGGCGCTCGGTAGCACGCCTGCTCGTCGAGCCACTTCCGCAGGGCGGGCTCTTGTATATCGGACGCGACTTGAGCGAGCAGCAATCGATACGCGACCTGGTGCTGCGCGCGCTGCAGGCCGCGGCAGCGGTGTCGCTCGTGCTGGTCGCTTTTGGCGCCTGGTTCTTCCGCGCGCAGATCGAGCGGCGGCTTGGAGGGATTCGGCGCACCGCCTCCGAGATCGAAGCGGGCAATCTGGGGCGGCGCATCTCGATCTCCGGAGACGATGAGTTCGCTCGACTCGGCGTGGATATCAACCGCATGCTCGATCGGATTGAGCAGCTGATGAGCGGAGTGCGCCACGTCTCGAATGCCATTGCACATGATCTGCGCACCCCGCTCGCCCGCGTGCGGGCGGGGCTCGACGATGCGCTGCGGCGCGAGCGCACGGCGCCTGCGCTGGCCGAGGCCGCCCGCATGGCGATCGAGGGCATCGACGACCTCATCGTGCTGCTCAACAAGCTGCTGCAGATCGCCGAGGCCGAATCCGGGATGCGCACCGAATCCTTCGAATCCGTTGACGTCAATCGGATCGTCCACGACATGATCGAGCTGTACGATGCGGCGGCGGAGCATGCCGGGGTGAGCCTCAGAGCGTTGAGCCGCGAGCCCGCCCGCGCGCATGGCGACCACGACCTCCTTGCGAGCGCAGTCGCGAGCCTCATCGACAATGCCATCAAGTATGCGGGGCGAGGGGCCGCCGTCGAGCTTGAAGCCACGGCCGACACGGAGGCCGCGTGGATCATCGTGCGCGACAACGGTCCTGGTGTGCCCGCACACGAGCTGCCGCGGCTCAGCGAGCGTTTCTATCGTATGGACCGGGCGCGCCATCAACCTGGTAACGGGTTGGGGCTTGCGATCGTCTCGGCGATCGCAACGCTGCACGGCGGCGCGCTGGTGCTCTCGAATGCCCGACCGGGACTGCGCGCCGCCATTCGTTTGCGCGCAGCGCAGCCCACCCCGCCGCAGCGTCCTGCCGCAATGCGTGAGCAACCCTCCCTCGTAGACCTTTCCAATCCGTAATTCCGCCGAAAGGCTGCGGAAAGCATCGTCCTCGCAAGATAGGCGCGCCCGGCCGCGGCAGTCCACCTGCCTCACGCCCACAGCAGCCGCCCAACGAGGACATACCGATGCGTTTCATAGCCAGACGGCGTGCCCCGGTCGCGCTGCCGGCGCGACTGGCGACGCTAACAGCGGGCGTATCCCTGGTGTGCTCACTCTGCGGCTGTGGAGGCCAGGCCACACCGGCTGCCTCTGCGGCCGAGACGGCCGAGAGTGTCGTGCTCACCGCATCGCAGCTTCGCTCGGTCACGGTACAAGCGGTCGTTGAGCACCGCTTCAGTCTCGAGCGCGAGACCGTCGGTACCATCGGTTTCAACGAGGACCGAGCGGTAGAGGTTTCCCCGCCCTACCAGGGACGGATCGCCGCCTTGTTCGCAAAGGCGGGCGACCACGTGCGAAAGGGACAGCTGCTGTTCACCATCGACAGTCCCGACCTCGTGCAGGCCGAATCGACGCTGATCTCGGCCGCCGGCGTGCTCAAGCTCACCACGGCCGCTCTGGAGCGCGCCCGAGGCCTGTATACCATCCAGGGCATCGCGCAGAAGGACTACCAGCAGGCGGTCTCGGATCAGCAGGCTGCCGAGGGCGCATACAAGGCTGCACGCGATGCGGTGCGCATCTTCGGCAAGAGCGATGGGGAGATCGACCGCATCGAGGCGCGCCGCCGCATCGAGCCGCAGATGCCGGTGGCGAGTCCGATCGACGGCGTGGTGACTGCACGTCACGCGGCGCCCGGACGCTTGGTTCAGCCTGGTGGCTCTCCGGCGCCCTACTCGGTTGCCGACGTGTCGTCCAAGTGGCTGCTCGCCGATGCTCCGGAGGCCGACTTGGCAGCGCTGCGCCTGGGCCAGGCGGTGGACGTGAAAGTGCTCGCCTATCCGGATCGCACCTTCCGCGGGCACATCACCAACATCGCCGAGGCCGTCGATCCGGACACACGCCGCGTGACGGTCCGCTCGCAGGTGGACGATCCGAAGGACGAGCTGCGGGCACAGATGTTCGCGACCTTCACCGTACACGTGGGTGGCCCGACTCCCGCGGTGGCGGTTCCCGACGGTGCAGTGGTGCGCGAAGGCGATGGCAGCATGACCGTGTGGGTCACGACGGATGACCGCCGCTTCACGCGCCGTACGGTGCGCATCGGCCAGCAGCAAGACGGCTTCATTCAGGTTGTCGCCGGCTTGAGGCTCGGTGAGCGCATCGCAGCGAGCAGCGCGCTCTTCATCAGTAACGCTGCCGTTCAGGGCGCGGCTGACTGAGCACGGGTGCCGCCCACGCCGCCACTGCGAGCGTGCAGGCACGGTAACCCTTCATGTTGCGCTCGCTCCTGTCCCTGAGTTTGCTGCGCCGGCCACTCGTGCTGGTCGGGCTGGTGGCGTTCCTCGGGGCGGGGCTGCTCGCATTCTCGAGACTCAACATCGAGGCCTACCCCAACCCGGCACCGGTGATCCTGGAGATCACCGCGCAGGCGCCGGGCCTCTCGGCCGAGGAGATGGAGCGCTATTACACCGTTCCGATGGAAGTCGGCCTCGCAGCGACTCCGGGTGTGAACAATATCCGCTCCACCTCCTTCTACGGGCTTTCCTTCGTTCGCGTGACCTTCGATTACGGCGTGGACTACTACTTCGCCTATACCCAGGCGGCGCTGAACCTGCAGCAGAACGTGAATCTGCCCAACGGCGTCACCCCGACGATCCAGGCCTCGAGTCTGGTCGGGGAGATCTATCGCTATCAAGTGGTCGGGCCGCCCCACTTCGGGCTGACGAACCTGCGCACTCTGCAGGACTGGGTGCTGCAGCGCCGCCTGCTCACGGTGCCGGGAGTAGTCCAGGTGGTCGCCTGGGGGGGCACGACCAAGGAGTACCAGGTCACGGTCGATCCACGCAAGCTGGAGGACTACCAGATCACGGTGCCGCAGGTGCTCCAGGCGCTGGGCAACGCGAACATCAACGTGGGCGGTCGGACGGTGGACTTTGGACAGCAGTCGGTCAACGTCCGTGGCCTCGGGCTGATCGACTCGGTGGACGATATCGGAAACGTCGTCCTGCGTGCGCAAGCCGGCACACCCGTGCTGGTCAAGGACGTGGCGCACGTCCAGATCGGATACGTGCCGCGACTCGGCCAGGCGGGTCGCGATGCCGAGGACGACGTCGTGCTGGCGATCGTCGTCATGAATCAAACGCTGCACACGAGCGATGTGCTCGCGCGCGTCAAGGACGAGGTGGCCAAGATCAACTCCGACGGAACTCTGCCGCCCGGGGTGAAAGTGGTCCCGTACTACGACCGCTCGAGCCTGGTGAACGTCACCACGCACACCGTGCTGCACAATCTGCTCTACGGCTGCGCGCTGGTGTTCTTGATCCAGTGGGTCTTTCTCGGCGATCTGCGCAGCGCCCTGACGATCGCGATGACCATCCCCTTCGCGCTTTTCTTCAGCCTCATCCTCTTGGTCGTGACCGGTCAGTCCGCCAATCTGCTGTCCCTCGGCGCGGTGGACTTTGGCGTCATCGTCGATGCGGCGGTGATCCTGGTCGAGAACGTCTTTCGGAACTTTCAAAAGCCACCGGCGCAGCGGCGAGCAGTCCTGGAAGGGTATACGGAAGCGCACCTCGGCACGCCGCTCGAGCGTGGCGCCGGCTGGACCGATCGGCTGCGGCTGATCTACGTGAGCGCGATTCAGGTCGATCGAGCGGTACTGTTCTCCACGCTCATCATTGTCGCCGCGTTCCTGCCGCTCTTCACGATGCAGGGGGTCGAGGGACGCATCTTCGGCCCGATGGCGCGGACGTACGGATACGCCCTCGGGGGCGCGCTCATTTGCACATTCACCGTGACCCCGGCACTCACCTCGCTGCTGTTACCGCGCCATGTGAATGAGGCCGAGACCTGGCTGGTGCGCCACCTGCGCACCCTGTACACCCCGGTGCTGCGCTGGGCACTGGCAAACCGTCGCGCAACCCTCGGCGGCGCTCTCCTGTTTTTGCTCGTTGCGGGCGTGCTGCTCAGCCAGCTCGGCAGTGAGTTTCTACCCACGCTCGAGGAGGGCAATCTCTGGATCCGAGCGAGCTTGCCGCCGACGATCTCGCTCGAGGCGGGCGATGCCCTGGTCACGCGCATGCGGCAGATCATCCGCAGCTATCCCGAGGTCATCACGGTCACCTCCCAGCACGGTCGGCCCGATGACGGCAGCGATGCCTCGGGATTCAACAACGTGGAGCTCTTCTGTCCCCTGAAGCCCTTCGATGAGTGGCCGCGAGGCATGAGCAAAGCCAAGCTGGTCGATGAGCTTCAAAGGCGATTCACGAGCGCGTTCGTCGGCACCGGATTCAATTTCTCACAGTACATTCAGGACAACGTCGAGGAGGGACTCTCGGGGATCAAGGGTGCCAACGCGCTGAAGATCATCGGGCCCGACCTGCATGTTCTCGAGCGCCTTGCGAGCGATGTCTACGCGCAGATGCTCGCGGTTCGGGGGGTGGAGGACCTCGGGATCTTCCACGTCCTGGGGCAGCCGAACCTCGATGTGCGTGTGGACCGCGCGAAAGCCGCGCGCTACGGGCTCAACACCGGCGACGTGATGAGCGTGGTGCAGGCGGCGATGGGCGGCACGCAGGCAACGACCGTGCTGGAGGGGGACCGTGAATTCGCCCTGACGGTGCGCTTTGCGCCACCATTCCGCGACCGACTGCAATCGGTGCGCAACCTGGCGATCGGGTACCAGAATGGCGCGGGCGGGGTTTCCTACATACCGCTCGGGCAGATCGCCGACGTGTCTCTCGACACCGGTGCCTCCTTCATCTACCACGAGCGCAACGAGCGGCTGATTCCCGTCAAGTTCAGCGTGCGCGGGCGTGACCTCGGCTCGACGGTTGCCGAGGCGCAGGCGCGCATCGCGCGCAACGTCAAGGTCCCGCAGGGATACCGGCTCGAGTGGGCCGGAGAGTTCCAGGAGCTGCACCAGGCCAGGCAGCGGCTCATGATCGTCGTGCCGATCGCCGTGGCCTGCATCCTCGTCCTGCTCTACGGCCTTTTCAATTCGCTGCGGGACAGCCTGCTCACCCTTGCAGGCATACCCTTCGCGATCGCCGGCGGTGTCATCGCGCTCTACCTCTCCGGACAGAACCTGAGCATCTCGGCTGAGATCGGCTTCGTATCCCTGTTCGGGGTGTCGGTCATGAACAGCATCCTCGTCCTGACCTACTTCCTGCAGCTGTGGCGCGAGGGCCAGTCCCCGGAGGAAGCGATGTTCAACGCCGCCTCGCAGCGCATGCGCTCGATGCTGATGGCGGCACTGTCGGCCTGTCTGGGACTGCTTCCCGCCGCGGTCTCGACCGGGATTGGCAGCCAGGTGCAGCGCCCGCTCGCAACCGTGGTGGTCGGTGGGATGCTGGTGGGCCCCATCATGCTGCTGGTCGTTGCTCCTGCGCTGCAGATGATGTTCCTCGGCAAGGCCCATCCCTCGCATGCTCTCCCGAGTCACCACGATGACACGCTGTAATCGAGGAGCACCCCCCATGCGCGATAGACTGTCTCTGCTGGCGGTGTCTGCCCTGACGATGAGTGCTCTGCTCCTGGCCGCCTGTGCGGTGGGTCCCAACTACAGGCGCCCGTCCTTGCCTCCCGCGAGCAGCTACGCGCCGGCCCCCCTTCCAAGCGCGACCGCCGCGGCACCGTGTCCGACCGGTGCCGCGCAGAGCCTGATCGTGGGGCGTGACATCTCGGCTGAGTGGTGGACTCTGTTCCAATCGCCCGCCCTGAATGAGCTCATCCAGCGTGCGTTCGTTGCAAATCCGACCATCGATGCCGCGGTGGCCTCTCTCAGGCAGGCGCAGGAATACGTCTACGCTCAGCGCGGCTACTTCTTTCCGACGCTGCAGGCGAGCTACCAGGCCCAGCGCACCAAGCTCTCCGGCAACACCGCGACCTCCGCGGCGCCGGGTCCTCAGGGCAACGGCCAGGTGATCGCTCCGCTCGCCCCAGCCCAGCCCGTGACCTATACCTTCCACACCGCGCAGCTCACGGTGGGCTTCACCCCCGATGTGTTCGGCCTCAACCGCCGCGAGCTGGAGTCCCTGCAAGCCCAGGCGGATGCGGCACGCTTCGAGCTCGAGGCCGCATACGTGACTTTGGCCTCCAACGTCGTGGCCGCGGCGCTCGAGGAGGCCTCCATCCGTGCGCAGATCTCTGCCGTGCGCGCGATCATCGAGGCGAATCGCCACTCCGCAGAGATTGTGCGGACTCAGCTGCGGCTGGGTTATGCGGCGCGGCTGGATGTGGCCGCCCAGGAGGCCGCCCTGGCGCAAGCGCAGGCGCAGTTGCCGCCGCTCGAGAAGCAGCTCGCGCAAACGCGCGACCTGCTGCGCGTGCTGGTCGGTAATGCCCCGGATCACGATGTGCCTGAGACCTTCGAGCTCTCACAGCTGCACCTGCCGCAGGCGCTGCCGCTGTCACTGCCTTCAAAGCTCATCGAGCAGCGACCGGACGTGCGGGCCGCCGAGGAGCAGGTCCACGCGGCGAGCGCCCAGGTCGGGATCGCTTTGGCGAACCGTCTGCCGCAGTTCTCACTCACCGGCGATCTGGGCGGCAACGCAACGAAGTTCAGCCAGATGTTCTTGGGCTCAGGAACGTTCTGGGATGTGATCGGAGGGGTTTCGGAGACGATCTTCGACGGCGGAACGCTGCGGCACCGCCAGCGCGCAGCCGAGCAGGGTCTCGTGCAGGCGGCCGCGCAATATCGCAGCACGGTCCTGAGCGCCTTCCAGAACGTCGCGGACACTCTGCACGCGCTCTACAGCGATAGCGACGAGCTCAAGACGGCCACCGCCGCCGAGCGCGCTGCGCGCGTCACGCTCGAGCTCACCCGCAAGCAGCTCCAGGCAGGCTACGTCAACGGTCTGGCCCTGCTGAGCGCCGAGCAGAGCTATGAGCAGGCCGAGATCACGCTCATCCAGGCGCAGGTGAGCCGCTATGGCGACACGGCGGCGCTGTTTCAGGCCCTGGGTGGGGGCTGGTGGAATCGCGGCAAGGGATAGTGCCGCAAGCGACGAGCTATCCGAAGGGATTCACGCCGATCCATCGCAGGTGCAGCCAGAACGCAAACGCTGCCCATGCCGCAAGGCCCAGCACCACCGTGATCGTATCTCCGGCAGCCGTGCCGGCGGGGTAGACCGTGCCAAGCCGGCGATCGCGGCGGCGTGCCACCACAAAATCGGCGATCGCCCAGAGCAGGAAGGCGCCGAACAGCACCACGTCGCGCAACATGCCGGTTGCCAGCAGATGTCCGAACGCCCAGGCCTTCACTCCGGCCAGCATGGGGTGCCCGATGCTGGACTTGAGGTGGTTGCGCGGAACGTAAGCGGCGGCGACCAGCACGAACGCCGCCAGGGTGAAGAGCGCATTGAGGTGGCGCAGGGCAAGGGGCGGGGTGTAGAGCGGCACCGGCCGCTGCCGCGCATCGCCGAAGCCCCACACGATGAGTACGAAGCCGGCGAGCGACACGAGCGCATACAGACCCTTCCATGGCCCTGCTCCCAGCCGGTCGATCACGCGCGCACGCCACGAGTCGGCAAACATGCGCACCGAGTGCATGCCGAGGAAGAGCACTAGGCCGATGATCAGTACGAGCATCTGGAGCGGCGGGGCAGCACCCTCAGTCGAGCCCCGGTCGGGGGCCTGCGGACGATCAATAGAGTGGCGAGAAAGACGGCCAGCGTCAATGCATCGATTTCGCCTCCGCCACCGGCGTGGCCGGTGGGGGAGCCGGCATCGCTCGCCGTGGCAGCCACGACGCGGTCAGTTCGGATGGTACGTGCGCTCGGTATGGCCCACGAGCTGGGAGGGGTAAAAATAGACCTCACGCAAATTCCCGGCCGCATAGCGCGCGGACTGATCGTCGAAGTGCCTGGACTGCGGATCGCCGCTCTCCCCTCCGGTCGAGACCGCGCGCGCCGTCACCGTGGGGCCGAACTCCACGATCGCCACGAAGCTGTTGCCGCTGGTGCCGTAATACTTCTTCGTGCCATCGTAACGACGGGCGGCGAACGATGCGAGCGATCCCCAGCGCGACCCCGTGAAAGGCACCGCGATGCTCGGGGCCGAATCGCTGAACTGCGGCACGATATCGTCATTCAAACGCTGGAAGCGGTTGAACTCGCCCCAGGGCACCTTCCAGGCGCCAAAGTCGTGCCCCAGCCGATGCGCAACCGCCGCAAGCGCTGCGAGCTTCTGCTCCGGGCTCGTGCGCTCGGCGATGTAGTCATAGACGGACATGCCCGCAGCCTTCGCTTGCGCCTCGTTCTGCCCCCAGAGCTCATCGCCCCACAGTACCGCAAGCGTCGTTGCGACGGACTGGAGAGCCCAGCGCGCATCCCACGCGCGCAGGACTGCGATGGGCTCGGCGAGCTCGGCTTTGAACGAGCTCCGAGGGGGACGGTCGTAGGCTGACAGCAACGTCGGGATCAATCGCGCCAGGGCCGGCAGGTAGGAATCGAATGCGGCCGCTCGCAGAGAGGACGCGGTGAAGCCCTTGCGGCCCTGCAGGAGCAACGTGGCGTGTATCCCGCGCGGATTCTCGCCGGCCGTATCCATGTAACGCGGGAAGCGCTCGCGCTTGGGACTGTAAGCCCCCGCGGCCGAGTAGGGCCAATCGTTCGTGTTCATGATCCAGCCGTTCGGCGGATTCAGCAGATGCGGCACTTCCTCGAGGGTATGCAGCCCTTTCCAATCGGTGGCGGGGTTTGCGCCATCCACGGGGTGCGTGTAATCGAAGCGATCGTCACGACGCGGCACGAATTGGGGATGCAGGTACGCAATGTCCCCGTCCGCGTCGGCGAGCACCGTGTTATTGGAGGAATTGGCCTGCAACTGCATGACCTTCATGAACTGCGTGTAGCTGCGCGCCTTGGTCAGCAGGAACGACTGGCTCAAGGCCTCGACGGGTCTTTGCATCAGTGCGATGCTCTCCCATCTTGCGCCGAGCTGCGCCACGATCGGACCGTGGTGGGTCCGATAGACGGTGAAGGCTCGCTCGGCCATGGCGCCCGCGGGCGTGCGATAGCGGATGCAGATCCTGGACGCGCGGACCGGGCGCAGCTCGTGTCCGTAGCGATAGTAGAGACGACCGTCCCGCTCGATGATGCTCTCCAGGAAGAAGTCGACGTTGTTCACCCCGCTGGTCGTGTGCATCCAGCCGAGTCGCTCGTTGAACCCCTGGTAGATGAAGAACTGCCCCCAGGTGACCGCACCATAGGCGTCGAGGCCTTCACCGCTCGTCATCTGAAGCTCGGAGCGAAAATAGAAGGAGGTGTGCGGGTTGATGAGCAGCAGCGCGTGGCCGTCGCGAGTGTTCGCAGGTGAGATGGCGATACCGTTCGAGCCGCCGGGCTCGATCGGGGGGGCCTCCGACGATAGACGCGCTTGCAGGGTGGAGTGCTTTCGCGCGGGACCGGTGGCGCGTGGCCCATAGAACCGCTCGAGCGGACCGAGCTCCACGCGCTCGATGTCGCCGCCGATGCTACCTTCGGTGAAGCTGAGCGCCATCCAGGGCTCGAATCTGCGAATGGCGCGCGGCACGACGCTCGGATGCGTTCTCAGGTAGAAGTTGAGGCCGTCCGCCCAGGCATCCATCAATCGCCGAAGCCACGCGGAACTCGAGGCATAGAGCGCCCGCAGCTGTGCGGGGTCGACGAACAGGCGTGCCCGAAGATCCCGATAGAGATCCTTCTCTCCCTCGGCTTCGGATAATCGACCGAGTGCCGTGAGGTAGTTCGTCTCGACACGATTGAAGTCGTCCTGCGCCTGTGCGTAGGTTGCGCCGAAGACGGCCTCTGCGTCTGTCTTGGCGACGACGTGCGCGATGCCCCAATCATCACGCGTGATGGTCGTATCGCGCGCCTCGATCTGCCATCGCGGCACAGCCTGGGCAAGCTCCGGATCGACGGCGTGCGTGGCGCGGCCCTGCGCAATGAGGGGCAACAGGATGAAGAGCGCGGCGGGCACCTTACGCAGAACTCGCATGGTGCAGCCATGTTGACCGATCGGCATGCATATATCAGTCGAATGTCGGGTAGGAATAGTGTCTAACACACCGTTTATCCAGAAGGATTTAACTCCATAATCTGCCATTTGATGTTATAAATACGAATCATTATCATTTGTATTCGGTGGGGTGGCCGTGAGTTGCGGAAACTTGGCGAGGACGAGAATGGGTCAGGCGCACGAGGAGGTCCCCAACACGAGCAGCGGGATCTTCTCGCGACTTTGCGGCTTGTGCGGTGTTTATCTGTCCTCCGTGCTGGGAGCGGCGGCCGCGCATGCCGACACCGGAACCCCGCCTCCAGCATCCCCGGACAACGACTATGACGAGGACGATCTGCAGCAGGTCGTCGTGACCGGCTTGAGACCGCTGGTTCAGAACAAGCTGCCCGCGGACCTGCAGAACATCCCTCAAGACGTGACCGTGGTGAACGAGCACCTGATCCAGGCGCAGTCCGACACGCGCCTGGAGGATGCTCTGCAGAATGTTCCGGGGATCACACTGAATGCGGGCGAGGGCGCGGCGCGCGGGGATACAGTGAACATCCGCGGCTTCGCGGCGTTCAATGACTTCTTCCTGGATGGCATCCGCGATGCGGCCCCCTACACGCGCGACAGTTTCGATCTCGACTCCGTGGAAGTCGTCAAGGGGCCCTCGGCGGTGCTGTTCGGTCGCGGCTCGACGGGCGGGGCCATCAACCAGGTGACCAAGGCGCCCCTGCTCGCGCCGCTCGAGGTGTTCACCGGGGACTTCGGCACGAACGACCTGCTCCGCAGCACCGCCGACGTGAATGAGCCGTTCGGCACGGACGATGCGGTGCGCGTGAACGCGATGGGTGAGTCCTCCTCCATGGCTGAGCGCGACTTCGTGAAGAATCGTCGCTGGGGGCTCGCCCCGGCCGTGTCCTTCGGAATCGGTGCGCAGGATACGCTCACGTTCGCGTATCTCCATCAACAGGAGGACAACGTGCCCGATACCGGCATTCCCTTCGTGAGCGGCAGAGTCGCACCTGTCCCGCTCGATACCGATTACGGCCTCTCGACCGACCGCGACACTACCAAGGATGACATCGCCACCGCGCTCTACAAGCACGATTTCGGCTCGAACCTGTCGCTCTCCAACGCGCTGCGCTACGCGCACTACCAGTTCGACTATCGCTTCGATGCGCCGAACTTCGGCAGCATGGCCGCAGGAGGTCAAGGCCCGCCGGCACCGGACACGCCGCTCGATGACATTCTCGTGGGCCGCGATGCACCGGACAGCTCCGGCACACAGACGAATATCGACGATCAGCTCGATCTTTCGGGGCATCTCGCAACCGGCGCCGTGACCCACGACTTCATCGCCGGCGTCGAGTACTCGCGTCAGACCTACAACCTCGCCCGCTACGTCAATCCATTCAACACGGACAACAACTGGATTCCCGAGACCCCCCTGCTCGCCCCCGATCCGTACGAGCCGCCGCCCCGCATCGAGCCGGTCAGTGCGTATCAGGGCACGACCGCCTATGTCTACTCGGCGTATGTCACCGACACGATCGGGCTCGGTCCGCACTGGGACCTCTTGGCCGGAGCACGCTACGATGAGTTCACGGCTGCTTACGACGCCCTCACCGTCGCGACCGACACGCTTGTGCCGCTCGGCCATCTCGATCGGCTGGGCAGTCCGCGCGCGGCGCTCGAATTCAAGCCGACGCCGGCGCAGACCTACTACGTGTTCTACGGCACCTCCTTCGACCCCTCCGCGGAGGCGCTGACGCTCACCACGAAGACCGCGGATCTGGGTCCGGAGAAGGCGAAGACCTTCGAGGCGGGTGCAAAGGCGACCCTCGGGAAGCTGCTCCTGACCGGCGCCGTGTTTCAAACGGAGGTGGATAATGCACAGACCAACGATCCGGACAATCCGAGCATCACGCTGCTCGAGGGCAACCAGCGCGTGGATGGCTTGGAGCTCGGTGCGACCGGACGCATTACCCAGCACTGGGAGGTCAGCGCCGGCTACACCTATCTCGACGGGCGCACCATCGCCTCCGGGACGCCGGCGGACGTGGGCAAGTCACTTCCCAACGTGGCGCGCGATGAGATCAACCTATGGACCGAGTACGAGCTCACGCGTCGCTGGGAGTTCGGTGTCGGTGGCAGCTGGCTCACCCATCGCTACGCCGACAATGCCGAGATGGCCTATCTGCCGGGCTACACGGTGCTGAACGCGATGGTCTCTTACGAGGCAACCCGGAGCCTCTCCGTCCAGCTCAACGGGTTCAACCTGCTCGACAAGCTCTACTATCTCGCGCCCTACTACACGAGCGTCGCGGAGAATCACGTGCTTCCCGGCCCTGGCCGTAGCGTCTCTCTCACGATTCGCTGGGCCCCCGGGTCGCCCTGAGCGCCCTTCGCCTCGATGCTCGTTCGGATCGCAACCCTCCTCTCCCCTGCCGAGCTTGCCTCGGTACGCGCGCGGCTGGCGGATGCACCGTGGGTGGACGGGCGTCTCACGGCCGGATACCAATCGGCGGCGGTCAAGCAGAATCTGCAGTTGCGGCAGAGCGAAGATGTGGCTCGCAAGATGAGCGAGCTGATCCTCCGAGCGCTCGAGCGGAGTGCCCTGTTCGTGAGCGCTGCCCTGCCCCAGCACGTCTACCCGCCCCTGTTCAATCGTTACGAGGAAGGCATGGCCTTCGGAGATCACATCGACAACGCCCTGCGCCAGATCCCCGGCACGGCGCATCGGCTGCGCACCGACCTCTCGGCGACCCTGTTCCTCAGCGCGCCGCACGAGTACGACGGCGGGGAGCTCACCATCGAGGATACCTACGGGGCGCACTCGGTGAAGCTCGAGGCCGGCGATCTGATCGTGTATTCGGCGAGCAGCGTGCATCGGGTCGAGCCCGTCACCCGCGGTGTGCGGCTCGCCGCATTCTTCTGGATTCAAAGCCTGGTGCGCGACGACGGCGCGCGGACGCTGCTTTTTGAGCTCGACAGCTGCATCCGCCAGCTCACGTCGAAGGCCGCCGACAGCGACAGCCTCATCCGCCTGACCGCGTGTTATCACAATCTGATCCGCCGCTGGGCCTCGGGGTGAGTCTCACCCGGGCTCAATTCGCGCGCGCCGCGGCCGCGGAGGACAGCGAGCTTCGAGTGAGGCGACTGCGTCGCATGAGCGCGCACCAGCTCCACACTTTACTCACCGGCGATCCCGCCGAGGCAGCTCGCTGGGTGCGCAGCGCCGCCGAGCACGGCATGGTCGCCGCGCAGCTGCGACTCGGCCGAATGCTGCTCGAGGGCACGGGTGTTCCGCGTGACGAGCGCGAAGCATTCCAGTGGTTCGAGCGCGCGATGCGCAAGGGCGACGCCCCGGCCACGAACATGGTCGGGCGCTGCTACGAGAACGGCTGGGGCGTGCCGATCGATCTGCGGCTCGCTGCGGAGCACTATCGCCGCTCGGCCGAAGCCCGGTACCACTGGGGCGAGTACAACCTCGGGAACATGCTGTTCGACGGGCGCGGCGTCCCGCTCGATCGCGCGCAGGCGCTCGGGTGGTATCTGCGCGCGGCCCGTCAGGGTCACGCTCGGGCAATGAACCTCATCGGCCGCTGCCTCGAGGAGGGCTGGGGGTGCCCGAAGGATCTCCACGAAGCGCGCTACTGGTATCGCCGCTCGGCGGAATCGGGCTATTTTCGCGGCCAGTTCAACCACGCCTCCGCCCTCCTCGAGCAGAAGCAGGCTGCCCAGGCGGCCGAATGGTTCCGCAGGGCTGCGCTCGGGGGTGGGCCGGACATTCGCGGCATGGTGCAGGCGGTCCTCGCGCACGCAACGCACCCCCCTCTTGCGGCATCTATCGCAACGGGCCGTGGCGCGCTTTAATGACAGCCGGTGTTCGCAAGAGTGGTATCGGTGATACACGCGCTGGAGGTCCGCAATCTGACCGTGCGATTGGGAGGGACGGAGATCCTTCGCGATCTCACCTTCAGTGTCCCGCGGCAAACCTCGCTTGCCATCATCGGGCCCAATGGCGCGGGCAAAACCGTGCTTCTCAAGGCGCTCATCGGGGCGCTGCCCTACACCGGACACATCCGCTGGGCGCCGGACACGATTCTCGGGTATGTCCCGCAGAAGCTCGACATCGAGCGCGACCTGCCGCTCAACGGCCACGACTTCCTCCGAGCCAAAGCGTCCTTGACCAAGGGCGGCCCGGCCGAGATCGGGCAGGCGGTGCGGTCCGTGGGAATGGACCCTGCGGTGCTGCGCACCCCGATCGGCAGCATGTCCGGAGGCCAATTCCAGCGGCTGCTGATTGCGTTCGCGCTACTCGGGCGGCCGAACGTGCTGCTGCTCGATGAGCCGGCCGCGGGCGTCGATGCGCCGGGTCACGCCCAGCTGAGCGAGGAGGTGCGAGCGCTGCAGTCGGGTGGGATGACCGTGCTGCTCGTCTCGCACGACCTGAGTGTGGTCTATCGCTATGCGGACTGCGTGCTGTGCCTCGGGCGCCAGGGCTTCTGGATCGGACCACCGCGCACGTTGCTCACGCCGCAGATGCTCTCCGAGGTTTACGGTGCACCCATCGGCTTTCATGTCCACGATGTCCACTGACCTCGCATCGCTCGCGCTCTCGGTGAGCATGGCCGCGGCCGCGGGTCTGATCGGCAGCTTTGCGATCATGAGACGCATGGTGCTCGCGGCCGACCCCATGTCGCACGTCGCGCTGCCAGGCATCGGCGTCGCATTGCTGCTTCATCGCAGCCCACTCCTCGGAGCGCTCGCGATGCTGCTGTTCGGCGCAGTGCTGATCTGGGCCATCGAGCGCCGCAGCCGCATCTCCACCGAGGCGATCATCGGAGTGACGTTCTCCGTCGCGCTCGCGGTGGGCAGCACGATCACATCCGGCGAGGACCTGATCGATGCGCTGCTGGGAACCCCGGGGGCGCTGCCGCCCTGGGAGAGCGCCCTCGGAATGCTCGGGCCGCTCGCGGTGATTGGATTCGTCCTGAGCAGCCGGCACCGGCTGGTCATCTCGCTCGTCTCGCGCGAGATTGCGATGACCTCCGGCATCGCCGTGGCGCGCACCGAGTTGTATTTCCTGCTCGCGTTTGCGCTGACGATCGGCCTCGGCTTGCGCTACCTGGGGGTGCTGCTCATGGGGTCGCTCATCATCATCCCGGCCGCCATCGCGCGCCGCTTCGCCCGCAGTCTCAATGGCATGCTCTGGATTGCGGTCGGCACTGCCGTGTCGGCAGCGCTCGCCGGGACCTCCTGCGCGATGCTGACCGGACAGCACAGCGGCCCGTGGATCGTGATGATCGCCGGGGGCTTGTTCTTCGTGAGCCTGCTCAAGCCGGCGGCCGATCGCTAGGACGAAGCTCACTGCGGCTCGAGCTCGTGCCTTCAGTGGCCGTGTCGATGATGAAGGTCGGGGAAGTGCGGGTGCCGGTGGGCGAGCGGTGCGTGACGATGCGCGTGCGAGTGCGGCTCGCCGGGAGGATCATCCGGCGCATGGGCATGCTGATGATGCTCGTCGTGGACGTGCCGGTGTGCATGCTCGAGCGTCTCGTGGTGATGCAGGTGTTCGTGGCGCTCGCTCAGGTGCAGATACAGTCCGATGCCCATGAGCACACCGGCTGCGATCAGGCGCAAGGTCAGCGGCTCTGAGAGCAGCCCGACGGCGAGCACCGAGCCGATGAACGGCGCCGTGGAGAAGTAGGCCGCCGTGCGCGCGGCGCCGAGATGGCGCAGCCCCAGCACGTAGAGCACCAGACTCACCCCATACCCGAGGAGTCCCACCAGGGCGGCCACGAGGATCGTTCCGAGGTGGGGCACGCGCGCATGGGCCGCGAGCGCAATCGAAACATTGACAGTGCCGGCGACGAGCCCCTTGATGGCGGCGATCTGCATGGGATCGGCCTTGGCGAGGGGACGGGTGAGATTGTTGTCCGCGCCCCAGGCGATGCAGGCAGCGGCGATCAGCAGCGCGCCGGCTCCGGTGCTGCCTGCGCGACCCGATCCGAAGCTCAACGAGAGCAGCAGGGCTCCCGCGAGGATGGTGAACGCACCGAGCATAATGCGCCGGTCGACGTTCTCGTGGAACACGAGCCAGGCGATCGCCATGGTGGCGAGGCCCTCGAGGTTCTGCAGCAGTGCTGCAGAGGCAGCCGAGGTGCGTGCCAGGCCCAGCATCAGCAGCCAGGGCGCCACAGCCCCACCGAGCACCACGGCCGAGCCCAGGAGCGGCAGGTCCGCCCGCCTCAGCCGCGCCTCGGCCGTGATCGAGCCGCGCACGGCGCGTGCGATCAAGGCAAGGCCCAGGCCGACCCCCGATCCCAGATAAAACAGTCCGGCGAGAAGCTGTGGGGCGAGACCGCTCGATAACAGCAGCTTGGCCAGCGGGGTGCTCGCCCCGAACAGAATGGCCGCGGCGATGGCATAAGCGGAGCCCGGCCACCCCCCCGATCGCCGAGAGGATGAGGGAAAGGGAAGGCTCATCCGTATGAGTCCGGATATCCCCGCGGCCCACGCCGCGTAACGTTGAGCATTAGCTTATCTGACCTCCCCGTGGGCAGCATGTAGGGGCCGATCACGGTATCGTTGCATCCAGTGTTCCAAATCGTCCATCACCTCTTTGGCCGCGAGCGCGCCGGGATGCGCCGCTCGATCACGGGTGTCTACGCCCTCCTCCTCGCCCTGAACGCATTCGCGTGGATCTGGGCATGGCTCATCTTTCGTGGCCAGCCGCTGCTGCTCGGAACGGCGCTGCTCGCCTACGGGTTCGGCCTGCGTCACGCCGTGGACGCCGACCACATCGCGGCCATCGACAACGTCACGCGCAAGCTCATGCAGGAGGGCAAGCGTCCGATCAGTGTCGGGCTCTTCTTCGCGATGGGACACTCGGCCGTCGTGATTCTCGCCGCGGGCGCCATCGCCGCGACCACCTCCGCGCTCAGCGCACATTTCCAGGAGGCGCGGGCCATCGGCGGTGTGATCAGCACCTCGATCTCGGCGCTGTTCCTGATGCTGATCGCGACCCTGAACCTCGCGATCTTCCTCTCGGTCTGGCGGACCTTCCGGCACGTTCGCGCGGGTGGCAGCTACACGGAGGAGGATCTCGACCTGCTGCTCAACAAGCGCGGCTTCGCTGCCAGGCTCTTTCGGCCTCTGTTTCGCCTGGTGAGGCACAGCTGGCATATGTTTCCGCTGGGATTTCTGTTTGGCCTCGGATTCGATACGGCGACCGAGGTCGCGCTGCTCGGTATTTCGGCCATGCAGGCAGCGAAGGGCACCTCGATCTGGGCGATCATGGTCTTCCCGTGCCTGTTCGCCGCGGGTATGTCCCTCATCGATACGACCGACGGGGTGCTCATGCTCGGCGCCTACGATTGGGCGTTCGTCAAGCCTATTCGCAAGCTGTTCTACAACATGACGATCACGCTCGTCTCGGTGATCGTGGCGCTGCTCATCGGGGGAATCGAGGCGCTCGGACTGCTCGAGGACCAGCTGCATCTCTCCGGCGCATTCTGGGGCTGGGTGGGCCGACTGAACAGCAACTTCAACGGGCTCGGCTTCGCCATCGTCGGGATCTTCATTCTGACGTGGGTCGCATCCGTCATCATCTACCGCTACATGGACTACGAGCATCTCGAGGTGAGAAGCTCGGAGAAGTGAGCTTCACGGGCCAGCGGCGACCGCGCTGGGCTCCAGCAGCGGACTGCGCTGTGCGGTCTCGTCGAAGAGCAGCAACCGACCCGCATTGCCGAGTCCGAGGAAAGTGCTGAGGTTGTGGAGCAGCGCCGCGATGATGGGCGCCTCGATCCCGAGAACACCGGCTCCGGAAAGAACGATGAGCCCGAAGGTGAACCCCACTCCGATCCCGACGTTCACGTAGATGGTGCGGCGGCATCGACGGCTCAAGCGGATGCAGGTGCCGAGGCGCCGCAGATCGTTTGTCATCAGGGCAAGATCCGCCGAGGCGAGTGCTACATCGCCCGAGCCCTGAGCGCCCATGGCCACCCCGACGGCGCCGGCGCGCAGCGCCAGGGTATCGTTGATGCCGTCGCCGACCACCATCGGCCGGTGGCCCGTCCCGATCTCCTGCATCACGCGGTCCATCTTTTGCTCGGGCAACATCTCGGCATAGACGTCGTTGAGCCCGATCTCGTGCGCGACCTGCTGCGCCACCGCCAGGCGATCCCCGGTGAGCAGCACCATGTGCTCGATGCCGAGGCTCTTCAGGTCCTGGACGGCGGCTCCCGCCGTACTGCGCAGCTCGTCGAAGAACAGCAGCCACCCCAGGAAGTGCCCATCGAGGCTCACCCCGGCCACGGGACCGTTGTGCGCAGGCGGCTGTGCCACGCTGATCCCCAGGCGCTCAAACAGGTCCACACGCCCGAGCGCGGCGAGCTTGCCCTCGCAGTGGCCGGTCACGCCAAACCCCCCGAGCTCGCGCGCGTCCACCAGCGCGACCTGCTGATCCTTCGGGACGGAAGCCGCCACCGCGCGGCTCAAGGGATGATTGCTGGCCGCGCCGAGACTTGCCCCCAAGCGCTGCAACCACGCCCGATCGACGCCCGGTACCGCGCGCACGTCCGCCAGCCGCAGCTCGCCCGTCGTGAGCGTGCCGGTCTTGTCGAAGATGACCGACGACACGTCCGCGAGATGCTCGAGAAAGGCGGAGCCCTTGATGAGGATGCCGTGACGGGCCGCCACGGCGATCGCGGCGACGGCGGTCGCCGGTGCGGCGAGCACCAGCGCGCAGGGACAGGAGGCGACGAGGACCGCGAGCATCGCCGGGACGTTTCCAGTGATGAGCCAGACGCCGGCGGCGATCATCAGCACCAGCGCCATGTACTGCCCCGCGTAGCGATCGAGCAGGCGCGTGACAGGCGGCTTGGCGTTCTCCGCCTCGCGCATCAAAGCGATGATGCGGCCAACGGTGCTCTCCTCACCGACACGGGTGAGCTCCAGCTGGAGCAGGCCGTCGATGTTGATGGCACCGGCGATCACCGGGGCGCCCTCGGCGACCTCGACCGGCACGGATTCTCCCGTGAGGGAGGCGAGATCCAGGCTCGAGTGCCCGCGGCGGATGACGCCGTCGGCGGGCACACGCTCCCCGGCCCGCAGCTCGATGAGATCCCCGGCGCGCAGCTGCCGGCTGTCGACCATCTCGACCGTGCCGTCGGGCCGCAGGCGCCGGCTCTCGACCTCGGTCAGTCGCGTGAGCGCGCGCACGGCCTCGTGAGAGCCCAGCATGCTGCGCTCCTCGAGTACATGCCCGATGGTCATGACAATGGGCAGCAACGCCGCCGTCATCAGATCCCCGGTCGCCCACGCTGCGATGAGCGCAAGCGCGACCAGACGGTCGGTGATTCCGTGCAAGCTCGGGTGGCGCAGGCTCGCCCACGCCTCGAGGAGCACGGGAACCGCAACGAGGGCTGCCGAGACCCCCGCGACGAGCTCTGCGACTCCGGCCTGGGCAGGCAGCAGAAAGCGCATCCCGAAGGCGACGATGAGCAGGCACAGCGCGGCCAGCGCGAGGCTCAAGCGCAGTCCGAGCACCCAGCGCTCGGCGCGGTCGAGCAGGCCCGCGGGCTCGGCCAAGGCATCCCCGGGTAGCACCGCATCGGGGCCGCAACAGGAGGCGTTTTGCGTTTCGGGAGCTGCGCTCATTTGGGCTTACCTGGCAGGACGAAGCGTACGCCCGTCTTCGGATCGATCAAGACGGCGGACCCCACGCGGTTCATAATCTGGGAAACTCCGGCCCGATACTCGCGCAGCAGCAGGCTGGTGCGTGTGGCCGGGGTCTCCTCCCGGGCCAGCGCGACGATGCGGTCGGTGTCCACACTCGCGCGGCTCACCAGCTCGGTCGCCGTCGCCTGAGCGGCCGATAGCAGCTGGTCGCGCTCACGATTGGCCTCCTGGCGCCGCCGCTCGGCATCGGTGCGCGCGACCGCGACACCGCGATCGGCAGCCTGGGTTGCAAGCAGCACCGCATCGAATGCCGTCTTGGCCTCCGGAGGCAATGCCGGGGTCATGTCGATGCGCTCCACATGAATGCCGAGCGAGGCGCCCGCTGCGGCCAGCGCCTCGAGCCGCGCATTCATCGAGTCGAGGAGGAAGCTGCGAACCTCGCTGCGCAGCGCGATGACGGCCTGATTCGCGCTCTCGGCATCCGCACCCGTCTGTACCACCAGAAAGTCGTTGAGGTTGCGGCCGGCCGTCACGTGCACGCTGGTGGCGCGAAACAGCCGATCGAGAGCCGGCGCGACGTGCGACTGCGCAAGCGCATATGCGATCGGATCGTTGATCCGGTAGATCAGCGTCGTGCTGAGCAACACCACGTTCCCATCGCCGGTCAGGTACGCCGAGACGCTCTGCGGGAGCGCTTGCTCGCTCGAGGGCTCGACGAGCGCGCGGAACTTCTCGCTCGCGGCAGGTAGAGGCGTGATCTCCTGGCTCAGCTGCCGCTCCGGGCCTGGCAGCAGCTCGATGCGCTCGATGGGACGCGGCCAGGCGAGGAGCAGGCCCGACTCCTGGGCTCGCACGATGCGTCCAAAGCGCAGCACGACCGCCTGACTGTCGGAGGCGATCTCGCGCACATTGCTCGTGAGCCACAGCACGACCAAGAGGACTCCGGCCGCATAAACCGCGCGAAAGCCGATCGCCACCGACTGAGCGATGGGCCCGGGCGGAGGCGGAGGTGGCGGCCCGACCGGTGCGGGTGGCGCTGCGCGCGCCGGCTCGAGCACTTCGCTCACGGGTCGACCTTCGCTCGGGCCAGCTGCCTGTCGGCGGACGCCCGCCCGCGCGGTGGCCGCTTCGCGTCCTGTGCCGAAGCGCTCGGCAGTCCCGCCCCGCCGGAGGGTCCCTCGACCAGCACGCGAAATGGGGCGGCGTCGGTGCGCAGCACGACGCTTGCGTTGCGGCCCACCATCTGGCTCAGGGCATCCAGCGAGCGCAGCGTGGTGTACAGGCCCGGATCGCTCTGATAGGCCTTGGCATAGATGCGCGCCGCAGCTTGCACCGCGTCGGCTTCGGTGTGCGCGGCCTGCTCGCGCGCCTGAGCGACCGTCTGGCGCGCATCCCGATCGGCATCGGCCCGGATGGCCGCGGCTTGCCTCAGGCCCTCCGCGGTGCGCTCGGCGGCGACCGTCTCGCGCTCGGCGCGCATGCGCGCCACGGTGGCCGCCAGGGTCTCATCGGGGAGGGTCATGCGCTCGACCCCGACCTGTCGCACCTCGATGCCGTACACCTGCAGCATGCGCTGCGCGATCTGCGATCGCAGCTGCTGCTCGAAGGCATCGAGCCGCACCTTGTGCGAGTCGACGTTGACCAGATCGCTCAGCGCGAAGTTGCTCGAGGTGATGTGCAGAGCGGCGCTCACGAAGCTGCGCAGCTGGCGCGCGGCCTCGTCGGGCTGGTTGCGCACGGAACGCAGGAACTGGCGCACGCGTTGCGGATCGCTCGGCACCTGCCATGCGACGTAGGCTTGCACCAGGACGCGCAGGCCATCTCGTGTGCCCACGTCCTGCAATCCCGTGGAGGTGGTCCGCAGGCGCAGATCGATCGGGATGCTGCTCTCGAAGGGAGCTGGAAGCTTCCAGGCGAGGCCGGGCTGCGTCACTACCCGCACCGGATTGCCGAAGCGCGTGATGACTCCCGCCTGGCCGGCAGGCACCATGACGATGCACGCGGCTGCGATCGCGGCGAGCAGAATGAGCGCGGCAACCGCGATGCGCAGCTCGGGCCCGAACTGCCGACGCTCATCGGTAGAGGGGTGGATGAACATAGATCGTGGGTCCTCAGTAGGGCTCGTCCGGCTCGATCTCCGGCGTGAGAGGTGGTGCACCCGCGGGGGAAGCCGCCCCCGCACCCGCGGGCGTTGCCCCAGGCGCACTCGCGGAACGCAGGTCGATGATCGGGCGCTGATCGGGGCTCAAGCGGTGATCGACCAGTGTCAGATGCGAGCGCGCGAGGGCCGCCTCGAGCTTGCTGAAGGAGCGCTCGAGCAGGAATGACTGCCGCCCCTCGATGTAAGCCCGGTGATCGGCGTTGAAGCGGTACGCATCGGCCTCGGCCGCATCCGTGATCTCGCTCGCGTGAGCATCGGCGGCGGTCCCAAGCTGATGTGCCTCCTGCCGGGCCACACCGGCGGCGCGCCTGGCTCGACCGATCTCGTTCGAGATGCTTGCGCTGGCGTTGATCTCGGCCGCCTGCACGGCGTGGTACGCGGCCGCCGCCCCCGCCGGAGGGTGAATCTCCTCGATGAGGACCGAGACGATGTCGATGCCCGCACCACGAATGGCGCTTTGCCCCTGAAGCTCATCGCGCAAGGAATCCGCGACGTTCTCGCGGCGTGCGCCGAGCACGGCATCGAGCGTGCGGGAGTTGAAATAGCGCAGCACCAGGCGGCTCGCGGCTGCCTTGATGAGGGATTCCGGGTCCGCGAGCGTATAGACCGATTGCAACGCTGCGCTGTCGGTAAGGCCCACACGATACAACACGTAGATCTCGGTGCTCACGCTCTGAAAGCTCTCCGCGGTGCCCGTGCTCGGCACGAGGTACTGCGCCTGATCGGGATGAGCGCTTTCCCACAGGCGGTTGAGACTCAAAGGTGGTGTCGCTTCGGCCCCCACTTGCTCCTCGCTCCCCGCCTCGGTGTCTTGGGCGGACTGATCCACGCCGATCGGCACCGCGTGTATGGCGCCGTACTCGACCGAGCGCATGCGGCCAAACGGCCAGGGTGCGATCAAGTGAAGGCCGGGCCCCAGCACCGCAACGGGCGCGCCGAAGCGCTCATCGATGCCGCGATGCTCCATGTCGATGAGCTTCACGCCACTGAGCAGCCAGCACAAAAGCGCGGTGCCCGCGAGTGCAGGAAGGACGGCCGCGCTCAAGAACGACAGCGCCCAGCTGCGCGCGAAGTCGAGCCCGAAGTGGCTGCGCAGCAAAGTCGCCGGCGCGCGCGGTCCACCGGTCAGCACGCTCGCAAGAATGCTCTCCGTGACGGCACGAGCCTCCTCGGCAGGCGGTGCGGGAAGGAACATTCGGCCCAGGGCACGAGCGGTGAGCTCGGCGGCGATGGCGGCCGGAACGCAGGCCAGGATCATCTGCGGCCAGCGCACCCAGGCGAGCCCGGCGGCCCGGCCCAGCTCGAGGCACCCTGCGGCAGCGAGCAGCACGGTGGTGATCAGCAGCAAGCGCCTGAGGCTCGGTGCCTCTGGAAGCTGCGGAGCCGGGAACGCGTGCATCGTGCGCTCGCACACGAGCGACGCGAAGGCAAGACCGAACGCAAGCGCCGCCGCGATGTTGGCGCTGGTCGCGGATTGCGGCGGAGTGTCGGCCGGCCAGGCGAGCCAGGTCGCAAGGCCCACGACCACCGCGCCCATCGTGACGATCACGGCCTGCCCTTGCCGTGCGGCCACTCCCGGATCGAAGGTCTGCGCCTTCAGGGAGTGCATGAAGCGCGCAGTGGTCAAAGAGAACGTGCCGCAGAGCGCGGTGAACGACACAACCAATGCACTGAGCGCGATCGCCGCGAGACCGCCGGCGATGGCCTCGTGCGCGAAAGACCGGAGCTGCCCGAGGACACCCTCGGGGAGCAGCGCCGCAGGCAGAGACACCAGGACCGCCAGCGCCGCGACCCCGTAGAGCAGCATGAGATTGCGCACCAAACGATGCGATCGCGGGAACACGGGCTCCCTCGACAGGGACGAATCTGTGTCGGGATGGCTCATAGGTGCCGGTGGGTGGTTTGCATTAAGCTCGACGGCGCAGGAGGCGGTGCGCCTCTACGGCGGATGTGCTGCCGGATGATCGGAACGATGCAATGGATGTGAACAGCGCTCACGTAATCCTGGCGAAGGACTGCCCGCGTCATACTAGCGCAAAGGCTGTGGTATTGCAGACGGGTACCGCATCCACCGCGTGCATCGAGCGCGCGCCGCTCAGGTCGCGAGGCGCATGACACGCGATCACAAACACGCGGCTCTGGTGCGCGGTGCACCTGGGCAGCGCGTGCTCGGCAGAGCGAGCTGGGTGGGATTGCTCGCGGTGGCGGTGATCCTCCTGGCAGGCGGTGCCGTTGGTGCCGCGATCCTGCATCTGCAGCACTCGGACACCGCGGCGCGCCTGCTCGCGGGGCTGCCGGACGAGGTCGCCGCGGACCCGGCGCTGCTGCGTTTTGCCACCATCCAGGCTCGCCCGCTGTTCGCCGCGCATTGCGCGAGCTGCCACGGTGAGAACATGAAGGGCAATCCCAGGATCGGTGCGCCGGACTTGACCGATGCCATCTGGCTGTACGGCGACGGCAGCGTCTACGGAATCGAGCGCACCATTCTCTACGGCATTCGCTCGGGCCGGAGCAAGGCCCACAACGTCACGGACATGCCCGCATTCGGCCAGCGCGGCATGCTGAGCGACGGCGAGATCCGTGAGCTCGTGCAGTACTTGTTGAAGCTCAACGGCCATCCCTACGAGGGCGAGGCGGCCGAGGAGGGACGCGCGCTCTACTACGGCAAGCCCGATTGCGGTGACTGCCATGGGGGCGATGCGCGCGGTGACTCGGACTACGGTGCGCCCGACCTGACCGTGAACGTCTGGAACAATGGCGGGGATCCGCAGTCCCTCTACGACAGCCTTTATTTCGGCCGCCACCGCATCATGCCTGCCTGGATCGGAACGCTCAGCCTCGAGCAGATCCGTGCCCTCGCCGTGTATATCTACGCCATGTCGCATCGATCTGAAGCCCTGAGGGTCGGGCACGCGCAGGCCGTGGCGTCCGCAATGGGAGAGCCGTGATGCCGCCGACCGTTGCCGCGCAGCGTCCCGCCGCTTGGAAAGCGGTGCTCGGCCGGCTCGCTCGGCCGCCTCAGCGCAGCGCCGCTCTGCCGGCATGCGGCGTGGCGCTGGGTCTCGCCGTTGCCGCCGTCGGGTTGTTCCGCCCGGCCCCCCGTGCGGTCGTTGCAGTGCCGGCGGGCTACGTCGCGCTGGTCAATCAGAAGGGCATTCTGATGAGCGACTTCATCGCGCAGACTCAATCGGAGACCGGCTCGGCGTTCTCCGAGGCGACGCCGGCCGAGCGCGCACGCGTGTTGCACGAGATGATCGACGAGGAGCTGCTCGTACAGCGAGCCCTGGTGCTCGATCTGCCGGAGACCACCACTGAGGTGCGCGACATCATGGCCTCCGGGGTCAATGCTCAGGTCGATGCGCCGCTGGGTGCGGTGGTGCCGACCGATGCGCAGCTGCGGGCGTTTTACGAGAGCCACCGCGCGAAATACACCACGGGTGGGTCGATGACGCTGCATGATCTGGTGCTGCACATCGGGGGTTACGAGAATGCCGATCAAACACTCGCGCAGGCCGAGACCGATGCCGCCGACGCCGTCTATCAGCTGCGCTCCGGAAGCTCGATCGATTATGTGAAGGAGCACTTCGGCTTCGTGGACTCCGGACGGGTGGACGATACCGAGCAGCTCGATTTCGCCGCGAAGCTGCACCTCGGGGCAAAGCTCTACGAGGCCGCGAGCATCCTGGCGGACGGGGAGATCTCCGAGCCCATCGTGGACTCCGATGGAGTGCACGTGCTGGTGATGCAGCGCCGCCGGCCACCCCGCATCGCAGATTTCGCAGTGGCACGCAATCAGATCTACTCCGACTATCGCGACGCCGAGAATCGCAGGGCAAGACAGCAGAACCTGAAGATCCTGCGCTCGGAGGCGCAGATCCTGCTCGCGCCGGGGCAGTCCGAATGAGATGGGCAATGCTTGTGTCACTGTGCGCCCTGGTCTGCGCGGCTGAGGTGGCACGCGCCGAGACGCCGAGCGCGAGCTACTCGACCTGGATCGTGTCCGGCGATCGAGTGACGCTCAGGTATGCTCTTCCGGTGGCACAAGCCGAGCGCCTGAGCGGCTCGGATGTGCCGGTGCTCACGGTGAGCAAGCTCGGAAACTACGTGCTCCAGCACGTCGCGGTGCAAGCTGCCGGACACGATTGTCCCGCAATCGATCAGGGCTACGACCTCGGTCGGGTGGATCCGCTGCAGGTCGGTTCCGGCCTGTACGGGTTCGAGATCATCTTCCAATGTCCCTCGAGTCCGGCTGCCGTCACGCTCGTCAACCACGCGCTGTTCGATCGCGTGCCGGCTCACGTGGACTTCGCGCGCATCGAGACCGATGCGAGCTCGAGCGAGCAGCTGTTCACCGCCAGCCGCGAGCGGCTGAACATCCCGGAGAGTGGACCCATAGCCGCAGCCGGCTCGCTCCTGTACGCGCGGCTGGGCCTTGCGCACGTCCTGAGCGGTGCCGAGCGGCTGGCTGTGCTGCTCGCTGCGCTGCTCCTGGTGCGCAGCCAGCGCGATCTCGGCGTTTTGCTTGCCGCACTGCTCGTGGGATACACCCTCGCGGTACTCGCGCAAGCCACGGGCCTGATCCTGCCTCGGGTAGGCCTGCAGGATGCTTTCGTGGGATTTCTCATCGTGCTGCTCGCAGCAGCGCGCATCGTGCGTGATGCGCGCGCTCCACAGACCACCGCAGTCGCGCTCGGCTGGCCTGCGTTGCTGCTGAGCCTCGCGCTGCTCGCCTTCATCGTGCATGCAATCCAGGCGGCGCTGCTCCTGCTTGGCGCGGCATTCATCTCGGGCTCGGTCCTCGCGATGCTCATCGGCTCTGCGCCGCGGCGCGCCCTTGCGGCGCACGCCTGGCTGCTGCCGGCGAGCTTGTTCGCCTTGCTCGATGGCTTCACCCTGCCCGCGGTGCTTGCGCCGATGCATCTTGCCCAGCGAACGGAGGTTCAAATGGTGGCTGCCTACGATGCGGGCGCCTTGCTGGCGGCCAGTCTGGTGCTGGGGCTGGGAGCGGGCGCAGTCGCGCTCCTGCGAGCGAGAAGGCTGATCCCTTTGGGTGCCCTGCTGCCTGATGCGGCCGCCGCCTGCTGCGGCGCGCTGGGCACGTTCTGGCTCCTCAGCCGCATGCACTCATGAGACATGCAAGATCCCGGCGGGCCCGCCGCACGCGCATCTCCACGGCCTTGCGGGTGAGACCGAGCGCATGCGCGACGGTGGACTGGGGGAGCTCCTCGAGCGTGGTGAGGATCAGGGGCGCGCGCAACGCCGGCGTGAGCTCATCCAGGGCCCGCCCCAGATCTTGGAGCCGCTCCCTGTCGATGACGAGACTCTCGGTGCTCGGCTCGGCAGCGAGCCTCTCTGCCTCGGCGGTCTGGCTGCGCATCTGCATGATCATCCCGACGCGCACGCGACGGTGCCGGGCCCAGTCGCGGCACTTGTTCACGGCGATCGTGGTGAGCCAGGCCTCGAACGGCCTGTGGCGGTCATAGCGCCGCAGTGACCCCCACACAGCGATGCGGGTCTCCTGGAGCACATCATGCGCGTCGTCGCGGTTTCGCAGACGCCTGGCCACGAGACGTCGCAGGTGCCGGCTGTGCCGCTCGAAGAGCCAGCCGAATGCCCGCTCGACTCCGTTGAGGGCGAGGGCTACGAGCTCCGCATCCGTGAGTCCTCCTCCGGCCTGCTCAGTGCTCGAGAATCCGCCATCCACCTCGTGCCCCTCCACCGCAATGGAGCGAGCGTTGCCCCGAGCCGACGCAGCTGTCACGTAAGGTACGGTTCCAGCGACGTTTATTTCACGTTAACGCTGACGTTTCGCAGGCACGGCCGTTGCTTTGTGCCCCTCCGTGGCGAGGAAATTCAATCCCTCAGACCAGGAAGGAGCAGCCGATGACATCCAAAGTTCAAGGTGAAGGTGATTACGAGTCCGCGAAGCGCTACGACGAGCAGGCGCGCAAGTTCGTGGAGGAGAGACAGGCCCATGGCGAGGAGATGAAGGGCTCTGCGAAGGATGCGCAATCGGAGCTGACCGCATCGGAACGCGAAGCGCTGCGTCACGCCAAGAGCGGCGACGAGGACCGTCGCGATGCGGATGAGCTGCGCAAGCTGGAGTCGCAACGCCACGGTTCGCAGCACCCGGCACCTCGTGAGGAGACTCCGCAGCAGAACCCGCAACGCCAGGAGCCACCGCCCAAGAACCCGCCGCGACGCTGATCGCGCACGGGCGCTGCGGCAGTGCGCTTCCAGCGCGCACTGCCGCGGGCGGCGACATTAGCTCACATCATCTTTGAGAGCTGGCCCTCGCAGCCTCAGGTCCAGTCGCCGCCGCCACCGCCGAAGTCGTCGCCTCCGGTCCCGAAATCACCGCCGCCACCGCCGGAACCATCGTCCCACGACCCATCGTCGGACGACACTCCGAAATCCTGGCCCCCCATGTCGGGATTGGCCTGCTGCGGCGGCTCGACGAACTCTCCGGCATTCGCCGGAGGAATGATGCCCCCCTGACCGCCGCCGAGCGCATGCCGCACGAGCTCCTCGCCTGCGGCGACTCCTGCACCGACCGCAAGGCCGGTGCCCAAGCTGCTCATGAGCCCCGGACCGGCGCCAGGACCACCTCCATAGGGATAGGGCGGCACCACGCCACCGCCCATGCCCATCGGACCCACCCCGCCCATCGGCTGCGGATACGGCGGGTAGACGGGGGGCTGCATGCGCCGGCGCACCAGCGCCCAGACGATCACGACGCCGGCCAGGAGCACCAGAATGAGGCCCCAGGAAGCATGAGAGCTAGCGTGGGCTTGCGACGCATACGGAGCGTAGCCTGGCGGTGGCTGCACTCGAGACAGCAGGTGGCTCTGGGCAAGCTCAGCCCGCAGAGCTGCTACCGATTGCGGCGCTGCGAAAGGCAGCCCCGGTGCAAGGGACTCGGCGACCGTGAACTGACGGCGCGCCGTGGCGAAATCGCCGGCACGCGCGTACACCTGTGCGGCAACGTAGTGAGCCTTGGCACTGTTCGGGTAATCCTGCAGCACCTGAGTCACCATCTGCTCAGCTTGCGCGAGCCGACCGGCCTGCGTGGCCGCGTAAATCTCATGGATCGTGGGAGCTGCCGGCGCAGCCAGCACCGGACCCAGGCTGAGCATTGCCAGGAGAAGAAAGCTCGGACTCATCTTGCGTAGCATGGGGAAGATCTCTGCGGGGGGAAGGTTCAGCGCATCAGGACCGTCAAGAGTCTGCGACGCGACCTCTATGGGGTGCCACCTGGCATCTCTCAAGGGCATGAGGCCGGGCATCCACCTCTTGGGCAGCGCCCCATCCGTGGGGTTCCCGGGGGCCCTCGCCAGCGCATCCACCCGATGGTGGGAGGTGTCACACGAGCCAAGTCACAGCTTCCGCGCGTGGAAGCAGTTATGACCCAGCGTAGCCCGCGCCCTTGGTGAACTGTGACGCAGCGCCGAGGGACGCTTGCGATGCTGGCGTCAAATGCAACATATCGACTCGGCGGGTTTGGCAATACCGTGACCACTGTGCGATTGAGGCACATTCTGTTCGTCGACGACGACGCTCAGCTGCTCGAGAGCCTGCGCACGCGCCTGCAGGGGTCACGGCGTGGCTGGGAGGTCGCGTATGCGACGAGCGCAGAGGATGCGTTTGGACTGATCGAGCGCGATGCGACCGATGTGGTGGTGAGCGGTCTGCGCCTCCCGATGAACGATGATGTGCAGTTTCTACGGACCATCCGCGAACGCTGGCCCCATGTGGTGCGCATCGCGCTCTCGACCGTCGAGGACCCGCGCAACGGAATCCGGTTGCTGCCGATTGCGCACCAGCATCTGGCAAGAAACGCCACGCCACAGCAGATCGAGCAGGTCATCGAGCGGTGCCTGAAGCTGCAGGACGTGCTGTCGCAGCCTGCCCTGCGCAGCCTCATCGGCGGCATCCGGCAGCTGCCCGCGCAGCCGCGCGTGTTCGCCAAGCTCCAGGTCGTCATGGCGAACGAGAGCGTCACCTCGCGCGAGGTCGGACGGATCATCACCGCGGACACCGTGATCACGGCCAAGGTGTTGCAGATCGCGAACTCCGCCTTCTTCCGCCGTCCGCGGCGCATCACCAACATCGAGCAGGCGGTCATGTACCTGGGATTCCCGGGCGTGCGCAATCTCGTCCTGTGCGCAGAGGTTTTCGCGCGCTGGCCTGGCAAGCTCGCACATGCGGCTCTCGACCTGGAACTGCTGCAGCTCCACGTTCAGCGCGTGGCAGCCGTGGCGGGGGCGCTCACGGCGGGCACGCGCTGGAGCGACGATTCGATCCTGGCAGCGTTGCTGCACGACATCGGTTACTGGGTGCTGACTCAGGAATGCCCTGGAGAGCTCGATCAGGCGATCGAGCTGGCGATCACCGAGGCACTCCCGCTGCACGTCGCGGAGGCTCGGGTGTTAGGCGCATCCCATGCCGAGGTCGGCGCCTATCTCCTGGGCCTCTGGGGGCTGCCCTACGCGGTCGTCGAGGCCGTCGCGCATCACCACGCCCCGCATCGGCCTAGTGCGACGCAGTTCGACGTGCTCGCGGCACTCGCGGTCGCGATCGCCCTCTCGGGCACCGACGATACCGACGCGTTTCGCAGCGGTCCGCCGCGCAGCGAGATCATCGGCCCTCAGTATCTTACGGGCCTTGGTGCGCCATTCGACTGGGGCGAGGCCGAAGCACGCGCGACCGGCTGCCTGGCGCGACTGTCGCGCCAGAGCGCAGTTATGTCCGCCCAGCAAGGACAGTTGCCCGGGTAAAGACTTGACGAACGGCGCCGTTGGCCCTACGGTTTGGCATCGACCTCTTTTCGATGGCCGCTTGAGGACTTGCCGTGAACTGGGAAACACCGGAATTCATCGAGATCAAGATGGACGCGGAGATCAACTCCTATCAGGACGATTTCGGGGACGATCACCACTAGCTGCTTGGGCTCCGGCTCCTCCGGGGCCGGAGCGTCAATCCAACCCTCGCAGTGAGAATCCGAGTCCTCGGCTCTGCTGCTGGGGGTGGCTTCCCGCAGTGGAATTGCGGGTGTTCGAATTGCCAGGGCGTGCGCCAGGGAACCATTGCCGCTCGCTCCCGCACTCAGGAATCAGTCGCCGTCAGCTCAAACGGCGAGGACTGGTTTCTGCTGAATGCCTCCCCCGAGATCCGCACCCACATCGAGAGCTTCCCTCCTCTGCAGCCCCGCGCCCCGCGCCACACGCCGATCGCAGGTATTCTGCTCACCAACGGCGACCTCGATCACTGCCTTGGCCTTTTGTCGCTGCGTGAATCCCAGCCCATCTCGGTGTACGCGACCGAGACCGTGCGCCGGGGGTTCGTCGAAGCCAATACGCTCTACGGAACACTCGAGCGCTTTGCCGGACAGGTCACGTGGCGGCACCTGCAATGCGGAGAGCCCCTCGAGCTTGCATCCCGTGCCGGTGGTCCGAGCGGACTTCGGGTGGAGCCCGTCGCGGTGCCCGGGCAACCGCCGCTGCACCTGCGCGCGCGGCAGAGGCCCAGTCCGGAAGACAACGTGGGATTCAAGATCCGCGACCAGCGAACCGGAGCCACGCTCGCTTACTTCTCGGGCGTCGCCGCCGCAACGCCCGCACTCGCGGATGCGCTCAGGGACGCCGCGTGCGTTTTTTTCGATGGGACGTTCTGGTCGAGCGATGAGCTGATCGCGCTCGGCTTGAGCGAGCGCCGCGCCGAGGACATGGCGCACTGGCCCATCGGGGGTGCGCACGGCAGCCTCCGCGGGCTTGCCGGCATACGCTGCGGCCGAAGGATATACATCCACATCAACAACACCAATCCCATCCTGCGCGAGGATTCGGCCGAGCGCGACGCGCTAGCCGCGGCAGGCTGGGAAGTGGCCCAAGATGGGCTCGAGCTCGAAGTTTGACCGACGACCTGCAACGATCGCAGAACGTTGGAGCGCCTCTCACGCGAGAGGCGCTCATCGAGCGGCTGCGCGATGAGGGTGCGCGCCGCTATCACGACCATCATCGTTATCACGTTCTGATGCATGCGGGGCAGCTCACGCGCCTGCAGCTGCAGCAGTGGGTACTCAACCGCTACTACTATCAGACACGCATTCCGATCAAGGATGCGCTCATTCTCTCCAAGTCGGAGGATCCGCCATTTCGGCGCATGTGGATCCATCGCATTCACGACCACGACGGCACGGCCGATTCCGAGGGTGGCCTTGCGATGTGGCTGCGTCTGGCGGCCGGGGTGGGGCTCGATCGCGAGGAGGTGGCGAGCTGCCGCTCGGTCTTGCCGGGGGTGCGGTTCGCCTGCGATGCCTACGTGGAGTTCGTCCGCGAGCACAGTCTGCTCGAGGCGGTCGCCTCCTCGCTCACGGAATTCTTCGCACCCGATCTGATGTCGCGCCGCATCCTCGCCTGGGAGCAGCACTATCCGTGGGTCGACCCGCAGATGCTCGCCTACTTTCGCGCGCGAGTGACCCGCGCACGAGGCGATTCGGACGAGGCGATCGGCTACGTCACCCAGCACGCCACGACGCGCGAGGCTCAGGAGCGCTGCGTGGCCGCGCTCATCCGCAAGACCGAGATCCTCTGGCATCTGCTCGATAGCGTCTATGCCGCCTACATCGAGCCGGGCTGGGGAGCTCGAGGGCCGCGAGAGTGATGGGCTCGGATGCACGACCGCGTCTGGCGCAGAAGGCCAGACTGCGTCTCGACCGCAAGACCAATCGCTACATGCTGCTTTATCCCGAGCGCGGGATGCAGCTCAACTCAACCGCGGCGGACATCGTTCAGCTCTGCACGGGCGAGCACACCGTGGCCGACATCATCGAGCGCCTGGTGCAGAAGTACGCACCGCAGCCCCGCGCGGTGATCGAGCGCGAAGTGCACGCCTTCCTCGCCGCCCTGGGCGAGCGGGCGCTGCTGCAGCTCGACGACGGGAACGACCCGTGAGCTCGGGGGCTCTCCCGGAGGCTCGCCCGTACACGCTCGTTGCCGAGCTGACCTACGCCTGCCCACTGCGCTGCGTCTATTGCTCGAATCCCGTCGACTACGCGCGCCATTCCGAGGGACTCGACACACAGACGTGGCTAGCTGTGCTGCGCCAGGCCGAGGAGCTGGGCGTGATGCAGCTCAATCTCACGGGCGGGGAACCACTGCTGCGCAAGGACCTCGAGCCGCTCGTGGCCGAAGCCGAGCGCCTGCAGCTCTACACCAATCTCATCACCAGCGGCATCCCGCTCACACGCGAGCGCCTGGCGGGGCTGCGCGAGCTGGGTCTCGACAACGTTCAGATCTCCGTGCAGGACGTGACGGCCGAGGGCGCCGATCGCATCGCCGGCCGGCACGCGCTCGAGCGCAAGCTACGCGCCGCACGCTGGGTCAAGGAGCTGGGTCTGCCACTCACGCTCAATATCGTCCTGCACCGCCAGAACCTCGAGCGTGTGGGCGAGATGATCGCGCTCGCGGAGCAGCTGCAGGCCGATCGACTGGAGCTCGCCAACACCCAGTACCTTGGCTGGGCGCTGCTCAATCGCCGGGCGCTTCTGCCCTCTGCCGAGCAGCTCGCGCGCGCGCGCGAGCTCGCCGCCGCGGCACGCCGCAGGCTCACCGGCCGGATGGAGATCCTGTTCGTGACGCCCGACTACTACGTCGAGAGACCCAAGGCCTGCATGGACGGCTGGGGCAGACGCTTCGTCGTGGTGAGCCCGGACGGGCTCGTGCTGCCCTGTCACCTCGCGCACACGCTTCCTGGGCTGCGCTGGGAGAGCGTGCGCCAGCGCCCGCTCGGGCAGATCTGGAGTGAATCGGTTGCGCTCAACACGTTTCGCGGCGAGGGCTGGATGCCCGAGCCGTGCCGCAGCTGCGATCGGCGCGGCGTGGATTTCGGGGGTTGCCGCTGTCAGGCTTATCACCTCACCGGCAGCGCTGCCGAAACCGATCCTGCCTGTGCGCTCGCACCTCGGCATGATCTGATCGAGGCGGCGCGCCGCGCGGCAGCTCACGAGCCGGCAACGCTCATCTACCGGAGTGCGCGGGGGTCGGCGGCACCCTCGAGCGCGCAAGGCTGATCGCTCAGGGCGCCTCCACCTGCACTGCGAAATTGCGCCCGGCCCACTCCCCGCTCGCGCGGTGGAACGTGAACTCGAATTTTGCACCCGGCGCGAGCTTCGAGGTCGCAAGCTCCGCGACATGCAGTCCGAGCCCACTGTTGCGGGTCGGCACATCGCTGATCGCTCCCCAGCCATCGGCGCTCCAGATGACGTTGGCCGAATCCGCAAGCGCAACGAGCAGCGGCACACCCGCCGGAATCGTCGTGATCGGCGCCGCCTGCGACCAGATGGCCCGGGTGATCGGCGGTCGCCGACCACCATAGCGCTGCCAGACCGCGGCAGGCCGATCACACGGATAACCGAGCTCGCGCGAGATCAGGAGCTTGACGAATTCCGAATGCGCCCACGCAAGCGGCATCGCCGAGCCGGTCGCGCGGCCGGTGAACAGTCCGCGCTCGGCAATGTCGGGGGCATCCCAAACCTGCTCTGGAAGCATGCCGCCGCTCGAGGCCATCGCGGCCATCGCTTGCAGGAACTCGAGCGGATCGCGCCCGGCGACCAGCTCGTAGTGACCTCGCTCGCCCGTGAGCAACGGCCAGGGCCGGCCCTGGCCGCTCCCATCGTAGGCCGAGCCATCCGCGTGCTCGCCATAGCCGTCGGAGGTGTACCGATACCAGCTGCGGCCCGTCGGCAAGCGCACCTCGAGCAGCGCATCGGCGAGCGCAACCGATGACACTATCAACGGGTCGTCAGCGCTGCGCAGCCCGAAGCGCACGAGCTGCAGAAAATCCACCCCGACCTGCTCCCACGCCTTCATGCTTGGGTCGCTGCGCCAGTTCTTCACCGGCAGCACCTGCTCGATCGCACTCGGATCCCCGAGGATGGCCCGCGGTGCCACGCGGACGTAGTACGCCTCGATGCCATGCTTGCGTGCGAGCGGCGTGTTGCGCGCCGTCGTCCAATCCTCCAGGCGCGCGTTCCAGTAGTCCGCCACGGCGCACGCGAATTCCGCCGCGGTCGCATCGAGGTGTGCTGCGCCACTCACGAGGGCTGCAATGGACACCGCAAGCGTGAAGGCGTTGAGGCCGGCGTCCTCCTCCCAGCGATCCTGGTCGGTCGCCGGACCGCTGCGCACGATGAACCCGAGCGCCCGGCGGATCATGTCCTCGACCGCTATTCCGCCGAGCTCGCCCTCGGCGGCGAGTCGCGCGGCGAGCAGCACCGGGAAAGCCGTCTCGTCGAGCTGCAGACCGCTCCAGTAGCTCGTGCCGCCGAGCCACTGGTTCTGATTCCAGTGACCGTCGAGCCGTTGTGTCGCAACCAAGTAGCGCAATGTGTTGCGCGCCTCCTCGGTTGCACCTAGCGAGAGCAATGCCCCCGCACATTCGACCAGATCCCGAGGCCACACCAGGTGATAGCCGCCGATCTCATCGCGCGTGTTGCCCCAGGGGATACTGAGGCTCGCAACCATGGTGCCGGGCCAGGTCTTGTCCTGATGCGCCCGCAGCACCATCGCCGAGGTACGCGCCTGCTGCTGCAGCGCCGGTGACACCTGCCTCCAGGCGCCCCCGCGCTCCCGCCGCCTCACGTGCCACTCCTGCCATTGCTCGATCTCGCGAGTCCAGTTTTGCTCGAAGGACGTAAGCAGCGCAGTGATCGCGAGCGTGGCAGCAGACTCGCGGCCCGAGGAGAACGCAAGCGCCAGCGTCGACCGGCGCAGGAGCTCCCCGGCGAGCGCGACGTTCCCCGGGCCGGCGCTCGAGTATTCCAACGTCATGGCTCCGTGGGTGGAGAAGTCGTGCCATCCATCGTTCTCCCCCACGTAGCCGGCGCTGGCGCGTAAGCAGGCATCACTCTGGTGATCGTCGACCGCGGCCAGCGCGAGCGCGTAGGGCCCCTGCTTCGCCCAGAGCACCTTGCGTCCGCGCGATACATCGACCTCGGCGAGATTGTCGCGCCCGGTGCCACCGACGTGGGGCGCCAGCAGAACGTAGGGTTTCAGGCCGACCTCTCCCTCGAGCTCGACTCGCACGAGCAGCGCGTCCCGATGCAGGCAGGGTACGATGCGCAGGCTCAACTCGAATCGCGAATGGCGGTGCACCACGGTGACCGCCGGCACTCCATAGTCGGCGAGAGACACTTCGTGCTGCTGCAGCCGCTTGACCTCGACCCAGAAGCCGCGCCCGTCTGCCACGATGAAACCCAGATCGCGAATCTGGGGCGTATCCACGCGCGGGTAGTACACCTCGTTCACGATGCCGCCACCGATCGTGAACCACACGCGCGAGGCGCCCAGGGAGCAACCCACCATCTCCTTCGCGCTGCTGCACCACGTCGGGCCAAGCCCGGGGCCTCCCGGAGCCGGCTTCTGCTGCGGCAGGCTCATCGTGAGACGGACGGTGGGCGGGCGTGCGGGGCACGCGCGCGAGCGGGCTCGACCCATCCGGGCTCGAGCCACAGACGAAAGCCGCCGGCGAAGGCCTTCGCGTTATCACCGAGCCGTGCGCTCGGAGGCAGATGTTTGAGCTTGACCGCATTGCCCCCGCCGATCACGACGTAGTCGACCTCGAAGGCAGTGCGCAGCCGCTCGGTCACATCAAACACGGCACGCTCCCATTTCTTGCGCCCCAGGCGGCGCAGGCCATCCTTGCCGAGGTACTCCTCGTACGTGCGGCCCTTCTTGTACGGCAGATGCGCAAGCTCGGTCGCCTCGACCACGTAGTCGAGGATGAGCGCCGTGCCCAGCCCGGTGCCCAGACCGAGGAACAGCATCCGCCCACCCTCGTAGCCGCCGATGGCTTGCATCGCGGCATCGTTGATGACACGCACCGGTTGGCCAAACGCCTTCTGCAAGTCGAAGCCCACCCAGCCCTTGCCCAGATTGTGAGGCTCGACGAAGGGCTTGCCGTGCCAGACGACGCCGGGATAGCCCAGCGAGATGCGATCGTACCGCCACCCTCGAGCCAGGGACTGCACGGCCTGCACCATCTTCGCGGGCGTCATGCGCGGACCGGAAGCCATCTTGCGCTCCTCGGACTGGCCGCTCAGACGCACCTTGACATGGGTCCCGCCAAGGTCGACGGCCAGGATGCGCAGCCCGCGGACAGGTCGGCGCTTCACGGGCCGGACCCTGCCCGAGCCGCCTGCGCACCACCCCCTTCTGCGCCACTCGCCGATTGCTTGCGGTAGACCGCATAGTCCTGCTGCGCACGCTGGATCAGAAAGGCGCGCACCGCGGCCTGCTGGTGCGCATTCAGCACGGACTTGAATGAGATCATTCCCTGACTCTCGAGCGCCCCGTCCTGCACCACGGCCTTCCAGAGCGAATCGCTCCCGAGAGCGGCGCTATAGCGCAGGTCGGGCACGAGCCCCCCCGAGACCGCCGCATCTCCGTGGCACATGCCGCAGCGACGCGCATACTCCTGGGCCCCCTCGGCGGCCAGCGCTGCATCGACCGCCCGGGCAGGCGGTGCGGGAAAGCTCAGCGAGGCAGGCGTCACGGCCGGCAGCTGCGCACCGGCATCGAGCGCAAATGTCAGGACACGGCTGCGGTTCACCTGGCGTCCGGATTTGAACGCAAGCTCCCCGGCCACGAGCGGAAACACACCACCCCATCCGGCCAGCACGCTCACGTACTGCTTGCCGCCTGCAGCGAAGCTCATCGGGGCGGCAATGACGCCCGTCTGTGCGGCAAAGGACCACAGCGGCTTGCCATCGCTCGCGCGATAGGCGTTGAAATCCCCTGCAGCGCTTCCCTGAAAGACGAGATTGCCCGCCGTGGACAGAACGCCACCATTCCAGGGACCCTTGTAATTGACGCGCCAGGCCTCGCGACGCGCGACGGGATCCCAGGCGAGCAGATAACCTTTCAGGCCGGCCAGCGCCTGTGCCTTGATCTTGGGATCCTGCGGCAGGCTCGTCGCGACCTGGTCGATTCCCATGTTGGTCGCAAGCACCTTCGGCTCGAAGTGCCGATCGAGGAGATACGGGAACGGCAGCTCCTGCGCCGGGATGTACACCAGACCGCTCATCGGGCTGTAGCTCATCGGCTGCCAGTTGTGTGCCCCGGCCGCCCCGGGCTGGCCCACCCACACCTTCCCGGTCACATCGTACAGGGCCTCTGGATTCACGCGCGGACGGCCGCTCTCCGGATCGACGCCCGAGGCCCAGTTGACCGGAACGAAGTTGTCGGCCGAGAGGAGCGCGCCGCTCACCCGATCGAGAACATAGAAATAGCCGTTCTTCGCCGCCTGCATGATGACCTTGCGAGGGCGACCCGCGATGTGCAGCGTCGCAAGCGTGAGCGTCTGCGTCGAGTCGTAGTCCCACATGTCCCCGGGGGTGGTTTGATAGTGCCAGGCGTAACGTCCGCTCGAGGCATGTACGGCAATGATCGATGCGGACAGCAATGCATCGGCCCGCTCGCCATCGGCCATTCGTCCCCAGGGCTGCACGTTGCCGGTTCCGAAGTACAGCAGGTCGAGCTCGGGGTCGTACGCAAACGAGTTCCACACCGTGGCTCCGCCGCCGCTCTTCCACCACCCCGCAGGCCATGTCTTGGCAGCTCGGGCCAGCAAGGGATTCTCGAATCCTTTGGCGGGATCACCGGGCACCGTGTAGAAACGCCACGCGCGCTTGCCGGTCACCGCATCGTATGCGCTCACATAGCCGCGCACTCCGAACTCGGCCCCCGCATTGCCGATGATGATGTGACCTGCGACCGCAAGCGGTGCGCCCGTGATGGTGTAGGGGCGCTCGGGATCCACCGTGAGCACCGACCAGAGCGGCTTGCCGGTGCGGGCCTCGAGTGCAATCAGCCGCCCATCGAGAGTTGCGACATAGACACGACCTCTCCACACCGCAACTCCACGATTCACGACATCGCAGCAGGCGCGGATTGCGGTCCTCCCAGGCACCTTGGGATCGAATTGCCACAGCAGCCGGCCCGTTTGCGCCTCGAGCGCCTGCACCTTGCTCCAAGCGCTCGTCGTGTACATCACTCCATCGACCACCACCGGCGTTGCCTCCTGACCGCGATGCGTGTCGAGGTCGTAGTACCAGGCAAGCCCCAGGCGATGCACGTTTCCGACATCGATTCCCCGGAGTGGACTGAAACGTGTCTCACCGTAATCGTGTCCGGTCGTGAGCCAGTTCTGTGGCTCCTCACTCGGCTGATTCAGACGCGACTCTGTCACCCACGCCGCGCGATTGCCCTCCTGCGGGCGCATTTGCTGCGCCTCGGCTGTGCCGGCCGCAAGCAGAGCCAGCAATGCCAGTGTTGGCAAACCTCTCACGAGCCCCCTCCAATCGATTCTCTTGTGCAGCTCCCAGTATCGCATCGTTTGCGGCGGCCCGCTTCTTGCTTGGTCCGACCCAATATCGCACCAAGGATCACCGGCGGGGGTCGCCCATGATGATCGGGATAAACGCAGGGAGAAAGGGCAGCAGTTCGACATCCATGCCTCGCGAAGCGGCGCTCGAAAATCTGCTCGGAAAGATGGTCGAAGAGCGTGACCGCGCGCGGCAGGCACTCGAGGTTGCTTTGAAGGAGCGAGACCGTGCGCAACATGCTCTGCGAGAGGCGGAGCGGCGCAAGGAGGAGTTCCTGGCCACCCTGGCGCACGAGCTGCGCAATCCACTGGCCCCCATTCGCAGCGCTGCGCAGATCATGCGCTTGGCCGAGGGGGACCAGGCAACCACCTCGGCGGCGCGCGCAATGATCGAGCGTCAGCTCAAGCATCTCGTGCGGCTCATCGACGATCTGGTGGATGTCTCGCGCATCTCGCGCGGCAAGCTCGAACTTCAAAAAGAGCGCGTGGAGCTTGCGACCGTCCTGCAGATCGCGATCGAGACGAATCGCCCGCTCCTCGAGAGCAAGCAGCAGCACGTGAGGCTCGAGTTGCCCGCAGAGCCGCTGCTCGTCGAGGCTGACACCACACGCCTTGCGCAAGTCTTCGCGAACCTGCTCAACAACGGCGCCAAGTACAGCGACGCGTGGGCCGAGATCACCGTGCGCGCGGTGCGGGAAGCTGATGTGGTGAGCGTCAGCGTCTGCGACCAAGGAGTGGGCATTCAGGAGGAGATGCTCGAGCGCATCTTCGACATGTTCACCCAGCTGGAGCGTCCCAACCCCTCCCCGCACGACGGGCTGGGCGTGGGCCTCACACTGGTCAAGCGTCTGGTGGAGCTGCACGGTGGCACGGTCACGGCTCACAGCCAGGGGCCCGGAACCGGCAGCTGCTTCACCGTGCGCCTGGGCTTGCTGCCGCCGGCGGACCAGGAAGCCCGCCCCGCGGCGATCGCGGGCGAGCGGCGCGAAGGACCCCCCCGCGCGCGCATTCTAGTCGCCGACGACAACTACGACGCGGCGCAAAGTCTGGCTCTGGTGCTGGGAATGGACGGCCACGAGGTGCGAACGGCGAGCGATGGGCTCGAGGCCCTGCTTATTGCCGAGGAGTTTCGGCCGCAGCTCGTGCTGCTCGACATCGGCATGCCCAAGCTCGACGGATACGAGACCGCACGTCGCCTGCGTGAGCGGCCCTGGGCGGAGGCAACCCGGCTATTCGCCTTGACCGGATGGGGACAGGAGGAGGATCGGGAGCGCGCCCGCCGAGCAGGATTCGATCGGCACCTCGTCAAGCCGGTCGATCCGGAGGCCCTGAGCCAGCTGCTCAACCAGACCCTGAGCGGCTGACCCGTCACCGCTGGCGCGGCCCTGGGCTGCGCAATACTGAAACTTCTGCAACGGTCAGGGCAAACTTTGCAAGGCACCCCGCCGTGAGGCACCCGAGTGTTCGGCGCAAGCCGTCCGCCGGAGCGCTCTCGCCTTAGCGCGACCCCGTTCCCGGGGGCGGACTGGGTGCTCGCTTGCGCGCCCCGCCGTGACTTGCCTGGCCGCCCTTGCGGCCCGCCTCGGCCGCCAGACGGCGGTTGAGTGAGAAACTGCGCTTCTCGTTGGGCACGCTGCGCCCTCCCTTGCTTGCGATCCTGCGCTGCTTCTCCTCGTCCATGGAGGCAAAACCGCGATTCGAAGTGCGTCTGTCTGCGGACACCACATCCTCCTTACGCCCGCTCCAGCGGGCCGCCCACGCGGAAGTCGTGGTCGGTAACGCCCGATCGATCGAGGCGGTTCCGGCGAGATAAGGACGTGCGGCTCGCCCACGCGGCAGTGATCCCGCCATCGCGAGCGAGCCGGGCGCTGTGCGCCTGGTCCAAGGAGAGCCGCCCCGACCTGGCGGCGAGCCAGGTCTCACGCGTGTCGGCGGCGGACTTCTCAGTGCTCGGTGCTGCTCGGGGGTCGCGTAGTGGAGCGTTCCGCGGCGGCGGCACCGGAGTGCCCCTCGCTGCCCGTGCTCGGACTGCCACCGTGACTCGCCTGACCACCCTTGCGGCCGGCTTCGGCGGCAAGACCGGGGTTCTGGGAGAAGCTGCGCTTCTCGTCCGGAACACTTTGGCCGCCCTTGCGCCCGGCCTGCGCAGCGAGCTGCCGATTCTGCGAGAAGCTGCGCTTCTCACCCGGCACGCTCTGCCCGCCCTTGCGCCCGGCCTGTGCAGCGAGCTCTCGGTTCTGCGAGAAACTGCGCTTCGAGTCGGGAACGGCTTTGCCGCCCATGCTGGCGATCTGGCGCTGACGGTCTGCGTCCATCGAGGCAAAGCCGCGATTGGAGGTCCGGCCTTCCTGAGTCCTTCCTTGTGCCATTACTTCACTCCTCGTAGTCGTTAAAGCTCGCCGCGAAGCAGCAAGAGCCATGCCGTTCACTGCCCCCGGCGAGGGTGCACTGCGAACTTCGACTCCACGAGGACCGGGATCGTTCAATCGGCGGAGGTAACGACCTCTAGGGGGTCACCTGATCGATGATCATGTTCACCACACCATCGTGCCCGACGCGGTAGCCGACTTCGCCGAAGGGATCTCCCTTCTGCGCGATTGGACTACCGGAGCGTGCGATGCGCGCCACGACCTCGACTTCCTCGCCCGGCACGAGGCTGCGACCGGCAATCATGGCATCGGATGCGGAGAGCTCCACCGTCTGTGGAAAGTGTGTTTCCAGGCGCTTGACGGCGAGCGGTGGTCCGGGTTGCTTGGGATCTCGCACGAACACATAGAGGGGCGCACCGTGCGTGCTCTCGTCCTGCAGCTTCGGGGACAGGGCCACCTTCACGCGGATCTGCGGCTCCAAGCCGGAGGCTCCCCGTGCACCGCTCGATGGGCCAGCCGCCGCTTGCGGGGACGAGCCAGCCGCTGAGCCCGGGGCTTGCTGATCGATCGCGGCGATCTGCTGCTCGATCAGGGGGCGAACGCTCTGTGGAGGATTGAGCGCGAGCAACGCAACGAAGCGCTGCCGGGCGAGCGGTAGCTCACCGCGATGCAGCGCGGCCGCGGCGCCCAGGAAGAGCGCCTTGGGAGACTGCGGTGAAAGCACCAGCGCGCGCTCGATCAGATCTCCTGCGCGTCCACCCAGGGCGGATTCGTCTTGCTCGGAAAGTGCCTCGGCGAGCCCGATGAGAGCCTCGGCGCTCTTGCCGCCTGCGAGCCGATCCGCCCGCTCGTAGGCTCGAATGGCCAGAGGAGTCTGCTGGAGCGCCGTATAGGATCGGCCGAGCATCAACCAACCGTCGAGGTCGTTGGGCTGGCGCTCCAGACGGCGCGCGAGCCGTCCCACCATGGCCTGCGGAGAATCCTCGGAAGCTTGCGCCTGCGACCAGGACCAGTTGCTGAGCTTCGCATACAGTGCGCTGCCGCCGGCACCGAGCAGAGCGATCACTGCAAGAGCCGTCCACGGCGCCTGCGCGGTCGCGGTGTTTTGCCGCAGGAGGGGAAAGGCGATCGCCGCTGCCGCAGCGCAGGTGAGCGCAGCAGCGAGGATGATGAACCCGATCATCGGGAGTCCACGCGCGGTCCCAGGTCCCCGTCCTCCTGATCATCGTCCTCTCCGACGAGCGCTGCGCGGGCCCGGATCACCCGCAAGGCGACCACGGTTCCAAGCGCGAGCAACGCAACCGGCAAGAGCCATAGCCACGCATTGCGCAGCGAGTATTCCGGCTTGAAGAGGATGAACTCACTGTAGCGCGACACCAGATAGTCGCGGATCTGAGTGTCCGTTTTGCCCTGAAGCAGCATCGTCCGGATCTGGCGGCGCACCTCCCCCGCCACATCCTCGTTGGAATCCGCAAGAGTCTCGTTCTGACAGACCGGGCAACGGAACTCCTGGATGAGCGCCAGATAGCGCGCCTGAAGCTCCGGCGTCGGCATCTGCACCGGATCGATGGCAAGCGCCGGGGGTGCGCTCGCGAGCAGGACGAGCACACAAGCGCATGCGCCGATGAGGAGCCGCCGAGCGTGCGCGTCGACCAGTGGAATCATGAGCACCGCCGCCGTGACGATCGCCAGGCAGGCATCAGGAGTGGCCGCGCGCAAGCCCGGGCGGCAGGCGCGAGGCGAATTCCTTCTGCCACACAGCTGGCGTCATCGGTCCGATCTGCTTGAACAGCACCACACCGGAGGGATTCACCAAGAATGTCTCGGGGGCGCCGTAGACTCCCCAGTCGATGGCCAGGCGACCATCGTGATCGGTGGCGACCGTCGCGTACGGATCCCCGAGCTGGGCCAGCCAGCTGCGCGCCTGCGCATCGTCGTCGCGCCAGTCGATCCCGATGATCGGGACGGCCGTGTGCTGCGCGATGGCAAGCAGCGACTGATGCTCGTCACGGCAGGCATAGCACCAGGTGCCCCACACATTCAGGACGTACCACTGACCGCGCAGATTCTGCGAGCCGAAGCTCCGGCGAGCATCCGCAAGCAGCGGCAGGCTCCACACAGGTGCTGGCTTGCCGATCAAGGGCGAATGGATGACGCCCACATCCGGAGAATGCTTGACGCCCACTGCGAGCACGGTCGCGAGCAGCATGAAGACTGCGATCGGGATGAGGAAGCGATTGAAACTGAGCCTCCCGCGAGCGGTTTGAGCTTCGTTGGAGCTCACGCTGGGCGCTCCGTGGGGCCCACACCCGCGCGCTCCTGAGCACCTGCCCGCGCCAGGCGATAGCGCCGATCCGAGAGCGCACAGAACCCGCCGAGCGCCATCACGGCCGGGCCGAGCCACAGCAACGCAATGAGTGGACGCACCTGCGCGCGCATGCTCCAGCGACCTGCGCCGAGGTCATCCCCGAGCGCAACGAAAAGATCCGTGCCGTATTCGTTCTTGATACCCGCTGCGGTACCCACCTGCTGGCGCACCCAGTACTCGCGTTTCTCGGGGAAGAGCGTCGTGATCGTCCGGCCATTGCGGCTGACCACCACCGCGCCGCGCTCGGCGCTGTAGTTGGGACCCTCGACCGGTCGCACGCTGAGCAAGCGAAAGTCGTAGCTGCCAACCCGCGCGCTCTGGCCGGGGGCGAGCGCGATGTCGCGCTCGACCGTGAAGGACTCAACCAGCGAGATGGCGATCACCACGACCGCAACACCGATGTGCGCCAGGGTCATCCCCACGACCGCACGCGAGAGCGTGAGCTTGCGCCGCCAGCGGTCGATGGGATCGACGAGCGAGGAAAGAATGATCCAGATGCCGAGTGCCACCCCGACGTACGAGAGGATCTGGCGACCTGAATATGCGCCGAGGACCACCGCGAGCCCCAAGGCGCAGGCGAGCGCGAGCGTCGTGAAAAGCGCACCACGGCTGTCGCCGAGCCGGCCGCGCTTCCAGTTGGCGTGGATGCCGATCGACAGCAGCGCAAGCAGAGGCAGAATCGGCAGCAAGAACGTGGGCTTGAAGTAGGGCGCGCCTACCGACAGTGCGCCCTGCCCCAGCGTATCGGCAATGAGCGGCGCGATCGTCCCACCGAAGACCGTGGCGGCAGCAATCACGAGCAGGATGTTGTTGAAGAGCAGGAACGACTCACGCGCCGCGAGCTCGAAGCCGCCGTTGGATCTCAAGGTCGGCGCGCGCCAGGCATAGAGCCCCAGAGCACTGCCGATGGCGATTGTGAGGAAGATGAGGATGGCCGTGCCCCGCGAGGGATCCGCCGCAAAGGAGTGCACCGAGACGATCACCCCCGAGCGCACGAGGAATGTCCCGACGAGACTCATCGAGAATCCCACGATCGCAAGCAGCAGCGTCCAGCTCTTGAACAAGCCGCGCTTGTCGGTGACTGCCAGTGAATGAATGAGCGCCGTGGCCACCAGCCACGGCATGAAGGAGGCGTTCTCGACCGGGTCCCACGCCCAGTAGCCGCCCCATCCGAGGGTGTAATACGACCAGCGTGCACCCAGGGTGATGCCGCAAGTGAGGAAGGTCCACGCCGCCGTGGCCCAGGGTCGGGTCCAGCGCGCCCAGGCAGGGTCGGTGCGCCCTTCGAGCATCGCGGCGCAAGCGAACGCGAAGGCCACCGCAAGCCCCACATACCCGGTGTACAGCACGGGTGGGTGCGTTGCGAGGCCCGGATCCTGAAGCAGCGGGTTGAGGTCGATACCATCGGCTGCGGGGGGCTCGAGCCGCAAGAAGGGGTTGGATGTGACGAGCGTGAAGAGCAGGAACCCGAAGCTCAGGAACCCGAGCACACCGAGCACGCGCGCGGCAAAGCGTGGCGGCAGACGCGTGGTGCCAATCGCAACGGCGAGCGTCCAGCATGCGAGCAGCATGATCCACAGGAGCAGGGAGCCCTCGTGCGCCCCCCAGAGCGCCGCGATTCGGTAGAACAGCGGGAGGGCCGAGTTCGAGTTCTCGGCGACATATCTGACCGAGAAGTCGAAATTCACGAATGAGAGGATGAGGCACCCGACCGCTGTGGAAACCATCACGAACTGGCCCGCAACCGCCGAGAGCGTCGCTGCGACCCATCGGTCACGGCCCAGAGCGGGTCCCGCAATACCGAAGAATGCCTGCAATAGCGCGAGCAGCATCGCGAGAATGAGTGCGAAGTGGCCAAGCTCTGGAACCATCATGAGCTCCCGGGTGCGCGCGTGAAGGCCTGGGGTACGCCATTCGGCGCCGCGGCCGGCGGTGTGTGCAGTCCAGCGCCTTCCCCGGTGCCAAACGGCATCACTCCACCGTGTTCCGCCTTGATCTGCTCTGCCATCTGGGGCGGCATGTATTTCTCATCGTGCTTGGCAAGCACCTCGTCGGCCACGAAGACCCCCTTCTGATCGAGGTGGCCGTGTGCGATGACGCCCTGGCCCTCGCGGAACAGATCCGGAAGGACCCGATCGTAGGTGACCGGAATGTCGTGCTTGAAGTCCGTAACGATGAAGCGGACCTCGAGGCTGCCTGGGGTGCGGTGCACACTGCCCTTCGCCACCATGCCCCCGAGCCGGAAGTGCTCCCCGGGCGGAACATGTCCCGCGATAACTTGTGACGGGACGAAAAAGAACGTCACGTTTTGCCGGAAGGCGGTCAAGGCGAGCGCCGCCGAGACGCCCACTCCCACGACGATCCCGCTGACGAGCAGCATGCGGCGCCTGCGCGGGGTCATGCCTGCTCTCCCCGCAGGGCGAATTCGCCGTGCACGGCCACCCGGCGGCGGGCCTCGGCGCGCGCTCGCGCGAGCATTCGCCGCGCCCAAATTACGTTGAGAATCACCACGGTAAACGCGATTCCATATGCGGGCCAGAGATACTGAGCATACCCCCCCATGCGCAAGAATGCTGTCATGGCGTCACCACTTCGCGGATCCAGCTTGCCGAGCGCTCCCGGCGCAGGACCTCCCCTCGCAAGCGCACCAGCAGGATCGCGATGAAGTACAGGGTGAAGCCTAGGAACATCATGAGCAGCGGGATGAGCATGGGCAGTGCGATGGTGGGCGCGCCCAGCTTCATGACTGACGGCGCCTGATGCAGGGAGTTCCACCAATAGACCGAGAAGTGAATGATGGGCACGTTCACGACCCCGACGACGGCCAGGACCGCGCTTGCCCGGTCGGCGCGCTGCATATCGTCGAACGAGGACCTGAGCCCGAGGTACCCCAGATACAGGAACAGGAGCAGGAGCTCGGAAGTGAGCAGAGGGTCCCACTCCCAGTAGGTTCCCCACATCGGGCGTCCCCAGAGCATGCCGGTCATCAAGGTCGCAGCCGTGAACGAGGCTCCGATCGGCGCGCAGCTTGCGGCCACGGCATAGGCGACCTTCATGCGCCAGATGAGTCCCACAGCCGAGGCTGTTGCCATCGTGACGTAGACCATCAGCGACATCCACGCGCATGGCACGTGGGCATACATGATCCGGAATCCATCGCCCTGCTGGTAGTCGGGCGGGGCGAGCACCAGCCCACCATAGAGCGCGCCCACGATGAGCAGGCCGGCCGGCCAGGCGAACCAAGGCGTGAGGCGCTCAGCCAGACGATAGACATGCGGGGGTGAACCCAGGCGATGGAACCAAGTCCAGGTCATTGTGCGCAAGACTACTCCAGGCTGATGCGCACGGCTGCCGCTGCAGCCAGCGGCGCGAGCGTGAGGCACAGGACCACTATCGCAGCGAGCAGCTCGAGGGGCGCTGCAAAGCTCTCATTGCGGATGGCGAGCTGCGTTGCGCGCGCCCCGAAGATGAGAATCGGAACGGCAAGCGGCAGCGTGAGCAGCGACAGAAGCACCCCGCTTCGTTTGACACCCACGGTGAGTGCGGCCCCGATCGATCCTAGCAAGCTCAGCGCAAGAGTTCCGGTCGCGATCGTCACGACGATGCCCAGCAGCGAGTAGCCCGGGGCCCCGAGCGCAACACCGGTGAGCGGTGCGATGAGCGCGAGCGGCACCCCGGTGAGCACCCAGTGAGCCGCGGTCTTGGCGAACAGCAACCACGTGAGCGAGCGTCCCGAAAGCGCGTACTGCTCCAGGGTTCCGTCCTGAGCATCGTCGCGAAACAAGAAATCGAGCGCCAGGAGCGAGGACAGCAGCGCCGCAACCCACAATACCCCGGGGGCGATCGGCCGCAGCTCACCCAGCTCGGGGGTGATCGACAGCGGAAACAGCGCCGTCACGATGACGAAGAACGCGAGCGGCTGAATGAGCTGCTCACGCTTTCGAAACGCGAGCCGCAAGTCGCGCGCAAGCGCAAGCCAGGCGACCGCCAGTGCCGGGGGCACCTCGGTCCGAGAAGCCACTGTCGCCGCCGCGGCGCTCATGCTGCACAGAGGATCATGGTGGAGAGAAGGTCATGGTGGAGAGACGCTGAGGCCAGGGCTGCAGTCTGCGGCGTCCAAGCATCTGCGTGAAATGCTCATGTCGCAGATAGCTCCAGGCGTCGCACGAGCTGCGCACTGACGGGGATGTCGTGATGAAGCGCAGCGATCGCCAGCCCACCCGCGCGCACGTGCTGCTCGATCAACTGCGCGACAAGCTGGTGACCGCTCGCATCGAGGTGGGTGGTGGGCTCGTCCAGCAGCCACAAGGGTGCCGCGAAGAGAGTCAGGGCTGCAAGTGCCACCCTGCGCTTCTGTCCGGCCGAGAGCGTGCGCACCAGCCGCTCGGCAAGGCCGGCGATGCCTGCGGTTTCCAGTGCGCTTGCGCGCTGCGGGAGTGTCACGCGGCGACGCAGCCCCACCCAGTACCGCAGATTCTCATCGACGGTGAGATCGGCCTTGAGCGGGGGCTCATGACCTAAGTAGGTGAGCGATGCGTGAAAGGACGGCAGATCGGCGCGCACGTCGCGTCCATCCCAGAGCACCCGACCCTCCTCGAGGTAGAGCATTCCGCACAGCGCACGCAGCAGGCTCGTCTTGCCGGCGCCATTCTTCCCGACGACCTGGAGCATCTGGCCCGCGGAAACCTCGAGCGCAAGCCCGCGGAGCACGTGACGCTCGCCACGCCAGACATGGAGATTTTCGGCTTGCAGAGACAATCCGGATCAGCTTCCAGGCGAGGTCCCGCGGGGTGAGGACTGTATTTCGTGCGCAAGCAAGAGGAGCGCCCCCAAAGGTGTGACAGTTTCCCAAATTCAGGGGGTTACCGCCATAAGATGTAGATGTCCGTGCGCTGCGACGGCGGCCCGGAGTTCTGTAGAATCGCCGTCGCACCCGTTGCCCGGGTGGCGAAATCGGTAGACGCAAGGGACTTGAGACAATTTGAGCACCCGGAGGGGAAACCCCCGGCGTGAATGGGGTCAAATTCGGTGGAACAGCAGCACGTCGCGGTGGCTGCAATACCGAGCTAAGCCTCGCGCGAGCGCGCGTGACGAGCGGGCGTGAAATGCGTGGAAAGTGTAGAGACTTGACGGCCCCTGCCTACCCCGCGCGCGGCTCGAGCGCGCGGCAGGGCAAAGGTAAAGTCCAGACCCCAAATGCACGGACCGTGCAGCAGCGAAAGCTGTAGTGGGTAAGAAAATCCCTTGGGGGAAACCCCGTGCCGGTTCGAGTCCGGCCCCGGGCATATGCGATCGCGACTACGGCTGGGCAGGTGGGACGCGGCGGATGATGCTCGTCGCCATAGTCACGACGGAAGCGAGATCACTAAGATCCCCAGGCACCACCAGCGTTGTGGTCTCCTTTGCGAGCTTGCCGAACTGGCGCACGTACTCCTCGCCGATGCGCAGCTGCATCGCCTCGATTCCGCCGCGCTCGCTCAATGCCCCGCCGACCCGACGTAAGCCCTCGGCGGTAGCGGTGGCCACCGCGAGAATCGCCGCGGCTTGACCCTCGGCCTCGTTGACCTGTTGCTGCCGGCTGGCCTCGGAGGCCTTGATAACACGCTGCTTATCGCCCTCGGCCTGGTTGATCTTCGCGTCCCGCTCGCCCTCGGAAGCGAGGACCACGGCGCGCTTCTCACGCTCGGCCCGCATCTGCTTCTCCATCGCCGACAGAACGTCCTTCGGTGGCGTGATGTTCTTGATCTCGTAGCGCATCACCTTGACACCCCAAGCGCCCGAGGCCTTATCGAGCTCGGCTACGACGTTCGCATTGATGATGCCGCGAGCTTCGAACGTTCGGTCGAGCTCGATCTTCCCAATCTCGCTGCGCAGCGTCGTCTGCGCAAGCTGAGCGATCGCAAAGCCGTAATTCGTGATGCCATACGAGGCCAGATGCGGATCGAGCACCTGCATATACAGCACTGCATCAACACCGACCTGAACGTTATCGCGAGTGATGCACACCTGTTCAGCGACATCGAGGGCCTGTTCCTTCAGGCTGTGCTTGTATGCTACGCGCTCGACGAAAGGCATCAGAATATGAAAGCCGGCGTGCAAGGTGCGACTGTACTTGCCGAGACTCTCGATCACGTAGGCGCTCTGCTGCGGCACTACCGTTGCGGTGCGTGCGATTACAATGACGACCACAATGGCGACCACGATGAAAACGTAGGACGCAAGCATGAGGAGTCCTCGAGTAGCTAGCCGGCGGGGTGAACCCCAAGCGTGAGACCTTGAACTCGCACGACGCGAACGCGAGTACCGGCTGGAAGCGGTGCGGTGCTGTCGTTGCGGACCGTCCAGAAGCTACCTGCATGTTCCGTCTGGCAGCACTCCCCGGGCGCCAGCGCGATGGGCAGCGCTAAGACGCCGCCGCTCGGTCCGGCGCGAACCTCCTGTGGGTGGCCGCGCAGTCTGCGATAGATGCGACCCCGGAAGAGCGCCATGGAGGCGATCGATAGCACTGCAAAGAGCGCCCACTGCGCCCATGGCTCGATCGACACGGATGCGACGAGCAGGCCGACCACGATCGCCGCAGACCCGACGAAGACCAGATAGAACTGCGCATCGATGAATGCCAGCTCGGCGCCGAACAAGATGACGCCACCGATCATCCAAGCCCACCAGCCCAATGGAATGCTCCCCGGCCGCTAGCGTCGAGAATTGGTTCTGCTTGGCATTATAGACCACGCCTGCGAGTCATCGCGCGAACCCATTCTGGGACGCTGCTAGACCACGACTCTGGGATCGCCCCTTTGTGTGATGATCGACACGATCAGTGCAACGATGAAACCCAGAATGACTCCGGTGATCAGCGACGTGACGACGATGCCTGCGGGGGTCATGATGGCGGACATGATCGCCATGGCCTGCTGCGCCTGTGCGCCGGTGATTCCCCGCTGCTGGAGAGCCACCTTCTGAGCCTGGATCGCGGCTGCGATGTATCCGGTGTTGATATATCTCACGTAGACATACACGAGGACGGAACTGATCACTGCGGCTTCAGTCGCGAGCAGCGTGCCGGACCCAAGACCCTGTGGATACGTCATCATGCCGTTGTGGGTTTTCTTGAACTCCCGATGCGCCAAGACCATGAGCAGGATGAGCAGTGCCGCATCGACGACTGATGGCACCCAATTCTGCTTGATGCCGGTCAGCGCCCGCACGAGAAATACGACGAACGAAAGCACACCCTGAATGAGCGCGTACTTCGTTACGATGTTGACGATGCTCGGCGCCTGTTGTTGTCCTTCCATACGCTTTGCCCCCCGGCCTTCTGCGATTGTTCGAGCTTGACGCCTAACTACTATAGCCCCTGGGCCGATTCTCGAGGAGCGGCCATTACACCACGGCATTCAACGCCTGAGCGACCGGGAGGTGCGCCGCGCGGATTGCGGGAAACAATCCACCGACGAATCCGATCACGCACGCCCAGAGGATTCCGAGGAGAACCAGCTCGGGTGTCACCGCCATCGCGAAAGTGATGGGCGCCTGCACACCGCCGCCCATCATGCTCGACACATGTCCATCGAAGAAGATCCACGCGCAGAGGGCCCCCATGAGCCCGCCGGCGATCGACAGGAGCAGCGCCTCGGTCATCACGGAGATGACCACGGAGCTGGAGCCGAAACCGATGGCACGCAGCGTTGCGATCTCGAGCGATCGGGCGCTCACCGACGCGTACAGGCTGTTGAGCGCGCCGAACAGCGCACCGGCGGCCATCATGCCGCCGATAAAGTACCCAATCCACTTGAGAAGGGCATTCAAACCACGCGACTGCGCCGCCGCATAGGTGGACTCTCTGTACGCACTAACATGCAGCGTCGGATCTGCGGCGAGCGCCTGCTTCAATCGCTCAAGAGAGCCCGAACCCGCGAGGCGGGCCGTGACGCACTGGAACCAGGTGCGCTGATACGCAGCGAGCAGGGTCCGCGCGTCGGTGAAGATCTCCGAGTCGAGAAGACTCGGGCCTGCGCTCTCGAAGACCCCAACGATGAGCCAATCCCCGTTCTGAAACATGAGATGGCTACCGGGGCCGAGGCCGTACCGCTCCTCCAGAGTGCGACCGACGACGAGCTCGTGCACGCCCGGACGGAACATTCGGCCTTCGATGAGATGGATCTCCGGGCGCAGCTCCGGTTCGACGTTCGCGACGCCCCGTAGCGCGACGTTGGTGGGCTTGCCGCCGCCTTTCGGCCTGACCTGGACCTGTGCCAGTGCCTCGGCAGCGGCGATGGGACGACCCTCGGTGTCCTTCGCGATGCCCGCAGCCTGCAGGATGTTCGGCACCTCATCGCCTGGAATGCTGCTCATGGCCTCTTGGAGCGCGCCGCTCGAGAGGATCAGGGCGCGATCGGGACTTCCACCGCCGGCAATCGTTCGCGCGATTCCCACCGCCATCGCCAGGACGCTGATGAGCACCCCGACGACCCCGGCGATCCCAATGACGATCACGAGGGAGGAGCCGATACGCTGCGGCAGATTGCGCAGGTTCATGCCGACCACCGCGGAGACTTGCCGGAGTGCGCTCATGGCCGGACCCTCATCGCGCCGCAAGCGCGTCGACGATCGAGAGCCGCTGGGCGCGCCATGCCGCCGGAAGGGCGCTCGCCAGGGCGAGCAGCAGCGCAAAGCCCAGCCCGAGCGCAAAGACGATCCAGTGCAAACGCAGGAGCGGGGTTATGCCGACCGCCCGCTGCATCAGTGCGGCGAGCGCGGACAGCATCATGTGGGCAATCAGCAGGCCGAGCACGGCAGAACCCAGGGTGAGCAGGAGGGCCTCGCTCAGAACGAGCGCGGAGATACCACGGTCGGTGAATCCCAATGTCTTCATCACCGCGAACTCGTGAACGCGCTCGCGGTAGGCTTGCATGAGCGTGCTGCCGACGAGCAGCAGCAGGGTCGCGAAGGCGGCCGCGACGATCGCCTCCACGAAGAAGTCGAGGTCCCCGATCTGGGAGAGCTGCCCCTGCGCGTTCGCCCGCTCGGTTTCGGTCAGCGTGCGCGTGGCCGAATTGGTGAACAGATCGTCGATCGCATTGCTGACGGTAGCCGCCTGGGAGGCATCGGCAATGGTTTCCTGATAGAACTGCACCGTGCCCGTGTCTGTCGCCCGGGCGGTGTCGAAGTACGGGTAGTTCATCAGCAGTAGCGGTTCGTCGGCTGCGGGGCTGTTAGGGACGTCGAAGGTCCCGACGACCTGGAAGGTCCAGTCCGCTGTGCCGTCCTTCTTCTGGGCGTTGAGCGCGTGAATCGGGATCTGCTCACCGACCTTCCAGCCCAGCCGCTGGACGAGGCTCTGCGCCACGAGCACTCCGATGCGGGTACGGCGAAGGGCTGCGCGCGCGACCGCGGAAACGCTATACATCGAATTCTCGGCGAAGAAGCTGTCCGGATCGACCGGCATGACGATGACCAAATTGCGCATTGATTGGTAATCGCCGACGAACACCCCCCGGGGTGTTACCCCGGTCACCCCGTGCACCGCCTCGATCTGGGAAAGATCGGCGAATGGCAGCGGCAAACCCGTCGGACTCATCGTGATAAGCACGTTGAGCCGACCCTGGTCGCCCGCTTGTTTGAAGGTGCTGTCGATTCCCTGGAGCATGCCATACAACAGGAAGGCCACCACGATCGATAGCCCTGTGAAGACCGTGCGCGTCTTCTTGCGCCATAGGCCGGTCCAGACGAAGTGGAAGTACTTCATGCAGCGGCTCTATCTTGCGCTTCCCCGAGCCGTTTCGTGTTGAGGTGGGGGAGGTGCAGCTCGGCCCTACTGCGTGATCCGAACTCTCGCGCCGTCATGGAGCTTGCTGAAATCCCCTATTGCGACGGTCTCGCCAGGATCGAGGCCCGAGAGGATCCACTGGTTGTCGCCGCTGCGCGCACCGAGGCGCACGGAGTGCTCCTTGACCGTGTTGCCGTCGATCACGAATACGGTGCCCATGCTCGAGTCGCCGCCGATCTGGACGGCCGCGGAAGGCACACCGACGACCGTGTTGCCGGTGTTTGGCGAACCGGAGGGCGACGAGCCCGAGGCCGATGAGCCCGACGGAGACGCATCGGCGAGGAACGACACCCGCGCGCCCATCTGCGGCAGGATGCGCGGATCCTTCACCTTGAAGCCCACGCGAACCGACACCGTCGCCTTGGATTTGTCGGCGGTCGGGATGATCGCGATCACTGCGGCGGGGATGTGCCAGTCGGGGTAGGCGTCGAGGGTGATCGTCGCCGGCTCGCCCGCGTGCACTCGACTGATGAAGTTCTCGCTCACATCCACATCCACCTCGAGCGAGTTCATGTCGACGACCTCCGCCAGGCCCCCTCCCCCCGAGTACTGCGGGGAGACGATCTGCCCCGGTTGGGCGTTCTTCGCCGTGACCACTCCGTCGAATGGCGCTCGAATGATCGTGTAATCCATGTTGCGCCGGTTGATGACGACGGCTGCTTGGGCGGCGGCCAGATTCTCCTCGTTCACTTTGACCGCGGCCTGCGCTGCATCGTAGGTTTGCTGCTCGGCATCGAACGTATCGGGACTGATGAGCCCCTCGGCGAGCTCCTTCTTCTCGCGTAGATAAACCGGGGTGGCATCAGTGGCCGCGAGACGCGCGGCGGCGAGCTGCGCGCGGGCCTGCGCGGCCTGCACTTCGGACTGCTCGAGGTTCGCCCGGTAAATGCTATCGTCGAGCTTCGCGACGATCTGGCCCTTCTTGACCGTCTCGCCCGCCTGGATCAGCACGTCATCGACCTTGTCGATGAGCTGAGACGAGACGGTCGCGTCCCGCATCGCGACGACGTATCCCGAAGCATCCAGCAGCGAGCCGACCACCGGTGCGCCCGTGCTGCTCGATGCGATCGCTCGTGCGACGACCGGCTGCACGGGGACGGCGCCGGCCAGCGAGACCCTCCAGTAGACGACGACGCCGGCCGCGGCGAGCACGACCACGGCGAGGCCGATGACAAGGGCGGCTCGGGGTCCGCGGCGGCCACCGGTACTCGCGGGTTGCGGCGGCCGGTCGATCCGCAACTGCTCGAGAAGCGAGGCTTTCTCATCCATAGCGAGCGTCCTCAGCGGATGCCCGGCAGCCTGCCGGGATCGTTGCGATTCCACCAGCCGCCCCCGAGTGCCGCGAAGAGCGTGACGGTGTCCGTGTAGCGGCTCGCCAGCGCACGCACATAGCTAAGACGGGCCTGTTGATAGCTCTGTTGCGCCGCGAGCAGTGTCACCGAGTCGACCGCGCCGACTTCATACTGCCTCTGAGTCAGAGCGAGGCTCGCCTGAGCGGCATCGAGCGCATCGCGCTGCGCTTTGAGCCCCTGCGCGTCGTTCTGCAGCGCGGTGAGCGCATCGGCAACGGCCTGGAACGCCTGGAGCACCACCAGGCGGTACTGTGCCACCGCCTGATCATAGGCATCGACCGATGCTCGCCGTTTGGCGCGCAGGGCTCCGCCCTCGAACAGCGGCGCGGCGATTTGTCCGCCGAAGCTCCAGATGCCGGAACTCGCCTCGGCTAGGGTGGAGGCCTTCGTCGATGCATTTCCGAACGAGGTGTCGTACAGGGTGACCTGGGGCAGCATATTCGCGGTGGCGACGCCGATGTTGGCGCTCATCTGGTGCACGACCGCCGCCTGCTGGCGGATATCCGGCCGCTGCGCTACGAGCGAGGAAGGCAGGCTCACCGGCAGGTTCTGCGGCAGTGCGAGATCGGCGAGCCCGAGCTCGACCGGAGTTGCGTCCCTCGGGGAGCGTCCGGTCAGAAGGGCGAGCTGATGGTGGGCCTGCGCCAGCTGCTGTTGCAGTCCCGGGAGCGTCGCTCGCACGGCGGCGAGGTTCGACTCCTGCTGAAGGATGTCCGCGCGAGTCTGGCTCCCGAGCTCGTAGCGACGTTGCACGATCGAGAGCTGGTGCTCCTCGATGGCGATGATGTCGTGCGTCGCGGCAACCTGATCGCGCACGGAGGCGACCTGGATCGCCTGGGTGACGACATTGGACGTGAGCGTCAGATAGCTTGCCTCTAGTACGAAGCCCTGCTGCACGGCCTGCGCCTGCAACCCCTCGACGGTACGCCGCTGCTTGCCGAAGAAGTCGAACGTATAGGAGACGCTCACCGTGGCCTCAAAGACGTTCTCGATGAAGTTGGGAAAGCCCGGAAAGATCAGCTCGCCGGGCGTCTGGGACCGAGTGGCGATACCTGCCCCCTGGACCTGCGGCAGGAAGCTGCCTTCCTCGGCCCGCACGTTCTCGCGCGCCGCGCGCAGAGCCGCCTGCTGAGCGGCGATATCGGGATAGCTCGCCATCGCCTGCCGGATCAGCGCGTCGAGCTTGGGCGAGCCGAACAGCATCCACCACTGTCCGGTCAAGTCGCGGCCGAGCTCGAAGCTCTGTGCCTGGCCGCCCGGCCCCGCAACACCGGTGGACACTGTCCGAGCCGGCAGCGCCTCGCGGGTGTACCCCTGCTGCGGTGGCGGGGCCGGCGGATGGTAGTTTGGCCCGACCGCACAGGCGGACGGGGCGAGCGCGATCGCGGCGCCGGCGGATAGGGCGAGGGCCGGGCGGGCGTGCGTCAGGGCTCGGGAAAGCCGTTCGAACAGAGCTCGTTTGAGTGTCATGGCTGCTTTAGATGCCAGTGGCGGTTTGGACGCTTATAACCGCAAGCAACGCTCTCGGCTACCCCGATCCCTAGTGCTTCGCCGCCCATCCAAGTACCTTCTGCACTACGCCACCAATTGCCGGGAAATCCGGATGACGACACATGTGACAGCAACTTCCTTGTCGAAGCACCGCTTGGAGCTGTTGACCGATGCGGTCCTCGCCATAGTCATGACGATCATGGTGCTGGATCTGCGAACACCGCGCTCATCGGGGCTGGCCGGATGGATCGAGATCGGACCTTCTCTACTTCTCTATGTGATCGGGTTCGTACTCATTGTCATGGGCATCATCATCCACCACGATTATTTTGTCCGCTTCCGCGAGATCAACCGTGCCATGCTCTGGGGAAATTTTGTATTCGTCTTTTTCGTGAGCCTGGTACCGCTGCTGCTGCGCGCGATCGCTGCACATCCCCGCGCCAGTTTCAACGTGGCGCTGCTGCCAGTGGATGTACTGCTTGCCGGTCTGGGACTCGCGGCGGTGCGAATCGGCGCCGTGGGCAAGCATCGTCATGATCCCGGATTCCAGGATTGGTATCGGCACCGGCGCCGCAACTCCTTCTGGGCGGCCCCGCTGCTGCTTCTGGCAGCAGGGCTGGCCTACGTGTCCGTGTACTTGACGCTGGGGATCTTCGCCATCTTCGCGATCGGTTTCATTGCCACCTTTTAGATGCGGATGTGGCGGGAGACACCCGTGTCCAATGCAGCAACACCTTGCGGTGCAACGCTCGCTAGAGGCATTCTGCGTCTTGGCCCGGCGTCACCGCGAGGCAGGCCTACAGGCGCGAACATGGTGCCAGACCTCATCCGGGCGTTTGCCGAGTATCCTGTATCTTCTGTGTCATAGGGATCCTTCATGCAATACCCCCACGGGACGACCATCGCTGTCACTGACGGCCGCAAGCTGCGACTGTTCCGCAACACTGGCGACGAGCTGCACCTGCGGCTGGCGGAGCTGCCGGAGCCGGACGTGCACGGACACGAGGACAGCGCGCCCCGACACGAGCATACCGGCCAGGACAACAAGGATCAGCAGCGTCTGCACGACCGACGCGTCGACAAACAGAACCAGGAAGAAAGCTTCGAGGCCGCAGTTGCTTCGTGGCTCAACCACGAAGTGCTGACCGGCAAGATCACGCAGCTGTTCGTCGTGGCGCCGCCCCGCACGTTGGGTGTACTTCGGCAGCATTATCACGTGGCGCTAAAGGAGAAGTTGCTGGGAGAGCTCCACAGGGAACACACCCACGACAAGATCGAATCGCTGCACGAGGCACTCATCAAGGGCTAGGAGTCGCACCCGGATCTGCCGAGAGCGGTCGCGCGCGAGTGCCCCCAGGTGGGCCGCCGATGCTATTGCCAACCTGGCAGGGTGGAACCGCTTTCAACGTCCTCTGAACTGGCGTTTCTCGCGCTTGGCAGCACGCTTCTCGTCGAAGGTCTTCGCCGGTTTCTTCTTGGACTCTTTCTTTCGATCCTTGCCTTTGCTCATGGGGATTCCCCTCGATGCCGATTTCTGGGACGTCGAGTATACGTCGTCTGCGGCGGGCATCCCCTCGCACGCTCTGCAGTCTGCGGCGCTAGCGCCGCATGCGCCGGGCCGGTGCCCTGCCCGCAACGCGCGTCTTTGCGCCCCCATGCGCTCGCAAGGCGCCGAGCGTATGCTCGCGCACCACCGCCTTGATGAGTGCAATGCCGCGCCCATCGAATTGTGACCAGCCTACCGCCGCGAGCGTGTTGTCGCGGTTGGCGTAGAGCGAGCTCACCTGGGCCAGCACGGTGCAGGCACGCAGCCGCGCGACCTCCGCCCCGGCGGGGCAGCGGGTGACCAGGCCGATCAGGCGCGCGGCGGCATCGACCAGCGGCCTGCCGATCCGCTCGTGGAGCATCGACATCGCCGGCCCCGCGCCGTCTGCCTTGCCGCGCGCGATGAACCGAGACCAACTCTCCGAGCCGGCCGCGACCAGTCCATCCACCATCGCCTCGAGCAGGCCGCACAGCGCATCCGCGGCCTGCGCTGCGTTGCGAGCGCGCACCGCGGCGGCGGCTCGCTCCAGCGCGGGTGACAGGATCGCCGAGACCCGGCCGATGATGTACTCCGCGCACGCCCGGTGCAGTCCCTCCTTGCTGTCGAAGTAGTACTGCAGCGCCGGCGGATTGACGCCGGCCGTCGCGGCGATCTTGCGCGTGGAGGCCTGATCGTAGCCCTCCTCGCCAAAGACGGCGATCGCGGCAGCGACGATTCGCGCGCGCGTCATCTCCCCGCACGGGTAGCCGCCCTGCTCCGGGTGCCTGCGCGGGACTGTCTCCTCGGTCCGCATCGTGGTCTCCTGGAGGCAATGTATTCCACTTGACACAAAGTTTCCAGATGAACAACATCTGCCGACTGGAATACATGTGGGAGCCTCGTCTTGGCCGCCGTGCAGGATCGAGTGGAGAACGACGCTGCAGCGCGGCCCGTGGGGCTTCGTCGTGCGAGCATCCGCACTGCCCTTGCCATCGTCGCGGCGCTGCTCCTGGTTGCAGCGCTCTATGCCGGCATCCGCTGGGTGGTGCACGGGCGCTTCATCGAGTCCACGGACGATGCCTATCTGCGTGCCGATCTGGTGACGGTTGCGCCGCGTGTCTCGGGCTATATCGATCAGCTCTACGTGGCGGAGAATCAGCAGGTCGTGGCCGGCCAGCCGCTCCTGCGCATCGATGTGCGCAGCTACCGCGACGCCCTCGCCCAGCAGTCCGCGACAGTCGATGCGCGGGTGGCCGATGTGAAGGCCCTCCAGCGCCAGATCGAGCAGCAGCAGGATACGGTTGCTCAGAGCCGGGCGCAGCTCGAGGGGGCGCGGGCGAACGCGGCTTTCGCCCAGGGCGAAGCGGAGCGCTACAAGAGGCTGCGCGATCAAGGAGCCGAAACCGACGAGCGCTACGCTCAGGCGGCCAATGAGCGCAACCAGACCCAGGCAACCGCGGCCGCGGCGGCCGCGAGCCTGCGGGTCGCCGAGCGTCAGGTCGCAACGCTCAGGAGCCAGATGGATCAAACTCTGGCGCAGCTGGAAGGAGCGCGCGCTGCGGCCAGCACTGCCAAGGTCAACCTCGACGACACGCTGGTTCGCGCCAGCATCGACGGGCGGATCGGCGACGATGCAGCGCGCCTCGGCCAGTTCGTGGAGCCTGGGACGCGCCTGATGTCCATCGTGCCGCTCCGCAACATCTACCTCGTGGCGAACTTCAAGGAGACGCAGCTGCGCCGCATGCGGATCGGTCAGCCGGTGCGCGTGCGGATCGATGCGCTCGGCGATGAGCAGATCGAGGGCCACGTGGAGAGCTTCTCACCCGGCACGGGCGCGCAGTTCGCTCTGCTGCCTCCCGAGAACGCCACGGGAAACTTCATCAAGATCGTGCAGCGCGTCCCGGTGCGCGTGCGGCTCGAAGTACCGGCGCGGCTCGCCGAGCGGCTGCTGCCCGGTCTGTCGGTGACCGCATACGTCGATACCAGCGGTTGATCGGCCGACTCGCGCATGAGCTCGGCACCATCCGCCAGCCTGCCTCACGCGGGATATCCCGAGGAGCGTGCGAGCCTTCAGGACTGGATCGCGGTGCTCGCCGGAGCGCTCGGCGCACTCATCGCCTCGCTCGACATCTCGATCGTCAATTCCGCTCTGCCGCAGCTTCAGGGCGAGATCGGCGCGACCGGAACCGAGGGCACGTGGATCTCGACGGGCTACCTCGTGAGCGAGGTGGTCATGATCCCGCTGAGCGCCTGGCTCAGCCGGATGCTGGGGCTGCGCACCCTGTTGCTCGCCTGCAGCATCCTGTTCACCGTGTTCTCCGTTCAGTGCGGCCTGAGCAACACGCTCATCGCGATGATCATCGGTCGGGTCGGCCAGGGATTCTTCGGCGGGGCGCTCATCCCGACAGCGCAGACGATCGTCCGCACACGCCTGCCCCATCATCAGATCCCGGTGGGAATGACTCTGTTCGGTCTCATTGTGCTGCTCGGGCCGCTCGTGGGGCCGGTCCTGGGTGGCTGGCTGACGGAGAACTGGAGCTGGCAGTGGTGCTTCCTCATCAATCTGCCGGTTGCGGTCGCCCTGGTCAGCCTGCTGCTGCTCGGGATGCCACACGAGCCGATGAGAGCTCACGAGTGGGTCGAGGCCGACTGGCTCGGCGTTGCGGGATTGTCGGTGGGCCTGAGCTCGCTCACCGTGGTGCTCGAAGAAGGCCAGCGCGATCAGTGGTTCCAGTCGGATCTCATCCGGGTGCTCACGGTCACTGCGATCCTGGGGCTCGCCGTCGTGCTCATCGCGCAGTTCACCAGCCGGCGCCCCGTGATCAAGCTGCGGTTGCTCAAGAACCGCTCCTACGCAAGCGTCATCGTCATCATCATATCGATCGGGATGGTGCTGTACGACATCCTGTATGTGCTGCCGCAATTCCTCAACATCATCTCCGGATACAACGCCGAGCAGTCCGGCTGGGTGCTGGCGCTCTCAGGCATTCCGGCGTTCGCCCTGATGCCGGTTCTGCCCCGCATCATCGGTCGGGCGAACATACGCCTCGTGGTCACCTGCGGCCTCGTCTGCTTCGCCGCGAGCTGCTTCATCGATATCCACCTCACTGCGCAGTCCGCGGGCGGCGACTTCGTCGTCTCGCAACTGCTCCGGGGCTTCGGTCAGATCCTGTCGTTCATGCCGCTCAATCAGGCCTCCGTCGGCGCGGTCAGCCGTGAGGATACGGCCGATGCCGCCGGTCTGTTCAACATGGCACGTAATCTCGGGGGCTCCGTCGGTCTCGCACTCCTTGGAGTCTTCATCGATCGGAGAGTGGAGCTGCATGCAGACGTGATACGCGAGTCCGTCAACGCAAACTCGCAGCTGTTGCAGGAGCGCCTGAGCGCGCAAGCTGCCTTGTTCGCCCAGCAGGGCGGCGATCTCGCCCATGGCCGCCAACAGGCGCTCGGGCAGCTCGCGGCCCAGATTCACCAGCAGGCCATGGTGATCACCTATGCCGACTGCTTCTGGATTCTCGGCGTCGGCCTCGCGCTGATGCTGCCCCTCGTGCTTCTCCTGCGCCCGCCACCACCGAGGCCCGCGAGATGACCCGCCCCCCTGCACCCGGCGGCTGGAATCTCATCGCGAGCCTCGTGTACGTGGGGGCCCTCAGCGGCTGCATGCTGGGTCCGAACTACAAAGGGCCGCCCGCCGTGACCCATCCGGCAGCCTTCCAGCGCGCGACTGCCACGATGGACTCCGCCGAGCCGGCCGCTCGCTGGTGGATATCCCTGGGCGATCGCGAGCTCGATCGCTTGATCGACAGCGCGCTCGCGAGCAGTCCCACGGTCGAGTCTGCCACGGCGCGACTTCGCCAGGCACGGGCGCAACTGCTCGGGCAGCGCGCCACGGGGCTCCCGAACTCCGGGGTCTCCGGCGCTTACGTCCGTACACGCAATCTCACCTCCCTCCTCGGCTCCGGCAATGCGGGCTCGGGCGCAAGCAGTGGCGCGCTCAACCTGTATGCGATCGGCTTCGATGCGACCTGGGAGATCGATGTGTTCGGCGGCAACGCGCGCGCCGTGCAGGCGGCGGCGGCCACCGTGGGTGCATCGCAGGCCAACCTGGCTGCTGTGCGCGTGAGCCTCTCGGCCGAGGTGGGACAGGCGTACGTCCAGCTGCGCGATGCGCAGCAGCGGCTCGTGCTGACGCAGCGGAACATCGACGTTGAACGACGCTTGCTGCACCTGTACGCGCTGCGCCGCGCTGGCGGCACCGCATCCGAGCTCGATGTCGCTCGTCTGACGAACCAGCTCGATACCACCCGCGCCACGCTTCCGCCGCTGCGCGCAGAGGTGGCCGAGCAGCTCGACCGCATCGCCGTGTTGACCGGAGGTGTACCTGGGTCGCTCGATGCGGAGCTCGCGGCCCCCGCATCCGCTCCCCCACCGCCCTCTCGCGTGACGATCGGGGATCCGGGGGCTCTGTTGCAGCGCCGCCCGGATATCGTCGTGGCGGAGCGGACGCTCGCCGCGCGCACCGCCAGCGTTGGGCAAAGCATCGCGGCGTCCTTTCCGAAGGTGAGCCTACTCGGGGAGGTCGGCTTTGCCTCGCTCACACCCCAGGCGCTCCTTGATAGCTCCAACTTCTCGTACGCGCTTGCACCGATCCTGCAATGGACGCCATTGGACTTCGGACGCAACCGGGCCCGCATCGGCGCGGCGCGCGCGGCGCGCGAACAGGCCCAGGCCGACTATCGAAGCACGGTGCTCTCGGCGCTCGAGGATGCCGAGGATTCCCTCGCCCGCTACGCTGAGCAGCGCAATAGCGTCATCGACCTTGCCCGCGCGCAGGCCTCGGCCGAACAGGTGTACACGCTCACCGAGATTCGCCTGCACGGCGGCACAGCGGACACCACGGACGTGCTCGATGCCGACACGCGGCGCATCCAGGCGGAGCTCGCCTATCAGCAGGGGCTTGCGGAGCTGACCCGCGACTACATCTCGCTGCAGAAGAGCCTCGGTCTCGGATGGGTCGATGCAAGCAACGAGTGATCACGCGGGGGCGCGCCGGGTGCGCCCTCGGCACACAGGGGAATCGGTGTCGGCGATCCTCTGCGGAAGCTCATCCAGAATCGTGTGGACCGCAGCTCGACGGGCACGATTCACGCGCTTTCCCGCTGGCTCCACCGGGCCATGAGCTGCAGCAGCTCCCGCGGGTCCACGGGCTTGGTGAGATGCTCATCGAAGCCCGCCTCGCGGGAGCGCTTGCGGTCGTTCTCGTGACCCCAGCCCGTGATGGCGACCAAACGGACCTCGAGTCCCCAGGGCTCGCTGCGCACCCGCCGGGCAATCTCGTGGCCCGAAAGGTTGGGTAGGCCGATATCGAGAAAGACGACGGTCGGCCGGAGCAGCTCTGCGAGGGCGAGCGCGGATGCTCCCTCGTAGGCCACCTTGGTCTGGTAGCCGGCGGTGCTCAGTACTTGCGCGAGCGAGTCGGCAGCATCGACATTGTCATCGACCACCAGCACGCGAGTGCCTGCCGCCCCGAGGACAGCGATCTTCTCCGGCTCGGCGAGCGGCTCGAGCAGAGCGGGCGGCTCGTGGGTACAGGGCAACTCGATCGTGAACTGGCTGCCGAGTCCCGCGCCCGCACTCGCAGCATCCAGGCGACCACCGTGCAGTGCGACGATCTCCCGGGCGACCGTCAGGCCGATGCCCAGTCCGCTCGAGCCTCGCGGGCTCGAGCGTCCCTGGGCGAATAGGTCGAAGATTCTCGGCAGCAGCTCGGGTGCGATGCCGATGCCGTCGTCCTCGACCCGAATGGTGATGTGTCCGTTCGAGCGTACCGAGTGCACACGGATGTGCCCCTGAGGGTCGGTGTACTTCACCGCGTTGTTGAGCAGATTGGCGAGCACCTGATTCAGCCGCGCCGCATCACCGCGCACCGGCAACGCGGACTCGGGCTGGCGCAGCTGCAGTTCGACATCCACGGCCGCGGCGAGTGGCCGCGCGGCGTCCACGGCAGTCTCGATGACGGAGCGCAGGTCGAGGCTGTCGTGACGAATGTCCACTGCCTTGCGACTGATCCGCGAGACATCCAGAAGGTCATCGAGCAGCCTTGCCATGTGGGCGAGCTGCCGCTCGATCATCCGACGAGCGTTCGCGGCCTGGGGGGAGTCGGCGGGTGACTTCTCGAGGAGCTGCGTCGCGAAGCGCGCCGGGGCGAGCGGATTTCGCAGCTCATGCGCGAGGATTGCAAGAAACTCGTCCTTGCGCCGGCTCTCGAGCCGCAGTTCCTCCTCGCTGCGGCGCAGCGCGTCCTCGGTCCGGCGGCTCTCCCGCAATGCGTTCTCCTTGTCGGTCACATCGACGCTCACGCCGGTCACCCTCAGGGGCCGTCCGTCCATCGACCGCTCCACCCGCCCGTAAGTCTCGATCCAGCGGGTCTCGCGGGTGTCCGGACGCACGATTCGGCTGGTGAAGACGTATTCGTGCTGCGCGGCGAGCCCCCGCTCGACGCTTGCGCGAACGCGCTCGATATCCTCGGGATGCGTGATGGGCCACACGCTGCCGCTCTGACACCACAGCGTGCCCAGGAGCGCCCGGGCGCCCTCGGAGAAGGTGGTCTTGCCGCTCTGCACGTTCCAATCCCAGGTGGCCATCTGCCCGGCGGCGAGGGCAAGGCCGAATCGAGAGCGGGTGCGCCGCAGCGCGATCACCGTCTGACGCGCAAAAAGTGCCATGAGCAGGGCCACGGAGCCGAGCATGAGAAACACCAGCAACGCGGCACGGTCGCCGGGGTCTGAGATTACAAGAGTGCTGCTCGGTGGGAGCCAGAACCAATCCGCCGCCAGCGCGAAGGCAAGCAGGGCGAAGACCCCGGGGACTGTCCCGGACAGGAACCCCACACCCATCAACGCCGGATAGAACGGCAGAAACACCGCATGGCCGCCGGTCACCGCTTGAACCCAAAAATTGGCCCCGATCACGCCTGCCGAGATGAGGCCGGCGGCCGCCCAGGGGCCGCCGCTCCCGGTCAGGGGCACCGCAAGTGTCCAACTGTGATCGAGCTTTGCGGCCCGGGTCGGATCCACGCTATCGCCCCGCATCTATGTCGGGTTGCCGACTTAGGAGCAAATGTCATGCCGCACCGAGGCGGCAGAGCGTCAAAGGGTCAAGTAGCTGTAGATCACGACGAGCACGACCATGAGGCACCCGCTCAGCAGGTATGCCCATCCGAGCATGAAGAACTTCAGGCTCGTGAGCCAATGGCCTTGCCCGTAGACGCAGCGCATCGAACGATAGAAATACACGGGAAGATACACCCCGACGATCAGACCCACGAGCGCATGGAGTGCGTGCCAGGGGGTGATCGTTTGAATGGCCCACGAGAGCGTGAGGAGCAAGAACACGGCTGCATGGTCGTGCACGAAAAACAGCAGATGCTCGAGATAGTAGCGGCGCGGCCGCCAGTACATGAGCTTCATGAAGAGCGCCAGCAGAGGAAGAAACAGGAACAGGGCCCGCGGCAGATTGTGGGCGAACTGTTCCTCCAACCCTCGGCCGTGGTCTGCAGCGACCTTGTAACAGCTGCCGATGACCCACGGGTCGAGCCATCCGCTGCCGGGCCCCTCATATCGCATCCAGGCGCAGTTGGGCTGAACCCCCTGCGGCGCCTCCTGCGTTTGCGCATGCCCCCGGCCAAGTTGCGAGCCGGTTGCCGCGTGCGCATGCTGACCCAAGCCGCTCGCGCCGTATGTCAGGAAGAAAAGCACGCTGAGCACCAGATATAGCCGCACCGGCGGCAGGTAGCGCGCCCGCCTTCCCTCGAAGAACTCCCGCGTGAGATAGCCCGGCCGAAGAACCAAGGCCGTGAGTGTGCGCCACACTCGGGAGTCCGCGTGGGTCAGATCCTCGGTCGCCTCACGCACGAAGTGCCACACCGAGTACGGTGAGTGCTGCGCTCGCTGTCCACAGTCAGCACAGAAGTGGCTGGTCAAGACCGCGCCGCAGTTCGCGCACCGGGCGGGCTGTGGCGGTGCTGCGCCGAGGCTCCTCGCAGACGGGCTGTTCGTCTCTTCGTTCATCGCTCGTCATCCTAACCTTGCTGGTGCTGGAGCCGAGCCGTACACACGGCACGCAGGGGCCAGCATCAGGAGTAGAGTAAATTTATCTTTGTTTATTATAATGTTATAAACTATTTTTGATGTATAAGATAGCCTGAGAAAATCGCCCCTCATTCTTGCAACGCTGCATTAACGGATTGCCGCTTGCGAGCGCATCGCGCCGGATGAAGGATGGCACTGATGTCTCGGGAGTACCGCAGCGACCCCAGTGAGCTCGTGTTCGATGGCAGCCATCGCGCGCTGCGCGCCGAGGATTTGCTCGAGTCGGCGCTCAAGCGAGCCCGGCGAAGAAGCTTCTCCGACCGCTCGTTCGTGCGCTCCCTGGAGCACCTGATCGAAGCCTGCCTCGAAGAGGCCGACCTGAGCACGTTCGGCATTCGAGCGCTGCGCATCGACATCATGAGATGCCTCAAGAACCTGTTGCGCTTCGATGCGCTCGAGGACGCTCACCCCGCCGTGCTCGCGCGTGAGATCCGGGCACCGGTATTCATCACGGGAATGCCTCGCAGCGGAACCACCTTTCTGCACCGGCTGATCCTGCAGGACCCGCGCATTGCCGCGCCGCGACTCTTCGAGCTGATGTACCCGTGCGTTGGGCGAACGAGCTGCGTGGGCGCGGCACTGCGCAAGGGCTGGGTGAGCTTGCAACTCTCGCTCCTCGGCATGATTGCGCCGGAGCTCGCGACGCTGCATCCGGTGGCGGCGGATGCCCCCGAGGAGTGCACGGACATCACGGCACACGTTTTCCAGAGTCTGCGGTTTGAAAGCACCTACCGGGTACCCTCGTACAAAAGCTGGCTGCAGCGCAATGGGTTTCTCGAGGCGTACCGCTTTCATCGGCGCTTCCTGCAGCATCTGGATGCGCAGCTTCCCGGACGGCGATGGGTTCTGAAGTCACCCGATCATCTCTTCGCACTCGACGACGTACGCAGGGTCTACCCCGATGCGCGCCTGGTGTTCGTGCATCGTGACCCGGTACGCGTCCTCGGCTCGGTCGCAAAGCTCACCGATGTGCTCCGGCGCCCGTTCGCGCGCAGCGTCGATCGCCTGGAGATCGGGCGTCAGGTGTGCGCATCCTGGATGGATGGTGCGCACCGGATGTGCGACTTGGCCTCCGGCTCGGATGCCATCTTGAATCTGCATTATCGGCAGATCATCTCCGGTCCTCTCGAGGCAGTACGGGCCGTTTACAAGCACTGTGGTCTCGAGCTGACGCACGACGCCGAGGAGCGCATGCGCAGGTGGCTGGGCGCGGCCGCAAACAGCAGCCGCCGCGGCGGGCGCTACGACCTCGCGCAGTTTGGGCTCGATGCGCACTCCATTCGCGATCGCTTTGCGCGCTACACGAGCACTTTCGGCGTCGAGGTCGAGCCCGAACACAGCCCAGCCGGGAACGGCGTCCCCTCCTGACGTGCAACGCGGCACGGCCGTAGCATTCCTGCTGGGCGCTGCGGCTGCGGCTGCCGCCACAGTCTATGCCGGTGCCGACACCGTCGCGCACGCGCTGGAGAGGTTGCACGTGACGGGCCTTCTCGCGATCACGCTCGTGCATGTGCCGCTCGGCATCGTCATGGGACTTGCATGGTGGCTCGTGTGTGGCAGGGAAGCGCCGGCGGCGCCCGGCAGGTTCATCTGGGGACGCTTCGTGCGGGATGCGGCCGCGGAGGCGCTCCCCTTCTCCCAGCTCGGGGGATTCGTGCTCGGGGTGCGTGCTCTCGGGGCAGGCCGGACCGTCGTGGTGCGCGGTGCGGTCTCGATGAGCATCGATCTGGTGCTGGAGCTTGCCGCAAAGCTGCCCTACGTCGCCGCCGGCCTTGCGCTTCTACTCGCCCTCGCGCCGCGGTCCACGCTGGCGCGGCCGCTGCTCGTTGCACTCATACTCACGGCGGTCGCCGTTGCGGTTCCGCTCGTGGCGCGCGGCAGGATCAGCCCGTCGCTCATCTGGATGGCGCATACGATCAGCCGCCGCTGGCCTGCCCTCACCGTGATGCGGGACGCGCTTCGACCGGGGTTCGTTCAGTCGATCTCGAGTGGCGTACGACTCCGGGGAAGCTTCGCGCTTCATGTGTGCTGCTGGTTCCTGGGTGCATTGGAGGCCTGGATCGCGTTTCATCTACTGGGGGCACATCCGAGCGTTGCGCAAGCGCTCGTGATCGACAGCACGGTGGTGGGGCTGCGGACCTTCGCATTCGCGGTGCCGGCGGCGGCCGGTGTGCAGGAAGCGAGCTATCTCCTTGGCGCAAGCGTCTTCGGGATACCTCCCGCCGTTGCGATCGCCGCATCCTTTGCCCGGCGCGCGCGGGATCTGGTCTTGGGCGTAGCCACCTTCGCGATCGCTCTGCCGGGGGACCCCAGTCTGCTTCCGCAGGCCCTCAGAAGGGGTACGCGCTCCCTGTGAAAGCGCGCGCTCGGTGACTCAATCCTTCGCCGGCAGAGCCCCCAGCTTGGCGGCCATCCCGCGCCGGCTGTCCTCGAACGACTTTCGCCCCGGCGGAACCTCCTGCTCCTTGGGGAAGGCCGCATCGAGTGCCGCGTACAACTCGCGCACCTCGTCGCGAAACTCCGTGTGCGTGAGGATATAGGGCGCGTTGCGGCGGATGCCCTCCACCACCATCGCACCGAGCTCGATCGGATCCATCCAGCTTGCGATGGTCTGCTGCATTCGCGCTCGCTGGGCCGCATCGCGTGCACTGGAGTCGGTGATGCGCGAGCGAGTACCGCCCGGAAACAGGCA